>JAABUR0100004230.1_pt1 | contig 19352 bp, 10 predicted proteins | sample 5560091 | NCBI WGS metagenome assembly JAABUR01 (sample SAMN10711879, study PRJNA513375) | rock metagenome | isolation source: Antarctica rocks | place: Antarctica: Victoria Land, University Valley sud | reverse complement strand
CTACATCTCCCCCCCATTTCCTCTCCTCTCCAAACCCAAGCAAAAACTCGCAAAAATTCGCAAAGAGCCCGTTCGGGTTTCCAGAGCGTTTCCAATGACCAAGGAGATCCAAAGCGTCATCGTAGATTAACGATCGAACATGTGAAAAGGAGTGTTTTGCAAGCGGGTTTCTGATGTGAGAGCGTAGGCGGTGCTGTTTTTTTGAGAGGGAAGAGTTATAGTTGTGTTTATGGGTGTGATGGATGATGTTGTTTTTTGGTATGAGTCGACCGTCTCTTGTATATCGAGATACACTATTTGCAGAATAGAAGGGTGTGGATAAGTTAATGGGGGGGGGGGCATTCTACATCTGCAACCTCTGTATTAGTTTCAAGACTTATAAAATATAAAATAGGCATAGCGAGCTGATACTCAGTTTCTGAATATCTATACTACTTAGATATAACCGTCCATCCTGTTAAGCACAAAACGTATACTCCAAAGCCCCAGTAACTGACATCCCAGACACACATCCCACAAAGCCCCAAAGTTGTAAACCCATCACTCCTCCCCAGACACCGGCTTCCCCAGTCTAACTCCCACAAGCGGCAACCTACTCTTCAAAAGCAAACTACTCGCCACCACACTAACACTACTCAACGCCATTGCCAAACTCGCCCACACCGGATCTAATTTCACATGCCCACCCCCGCTCCTCACAGGATATAGCACGCCAGCCGCAACAGGTAACCCGATAAGATTGTAGACCAGCGCCCACGCAAAATTGAACTTTACTCTCCTGAAAACCGCTCTGCTTAGGTCAATTAAAGTGAGGATGCTGCTCAAATGGGAAGACACGAGTACGAATTCGGCGGAAGAAATCGCAACGTCAGACCCAGAGCCAATGGCGATACCGACGTCCGCTTGGGTAAGGGCGGGGGAGTCATTGATGCCGTCACCCACAAATGCCACAGTTGCCCTCCCTTCCGCGCCATCTTTTCTCTTCTTCCAGCCAGACCGAGGACGTTTGGAGAGTGTTTGTTGCAAATACTTTACTTTCTCGGCTTTCTGCTCGGGGAGTACGCCCGCGATGATGTTTTCGGCTGGGATGCCGACTTGCGCGCCAACAGCACGAGCGGTGGTAGGGTTGTCGCCAGAGACCATCCAAACAGCGACGTTGCGACGTTGGATAGCGCCGATGGTGGAGGCGGCATCGGGACGAAGGGGGTCAGAGACCGCGAACATGGCTGCCAGTTTCCAAGATGGAACCGTGGCCTGGTTTTTATTCGATTCTGAGTTATTCACACCACGCCGTGAAGCGAGTAGTACAACCGACTTGCCCTGCGCCTTCCACTTTTCGAGTATCGTATGGTCGGATCCAGAGATAGAAATGCCGTGGTCAGCGAGAAGTACTTCGTTGCCAATTATAGCTTGCTGATCTTCTGAGTGCTCATTGCTAGATGCAAAAGTTCCTTTCAGTCCTTTCCCAGGAATCTCCTCGACATCACTGACTTTCCGACCACGCAATACTTCCTTCGAGGTACAGAATAGTGCCATAGCTCGGGCCAAGGGGTGGCCACTTTGTTCCTCTAAGCTCATCGCCATTTCAAGAATTGCCTTCTCCTTATCCTCAGGCTTGAATAAAGAATCGGTGATAGCAGGTTCTCCTCCTTCCGTAAGAGTGCCGGTCTTGTCAAACACCACACAGTCAAGATGACTTGCCTCTTCGAATGCTTCGCCTCCACCTTTGACAAGGATACCGTGGCGAGCAGCTAGCCCTCCTCCAACAAATAGCGCAGTTGGAGCCGCGAGACCAAGGCCGCAAGGACAAGCCACAACGAATGCAGCAATGGCAAATTGAAGTGCCCAGAACGGCCATCCACCGACAGATACGTTGAGATAATCATGCGGTAATGAACCAGAGAGACCCAGGGACATCCAAATAATCCAAGTGGCGACAGCAATAAAGACTACCACAGGAACGAAGTACCCCGTGACCAGATCTGCCACTCGTTCAATCGGTGCACGCCGAGCTTGACCTTCGCGCACGACCTTAACGATTTGATCGAGCATAGAGCTTCCCATTACTTTGGAAACCCGAATAGTGAGCGGACCACCTTTGTTTACAGTACCAGAGAATACTTCATCACCCTCCGATTTTGGTACTAGCCTTGATTCCCCAGTAAGACTTGACTCGTCGAATTTGGACACTCCTCTCTCGACGATACCATCGGACGGTGGGGAGTCGCCGTACAAGACATTGACAGAATCGCCAACCTCAAGTAAGTCAACATTGATTCGTTCCGAGTACTCCTCTGCGGACTTTTTCTCGTCCTCAGAATCCGCGTCCTCGCCTCTGTGTACGAGAATCGCCTCCGTTGGCCTCAGGTTTCCTAATAGAGAAACAGCATCGCCTGTCTTGGCTTTGCTGTATGCTTCTAGGAACCTTCCAATAAGCAAGAACATGGTCAGAAAAACAACCGAGTCAAAGTAAGTCGACAAGCCACTAGTAGCACTCATTTGCGATGACTTAGTTGCCGTCAATGCCAGTGCAACAATAGAGGCAATGTATGCAATTGTCGTTCCCAAAGAAATGAGTGTGTTCATGCTTCCAAATCGGTAAAAGCGTTGGAATATCGGGGTTTTGCTGCCGGGTCTCCATAAACCTCTTAGTTGTTTTAGTGCAGGTCTGTGGAAGGCGTCGGCTGCGAAAAGGTAGACTGGAGTGGCGATAATGAAGAGTGCCCACTCAGCTCGAGTGACATGACCAGCCCACATCGGTTGCATGATGAATTGACGACTAGGATTTGATGTGTGGACCAGGCTCATGAGCACGATACCAATGATGAATGTGGGAATGGCGGCAACGACGGAAAGGCCAAGACGAAAGAGTACATGCCTACGCTCTTGAATCCTCATTCTTCGAGATCGTTCTTCGAGCGACAACGGATGATAAACGGATGGTTTAAACGCCTCGTCAACACCCGATATTGTTTGAAAAATACGCCGTATCGTGAAGTCGGGGACATGCGGTAGGTAAACAACCTCCAGAATCGGATCACTTATGGTCAAGTCTCTCTCGATGGTGATTTGCTCGCCAAAGTCCCTCTTTAGCGCGTTCTTGATCCGAAGCGGACAGTGGTCACAGTAAATCCCATCGACGAGTATTGCAACCTTTCTCTGGACTCTTTCTATGGCCTTGAGATTAATTTCCTCCACTTCATTCAGAGTTGCTTCGTAGCCCAGATCCTCGATTATTTCTTGAATCCGTGGCAAATTATCCTTTTCCATGAAAACGACAGTCGCACTGTTTGAGATAAGATTGACATCAACGTTGGTGATCCAGTCAACTGTCTGCAGCCCTTTTGTAATGGTTCCAACGCAAGAGCTACATGTCATGCCAGTGATAGCATAGGACGCACGCCACTTCTCAGTCTCAGCCTTTGGTGTTGATTTCTTTTGTGGCTTCGCCTCCTTCACTTCCACTAAAGTGGCTTCGTACCCTGCGTCTTCAATTGCTTCGATTATTTCCTTCACGTGCTCCCTACCTTGAAAGGTAATCAAGGCACTATTGGTAAGAAGGGCGACCTCGGCTGCATGTACCCATGAGTTTTGGGTGAGCGCATGCTCGATATTGCCGACACAAGAGGCGCAAGTCATGCCTCCAAGAGTAAACGATGCTTGGAAGAGACCACCGTCGGAAGGAGTGCTAACAGCCACCGAAGATAGAATTGGGTTTTTGGAAGTGCCATCAGAAGATGCGTCTGGTATTAGACTATCACCTCTCAAACCCTCCTCGTACAATGTGAGCTGGTCCTTTGACGAGCCCGACGATGTAGCAGACGGTTTTTCTTTGCTATTTGCTTCCAGGCGACATTGCTCGCATTCTTCAATGTGTCGTCTTCGTTTCTCAGGAGGGGCATTCCCAAGATCTTCGTGTTTCCATTTCCATCGTGCGACGGCCTCGTTAAACCGCTGGGTCCAATTAGTTCCGAGACGATCTTCTAACGAGACACCATTAGAGTGGATCTCATCATGCGGGTCAGTGAAAATGTCATAGACATCGAAGCCACTCTCATCGAGTGACTTTGCTATGGTTGTTGCGGACAGGGATGCATCGTGGATGACTGTTATTGAGCGGGAGATAATCGAGTGAGAGACCGACGATGGTCTTGGATGCAGAGAGTACATGGACGTCTCGATACTTTTCACACATGAGGCGCAGTGTAGGTTCAAGATCAAGAACGTTGTCGTCCTAGTGAGAGGGGGAGTAGTGCCTGAGGCAGTCGTTGATGAATCCATGATCGCAGTGATATGGAGTGGTTTCAAACGATGGAATGTAAACAATAAGGGAAAGCCTGAAGCATTCCAGAACAGCGCGACTTATCAAGAGATTGCCAGCTGCTTAGGACGACAGACTTCCATCGTGAATGTTTAAGTAGAGAAGGTACAACCGAGATAAGATAATCCACTAAAACACGCACAAATCTCGCAGTGACGTGGAGTGTTCCGCCGCCGCACAAAAAACGCATTCGCTGATTACAAAGGTCTGTTCGAGTATGAAGAGACAAGCAGCCAGTACTTAGTACTTTCTACTTGATTCGCCGCCAGCGTCCTCACGATAACACATCGAGCTGAAGGTGCTTTGGAGTGAGAGAATTGTGCGTATCATCAGAAATTTTTAAACTATACTGCTTTGGGTAAGTAATCACCAACCGCATGCGGTAAAGCGCTTCTGGACGGCTCTGGCGGCAAAAACAATAAAATTTCGACATTTTCCGGATGAGCATGCTCATGACCTTGACTTACAAGTATTTCCCATATGCCTTGAGTTGCGACTCATCACCAGAACGTCGCCCTATCACAAAGTCTCGAGAAGCCAAGCATTTGGATTCTCAACTCGCAATTGAGGTATTGAGCCCTTCTCCCAAAGAGTCCATGCTATTGTTAGGGGCATATTTGAAACTCCCCTTGGATGTGAAGCCCCCTTGTTGATGGAACGAGGTAGGTGCTACGTGTGCGCCTTGTTCGCCGCCCATGTCAGAACACAATTCTGGATGTGCGTGCCACTGTTGGATTCTGGAGCCTCCTGGATCATGAGAGTTTCCGGGAGATGAAAGGCACAGTTGGGGTAGAAGGGAGTGATGGATGGCTGATGCAGTTGAGTTTTGTCAAGGTAGTTGTAGTCTGGTAATTCGTTGAAGCATTACGGACGTATTCGTCTAGGGAACACCAAATGCGGTAGACTCGAGCGCTGCCAGCATATGGAGAAGAAATGTGTAAAAAATTGTTCGAAAATTCGCTCATAGCTAGGTGAAGCTATACACGGGGGATATAGATCGAAAGCACGTTTTATTAGCCAGCTCTGCTGCTATTGGCGCGAAAGAGCTCGGTCGAGCACGGCCGGTTTGTGGTAGACTGTATAGAGTAGCTGCTATGGTCTTTGTAGGCACGAATCGAGTCCTAATTTCGGAAAGGACTGGTTTCTTGAAAGTTCAGCACATCCATCCCGTGGCGACTGCAAGATATTGTCTAAGATCTAGTACAGGCATATTTCCTAGAGAATGGCGTACTGTCAGTCGTTTTCAAGTCCAATATTCATGTGATTGGGGGTGCGGACGAGGCGAAGTCCCCCAAGTTGAACTATAATAGGAGCCGTCTATTCAGGAGGCGCTGACCTCGTATGCTTAACCACGACTTAAAAGTTTCTCTTGAGCCCACAACCGGTCTCGCTTCTGCCCTACTTCCAGCCACACACTCTTGAACGACAGCTTGCGTTTTCCCTATAAACTCAAATATTGAGAACTTGCCGTCGCGGACGATGTTCGTTTGCGCATGTTTTGTCCAAACCCCAATTTCGACCGTACATGTACCCCAAGGTCCATTCTGCAGCTGTGCTTTGGGTGTCTGTAACAAATCAAGTTTTGCTTTTCATGACGTCTGGGCTTTGAAGGATGTAGTCCATGAGCATGGGAGCAGGGTGATGTGGTAGCTGACGGAAGCAGTGAGGATCGCGAGTTACAGTACCAAAGCTTGAGATGAAGAACGCAGAAGATGGATCAAAGGCAGATTATAAAAGGAAGAGGAATGACCACATGCGCAAGGACGAACCAACTCCAATAGAAGTAGCACTAGAGTGTCCAACGAACGCATTTCCGTCGAGTTCCCGAGCTAAGTAGATATCTTAGATGTTTGCTGAGGAACCTCTTGACAGAGTTGGCGTGAATGAGAACGATATCATATAGTGTGCGTACTCGGTTCGTCGCATAAGAACAGATCGGAAATAACAGAATGGGGGAACACGAAGCTTCGTAGAAGCGACTGCATGTATGCGGCGCGCATCAAGGAAAGAAGTATCAGAAGTCTGCTCAAAGTGTAGCTACAGGTCTGCAGCTGACTACTGCAAATGCGAGATAAATTGAAAGTGTCATGGTGATTCAATGGGGACGAGATAGCACTGGTCAACGAATGTTACACTGCATGTTGAGCCAATTAATGCATAGAAGACGGTGATGATAATTCTATCTATGATATTCGAGAAAAGAATATTCTTCAGTATCATTGAAAGACACTCACGTCCTCGAAATACTGTGGTTCTCCGTTTCTTGGCTTTGGGCTCTAATGCGCTCTATGATAGGTCTATTGTTATTCAGGTGGTTTTGTAGTGGAAAGTTAAGACGCCAGTGCTTGGTATGGCACCTCCACTCTATATATTGCTATCGTCCTCTATTGTTCGCCGAGTGCGTAGTAGCCATTAATCGACGTTTGAATTCGGTCGTTCATCCATTGAAAGTTCTTTAGCATCATAAAACAAGTCCATCAAACATGCAGCAGACCAGGCTTGGGTTGGGGACTACAACAAATCAGTCACTTCTTGCAACGTAAAATAGTGTAGTCACTTACTGAATCCCGACAAAACTCCCCGTTCTTGTTAGTCAACTCTGTGAGGCCCGCCCAAGGTGATTCTCTAATCGCCTTCTTGCAGCCTCCAAGTCTTCTTGTAATCTGCTGAAACGCCTCCGTCCTACCTTCCTTTGTAGTCCTTCGCATAAGATCAAATTTGAGAAGTGCACGTAGAAAGAACCCAGTCGGCCAGAGCCATTCTGGTCCTTGGTGGTAATTGCGCCCTCTCGATGTAGCAAGGTTGGTAGAATCTTCCGAGTTGTCATAATATGGACTGTATTTGAGGTCTGAGGGGTCAAGAGTTGCCATGCCTGTAGGGCCGCGGAGAACAGAATCGACGACTTCGAGAGCTTGGAGAGCCTTGGGTGGACTGAATAGCTGAGGCGCGACAGTCATGGCAATGGGGAAGTTTGGCCGGAGTTGGTAATCCTCGTATTCCTTGCCAGATTTGTAAAGGTCTTTGTAGATCCCGCGACGATTGATTATGGCTGGGTTGACATCAAACTGCGCATCCTCCCTGGGATTAACGGGTACGTAGTAACAACGCTCAAAGTTCTTCTCCAACCGAGATGCCCAGTCTCCGAAGGAGATTTCTCCTCCGCCGTGGATCTTCACACCACTGAATTTGAACTTGCCATCGTCATGAAGCTGAGCTAACCATGCTAGCGTGCTGTATAAGAGGCCTGTGATCTCGACTGCAGCGCCATCTCTCGGCGTACCAGGAACGCCTTTACTTCCAGCCTTTTCACTCTCACCCATCTTGTCCATCCATGTTCCACAATTGAATTGATTGCCACCAAAGATCATGCCAGTATTCCAGTCAACGTGAACGTCAACTTGGAAGCCCTCGGGCTTCATTTGCATGTCCAAACCAGGACCAGCATTGGCTTCTCTAAATGACAACCCTGAAGCATGTCTTTGCAGTGCTTCAAGGACGATCTCTTCGATGGTAGACTCCTTACTATACGCTCTCGGATCGTCAAATTCAAAGTAAGTATCGTTATAAGGTAGGAACCGCCGGGCAACCTTTTCTGCAAGGAGACTTAATCCATCGGGCACCATCTTAGTGTAATCCTGGATGTTTTGCAGGAAGAACCAAACAGCATCTCTGGCATTATAGCGCGGCGATTTTCCACTGCTTAGAAGGTTGGGTACCATACCATGTTTTAGGACGCTCGCAAAAGCCTTTATGTGTTCTTTGGCGTCATTATATCTACCGGTAGCGAGGAACAGCCCACGTATGGAGAGGAAGACATCCCGACCCCAGCATCTTGCCCAATCAGTAGAAAAGTGCGGGAGTCCTGCCGCAATACAGGGAACCTGCTTTGAAGGATACAACGATGCCGATCTTACATGGCCTGTTTGTTGGATGCTTACCATAGCTAGGCTTTGTAGAAAAGGCTGACCGTTCCAAATATCTTCACCCATCAGTTCTAGGCCATGGTTCCATGCAGCATTGTAGGCTGTCTGAATGACCATGGCGAACAAACGAGGTAAAAGGAAATTTGGAGCCTTTCGAACTGCGCTGAACCGTTCCGCAAGCCATTTAGCAGGACTATGTAGTGAAGAGAAGCCGTCACGCTCGGCCATATGCTCAAGTCTTGCCACAGTATAGTCCAAGGCCCACTGGCCATCGCGGAGATGATTGCATAGTGGGTGACCCAGATCATTGTTGCGAATAACGTCTCGCAAAACACTCCACCATCCCTGTAGGCCAGCGTACACCAAGGGCCCATGGTTAGGTACGACGTAAACGCCGTCACCGCCACCACTAAGATCGCGCTCCTCCTGGTCACATCTGTACAGAACAAAGTTCAAGTCTACGAGGCTCAGCTGACTAAAGGCTTCCATGGCACCGCTGGTAATATACGTGTCAAGGCCTTGGGAGTGTTCAGCGCCCGGTATCCAAGTTTCAAGGAGAGCTATGCTTCCCGGGGGAAAGTTGGCCGGTGTGTTCAATACAGTCTTGGCGTCCTTTTCGTCTAGAGTAACCCCTAACAAATTAGAGACTTCGCTAGGAAGGCCTTTGAGAAGTGTTTTATCCGCTAGAACAGCGGCTTTTGTAGCATCTGTAGCGTCCACGTCGAGTTTCCAGCTTCCCAGAAGTCTTGCTTTAGTACCGACTAAGTGTACTGGAGAAAGGCTATCACAACCTTCGCCGTAACCAGGGAAAGCTGTGTGGGCAACCGCAAAGTAGCCTTTCCTTGACTTGGGATGGATTCGGTGGACAGTGATGTACTGACCTTCATGGTGTATGTGGGTTTCATCGTAACCATCCTTTCCCATTAGCGTGTGGATTCGGTTTAGCAATTTCTTAACGCCACCAATACCGCCATTACCTCCAGTAACCTTGACTTCATCTTCTGAATATGGGGAAGAGTACAGCCGGGTTTCATGAACGATGTCGACAAGTCTGGGGTAAATCTCGTCGTAGCCCATTACGCTACCTGTAGCAGACGCGCACATATTAACGAGTGCAGCATTAGGAAGTGTATCTCTTGCACCACGCTTCTGAGCAGGTACCTCATTGTCATGTGTGCAGTCCATAAACAGGGCATGAACGGGGGTCTGCTTGATTCTATGGATGTTCTCAGTCCTTTTCGTAGATTCACCATTAGTCTGGGGGCTAGCGCTCTGGACGCTCTCTCCGCTGGAGGCCTCATCAATCTCAAAGCTACCAATGGGTCGACCACCATGCATATGTACCAGTCTGCTAAGTTCACCGGTACTCCAAGCCTGCATTGCTTCCCGTATTAATGCGCTCAACCCTAACCGTTCAACGAAGACATAATCCATTTCTTCAGAGCCAGTGAACAGCTCCGCAAACACAGCCAGATTGGGCCGGACTTCCCGAGCCTGGTCCAGCAGATACTCGGCGACAACTAAAGGGGTAGAGTGACAGTTATCAATCCGGAACCCGGCAAAGTACTTTGCCATAAGGCGAGTATATTTTGACATGTAACCCCAAAGGAATGGATTATCCTTGGGGGAATTACCGTATCGCAGCTTAACGCAATCAGACCAGACAATGACCTCTCTCCGAAGGTACGACCGGGAGTCCGGACCAGCATGATCGTTCATAGCATTAGCAGCCCATATCCAGCCGTTGTTGACCAAGGCTAGACTCTTTGGACTATGCTCTTTCGTTGTCGCATTAGAGGGAAGTCTTGTAAAATATGATTCGATGAGTGGATTCTTTCCCGTGATAGCTCCCAGCTTAGGGCCATTATCGTCCAGTCGCAGATACTTGACCCGATTCAGGACTTGATCTACAATCACAGTAGCGTCCAAATTGTACTGGGTATAGAATGGTAGATTAAGTTCCTTAAGAATGTGCGTCATTGCGCTGAGTGCAGCACCTTTGGCCGGCGCAGCTTGATCGCTTGAGTCGTAAGGGCCGAACATACAAGTTATTAGTCCAGCCCCAATCTGGGGGTTTATTTTTCGATAGAAGCGGGCTCGAATCTCTTCTCGCCCACTAAAACCATTGTCACGCAGGTAGTCTGCCTGCTGCCTTAAAGGCCATTCCTTTAGTCCCTCGAGGCCGGATTGACCTTCTGGAAAAGATGTCAATCCCCTTTCCCACGCATCTACCGCTGCTTGAGCGTTGCGATCGACATTGACCGTGTAATACTCCCAAAGGTTCAGAGCGTCCAAAACATGCTTTTTCACCCCATCCATAATAGCTAATAAGTCACTCATATTATTCAGTGTAGTAGGCAGTCCGTATTTTTTGAGCTCATCGCCGAACTTCAGCAGTGCACTATCAAGCTCCAATGCAGACTCAAGCCACGGGGCGGTCTCAACATTATATCCAACCTCTGGATGCTCTTCCAACCACTTGCTATTATTTGCCGTGTGGTTCCATACAACATCAGTCAATCCTAACAGCCCATGCTCTTTCTCCATGCTTGCTACCATATTTGCAATATCCTCTTCGCCGCGAGGAAAACATTTAGGGTCAAATTTCAACTGATCGTAGATGCTGTATGGTGAATTGGAACTTCCTCTCTCCATTAACGGTGTAAAGTGCACCATATTATAACCCCGCCGACCTATTCCGTTCAAGTGCTTTTCCCAGTCTTTCGGATATTCCCCCATAAATTTTGATATGACAGAAAAAATGGACAGCGCATCTAGAGGTAGAGGATTCTGACGTAGAGTGAGCTTTGGTGGCACGTTGATGTAGAAAATAGGCGTTGTTGTTGGTATAGGCGAAAGTCCTCCTGCGGTCGAGAGTTCGGGCAGGGGTGTGAACGTGCTATAGAACGAAAATGCGCCTGCAAGATGTACTGGGATGTCTATCTTGAGTGTTTGGCTAAAGTCGGGATGAAGCCTCGTGGAACAAAATCATCAGCTGCATTCCTTGAAATGCCCTAAGAGCTCGACATAGGAACCCCTTCATCTCAACCAATTCAGACCACTCACTTGTACTCCCGAAAGTTACCACGCCGGAATCGCTCTCCAAGAGAAGGGATATTCACCCATAGGGACCCTTGTCGGCATATCGAACTTGTGCCCTCAATGGCAAAACGAATGACATAGGCGGGCCGAGAGGGAGGTGGCAGATATATGTATTGTCCTGAGACATCTGGAGTACCATCATCTGCCAATGGCAGTAGGTAGACCTCTTGTGATTTCATATCGTCGAACAGAGTCAGTTCTTTCATTTTGGTGTTATCCAGATAACAAAGAATGGTGAGAATGGGTCCCTAAGTACAGATGGAAATTCGGGAGGGAACAAAAGCCATGGTGAATAGTATTAGGATGAGAACAGCAGGTTGGAAGCCAGTACGAGGGAAGTGGAGGATTCACAGCAGGTCAGTCGTCCATCGACAAAATCAATTGATGTTCCCAGGTCCTCCATAATGTGGCAGTCGAAAAGAAGTTTGGCTTTGTCCTCGGACACAGAGTATTGCGCCGCAACAAAGTTCCTCCGCGCTCCGTTCGGAATCTCAATGCCACACTTGGCTATATCACAGTTTCGACCAATATATCCAAGACATCCCAGTTGTTCCATGCCAGAGCACGAACTGGAGCCTCCTCAGCCTGGGATTCTCTCGGTTCATTTGAGGGGAGCATAGGACTGCGATTTGTGTGGCATTTGAGAGGTGACTTTAACAACCAAGACATCCCTGCCAATACGGGCATGCACCTTACTGACTACTATGCCACAGTCGCTCATCACGATTAAGACCAGCGAGGCTTGGACCCCATCCAGTGGGCGCGCCTGGTCTGATGCCAGCCATAGCTGAAGGCCAGACCTTTGCTAATCTACAAGATTTCAAGCAAGCTCTCCGAGAATGGGCTATTGAGCGAAACTTTACCCCACATATTCTTGATAGCGACAGCCATAGAGTACGCGCTGGCTGTCGAACTGGCCCGGATTGCCCGTTCCGTATTCGTGCAAATTACAATGAGAAACGCAGAAATGCGAAAGTTACGACTGTCGACGACAAACATACATGCGTATCCACTTCGGAACAGCTGGTGTCTCAAAATATCAAACGTGCTGAGCCTGGCAAGCTGAAATTTCTTCTCGATGCAGTACCCAAGCTAATCACCGTCGACCGTGCAACCAAGACTGAAACCATAATCCAAGCGGTCAAGAATAAATATGGACAGACTATATCTGTACGTCAGGCCCAGAAAGTAAAGCGAGAACTGTCACGAAAAGTCAAGGGACCTTGCCGGCTCTGTCAACAGACGGATCACAGTCGAAGAGACTGTCCACAACGCCAAGCATCCGGATCCGATGGCGTCACGGCAGGAAATGCAGACCTTCCAGAGGACTTGGGAGCCTATGCAGATGGTCAAACGGATAACAGCTCGGCCGAGGAAGAGCATCCAAGAAAGCCAACTCATTGTTCGGTTTGCTTCCGGACGGGCCATAACCGTAAGAACTGTCCAGGAAAAGACAGGCCGGAAACTGTTCAAACCGGGAACAGTGCATCTCCTGGGAATCAGCAAGGTCCAGCGCCAACGGCTTCGATGAGCAACGGGCCTCAGAATCAAGTACCTTTAGATCCCGTTCTTACTGGTAGCTTCCGTCCAGCGATTCAACGCATGTCGCGAACAGCACAACCCCAAGGGAACCCTGGCCCTCCCATCGCCGAGACTGAGCAGGCTCGTGTTGCAGAGGTAGGACCACTCAGAACTCCACAAGCCACCAGGCTTGAAGCGGCAAAAATGATGCAACAAGCCGCCAAGTTGATGAACGAGGCTGCACGCCTCAACAATGAAGCAGCCAGATTAACGGCATCTGTGGCAAATTCTTGAGCTGAGACGTTATTTCCTCAAGGAGAATGATCAATTGACAAGTAATGGGATGCGGCACCAGCAATGTTCCTGGAAACGATGCATTTGATCTTGCTAGTTGTGCATCCTATAATGAATATAGAGGTAAAGGTACGAGGTCCTTCATGTTATACTATGAGTAGGAATTGACGATCAAAGATCACAAGCCTCGAGCTACGGAAAGGCACATGGTTGAGTTCAACTATCTATAGTCGAGTGGCTCCGTCCACATGTGGGTACTATCTGGTGGGTTACTACATATCTCCACCACTGATCAGCCTTATGTGACAGAACGCTTAAAGACCTTCCGCTACCATTTCCTCCTATGTATTCGCTCATCCGCGTATCTAACTTTATGGTGATGTTTAGACGAATCTACCCTCCAAAAAGTCTACTTAACTCAAACTAAGTTCTGAAATTGTAGAGTACGATAACAGTATTGGTCCACACATCAATGAAGTCTTTCTTGGGTTGCAGGAACTGGGACTTGAGCCTCAACAGTCCTAATGAAGCCTAGTTTCGGAGATAATCAAGATCGACAGCGTTGCGCTAGTCTCAATCTCAAACCAACGTCGTGCGTTCAGCCTTGCCAGGCTTCCCATATGCCCACCAGGTAGCTCCATGATTCTCTCAACATACCATCTACGAGCTTATCACCGGTCAAACGAATATTGAGTTGCTTTCCAGAGTTGCCCCTGCTTACAGCCGCCTTCTCATGTCAAGAAGTCATTAGCCAACATAGCTACCACGACGGGAACGTCGCTGCGGCGCCTCGCCCAGATTACGGCTTCCTTTGGTGCTCGCACCTCGACCTGCCCAGAGAAAAAGTTAAAAACGGGATCAAGAACACCATCCGCGATGGCGACCCTTGGGCCCTACGAGAAGAGGCACAAGGTGACAGTGGTAGGATCAGGCAACTGGTGAGCGCATGCAGTCAGGGTCTCGGCTCGGCCAAGCTGGCATTCGCGCTGACACCAATGAAGGGGCTCTGCAATTGCCAAGATGGTCGCCGAGAACACCAAAGACCATCCTGAGCTTTTCGAACCCGAGGTACACATGTGGGTATTCGAGGAGGAGACCAAAGTTCCCGAGACTTCTAAGCACTACGATCCTGCCTCTGAATTCTGCAAAGAGCCTCAAAAACTTACCAAACTTATCAATCACTTTCACGAAAACGTCAAATACCTTCCAGGCATTATTTTACCCCACAACCTATACGCTAACCCTTCAATACGAGACTCGGTCAAAGATTCGACAATACTCATTTTTAACCTCCCCCACCAATTTATCGGCGGGCTATGTGATCAACTGAAAGGTCACATCGTGCCCTACGCTCGGGGAGTATCATGTATCAAGGGAGTGAATGTTTCTAGCGACAACGTTAGACTTTTCTCGGAATCTATAGGGGAAAAGCTTGGGATATACTGTGGTGCTCTCTCGGGCGCAAATATTGCCAACGAAGTCGCAGCAGAGAAGTTCTCCGAGACAACAGTTGCGTACGACCCTCCGCCCATGGATTCTCGTAATCCAACCCCGAAAGGCCCCACCCCTCAATCGTCCCAGCTGGATCTTACGAAAATTGAGGATCATAAAGATTCAACAGGCAAGAAGTCAAAGGTGAAGCTAGTTGCACAGCCTTCGGATTACCCTCCATTAGACCACAACACGCTCAAGTTGCTTTTCCACCGTCCCTACTTTCACGTTCGTGTCGTTTCCGATGTTGCTGGCGTGTCATTAAGCGGTGGTTTAAAGAATATTGTAGCTCTCGCTGCTGGTTTCGTATCAGGCATGGGCTGGGGAGACAATGCCAAAGCAGCCGTCATGCGGGTTGGACTGCTGGAAATGGTCAAGTTTGGGAAGATGTTCTTTGAAAACTCGGTACACTCAAGGACCTTCACCGAAGAGAGCGCTGGTGTTGCCGATTTGATTACTTCTTGTTCTGGTGGGAGGAATTACCGGTGTGCAAAAATGAGCGTGGAGAAGAATATCAGTATCGACGAGGTGGAGAAGCAGGAATTGAACGGGCAGATGCTACAGGGAACTTCGACGGCACATGAGGTGTATGGATTTTTGAAGGCGAGGGGAAAGGAAGATGAGTTTCCTCTGCTGACAGCGGTGTACCGTAAGTACCTGCCCTTCGGGTTGTCATTCTTGCTTACCAGACCCGGTGCTAACAATCTTTAGGCATACTTCAAGGCGAGGTAAAGGTCGAGGACCTTCCCGATCTCATTGAGCAGTCCTAGGATCCTGTTCGTATAATTCGCCGTTGCTCGTAGCTAAGGGGCTCGCTCCTATGACTTCATCCTCACCCTTAAAATCGAACAGGTCTCGCATCCTCAGTTACATAGTTAGAATTGCAATGCTGGCTACCCTTACCGTTCACAGTCTCCTAGTCTTTATCCAGTGAGCTTCGACTCGTGTAGAAAGAAACGATGGCATGGGAATCTCCTATCCAACCCGGTTAATGAAACATTTATTCACATCTCAGTGGGCAGTTCTCATATTCTTCCGTAGAAACTCCCCATGCCAGAAACAAACCAGAGGCTGTTCTTACATTCGTTCTTCTCTCCCCTCCCAACTCATAAAATCCGCCAAAGTCTCGATTCACACCGATTCGAATCTCCTTTTGTCGACCACTATCAGACTTTGAAAAAAGTTACGTCGAACCGCTTCTTCACGACTGTCAAGACTGAACTCTGATCTTTGTGAACCCAAACCTTACTTCAGAGGCCTAGAACTCTCACTTCTCGTCGCTGCGATCTCCACGCTTCTCTATATGCTATTGAGATTCTTCTGTACTTGCTCATAACAGCGTCAGAGTCACGGCTCTCTCACCTCTAAATCTCCTCTATCTACTTTTATTCAAAATCAGCAGGTCACCTCGGACCCTTCCTTCATGATTTCTTCAAGCCGAAGTGATCGGATCACCCAGGGCTTACTTCAGGGGCCGAGACTGCAGGAAATGCACTCTTCGGTCCTGCAAAACGTTCGCTTTTTTTAATTTTGTTGAGGCTTCTCCCGCTTGGTGCATAGCCAAAAATACAGTCGATTAAAGCGTTCGTATATCAAGAACTCAACGGTTGCTTCCAGTTTTACGCTTCAAGACACTCTCTCACTCCAGACTCGCCATTTCATCTTCCCGTCACCTCTGACGCAGTTCTCCTTTGGATTTGATCTTTAGCGCAGTACAGCGGGAAGCCTCTGGCTTTAATCTCTGTTTGGTCGATTAGCTCTAATGCAGCAATTCTTCACAGATCAGAAACCCCGACATCTCTTTCGTTTAAGCAAGCTAAGACATCACCTCACTAAAAGCGCGCCATCTCCATTTAGCGCCACAAGACACAACTCCCCATCTGTCCTCTTCTACGTCAAGCGACTTACTCAGTCGTCGAACTGTAGCGCAGCACGTTTCTAGAAATTAGGGAACCCACAGTCCCATTTGGTTGTAAGATCCTACAACTCTGGACGCACCTCACTCTCAAATTTTCCTCTCATCTTCGAGCCACCAAGATACAAATCTCGCCCAATATCTCCTTGCATAGCAAATTGCGTACCGGAGCAATAAGTCTAAGGTGTCATGCGCTTGGCCTTTATATTGTAGCACAGCGTATTGAGATGTCGGCACCAATCAGAGGCTCTCCGCCCAGACCCCCGAGGCAAGAAATCAAGCAGGAGAAGAAGCCTGCTAAAGAGGTTAAAAAGCCTGCCAAAGAGTAAGCCCAATTTTGAAGGAATCCGGTTTGTTATTGGCTAATGAAAGCCACAGGTCCCCATACAATGACATTGTCTACGTCAAAGTTGGAGATGATGCAACAACATTCGGGATCCACCGAGGCCTTCTATGTAGACAGTCTTCGTACTTTAAAGCTGCTTTGAGCGGTAATCTCAAGGAGGCCAAAGAGAGCGTCGTCGTCCTCGAGGGTGAAGACGCTGGCATCTTTGAGAGGTTCAACCTCTGGCTGTATACGGGAAGGTTCCTCAAGGAAGACGAAACTGTCAAAGACGTAGGGTGGGAGACATCCATCCAGATCTATATATTCGCCGAGACGCACGGCGCTCACCGGCTGCAAAATACGACCATAGATCATATGATAAGAATGAACGCAGTCCTCAAGGTGCTCCCTGGCAGTCCGGACATCCGCCGTGCGTGGTCAGGCACATCAGGGGCGTCCCCAATCAAGAGGTTCCTGGTGGACCTGTACACAAGGAAGGCAGATCTGCCGACCATATTTGGGAGCGGGGAAAAATACAAGGGGTTTCAAATGGAGTTTATGGTAGGGATTGCGCTTGCGTTTCACAAGATGAAGCGGGATCGGAGTATGTATGAACTTTTCGAGTGGTCGAAGGAACGGTGCAGGTGGCACGTCCATGAGGTGGCGGATCCGATTTGCGTGTGAAGAAAGGGTTGCAACTCGAGGCAATTTCGAGGATGGTAATTCATTAGGTAGGGAGCCTCTGGGATCACCGACAGGCGTCGGAGTTGCTTTGCCTGCTGGTTAGTTTCGGGGCTTCCTGCTGAGCTGGCCAATTTCCTTAAGTAACGAATATAACAGCACGCGATATCCGCACACAGATGACTTTGAGCTTGCACGTCAGAGCCACAACTCAAATCTTGAAAGCCTGGGATACTCTCGTCTCACCGCAACCATGTGAGCTGTAGTTTTGGTATGCTTGTATTGTCTCCAGCTTCTCCTTCTAGACAGCCTGTGCAGTAATTTCAATTGTCATTATAGCCAGTAACCGTCCCTTCGCAGGTTTCAGAATAGCATTGCCAAACCTCCTCTCATCTTCACCTTTTTCCCAACAATATCTATCTCAGCCTCCTTGCCTCTCTTTCGGACTCGAGCAGTACCAGAATATCATCTTCCCTCACTATAATTCCCAAAATCGGTTAGTATCTCTCCTATTGTGAACCTCAAACCTTTACCACTCCAGTTATATCTTCCCATCTGTACCATTTTTGGATATTGAAGACATACCAGGACCCTTGACGTTGCGAATAATGCTCCGCGTAGTGTCGTCCATGAACTCGACGCGGACTTGAGTTACACCTCCGCGCGAACCTGATCATTCGTGTTTCATTAGCATATCATGAAGAGAGCAAAAGGCTTCAAGGAGGAACCTGTGATGACATGGAAGTGGAAAGAGGCAAGATGTACCTGTACGGCCGAGCACACGAGTGACCTTCACCAACTTGACCGGAACCTTTGACGAGTCCATTTTCTTAGGATGTGGACGGCTTCCTTAGCTTTATGTGTAGATTGTATGGCCCTTTACCTGCGGCTTGAACGTAGGCAGCTGAATTGGGTGCGGGAATTTTGCCGTGGACGAAGAGAGCTGTGCTTGTCGTTGTCGATGTTGAATGCGATTGTGCGTCCGATTTAGAGGTTCTCGCTTAATTTTAAACACTAAGATAAGATATTGGCTAGCGGGGGGGTAGGGCTGCGTGCCTGCAAAAACGGAAACAGTTGGATACTTTTTTCTTTAGTTACTATTCGACCAAGACGACGCCATTGAGTGATTTCATGGTGCCCAATCCCTTCTCTCAATATCCACACGATATTCAACCTGCGCAAACTCATTGAAAGAGATGTCGAAAGGCGTTTTCACTTGAATCATATCTCCCAAGTCACAATTAGGGCTCCAGCATACAGGCCATTGTTAGTCGTACGAATCTAACTGTTTGACATTCAAAAGGTCGTCTTTATCTACTCAGGGCCCGTTCTTAGCGGAATTGGTACTGAGGATGGATCTCGTGAATCAGTAAGTCCAGCATTCCGAGCATTTCTGACTTCACAGCTCAATCTCCTGCTATGAGAAGAGCTTCCAGTTGATGGATCAGAAAGCCTAGAAGGTCGGCTTTTATTTGCCGTTCCTAAGAGTGGGCTTTCCCCTTCCGATTCATCACATAGAAGCTTACCCTCTATATCCAGAGGGCCGCCTACAACAAGCCACTCTCGACCTCCTTGCTGGGTCCGATATCCAGTTCCGCCGCGAAACCCGCCTCGATATTGCCCTCGTCAAAAACCATCATATAGCCCTTGTGTTCCTGCCAGCGGCCGATATTCCAACCTTCGTTGGCGAAGGCCGCGTCGATCTCGGAATAACCGGCGGTGATCAAGTGGCTGAGCATGAGTCAATATCCCCCGCTACAGCCACGACAGGCGTAGAGC
>JAABUR0100004224.1_pt1 | contig 19370 bp, 16 predicted proteins | sample 5560091 | NCBI WGS metagenome assembly JAABUR01 (sample SAMN10711879, study PRJNA513375) | rock metagenome | isolation source: Antarctica rocks | place: Antarctica: Victoria Land, University Valley sud | reverse complement strand
CGCCCATCGACGCGGGGAGCGGCGCGCCCAGGGGTACACGAGTACGAGCAGGGCGGGGGCGAGGTAGAGCGAGAGCAGGTGGTCGCCGAGCACGAGCCCGTAGAGGACGGCGGCGAGGAGCGCGCGCAGGCGTGACAACGCGCGCGGCGCGACGAGCAGGACGAGAATGAGCGCGTCGAGCGCGAGCGCCAGCGTACGCGTTTCCGTGACGACCGCCTCCGTCCAGAACGTCGGGCTGAGCGCCAGCGCGGCGAGCGGCACAGCGGCGGCGACGGCGGCCAGCGGCCACGGCGCGGCGGGGGCGACGCGGCCGGCGAGGCGCGTCGCGAGGAACGCCAGCAGTCCGATCGCCAGCGCGCCCATCAACGCCGAGAAGACGTTGAGGCTACGGGCGGGTTCGGCCGGGACGAGATGGGTGACGACAAAGCCGATGAGCGTGTAGAGCGGGTAGCCGGTGGGGTGGGCGATGCCGAGCGTATAAGCGGTCGAGGCCAGCTCGCCGCTGTCGCCGGCGCCGTTGGCCAGGGTGATGGACGGGGCCAGCGTGGCGAGGTAGAGAGCCAGCGCGGCGGCGCCGCAGGCGAGGGCAAGCAGAGCGTCCCGCACTGACCGGCCAGCCGGCAGGTCGTCGTGGGCGAGCGATTCGCCGCTAGCAAACGTCGTGGCGGCGACCGTCTGCCGGCTGGCGGTCAGCGGACCGGCAGCCGGCGCTCCCAGTAGATACGTCGCGCGCCGCGAAAAAGTGGCCGGTGCCCTCATCGCCCCCACAAGCGTCCGAGCCAACGCCCCCCTCGGCCATCTCGCGCCATCTCGTGGTCGTCCGCGATCGCCACGGGGATCTCTTTATCGGCCAGGATCAGGGCAGGGTTAGTGGCGACGAGGTAGCGGGCGTGCTCTTCTCCTACCAGCGCGACAATGGCGTCATAGCCGTCGCGCAGCGAGGAGCGGCCATCGACGTCGTGGCGGTCCGTGGCCACGACCTGGACGAGCCCGCGCCGCACGAAGGATTCCGCGAGCGCGCGCTGGCGCGCGCCGTGCCGGCCGGCGAGGCTCGCGGCGGTGACCTGCGCGCGGACGCCCTTCGCCACGAGCTCCGCGAGCAACGCGGGGTTCTGGTGCAGCCAGCCGTAGCGCTCGGGATGCGCCAGCAGCGGCGTGACGCCCATGGCCTGCAACTCGAACAGGACCTGATTGAGGTAGATAGGCGCCTGATGGACCGGGGTCTCGACGAGGAGCCAGCGCGTGCCCGCGAGCGTCGGCGTCGCGCCGGCGCGCACCTGGCGGGGCAGATCGGGCGTCAGGAAGGCCTCGCCGCCGATGAGCACGCGCAGCGGGATGGCGGCGGTGGCAAGCGCGTCGCGCAGCTGGGCGACGCACGCGGCGACGGCCGCGGTGTCGGGCAGGAGGGCGCGCGTCCAGTCGTCGATGTGCGGCGTGGCCACGACCGTGCCGGCGCCCGACGCGACGCAGGCGCGGGCCAGGTCCAGCGCCGCGTCGAGGGACGCGGGGCCGTCGTCGACGCCGGGCAGGAGATGGAGGTGCAAGTCGATCATTACTCTTATAGACAGTAGCACGATGAGGCCTGCCGCCAATCCCCCATTCGTCCTATTGCCCGGCGCGCCCGGCTGGCTGACAGTGAGGTAGGTACGTGACCCAGGCGAGTAGGCGGCCATACGCGCCGAGAGTGGGAGGGCGTCGAACACGGACGAGCGGCAAGGGCAGGCGGTGGCGTCACGGTCGTTCGCGGCGCGCCGGCGCGTGTTGGCAGCCTCACTGGCGCCACAAGTAGAGAGTGAAAGGGAGCTACAAAGGATGTCTGGAAAGCTAGAGTGGCGTGACGCACGCCAGGTTATGGCCGGCGGCATGCTGGTCGCCGGCCTGTCCGTGGGGACGGGCGTCGCGCACGTCGGGGCCTCATCGCAGCCCACGGCGAGCCGCACCATCCCCAGGTCGGGCCATGTTCACGAGAGCCACGGTGAATTCTTCGGCCACCCCGGCGAGACGATCACCGTGGGGGCCAATGGAGTGATCAAAGTGAGGCGCGGGACCGGCGTGGTCACGGTCAATCCGGATAGAGGCTACGTGCTAGCGCGATTCAACCCCAAGGCCGGCCGCTTCGAGGGCGTCAAAGGCGCGTCGTTCAGCACGCAGGACTACAAGTACACCTACGCGCTCGTTAAGGCCACGAGCGTCCCGCACATCAGCGGCGTTTCCGTCGAGAAGGTGGTGCGCGGCGGCCGCACCATGCGCTGCACGACGCGCGGCAGGACGCCCGTGGGCTGCCAACTCCTGACGGTCAGCGCGCCGGCCAACGCGTCATTGCGCGTCACGGTCTCCTACGCGGGGGCGCCCAAGTTCACGCAGACCTTCAAGGGCGCGGTGAATAAGTACGGCAAGCCCTACGTCACCAGCTTCCCCGTGACCTATCGTCCCTCGGCGAAGCTGCGCCACGGCGTGGTGGTGACCGTCACGGTCGTGGCCACGCTGGCCGACGGCGCCGACGCCGGCACGTCCACCACGACCTTCGTGGTCAAGTAGAGCGTCAGATTGACAGGGGCTGGGAGGGTTGCGTCTAGGGCAGCCCTCCCGGCCTGGACACCCAGATTCACACAAACCACAGACTGGATACCTAGATTCGCACAGACCACAGACCTGGATACCTAGATTCGCACAGACCACAGAGAGGAAGACGCAGCCCAATGCTATCTCCTACTCCACGACAAGGCGCCTGCGCGGGACACGGACCAGATGGCGCGCCATCCAATTGCTATGTCGCGCAGCCCATCGATGCGCGCTTCATCTCCCCCCCCGCCCATCGTCCGTACGACAGCGCGAAGCGTTGTCTCGACTGCGCCCTGGCCGGCGGCGCCCTGGCCGCGTTCAGCCCGCTGTGGCTGGCCATCGCGGCGGCGATCAAGCTCACCTCTCCGGGGCCGGTCTTCTTCGCGCGTACGGTCGTGGGACGGCATGGGCGGCCCTTCGTGTACTACAAGTTCCGCACCATGCGCCATCGCAACGACGATAGCCAGCATCTCGCTTTCCTTGAGCGAAATATCAAAGAAGACAAGCCATTCACGGTCGAGCGCGACCCGGCGACGGGCGAGGAGCGTCCGGTCTACAAAGTCGTATGCGATCCCCGTGTCACGACGGTCGGGCGTCTGCTGCGCCGGACGAGCCTGGACGAGATCCCTCAACTGTTCAACGTCCTGCGGGGGGAGATGAGCGTCGTGGGACCGCGTCCCCCCATCGAGTTCGAGTACCAATTCTACGACGACGAAACGAAAAGGCGGCTCTCCGTCTTGCCGGGCCTGACGGGATTGGCCCAGGTACGGGGACGCGGGCGCGTCTCGTTCCGCGACATGGTAGCCCTGGACCTTGACTACGTGCGGCGGCGATCCCTCTTATTAGACCTGAAAATACTAGTCGCCACGATCGGCGTCCTAAGCAGAGGCGCGTAAGGAAAACACAGCCCATGAAAGTTCTCGTCACAGGGGGAGCCGGCTTTATCGGCTCCCACACCGTCGACCTGCTGCTCGCGCGCGGCCACGACGTCCGCATCCTAGACGCCCTGCGCCCCCCCGTCCACCCCAAGGGCGAAAAGCCCGCCTACCTGCCGCCCGAGGCGGAGTTCATCAAGGGCGACGTGCGCGACCGGGGGGACATGCTCACGGCGCTGCGGGGCGTGGACGCCGTGATCCATCTGGCCGCCTACCAGGACTATCTCACCGACTTCTCGACATTCTTCCACATCAACACAGTCGGGACCTCCCTGCTCTACGAACTGATCGTCGCGCACAACCTACCCGTGCGCAAGGTCGTCGTCGCATCGTCGCAGGCCACCTACGGCGAGGCCAAGTACCGCTGCCCCAACCCCAGCTGCCCCCTGACGACGGGCCGCCGGGGCGCCGACGCCGAGCGCTACCCCGAGTTGCGTCCTGAGAAGCAACTGCGCGCACTGCGGTGGGAGCTCCTCTGCCCCGGCTGCGACGCCGTACTGGAGCCCATCTGGACCGACGAAGCGCGCGTCGCCCCGCACAACCAGTACGCGATGAGTAAGTACACCCAGGAGATGGTCGCGCTCAACCTGGGCCGGCGCTACAGTATCCCAAGCGTCTGCATGCGCTACTCCATCGTACAGGGGCGCCGCCAGAGCTTCACCAACGCCTACTCGGGGGTGCTGCGCATCTTCGCTACGCGCATGCTGGCCGGTAAAGAACCCATGGCCTACGAGGATGGCGGCCAGTTGCGCGACTACGTCTACGTCGGCGACGTGGCGGCGGCCAACCTGCTGGCGCTCCAGGACCCGCGCGCCGACTACCGCTGTTTCAATGTGGGCGGCGGCCACGCCACCACGGTGTTGGAGTTTGGAGAGATGGTCGCGCGCGCGGTCGGATGCGCGATTCGACCGCGCGTGCCGGGCCAATACCGCTTCGGCGACACGCGGCACGTCTTCTCGGACACGCAGGCGCTGCGCGCGTTGGGCTGGCGTACGACCAAGACGCCACAGGAAGTCGTGGACGAGTACGTAGCCTGGGCCGCGAACCACCCCGACCTGACGGACAGCTACGGCGAGGCCGAAAAGGTCATGCTGCGCACCGGCGCCGTGCGGCAGGCCGCCTGCCAATTGGTCGCCGCGCGCTAAATGAAGGTTGCAATTGTCCACGATTACCTCGTGCAGCGCGGCGGGGCCGAACGGGTCGTCGAAGTTCTGCACGAGATGTATCCCGAAGCGCCGATCTATACGTCCGTCTACAATCCCGCGACGACGTGGCCCTCGTTCCGCGCGATGGACGTGCGGACCTCGTTCATGCAGAAGATCACGCGATCCAACAAAATCAGTAGGGCGTTGCTGCCGCTCTACCCCGCCGCGTTCGCATCCTTGGACCTGCGCGGCTACGACCTCGTGCTCAGTTCGACGACCGCGTTCGCCAAGGGCGTGCGCGTGCCCGAGGGCGCGCGCCACATCTGCTACTGCAACGCGGTGACACGCTTCCTGTGGGATGCCGGGACGTATTTCAACCGTCAGGACATGAAACTGCCGGCGCGGGTCGGGGTCGGCGCGCTCGGCGCCGCCCTCCGCCCCTGGGACTACGCGGCGGCCCAACGCGTGACGCGTTTCGTCGCCGGTTCGGCTAACACGGCGCGCCGCATTCAGCGGCACTACCACCGTGAGGCCGTCATCTGCCACTCGCCGATCGACGCCTCGCGCTTCGCGCCCAGCTCGCGCGTCGAGGAGTACTTCTTCACGACCGCCCGCTTGAACGCGTACAAGCGCATCGACCTCGCCGTGCAGGCCTGCTCAGCGTTGGGCTTGCCCCTCCTCATCGCGGGCGATGGGCCGACCGCCGGCGCCTCGAAGCGCTTGCCGGGCCGACCGTTCGCTTCCTGGGGCGCGTCTCCGACGACGACCTGCGCCACTACTACGCCGCCTGCCGCGCCTTCCTCATGCCGGGCGAAGAAGACTTCGGGCTGACCCCCCTCGAAGCCATGGCCAGCGGCCGGCCTGTCATCGCCTATGCGGCCGGCGGCGCCCTGGAAACGGTCGTGGAGGGCGTCACGGGGACGTTCTTCCACGCGCAGACGACGGAGGCCCTAACCGAGGCGCTGGCTCACTTCGACGCGCGCCACTATGCGCCGGAGATACTGCGGGCGCACGCCCTGATGTTCGATAAGGAGCGCTTCAAGGAGCGGCTGGGGGAGATCGTGCGCCAGGCGTACGCGGGCGTCCAGGACACCCGCGCAGTCGCCTAACGCGGAATTAGGGAACTCTCTTTGCGGCGAGGCAGTCCCAGAGGGTACGCCTCGCCGCAAAGAGAGTTCCTCTGTGATAGTACTTAAGAAGCAGCCCTGTTTTCCCGCGTTAGAGACGCCGAGACCTCTCGTTGCGGCGCTATGGTGGGAGTCGTAGTCACTTGACCGCCGTATACGCAGTCCCACACGGCCTCCAACGTTTCCATGTAATCGGACAAAGCGAATCGCTCCTGCACGGTGGCCCGTCCGTGGAGGGCTAGACGTGCGCGGAGCGCGCGGTCGTTCAGGAGCAGCGCCAGGGCGCGCGCCAGGGCGGCGGGATCGCGCGGCGGCGTGAGCCAGCCATCGACGCCATGGGTTACAATTTCGGGGATACCCCCCGCGCGTGTCGCCAGGACCGCGCAGCCCGCGGCCATAGCCTCGACGACGACGCGGCCGAATGGCTCGGCCCACGACGGCACGACGAGGAGCGTGGCGGCGGAATAGAGGGCCGCGACGTCGTCGAGGTCGCCCACGAGATGGGCGTAGCCGCGCAGGTCGGGCCGCTCCGCGCGCGCGACGAGGGCATCATAGTAGCGCAGGTTGTCGTACCGGCAGTGCTTGCCGGTGAATTTGACCGCGCCGGCGACGATGAGGTGGGCGTCGGGGCGAGAGGCGCGCAGCAGCGCGAAGGCCTCCAGCGCATCCAGCTGGCCTTTCCATGGGCTGAGTTGAGCGGCGACGGCGAGAAGGGGCGCCTCCCCCGGAATGCCAAGACGCTGCCGCAAGGCCTGTCCCGCGCCCTCGTCGCGACGGTAGCGGTCCGGGTCGACGGCGTTGTGGAGGACGCGTGTCTTATGAGTCGATCCCATGCACCACGCGACGTGGCGCGAGATGGCGATGACGGCGTCAGCGTCGTGGTTGAGTATCCCGGCGACCGCGCCATCGGGGACGCCGCCGCGCAGAGCGTCGCGCGCATGCACGACAAGCCGCGGCCGCGGCCGCGTGAGGCGCAAAGCCGCGGCCGCGACGAGCCCCGACCGGATCGAGTTGGCGTGGACGATGTCGGGGCGCACCGCGCGCACCACCCGCGCCAAGTCGGTGACAGGAGTGGCCGCGCTCATCAAATAGCGCGCCAGGACAAGCGGATGGCGCGTGCGGCCAAGGACGAGCGGTGTGACGGCGGCGCATGGAATCGCCGCGTCTGTTGTCGCGTCGGCCAGCGGTCCGGGCGGGACGCAGAGCGTCACATCGTGCCCGGCGCCGCGCGCGTGCGCGGCGAGGGCGAGCAGGCTGCGCTCGGCCCCGCTGATCTCCGGCGCGTGGTTATAGAAGAGGAGACGCATCAGGCGGCCATCCTTGTTCCAACAACGGTGTCTGTGAGCGCACCCTGCAGGACGGCCTCGACCTGCCGTGCGATGTGGTCCCAGGTGTAGGACTTTTGCACGCGCCGGCGCCCGGCCTCGCCCAGCCGTCGCGCCAGCGCGCGATCCGTTAGTAGCGTGACGCAGGCGTCGGTGATGGCGTGGATATCGGTCGGATCGACCAGCAGCCCTGTCGTCCCGTCGACGATAGCGTCGGGTATGCCGCCCGAGCGGCCGCCGGCGGCGGGCTTGCCGCGCGCCGCCGCCTCCAGGAACACGATGCCGAAACCCTCGGCGCCGCCGTCGGCGGCCTCGCGGCTGATGAGGGCGAAGAGATCGCAGCGATCATAGAGGGCCAGTCGCTCCTCGTCGGTCACGCGGCCCGTGAAGACAACGTGGTCGCGCACGCCCAGCGCCTCGGCAAGCTGCTCGTAGTAGCGCCGGTAACGCCCATCGCCCGCGATGACATACGTCGTGGCCGGGACCTGGGCAAGAATCAACGGCAGGGCGCGCAGCATCACGTCGTGCCCCTTGTAGCGTTCGTCGAGTCGGGCCAGGGTCAGGATGACGGGGCCATCACGTCCCGGTAGTAGACGCGCGGCATCGGCGTCCCGCGTGGGGGCGGTGAGCAGGTGCGAGGGAACACCCACGCCGACAAGATCAACGATAGCGGGCGGCACGCCCTTGTCCTGTAACTGTCTTGCCGTATGCCGGCTGATGGCGATACAGCGCTTGCCGTCTACGATAGCGTCGCGCAGGAAACGCTGGACGCGGTGCGCCTGGACCTCCATGCCATAGGTAGCCACGACGTACGGGATAGCGCAGCGGCGACAAAGCGGGCGCGCCGCGACCGCGGCGAAGATATGCCCGAAGAGAACGATGTCGGGCCGCGCGCGCACAATCTCGCTGGCCATCGTCAGAGTGAGCGCGCCGAGTGCCGCCACTCTATGGCGGGTCGCGGGGTAGCGCACGACCCGAAAGGGCGCGGTCGCGTCGTAGCACGCGCTATCACGGTGGCCGGGGACGATAACGGTGACGTCATGCCGGAGGGCAAGGCCCTGCGCGACCTGTGACGTCCACTCCTGAATCCCGCCGATAGCCGGTGGAAAATCGATTGTCACCAGTAAGATGCGGCGTCGCTCGTTCATGCGCAGACTCCTTCGCGGGCATCGTCGTACTGAAGAATAAAGTCCGTTCGTTCCGGCTGCAGGAACACCTCGTGGTACCATGTCTCGAAGCAAAGCAGCGTCCAGAGGACGGAGGCGTGGTTACGCGCCCCCCCTTGATGCTCATCCCAGAGACCGCGCACGACGGAGCGGTCGACGTGGCCGTGGTCCGTGGACCGCGCGGGCAGCAGCAGCGCGGCCGCCGTGTCGCGCAGGTCGTCGCGCAGCCACTCCGCGATGGGGACGCTGAAGGGGTGCTTGCGCGTCTGTAAGACGGCGTCAGGCACGAGCGAGCGCATGGCGGCGCGCAGCAGCGGCTTGGTGACCGGCGTCGGTTGTTTGAGCGCTTCCGGCAGGGAGGTGGCGAACTCGACCACCTGATGATCGAGGAACGGGGTACGTAACTCGAGCGAGGCGGCCATGCTCATCTTATCGGCCTTCATCAGCACGTCGTCGACCAGCCAGGTCGCGATGTCGGTGCGCATCAGATCGTGTATCGCCGTCCCCGCGCCCAGCAACTCGACGTGAGGCAAGGGCTCGGCCGCGGTCGCATGTAGCAGCGCTAAACGCCGCGGCCGCGACACGCCGCCCATCCAGGCGACGTGCCGCGCCGCCGCCGTCATGGGCTCCAGCAGGAGCGCGAGCTGCCGCTGCTGTCCGCGCGGACGCCCCAGCGCCCGCGCGGCGTGGAGCGCCCCGCGCGCGAGGGCGCCGGGCAGGCGGCGCTGCATCCGCTGCGCGCGCGGGGCCCGCGCGTAGCGCGGGTAGCCGCCCAACAACTCATCGGCGCCCTCGCCGCTCAGGGCCACGGTGACGGAGCGGCGGGCAAACTCAGAGATCAGGAAGGTGGGCAGGGCGGCGGGATCGGCCACCGGCTCATCGAAATGCCACATCAGCTTGGGCAGGAGATCGACCACACCGGCATCGACATGGACCTCGTGGTGATCGGTCCCGAAGTGCGCGGCGATGGCGCGCGCGCCAGCGGTCTCATCGTAGTCGAAGCCGTCGCGGGAGCGGGCGCCGTGGAAGCCGACGGTGAACGTCTGGACCCGCGCGCTGTGGCGGCTCATCAATCCGACGATCGAGGCCGAGTCGATACCACCGCTGAGCAAAGCGCCGAGGGGGACATCGGCGATCATGCGCAGCCGCACCGCCTCGTCGAGCAGGCGATAGAGCTCACGCGCGGCGTCCTCGGGGCGCAGGTCCGCGTAGGCGTCCTCCACGACGGGGGCCCAGTAGCGCTCCACGCGCGGCTCGCCGTCCTTGAGCATGAGAGTGTGGCCGGGCTGCAGCTTGGCGATGCCGTCATACATCGTGCGCGGGCCGGGGACATAGCGGCAGGCCAAGTAGTGGTCGAGGGCGGTGTGGTCGAGTGTGCGGCCGACGCCGGGGAGGAGGCGCAGCGCCTTGATCTCCGAGGCGAAGGCCAGGCGCCGGCCATCCCAGTGGTAGTAGAGGGGCTTCTTGCCGAGGCGGTCGCGCGCCACGAACAGCGACTGCTCCTTGCGGTCCCAGATAGCGAAGGCGAACATCCCACGCAGGAGGTGGACGCAGGCGGGACCATACTCCTCATAGAGGTGCACGATCGTCTCGGTGTCGCCGTCGGAGCCGAAGGTATGGCCCTTAGCCAGGAGCGCGCGGCGCAGGTCCTGATAGTTATAGATCTCGCCATTGAAGACGATAGCGAGCGAGCCATCCTCGTTGAAGATAGGCTGCTTGCCGCCGGGCAGGTCGATGATAGAGAGGCGGCGCATACCCAGCGCGACCGGCCCATCGGTAAAGACGCCCTGGTCATCCGGCCCGCGATGCGCGATCTGCCCCAGCGCGCCCCGTATAACGCGGTGGTCGAACCCGTGAAACCCGACGATGCCGCACATTATTTGTCCATTCCTTCCCATAATATAGGGTCGTTTGCCACCACGACACTCACGACGCTTTCGTGGAGTCTTCCAGCATCGGCCGTCGAACAGCATGGGTTGCCTTGCCGGCCCGATTCGAATCAACGCGCGCGTATAACACTTCCACTTGACGCGCCATGTGTTGCCATGAATAGGTCATGGCTGTTTCTCGTGCTCGTCTACCCAACGTTTCACGAAAGGAGGCGTTGCCCAGTAGCCGCGCGCAGTATGCTGCCAATGCGGCGGCGTCGGACGGGTCCTGGAGGATATATCCGTTGACATCGTGCTCAATCAGTTCGGATACTCCCGCGCGCGCGCTAACGATAACAGCTAACCCCGACGCCATGGCCTCTAGCGCGACAAGGCCGAAGGTATCGTAATGCGAGGGGAAGACACAGACATCGTGGGCTCGATAGACGGCCGGCATGTCGCCCCGAAATCCCAGGAAGCGGACGCGTCGCGCGAGGTCGGGATTCGCGGCGACCACTTGAGGGTAGGTAGAATTTGTCGTCCGTCCGACCACGCTCAAGCTAATCTCCTCTGGAAGGGCCGTCAGCGCGTCGAGAGCTGTGTTCAGTCCTTTCATACCGGAGGAAAGATCGCCGACAAATAGCAGGCGTACGTTCCTGTCGCTAAGGGGTTCCGCGCGATGGTCGCCGTCCTCGCGCGGAGCAAACTCCGTGCTATCCACACCGTTGTAGATCACGGTGATGCGTTCACCCGCGACAGCCGCTTTATCCACCAGTTCTTCCGCGACCTTGTGCGAAACGGCGACAACCGCCGTACTACGTTTGTAGACAACGCGTTCCATATGGGCATGAAATCGCCGGTAGATTCTTTTGTAGAGCGATTTAGCCGTCGAATGCGTCCGCACGAAGCGGTCAAGCGGCGATGCTGAATGGCATAAGTGGCATGTATTGACATCGCTCCCGATAAAGGCGGCATCGCCGTTGTTGTGGACAATGTCGTACTTTTCGCCGCGTAACGCGAGCCAGACGACGAGAGCGAAGGAGATACCTTCGACGAATTCCGTGGCCCGCAAGGTAGGAATATGATGAACCGTGACGCGGGGCGTGTTGGCGAGGGCTGGATCGACGCGCTTGGCATAGAGGTGGACATCGTGCCCCTGTAGCGCCATATGGCGCGCGGTCTCATAATTAACGCGGCCCTGTCCGTCGTTCTTGACCACACCGCGGGTGATAATCGCGATCTTCATAGCTTATCGCCCCACGGTTACCGGCGCCGCGATGAGTGGCCGCGCCCGCCGCGCGAACCGCCGCGCCATTGGCGCCGGCTTGTGCCCGAGCGTGTCGACAGCGCGGCGGTCGATCCAGGCGATAAACATCCACAGGAAGGGCATGAGCGAGTAATATCCGCCGTTCAAGGTTTGACCGAAGCTCACGGCGAGGGCAGCGAAAGCCAGCACGTCGACCGTCTGCTTGTGCCTGAAAACCAGAACCATACCCCCACTGATGGTGCGATAGAGAACAGCAATATATAGGATGCCGGCGATTATACCGCCTGAGATGAATACATTAGGAACATCTAACTCGGCCGACAGGCTACTTGCGCCAAACTTGGATGCGGCGAGCGTCGTCGCTCCTAATCCGTATCCTAGAGGATTGCCAATGGAGGTCGGGAATGAATTGGCAAGTTGCTGTAGATGTAGTTGCCCAGTGGAGTATTTCGCGTCCAGAGGATGGGCCAAACCATTGATCTGATGGGCGACGAGCCCTCCAAAAGGTGAAGGCGTATTTGAGGCGAGCGAATACGTCGTCCCGCTGAAGTGTTGATAGGCAACCACAGCCGATGCGCAGAGTACACCAATAACGGCGATCGCGAGGACCTTTGATCGTTGGCGCAGCGCGAGGAGTGCGACGAATATAACCAAGGTCGTGATGATGATCGTGCGGCTCGACTCCAGGAACAAGGCTGCCCCTAGGAGGGCTATAGGGGCAAGCACGACCAACCGCTGACGGAAGACGACTAACGCCAGCAGACATGCAAGTCCCGAGGAGAGGAACCCGGCGTACTCGGCCGCGCTCGTCGCCGGTCCGAAGGCGCGAATAGTCCCCCCGACGTTGAGAGCGGCATAGCTTCCCTTTGACACTTGACTAATCCAGTAGGTGTCGAAGTCGGGGAAGCCGGCCAAGGTTTGCATCAGGCCATATCCAGCCGCGATCACGCTCGCGACGATAAAGATGCTCAGTATGCCCTTCATCGCCACCTCCGTCAGGTACAGGCGACCAATGAAGTACCAGCACAGGGGCACGAGATAAAACAGCGCACCGGCCATACCCACGGCTAGTCCGCCCTGGAGAGGGTTGAAAATTTGTGCCGCGAGGATGAGCATGAGTATGAGGAATAGCCTTGAAGTGAGGCTCTGACGCAAAATGGCGTGAAGGCGTTCACGGTGCGTGACCATAATCACCAGCAGCATCAACGCCGAGTACAGTGGGATGACCAGGAGGAGAGCGTCAAAGCTCGTCGGAGACTGCTGATAGAGGATACGCCGAAGCATGCCTAGAAATGGTATCGTCGCGCTAATCAACGCCAAGCCCAAGGTCGGCCGCAGCAAAGTAGCGCCGAGATAGAGCAAGAGCATGAGGATAGATACTACCAATTGTAGATTGCCGGCCTGCGGCGCGCTGAGTGCATAGCCAAACCCGCACAAGACAGTGACGGCAATACTCACGGGAACGATGGCTTCATGTCTCATCAAGCTGCCCTCTCTATGCTTGCTTCCAAAACTTTGCGTGCGATAACTGGCCACGCCATCTCTCGTTGATATGTTTCCAGAGCACTATCAGCGAGCCGGTCACGGAGTCGCGCATTGCCGCTCAATCTCCGCACTGTCTCACATAAGTGGTTGGCGTTGCCACGCGGGATCAACAAGCAGTTGTCTCCGTCGCGGAATACAGCGTGATCAGTGTTGGGACCATCAGTGGCGACAATGCATAACCCATGTGCAAACGCCGCGGCGAGCGAGGTACGGCGACCAGAGGCTCCATCGGGAAACAATTCGATGAAGATGTCAAGGTGACTCAGCGTGACAGAGAGATCGGCTGCCGACAGGTAGCCAGATTCGACGATACCCCGTCGATCGTCACCTATCTGAGAACATTGTTCCGGTCGTCCCGAGGCGCCGCCTCCGATAAGTAAGAGTTGGAAAGACAGTCCAGACTGAGTGAGGTGATGACATAGCTCGTGTAAGACGGCTACGTCTTGACGCGTCAGGCTTGTCGCGAAGGTTCCGATGCGCACGATAGCACTTCTCTCTTTTCTCGATCGCGGTTGGCAACCCACGATGTTTGACCCAACGGGCACTGTTGCATAAGAAATACTATTGACAGGGCGTGGTAGACAAAGTCGAGCGAACCTCCGCAGAAACAATCGCCGTGGCTGCGTCGTCGTGATCGCCACATCACACGCCAACAAGCTCATCCATAGAGCAATGCGCTGGAACAGCGCCCATACCCAGCTGCGGGGATCACGGTTGGGTGTGTAGCAAATTTCGTGAAATACAATTCCTACCCGGCATCGCGTCGCCACCTTCAGAACAATTGGCAATAGGGATAGCAACGAGGGCAATCCTTTCCAACCATAGAGAAAGGGATTGTATTGCCACAGAATTATGCGGCTATCCGCACTTGTATCTCTAAAGGCCCGTACAAGGTTATACAGCTTAACGATGTTATGGCGTGACTGAGCAAACGACCTAAAAGGCGCCGACATTGCGTCGCTCGTCAATGATTGTAGACTCCATACCTCCACATCTTGCCCGAGATCCTGGAGGCTTGCCGCAAGGTGGCACGTATATGCGCCGATATTGTCTTTAGCCGGCGGCACTCTGTCTGTGATGAGGATGAATGTCGTGCGGTTCATGGCAGGATCGTCCCAGGTTGTCATTGATTAGCCAGCATGCGGACTATGTATAAGACAAGTACCACTCTGCCGCCGTTTTCTGCGTTTGTTGATTGATACCAGCACATAGCCTTGCACATCACGCCCGATGCCCTATCCCGATTTGCCGTTGCCACGCCGCATCACGTTTCCAATCGGCGGGAACATAGGTAAAGTCGCGTTGCTTGCGTTCGCGCACTGATTGGGCAGGATTGCCGGCGACCACGGTAAAGGGCGGCACATCCTTGGTGACGACCGCTCGCGCGCCGACGACCGCGCCTTCACCGATGGTGACCCCAGGTAGTATCATCGCATCGAGCGCTATCCAGGCATAATCGCCGACATTGATCGGCGCACGGTCCCCCGCGAAATCCGCGCTATCTACGTCATGTGAGCCGGTGAGCAACGTGGCCCCATCACTAATGAAGACGCAGCGGCCGACGGTGATAGGTTCCCAAGCATGTAGCGTGCATGCGCCAATGTTTGAGCCATAGCCAACCGTTACGTTGGCGGGCTCGAACATGATGCGTGTCCGCGCGTCGATATAGCACGTCGGGTCGCAGTGGACTCCTAGTCGGCCCCACGAGGTAAGACGCTCAGGGACGTCTAGGAACCGGGTCAAATGCGCGCGGCGCATCAAGCGGAGAAGCACAGAGGGGGGCAGCCCCTGCAAGATAGGCTGGCTGACGGGCGATGGCAAGGTAAGGCTCAACATTCTTTCCTTTCGAACTGCAATGATGGAGAGATGGACGTGATCCGAGCGATAGATGGACGTGGCGAAACGTAAAGTCCATAGAGTTGCAGTAGGTTGTCGATATGGTCGTTTAGCGTAAACATTGTAGCCACACGTTGGCGACCTGTCTCACCCAAGCGTTGTGCCAGCGTGTAATCCTCAGCGAGGCGCTCGATTGCCCTGGCAAGACCAACTGTGTCGTTGGGATCGACGAGGAGGCCGTTTTCACCGTGTAGCACAATCTCCGGTATGCCGCCGACGCGACCAGCAATGATTGCACGCTCATTGGCCATTGCTTCGAAAGCCACGGTGCAACCAGGCTCGTGCCAGACCGATGGGACGAGTAGCGCGCGCGCGGAGGCAATCAAACGCGCCGCGTCTTCCTCGCCGACCCACCCATGAAAAGAGACGCGATCAGCGACGCCGAGGCGATCTGCCAGAACGCGCAGGTCCGCTTCCTGATAGCCGTCGCCGGCGATATCCACATGGATCGGCGTGCGGATATGCTGGAGGGCGCGCAGGAGCCAATCCACACCTTTTTGCGGTACAAGACGTCCTAGAAAGACGAAGTGTGGCGTGCCGTCATAAGGCGATGGGCCGTATGCGCCGACTTCGGGAGAGGGCAAGTGCAACACATGCAAAAGATCGGGGCGATAGCCGCTGCGTATCATCTGCTTACGCAGGAATGTGCTGACCGTTATCGCGGGGATGTCACGCAAGGTGACTAGCTCTCCCCTTGTTTGACGAATATCGGCGATGATATTGCGCGGACGTCTACTGCCGCAGCGGTCAATAAGGTGTCCCCACGCGCACCCAGCAACACTGTAGGCCCGCTCACAGGGAGCACCCTGCCGGCGGAGGTATTTTGTTCCACTCGGGCAATAAGGAGTGTGGACGTGTACCGTGCGAATAACAGGTATGCCGCGCGGGAACGGGCCAGGTAGGGCCACATGCGCGTGTAAAATGTCCACATCGCGCGCGCGCGCTTGCGCGTGCAAATCGTGTGCGTCGCGCACGAAAACGAGAGATGATTCGTGGCCTGTCGAAAGCGCATGCGGGAGGCTATCGAAGTAGACGACCGAGTGACCGGCTTGCATCTGTGCCGTGCTGACACGCTGGATGTAGGAAGCGATGCCTCCATGTCGCCACATTCCCGGCATATAATGGCCGATCTTCATGATGCCTCCACCACTAGTCGCGCTTGCCTCAAGAACTCAAGCCGCTCCAAAATCGCTTCCCAATCGCCGGTCGGTACCACGTAGCCGTTCACTCCTTCTCGGACGTGCTCTTTCATGCCTGTATCCTCGGTCACGATGACGGGTACGCCGACGGCGAGCGCTTCCATAGGGGCATACGCGAAGCCATCGTTGAATGAGGGATGGACGTAAACATCGGCTCGTTGGAGGTAGGGTAGCGGATCACCTGGGGCAATATGGATACGAGCGTCACGCTGGAGCCAGCTTTGCAGATAACGACGCATACCCCGCGTAGCCCAACCACCCACCAGTATTAGCTCAACTCTTCCCCCGCTAAGACGACTAAAAGCTTCGATGAGTACCGGTATACCTTTCATGACCGTGAGGCTGCCACAGTACACGACGCGAAACACGTCGTCCGTGGGCGGGAGATGTGGCGCCTTGAAGCGCGATTGTACGTCAAGAGTGCGCTTGTACAGCTTCGAAGGAGTAACACCCTCCGCGAGAAATGATTGGCGTGTGTATTCTGATGCGACATAGATGGCGTCCGCTGCGTCGTACTCGCGCAATGTTTTCCGATGCTGTGCCTCGTTTAGCCAGCTGGTTTCTATCCCGAAGCGGCTGATCGCCACGGTATGCCGTCGTGCCACGTTATTCACATGACTATTGGCCGCCTGTAGCTCAAGGTTCTGATACCTGAGTTGACGCGCGCGCTGGAAGCTTTTTAACGCTTGACCCACGAATCCAGTAAACGTGTGAGCTGGTTCGAGGCGCGCCGCTACCGCACGATCCCACAGCTCATTGCCCAGATGATTCTTCCAGCCGGGACTGAATCGGGCCGGAGTATATGAATTGAGCCACGACGTTAAACGCACGTCCACAATGCGCCCAGCAGCGTCACCATCTCTGATAGCCGATGCATAATAGTGCGAGAGTATACCCTGAACGCGCGCGTCCTCTACGAGTTGTGTTAAGTGTTGACCCAAGCCGCCGCCGCCATAGGGCGCGCAGCAGGAAACGACGGTCGATGCAGGCACAAACATTTTTTCATCCATTACTTTGCCGTCCTTATCCCATTTACTAGTTTGAGCGGCATATACTTATCGCGTTGTATCAGGATGGCGACAGTTAGCCAGCGCGGACTGGCCGGCCAGCACGTCCCAACGTATGTCAGGGCTGTGATAGTTGCCGTGGCAAGTGCGCTTTGCTCGGGGGGAAGTGGATAGCGGGCGACGAGCAGGCCAAGTAGCACGCTTGCGAGTAGTGGTTTGACTATCCAGGCTAGCGGACCGAGCACGCGACGTGCTCCCCCTTGCCCCATACCTCGGCAGAGGAGAGGAGTATAGACGAACATGACGGCAACGTAGGCGAGGGGTACGCCGTTGTAGCCAACGAGCATGACAGCAGGGATGCTAAAGACGACGGTTGCAAGGCTCCGTACCAGGACCACACGCGTGGTAAAGTTCACCAAGCCAAGGCTATTTAAAGTGACCGCGACGACCCATCCAACGACGTCGAAACAGAGCGCGACGGCAAACAGTTCCAATGGGGTGACAGCAGGTGACCATTTGCGAGAGTAAATCCACTCGGTTAGTGTAGGGCCGGCGGTCAGTAATACGGCTAGCCACAAGCCTGGGGGAAGCAACAAATAGGTGAGGTACCGGGTTAAGGTTCGCTCGACCTCGGCGCGATCGTTTTGAATGCGAGCGAAATGAGCGAAGGCAACGCGCATAACGTTGTCTACAAGGACGAGGGGTTTTTTGCCATTACTGGACGCCCATGCAAGGAAGCCCACCGCTTGTGGGCCAATGATCGCGGCTACAAAGACGGGCGCGATCCAGCTGCTCGCTTGATTCGTAATATTTTGTAGTTGAAAAGGAATACCGTAGCGTAGTATATTCTTTGCGATCACCGCATCAAATCCTAGCCGGATGGGCCATGGCGCGGCAAGATAGACCAGAACCGCCCCAAGTACGCCGCGTACTAGCACGGCCCAAATGAGGCTCCAGATGCCAAATCCCATCAAGACCAGCAGTACCGCGAGACCCTGATAGCTGACGGACTCTACCACCTCAATCCAGGCCAGTTTCTTGTACTGCAAGCGGCGCTCGAGTTGCAGCGCGCTCATGGAGCGCCACGAGGTAAGATAGAGGCTGAAGGCTAAGGCTCGCACGAGCCAGACGGTTTCATGCGGCGCCTTGGGGTAGAGTAAGGCCAGCCATGGCGCGCCAAGAAAGAGCACGGCTACGATAATAGTGGTGAGTATTTGCTGTAGTGTAAAACCCACTTGCAGATCGCGTTCGGTCAGTTCCTCACGTCGTTGGATGAACGAGGGCGCCAGGCCAAAATCACCGATCAACGCGAGGATACCGACCCAGAAGGAGGCGATGGCGAAGAGTCCGAACTGGGCCGGACCTAATACGCGCGCGAGGATGACGCCACCGCCGAACGTGAAGATTTGCAAGAAGACCTGCCGGACCATCAGCGCCTTGATGCCGCTTTTGGCTTGCGCGTGAATATCGTCCATAAAGGTCTGTCCGCCCCCCACTTCTGCCGTCAGGATTGTGACTACGTCCGTTAAACGCCTAGCAGCCGGTTACGCGCTACGACTGTACGGCCTGGATACGTAGTACTTCCTGCTCAAAGATAGGCGCCGGTCGGGCTGGGTCCTATAGTACTTTCAGGTCATGGTTGTGGGTACCAGAGGACGGCGGCGCCTAGTGAATTTGGCGTTCGCGCTCGCCCATCGCTCCCCGGTTGTCGCGGCCCGCGGCGCGAGTGTAATGGATGCTGACGCCATCTTAGGAAGGGACGATCAACCCGCCGCGATCGCCCTCGATGGCCAGGCCCAGGATGCGGGCCGCCTCATACAGGTGGGGATCGTCGGCGGCGATGGGATCGATTCGCAACGGGCGCTGGCGCACGCGGTCCGCGAAGACCGCCCAGCATTCCCACTCGCGCTTGAGGCGGGACACGTAGCGTATCCCGGCATACCGCGGCCGCCCATGCGCGTCGCGCTGGTTATAGATGTGCAGCCCTGCTTCCTGGGTCAGCTCGCGCCCTGGCCCCGTGATGGCGCTCAGGTCGATATCGACGAGGCCCAGGCGAACGGCCACGGGAGCAAGCACGGGGTGAAGCGCCTGAACGGTCTCGGCCTCTTCGACATCGGCCAGGGGCAGCGTCACGAACAGCACGGCGGCCCCGAGCCGTCGCCCTACGCGCCAGTCGCGCGGGATAAGCGGCCGGCTCCCGAATGGATCGCGTCCGGCATACTGACCTACGACTTTGATGCTGGGGCGGAACTGCGCGACTGTTTCCCCATAGGCCCCCGACGGGTGCGAGGCAAAGTAGAGGACGCGGTAGCGGTCCGACGACGGGAC
>JAABUR0100004221.1_pt1 | contig 19382 bp, 20 predicted proteins | sample 5560091 | NCBI WGS metagenome assembly JAABUR01 (sample SAMN10711879, study PRJNA513375) | rock metagenome | isolation source: Antarctica rocks | place: Antarctica: Victoria Land, University Valley sud | reverse complement strand
GTGGGTTGGGGAGGAGAGGGAGAGTGGGTGGATGAGGGAGATAGGGAGATAGGGAGATGGGTAGATGGTAGTGAGCTTGTGTCGTTGGCGGGCTTGTGCTGCGTGAAGATCTGGCACTGGTGGAGAATGTGGAGGGAGGGGGGGGAATGGGAGAGGGGGGGGAGAGGGAAAGGAAGAGATGAGGCTTGGTATGATATGCTCGGATGAGGAAGAGAGTAGGCATTGAGGAAGGAATGCGGATGGTTTAGGGTATCAGATAGGTGTGAGTTCTCACACATAGCGAGGATGCATCGATTGCTCTAGCATACGTACACCCCATTTCTCATTCATCCACCACTAAGATCGACATCATTCGTATTTCAATACGCATTCTCTGTATTCTCTGTATCCCTTTCGCAAAAGGCAAGATATCCGGTATCACATGCAAACCCCCCAGAAATGGAACCATCTTTTATCCTTGCCATCTATCATATTTCTAAACCACCTTCACGCTTTGCATCCATCTCCGCACCAAATACCATCCAGCATCCATCCATCCCCATATTCAAATCCGTCCACAACAAACGGATCTGCTTCCTCCAGATCTATTTCCTCCGGAAAGAGCAGCCTTCTGTGAGCCTAGCCTTCCCACCCGTAGGCTGGCACAGCACGGTCGAGCAGCCGCCGCAGATGACGACGGTTTGGGCGTGCGAGAAGACGGTCGTGATGGTGAAGCAGCCGGGGCATTTGACGTCCATGAAGAAGGAGCGGGGGACGGGGACGAGGGTCTGTTTGTTTTGTTTTTTTGGTCAGGTTTGTGTTTTTGATAGCTCGCCTTTATACCGCTCCGTTCGGACTGTTTTGTGATTGTATGGATTGGGGGTGGGTGGAGGGGGTCTGGGGAAGTACCTTTAGCTTGTGCTTCCTTGCCTCAGCGGCTGGTGTTGGGTTGAGCAGATCGACGGCGAGAACCTGTTGTGATGGGTTAGCGGTGTGGCGAAGTGGTTGTTCCGAGGGGTGGTGAGAAGGAGAGGTACCATTTCGGCGGTTGTTGTTGTGCGCTTTGTTTGATAATTGGAGTCTGTTGGCTGATTGAGGAGGTTTGATTGCGCTTCAGGGTGCTTTGTAGATGGAAGGGGACTGCGTCGCTGTCAGTGGTGAGTCAATGGAGTGGAATTTGATTTGGTTGGTCGTGTGAGCGGAAAGACTTAGCGAGAGCGCTAGTGTCATTGCCATTTGCCAAGACTTCGACATTAAGGGGATAAATTTGTGGTCCAACATCATTTATAACGGGTGACCAGGGGAATGTGTCCTTCATTGGACGTGAATTTTGGATCGGAATGATAGAACATGATGTCCTCTTTACGTTTCATATTCAGAAAAATTCTTGTTGAATTGGACGGATCTACATGCAAACGTTGAAGATATCAGCTCTAGCCATGCCTCAAACCCTACACACCCTTGAACCTGTGGATAGTGTCACGATCATGAATGATGAATGGGAATACTCTCCACCATCCACGGCTACCCTGACACTGTGGGCATAACCCGTATCGACCTTTGCCTTGACGTAATCCCGCAGCTCTCTCAGCGAAGGACCTAGCAGCGGATAGAGTAGCCTGTTCTTGGCGTAGGTGGAAAGGCTTGCATGTCACGTACTATTCACATGGTCACACAGCTTGGTCGATGAATGGAAACATTTTGGAAGTCCGGGTGGTGCACAGGCTTCGCTCCGCTTGGTGCTTCCAACCACAAGGGCACGAAATTATCATTGAAAAGCGAGGCGTGTGTGGGAGAAAAAGGTAACGTCACTATCTCAATGGGTTCGTGAGAGGCTGTCATTACTTCAAATAGGACGTATTTATACGACACAAACGAGGGTAGCTGTGAACGTCGGCGGTCTTGTAGAAGGTTGTGCGACTCCGAAGGTGGCCTGAAACTCTGCTCCATGAATCTCAGCAAGGTTCTTCTTCTTGACGAAACGACTTGAACCAGATAGATACCAACGCGTAGCTCTGATACGTTTGAAAAGTCGTGGTCACGACCGTACGAAGTTGAGAGCCAGCTTATGCTGCGATAGCCTTGGTGGCTTTACTTCATCTTCTACCTTTCTGAGAAGCAGCTCTCAGGAGTGCTGTCATTCAGGGTCTGGAATAATACTCCATCTAGCGTGCTAGTAGAGAAGTATTCGTTGAATTCAACACGCGTTCCGCTCCAAAATAAGAAGGATTTGAAAATCGGAGATCATTTTGATATTGTAACGAAAGATCCACGCCGACGACCAACATCTTTCGACGACATGATTCGGGCCAAGAATTGCAGGACATATGTGCAGAAAATCCTTCGGTCATAATGACCTGTCACAAGTAGTGGTGCAATGAACGTAGTCAGGCAGCATAGCCAGGTCCAAGAATGTATGCTGCGAATGACAATTTCCCAATTCAATGGGGCGGCCGATGGACACAACATATCCAACGAGGTATAGCGGGATTCAAGGCGGCATCCTTGAACACGAAGGTATTGGTGAATAGCTGGGTCTATTATTAGCATCACCATCATACGAGGCATCAGTTGGGCATTGTGCCAGAAGATCGAAACATTGTTTCGTCTTCAGCAGAGAAGATAGAATTCATTACTGGCAGCGAGCCTTCGTGATAAGTCCTGAGGCAGGCAGCTGAGCCCTCGCCCCCAAACCTTCAAACAACAGATCCTGAATTTGCACTCAATACCTTATTATGTTATGGTCCTGCCAAGTATCCGCAGCACAGTCGTACACAGAACATGAGTCGCGCGCTTTTCAAAGTCCTGCCGCTAAGGTTGTGCGGATGCATCTGTGCCCAGCGATCTCTATTTTAGCCCGAGCGGAGGACAGTCTCCCCAGATTCAGCTAGGGGCAGTGCTGCATGCAACACTGATGTGGGGCTACATGATTTGGCGCAGGCACAGAACGCATGCGTCAAAGGCGTAGTCGAACAATCTCAATAGTGATTAGGATAAGTACGGAGTACGCAGTAGTCATTGCTGTGCTCTAGATCATGTTTCGAACAAAGACTCTGGCGGCAATTATGCGGCGGTTGAGGACACCTTTCTCCTCTGTGTAACAAATTGGCGATAGTGTTCCTTCATGCACGGTTGCAGCAGGCATTGTGGCTGTAGTCCTAGTCAAACAAGGTATTATTGTGTGCTTTGTCAATCTTGTCGCATTCCTCCGAGGTTGAGGCTTTTTACTCCCCGCCGTCGCCCGCTTACGGCTAGCGGCTTGGCGCTAAATTATGAAAGGTTCCATACTGCACACTAGATCTCCTTCACTACATCAAGCCCATCCCACTTTGATATGTACTCACCCCCTGCTCAGCTCGGGGGCCTTTCTCTGTGAGCACTCTATCCCTCGAGTACCCCTTCATTCGACACCTCTCAGTTGTTCTACGTCAACGGAGAACGCGTTTCCTCGAGGCTCCGATCGGAAGACCCACACAATAAGGCTACCTTGGATGTTGATCTTTTGACCTCCACCCGACACCAACAACCCTGAAGGTGCGTGATCCACCCTTCATTATACACAATACTTCCTACCTATCACCTTCGTCACTCGACTCCCTCATTCATCATTCACGTCTCCTGACAATCACAACAACAAACCCGGGTGTTTGGGCCTCTGTCCCTCTCACCGCTCGTCTGGCCCGTGTCGACTGAAGCCATTTCAACTTCCACTAATCAAAGATCCACACTGACAGTTTTGATCACCACAGCCAAGTGTCGAGATACACAATCATTCAGACACCAACAGTATCTTCGATACAATAGTATTACTCGATCGGAGCCTGATTCCTGTTAGCCACCTGTACAACCTCGCCTCCTACAATCCTGACATATATCCAGTGACTCCCAGAGTCAGACAAAAGCCAAGATGACTACAATGGTGCGTACACCCGACTTCTTTCCTACACCTCGCCCTCTATGGTGCTCTGGTACACCCTACCTGTTGTCTCACTTGGGGGTCTTTGAATTCGATGGTCTATAATGTGTCTCCTTCTGGGCTTGTAGCCTTGCCGCAACAGCTTGCCTAGGCTTGAAGCAAAAGGGACTTACAGTAGCTCATGATTCCGTCCTACCTTATTGGACCTATTTATCGAACTGTTATGCTAACCTATAATTTCCTCCAGGACCTCCGTGTGGGGAACAAATACCGTATCGGACGCAAGATCGGCAGTGGAAGTTTTGGCGATATCTATTTAGGTGAGACGAGGCATTTTCACATTTGGACGATGCTGATGTGTCTATCCAGGCACCAACATCATCTCCGGCGAAGAAATTGCCATCAAATTGGAGAGCGTCAAGGCCAAGCACCCTCAGCTGGAATATGAAGCCCGTGTCTACAAATCTTTGGCAGGAGGAGTCGGTATTCCGTTCGTTCGCTGGTTCGGTACCGAGTGTGACTACAATGCTATGGTGCTCGACCTTCTCGGCCCCAGTCTGGAGGATCTGTTCAACTTTTGCAACCGCAAATTTTCCTTGAAGACAGTCTTGTTGCTTGCCGATCAGCTCATCTCCCGTATCGAGTACATCCATGCCAAATCTTTCATCCACCGTGATATCAAGCCGGACAATTTCCTGATGGGCATCGGCAAGCGTGGGAACCAGGTCAACGTCATTGACTTCGGATTGGCCAAGAAATATCGTGACCCAAAGACCCACTTTCACATCCCATACCGCGAGAACAAGAACTTGACAGGAACAGCACGTTATGCTAGTATCAACACGCATCTCGGGGTTGAGCAATCCCGTCGTGATGACATGGAATCTCTTGGTTACGTGATGCTCTACTTCTGCCGTGGCTCCCTCCCGTGGCAAGGACTGAAGGCTGCCACTAAGAAGCAGAAATATGACCGTATCATGGAGAAGAAGATGACGACGCCAACTGAGGTTCTCTGCCGTGGATTTCCCAACGAGTTCGCCATCTATCTGAACTACACCCGCTCTCTCCGCTTTGATGACAAGCCTGATTACTCGTACCTTCGCAAGATCTTCCGGGACCTATTCGTCCGCGAAGGATTCCAGTACGATTATGTCTTTGACTGGACCGTCTACAAATACCAGAAGAATGCTCAAGCCATCCAGGCGAGCAACAATCAGGCAGTTGTGCAGGAAGAAGAGGAAAAACCAGCTCGTCGTCATGCCGGAGGTACGAATGCTGCCACTGCTGGTACCCCCTTGCAGAACACATCCTCAGCTAGCAAACCAGGGGCTATTTCAAGCCAGCGACGTAAAGTATTGGAGCGTGCTCCCGGCGGTGCTGAAACCCCAGCAGATACGAACCGTGCAGTAGGAGGAAGTGACCGGATGTGAGTTTTGCCAATTTTGGTTCCTGGTGAGGAACTCCTCCAGTGCCTTTGCCGTTTGATCGATGTATCACGCTGGGTGTGGAGGATTGTGAAAGCGAATTCTAACTAATGTATAGTCTTCGACGTTAGGCTACGTTCGGCTTCCAAGGGAGTCGCTGGTGCTGGGATCTCTGGATCTGGCAACGGCGTCTACCGTGTGAAGCGGGAAAATCATAAAGGGAATGGCGGATGGTACTGATCAATCATCTAGGTAATGAACTCACTGGCTATGCCAACGCCAGTGAATATCGTTGCCGGGTCAGCTCTACCATCACTATCCATCATGGGGCTCCCTCTAGCCTCCGACGTTTGCAACGACATTCATGGATATCTCCATTGGGCTTGCACTCTTCAATTACCGGATTTACCTTATTTTGTCTCAGCTTCTCTTGTCTCGGCCTCATCAAGTTCCTGAAATCCTGAGGATCCATACGTTCGGAAACATCAATATTCGAACGCTGGGTTATCGGAATTCTATAGATGGATGTTGCACGAATGGCACGTCACTGGCTTTGCTTGCAAGATTACCACATAGCCAGGCTGGGCACAATTGGAACCATCGGTACTGGATCCAACAATCTCATACCCTGTTTAGGGAATGTCATCAACAACATCGACTCACGGCCTTTGCTCAACATACACTAATACTCCACTTTCACTACACGCACCCAGACCCCACTCCAGCACTTTGCATATCCAGCGGCATTAACACGGTCATTCAAGAATTTTCACTGGCAGGCATAACAAAGGGGGCTTGTGAAACGCAGCGATTGGAGGAAATTACAAGAATGTTAGAAATGGCTTCGGTGACAGGAATGCGATGGCTCTACTGGTGCTCGTCGAACCAGTCTGACAAGTAAAGGCCATCTATACCGGAGAACCACCAAGGATGGCCATCGAGAATTATGGAAAGGGGTCGCTTCCGGGGTGGTAATATTGCTATGCCTGTTTCTTTCCTTTCTCCTCTTTCGAGGACGTGTCTCCATTCCCAAAAGGCTGAACCGAGCTCGAGGTATACTAGATACTCGACCTAATGAACAACAACCAAGCCATCCCGAGGGAGATTGTGCATGAGTGAACGTAGATGTGTAATCCTATGGTGCCACTCGTGATGATCACATTACCCTCTAAACTCCAACAAAGTACAAACATGATGCTGCAGTACTACCACTGATCTTACAGCGGCATCACAACCTCATCTACTTTACATAGCCAACACATCCTCAACGAAATCAAACCCATCTCTCCCCTTCTCTCCCAATCAACTCAGTCATACATATTTGCGGGAAAACACATAGGTCCCTACCTATCTCCATTAACATATATCCGTATTGGATTGATTGCTCTTCTGTCTTTCTATCTTTGTTTACATTTCTCACGTTGAGTTGGTTGTGTCGTTTCGCTTTGGTGGGTAGGGGGATTGGGTATGGGTATGGACTGTCTGTCCTACTTGCTGTATGTTTTGAGAGTGCTGTACGCAAGTTGTGGCGAAGGGATGGGGTGGGTATGGTGGATTGGGGGGATGGGTGATAGGTGGGTAGGTGGGTAATTTGTATATGATATTAGATTTGGGATTTTCCGTTGCTTTTAGGGAGAGAGTACGATATTATACTGAGTATTACTTGGACCTTTTAAAGAGGGCGATATTTGGGATTTTCAGGGATTCTTAGATTTCTCTTTCGGATGTGTGTGGTCGTGTAGGCGTGAGGAGTATGGTGTGGTATATATAGGATATAGGGTATGGTGGTGAGATGTGCGATGGAGTATTACTTTTTGATTATTGTTTGATCGGGGTTAGTTCTTTTTAAGTATTTAGGGGGGTGGAGGGGGGAGGGGGAAATGAGGAGATTTTGTGGTTAGAGAGTTGATTATAGGATTCCATGATGATCGGATACCCACTTGGATAGGTAGGTAGAATCAGATCGTGGTGGAATCTGTAGAGTTGTGATTAAAGAGGTGCGGTTTCTGAGTTATTTTTGTTGTTTTTGACATGGTGGTCGTTGCTCGGTAAGGTATTGTGACTCTCAGTGCTGTCAGTTGAGGGGAAGGGGAGGGGGGAAGGAAAGTGGAGTGGTTGGTTGGTTGATGCTGTTGATGGAGGCTGGGGATGCTGAAGGTGCTAGAATATGCTATGCCATGCTATGCTGTATAAGAAGGGTATAGGTATGGGCGGAGGAGGTGGGAAAGTATTTGTAGGGGTTATACTACAACATATCATAACCGATGGGGAATCTAGTCGTCGTCGTCGCCGTCGTCGTTAATGTTATCGTTGTTGCGGAATTCTGTGGTAGTGGTTTTTTAAAAAGAAGATAGGATAAAAGATGAGAGGCGTGGTTCGTGGTTTGTGGTGAAGAGGCTTCGAATATGATGGCTAGAGTAGTAGAATAGCGTAAGGAAGGTCATGAATGATGGCTGGAGTGCGCGAGTGGTTTGGGAAGGGTACGGATACTGATACTGGCGGTTCTTTATTATTCTGCTAGACTTGGAAATGGGGTGGTAGTGTAGTGTATGGTTTGGTGATTAATGCTGAGTTGAGGGTTCGAGGTTTATTGAGGTGGTTATTTCGTGCTTTGTCAAAGAAGGTGGGTTGAGATAAGGATAGAGGAGGTGATCTGGGGGGTGATTTGAGATGAGGATGTTGATGAGTGACAGGATTGAGCGGATGAAATGGTTGATATCTAGGATGGAGAGGTGTGTGGGGGTTATTGATTGGTTCAGATATGGTTAGTAGAGATACTAAGGTAGTCTTTGCAATCGGACAGTGAGGATGATTTCGCCACGTAGTTCTCCATTCGTTCGTACATTCTTGATCATCTCCTGTTTGCCATCGCCAACATAACATTTGTGATCTGACTCTGGCTGATAATCTTGATCCTTGATCCTTGACCTATAGCCGATGGCGAGACAGGATGCAGTGCTATTTTAGGGCAACGATGGCATCTTGGCTCAGAAACGATCTCGATTCCTGGAGTTTGCGGTAAACTTCATTAGAAAATGGGGTTTGATTCCTCTTGGCGCCGATCCAATGGTGGTGCTTGTGTCTTTTTCTCTGGAGAGGCTCCACAGAGAGCTTTTGCTCAAGCTTTAGAGATGAGTCTATTCACTTGGCTTCGCTCGATACTGGCAAGCACTTATGCTTTGGTTTTACTATAGGTGATAGGGTTGTATAGACGTTTCAGGGAGGCATCGATGAGGGCGCTGGTAATCCCGGCGTAACAGGGATGGGCTGCGTTGTTTGGATTTGGCGGGAGGAAGCTAGCGCTATTCTTTGTAGGTTTTTTGATATGCTCATCATAGGGTTTCTCGGTTTCGGCTTTCAAGGCTCGTAACTCCACGATTGCTGTATAGTATGTCGGACGATGTCTCTCCGTAGAGGAAAGTACAGGCAATGATGGACAGAACGGTAAAGTGTCCATAACCACAACTATTCCCTATGTTCTGGGGGCGTCCATGTGCTCTGCCACGGATCCTCAAAAGGCATGGTGACTTGGTTTGGAGCTACCAACCTGTGCGCCAAATTGCCTCTCACAGTCACTGAACGATACCTCAACTCCAGTTCTTCAATCGCGGCTTTGTGAGCTTTGCCTTTGTCTCCTCCACTTATCTCCCCACACCCTTCCGATGATAACGCACACCGTGGCCGTGCCTCCTGTTACCAGAGCAATCATGGTGAAACACCAACCTGCGCCGACAGTGTCGATGAGCGGTTGTAAAGCAGCAAGGCCGCCAGCGGCGAAGGTGCAGCGGACGATGTTCATGGCAGCCTGAGCTGTAGAAGGGTGCGAAGGATGGAGGTTGACAAGGGAAATCCGCATGCGTTGAAGATAATGGTGATTGAGCCTCCGATGAAGAATTGGAGGATGAAAGAGAGGGAGCGGTGGAGGTGATATTCCAGGACCCAACCATAAGCGATCATAGGCAGCGTAGAGAGAGGAAGTAGGTAAATCATGCTTCGTAGATAAGTATGAGATATTGGGAAGGCAAGCTTCTGGGACTGGGAAGTGTCACTGCTGGACGTGGGAAAGCCTTGGCGGGTGGCGGTGTAGTGGTAGTCATTTGTGAAGATCTTCGCTTGATGCCAGACACCCTTAGTCCCTATCACCGGAAAAACTTGATTGAACGGACGGGAATGAACCAACTTACATGAGAGTAAAGATGCCACGAAACAGCCTACGCCAAAGGGGATATAGATCAACCCGGCTTTGACCTTGGTGTAGCCAAAGAGTTTGATGAATAGAGAAGACAGAGATGGTTGCAGGCAATAGTATGCAGTGTAGAGAACGGTGTTGACAAGCACGATCGGAGCAGTGTCTTTACATAGGAAGATAGATTTACTTCCTGTAATATTTGGCATCTGCGGCTTGACCACATTAGGAGCATCGTCTGACGCGCCCATCTGTTGCTCAAATGAGCTGTTATCTCTTTCCTCTTGCCATGTCGTCACGATGCTTCCGTTCAGGCCGGTAGCGAGGCGGGAGGGTGACACCCCAAGATTCCCATATACGACCCTCGCTCAGAAGACTCGATGATATTGCCAACGACACTATTGCCGATCCCAATAGTGACCGAGCCCCCTGCACCTGTAGCATGCGAAGGATCAATAGAGCCGGGTAAGAGGTTTGCAGAGCGGTTCCAACATTAGCTAGAACATAGACGAAGAACATGAGCAGATAGCCAGGTCGTCTCCCCAGCAGGTCTGGAATGCTGCCTAATATCATGGGTGCGATTCCGCATACGATCACGTAGGTTGTTGTTGTTAGGTTGACCCTCGATAGATTGGTGTGTAAATCATTAATTACAGAGGTGGAGGCAGGATTGTAGATGAAGCTGCTGAGCGGCGAGAACATAGAAGCAAAGGCGACGAGTAAGACGATACCCAGCTTCTCGAGCTTTGTGAATATTGTATGAGGAATCTCGACTTTAGCCAAGGTATTGTAGTCCTCGTTTGTGACCTCCTCGTCCGCTTTCTTCGGAGATCCAACAGTCTCCGGGCTTGGAAGCCGACTGTTTGTGACCAAGATGTCCAAGTTATCAGATTGAGGGCGGGGATTTGATTGCATCCTTTGGAAAGACGAGGACTCATCGCCCCTATAGAAATAGTGACTGGTGTTTGAGGATGCATTCCTAGATCTGGGTGCTGCTGAAGACCCGTGTGGTACAAACACACCTACGCGAGGCACCCATAACGCCAAGCCTTCCAGCGATGATATTTCCTTGATATTCTCAGACAGTGCTTTTATATGTCATTGTGTTTAGTACGTCAATCTGTGTTCTGGCTTCGGACTGGTGTCTCAAGAAGTAGATATTCCCTTTTCACGTATACTCCTTGTAACCAGATGTCAATGGAGAAACATGCTTTCTGTTTTCAGAGCTCGACAGACAACGAGGATACAACACAAGAATCCATTGAAATGATAATCAGCTTTGTCATCCTACGCAATTGGTCCTTATATTCATTCAAGTACCTGATCACATTGGATACTTTGATCGTTTGGTCGTTTGGTCGATTTGGAAGGGGAATTCTCTACGGTGATTATAGAATTCTCAGAGATCGACCTTTTTACCAGCCGCAGAAACGTTCTCAACCTTTGTACAAATGAAAGACACTCAGCACCATCAATGTTGATCTAAGACTTTGAAGAATACTTTTCACTCAAGAAGCGCATATCGTCCCATACCCTGTGAAGATTGTCAGTAAGGAGGCAGATAGATTTACAGGGATGGTCTATACTCCTGGCGATCGCTCTGCGAAGATTCCGGCTAACCCAAATAGTGAGCGATGTTGAACTTGATGCTATACAAACGGTTCCGATCATCAAATTGCTCGACCGGCTCGCTCGGCTGCATATAGTTGAGATACTGGCGGAAATATGGCGTTTTGAAGCGATATCTGTTGCAGCGCCACATGCCCAGCTGCATTTCATTATGCGCGTACATGACGCTGGCGTCAAAGACAACCGGTAACCCACTCTCAAGGTTGAGACCAGTATTCTCTTCCCACAAGTCTCCGTGTATGAGGCAAGGTTTCAAGATTCGCCCATTGGATTGAAGAGGCTCTAATATCTGCGGGACCACCAATCTTGTAAAAGTCTTGAAGGCAGCTTCATATTCTGGTTGTGGACCGTTTTGAGCAATCTCTTGATCGAAGAACTGTGTTAGTAATCGTGTGAAGTAGGTACTCCAACTTTCCTCCCAAATAGTATTCTGAGGATTGGGCCCATGCCAGGTAACCAGGTGGAAGCCGAATTTGCCGGTTGGAGAAACACTCATATTGTGAAGTCGGGCAATACGATGGCAGAATTCTGGAGGTTCCACGATCTCGGGGCCCAATCTGAGGAATTCCATAAGATAGAAGAAGGTTTTGGGAGACCCTTGTTCGAGGTTGCCCCAGTGGATAGGCTTGGGTACAAAATCTGGCATATATGAATAGATCTCCATCATCGATCGGTGCTCTGCTTCCATCATCGCCCTTCCCATCTCTTCTGTCGCACACTGACATGCTCCGTTAGCGATCTCGCTAAGCAGCTTGAAGCAAGGTGCCTACCTTGAGAAAGTATGACTCCTGGTCTCCGCCAGGCGATTCGATCGTAATGCGAGATGCTCGGGTCCAGGTGGCAGTGTTGTAGCTGATAGCCTCGATGACTTTCGAGCCGGTAGGGAATACTGCACAGCATCAGAATATTTGAGCTAACAGAGACAACGGCTGCACACAATTGACCACATTGATGTCTAGACCAAACCTTTCTCCTACATCTGGAATGACCTCCCTCACCGATGTACGTGTACTACCCATAATCGCTTCTTACAGAGGTTAAAGAATATATCGACGGATACAAAGGGCATCTTAATGGGGGTGCACCAAGATACTGGCATATCCGTGGTGTTGTGAAGCCCTAGCGTTATCGTAGATCTATACAGACGCACTACCTTACCGGCGGTACCGGCGTTGCGGTGTAGCATTCTCCCCCCCATTGTCGTTCCGTGATTAAGTTTTCTATTATCGTAGCAGTGTGAATCCCTAACGTTAACTTTTTGATTTTCTTTGTTCATGCCAAGATTCCTGCATACGCTAAATTACTTCCCGCAAGCTGCGCGATACCGTTTCTGGACAAGGCGAGCCGCAGCCTAGCAAAAGGACGCAAAAGGTCTAGCGCGCAAGCCAGTTTGCCAACCTCCTGTGGCAAATTTCTGATAGGGTAAAGATGAGAGAGGCGTGGGTATTACATCTGCAGCGATCTCTTTCAAAGGAGGCTTTGATCAGCGGGATCGTGTGCTCCAGTCCTGGCCAGTGTAGTCATTGGATATGTGCCCCTCAAGCTGAGCCCCAGGCCCAACGCTACCGTTCGAATGTCGTCTGCGGCTGTGGTATCAGAACAGCTACCGCAAGGCCACTGAAATTGTTTCATGCGAAGACGGTTTGTATTTACAGTCATGCCATCACCAGCTCGAACTCGACGAGTCCTATTTACTGCGCCAATGATTTTATCACTAGGGTAACTTGACTTCGAGCAATAGGATTGGCAAAGACCGTTGTCGTATGGCTGGTCAGAAGAAAAGCACGTTGCGACCTATCTAAAATATCTCTCTGTATTCTCGGCTTCACCGCTGTAGCCATGGTGAGAACTACAAGCGATGACACAGGGGTTTCTACCTAATCACATTATAGAGATCACTTTTCCGACGGCAGGACAAATCTTCCTTACGAGCCTCCGCAAAGACTCGTGCAGAAGGACCAGAGGACGAAGATTCATCGCTCCATTCGGCAAACCCATTCAAGCATGACCTCTCTGCCTTTGATGCTCCACTTCACCATGAGAGTGCTCAAGATCTGGACAGGAAGCGCAAGGACCGCGCACGCGACCGCTTTGCGGATCCTCTTGGTCTGACAATCCTCCATGAACCCGAATCTACTCCATCTGCCGACATTGTTTTCGTTCATGGACTGGGTGGAACAAGTCGACATACCTGGTCAAAAGACCAGGATCTCCAATTATTCTGGCCTCTCAAATGGCTGCCCTACGAGCCTGAGCTATCATCCACCCGCATCATGACGTTTGGATACAACTCGCATTTTTCGTCAATGTCACGAAGACAAGAGAATATTCTCAACATCTCGGATTTTGCCAAGGATTTGCTATTCAGCATGAGATTTGCAACAGGAAAGGGCGAACGCAAGCTGTCCCTCGGGTCAGTACCCATCATTTTTGTCGCTCACTCCATGGGGGGTTTGCTTGTAAAAAAAGCTTTCCTTCTCGGCCAGCATGATGAACATTACCGGGATCTCGTTCGAGCGATGTCCGGTATCGTCTTTCTCTCAACACCTCATCGAGGGTCAAATCTCGCAGAAGCCCTCAACAGAATCCTAGCAGCATGCATCTTCGCCCTCTCTCCCAAGCAGTACATATCTGAGCTTAGCATCAGCTCCCCAACCCTACAGGAGATCAACGAACAGTTCAAACATATAGCTCCAAGCGTATCAATCGTCTCCTTTTATGAAACTCTCAAGACGTCAATTGCTCTCTTTCCAGTAATGGTCCTTCAAAAAGACTCCTCAATTCTTGGTTATCCGGGAGAGATTTCAAAACCTCTTGACGCTGACCACCATGACGTTTGCAAGTACACCAGTCAACAGGATCCAAACTACATTAGTGTTCGCAATATCCTCAAATATCTGGTAGAAAAGCACCATCCAGAGGATTTGCCGAAGACAGAGTCGAATGCAGTTGACGAACTTCAAGCAATTGCCGCCGCTTTTGGACGAATAGAGGGACCGATCGACGATCTTCTCTTCTTCTCCGACAGGAGAATGCCTGGATCTTGCGAGTGGACCGATGATGACTCACACTTCAGATCTCTCATGGCAGACGAAAATGTAGGACCCCGATGCCTCTGGTGTACCGGACTCCCAGGTTCGGGGAAATCTGTCCTCGCTTCATCCGTTATCCAGACCGCGCAGGACAGCGATATCGACTCCGCGTATTACTTTTTTCGATTTGGGGATCAAGTCAAGAACGATCTCATTACTCTGCTTTTGTCTTTGGCGTATCAAATTGCAAGCATTCTACCCGAATATCGCAGGTGCTTAATACGCCTTCTCGAAGATGGACTAAACGTAGCAAAGTCTGCCCCACGTCTTCTTTGGCAAAAGCTCTATATATCGACGTTCTTCAAACTCAGCTTAGCTCGTCCTCTCCTCATGGTCATCGATGGACTAGACGAGTGCGATTCGTCCGGCATGTTCTCGAAATTCCTAGAAGACTTTCACGCATTCTCAGGCTCGGTACGCCTACTGGTATTTAGTCGTAACACACAATCGTTGTCGACGGGATTCGAAAAAATTTCGAAAAAATTACAAGTGTGCCATTAACCTCTGGAAAACATGGGAGAAGATCTTCGAATGTACGTGGAGGAAGAGATTGCGACCATGCATGGCGATGAAGTGTTCAAAGATGCCATAGCGAAAAAGCTCGTGCGCAAAGCTGATGGCAATTTTTTGTGGGCAACTTTTGTTCTAGGTGAAGTACTACGGTGTCACACACAAGATGCAGTACTAGAGGCCCTTGAGGATGTTCCCGGAGAACTTGAGCCACTGTACGAACGAATGGATTCTACGCTAGCAAAGAGCTGCCGACCCTCAGATCAAGCTATGGGCAAGACCATACTGACTTGGATCGCGTGCTCGAGGTATCCTTTGAATTTGTTGGACTTGGCTGAAGCCTTACAACCGGAGTACGCCAACATTTTCGATCTGAAATACACCATCAGTGGTATCTGTGGAGAATTTGTCATTGTCGACGGCAAAGACATCGTATCAATGGTCCACTCGTCTGCTCGCGATTGTTTGTTTCAGAACCCTGATCTTAATTATCACATCCCTCAAGGGCTCTCGCACCATTATATCTTCACCAAATGCATGATGGCACTCATCAAAGCTAGTCCTAGAACCCAGACAGGGCAGACGAAATCGCAAGCCTTCTTGCTCTACGCTTCAACCTCCTGGCCATACCACCTGGAGCAAGCTTCTGGGGTCTTGGATCAGAATTCCCTCCTGCTGCTAGCCCGTTTCTTTCAAAGCTCAGCTGTGCTGAGCTGGATATATTCGCTTTCAGTGGCTGGCCAACTACCTATGTTGGTTAAGGCTTCCAAGATGATGACCGGCTTCCTTAAGCTAGTTGATCGATTGGACGAAGGAAGAAGTCCCCTTACACATCGTCTGCGCGAGAAAGAGCTTTTGGCCCTGTGGAACGTTGATCTTGTCAGGCTTGTGGGCAATTTCGGTTCGCATCTCAATGATCAGCCGAAGCTGATATTCAAGCTGATTGCCCCGTTGTGTCCTTCCGACTCCGTAACTTTTAAGCAATTCGGTGCCCCGAGTGGGTCGAGTATTTGTTTATCCGGCCTCTCCAATAAGTCATGGGACGAATGCCTGGCAAGATTTGCTATTCATGACTATGAGGCTCCGCTGCAGATAAAATGTGCGAACCAGTATTTGGCGATTCTACTGTCTGATGGTACAGTTCTTTTATATCATGCAAGCACTTACGAAGACGCCAGACGCTTTCATCATGGTGAGCGGGTTTTGACATGGTGCTTTAACCACGTTGGCGACCAACTGGTGACCTGTGGTCTTATTAGGACGATTGTTTGGATCACTGCAACTGGACAGCAGCTATATTCTGCAGTAAACGCTAGGCGATCCAAAGCAATCACAATAGCTTTTGCAGATGGTGACGAGACACTGGTAATATGTTGTGATGACCGAGTGGTTCGTAAATTGTCTCTCACCATGCCGAACGACGGCTGGGCCATCGTGAAGGATGTGCTCGGAGAGGACAACTTTGAGGGGAAGCAGTGCGGCTCACCACGCTGTGCTTCTTTCAACCTTTCGGCGTCTCAGATCGCCATAACGTATCGTGCCATTCCGCTCGCAGTGTGGTCAGTTAATGAGTCACGGCCCTTGCTGATCGGCAGATGTCAAAGAGTACGTAAGGGCCTTCAAGTACTCAGCGGTGGTGCTTCAGATGTGCAAGCCATCGCCTGGAATCATATAACGGGTCATATCCTTGGTATATACAACGACGGATGCGTCTTCAAGTGGCATCCCTTTGAGGGTGACTATGAAGAATCTAGCATCTCCGTCCACAGTGTCGAATGTAGTCCGGACGGGAAGTTCTTCATCACAAGCAGCCGAGATGGCACGCTCAGGATCTGGGACTTCTATCATCTCACTCCTATCTATCAGCTATATCACTCCGCTCCCGTGAAAAGCCTTGCTATCGATCCGAACGACACCAAGATCTACGACATCCGGGGATGGTTTTGTAGTGTGTGGGAGCCGATATCGCTTGTTCGTATGTGGGAATCGGAAGACAAGTCTAGCTACACTCTGAGCAACCGAGAAAGCACCCAGATATCGCATGTCTCCGAAGCAATTCTCGAGACGCTGCAGCCTATCACCACGCTTGCAGTGGAACCGGAAAGTTTATCGTACGCAATCGGTAATGATGATGGTCGTGTTACTCATATCACAAAAGAAGGAACGCCGGCGTCAGAGCTTATGCAGACATTCATGACTGCGAAACACGTTTGCTGGAGCGACAATGGGCGCTATGTCGCAGCCTCCGGATTGGATCGCAGAGTCTTTGTCAAGGAAGTCGACCAAGCAAGGCCATCTCAGACCTCAAAGTCGATCATGGTCGGAAAGGAGGAGGACCCTATTAGCCAGATTCTGTTCAGCCCTACGAACCGCTTTCTTCTCGTAGCTACAAACCGCTTCTTGAATATTTGGTCCCTCCATGAAAATCTCATCATTTCGACACGCCCACAGGTCACTCCGTACCGCTGGTTCAATTTGCCATCCGATGACACAAAGGTGATAGGGTTCTGCTTCGCGGGTATCCAACTAATCGACTGGGGAGACGCTACATTTATCAAGCACCTGAGGCTTGATCGATCATTGGTGGACAACACGACGAAACATGCGCCTCAAAGTTGGCTGAGTAGAAGACCTTCTGCACAGTACCCTATGAGCCCTAGCGAGACCAACGAAGTTGTCGACAAGATATTGCTTACAATAGACGGCACGACATCACTAAATGTCACCTCTCGAAGTACCCGCCGAGGTCGTTGCGAGAGACAGTACATGCTAATCAGACTCGCAAACATGACCAGTTCGTCGAGCACAACGGTAATCGCGGCCGCGCTGCCTCCAGCTCTCCAGGCTTCCATCGCAATCCCTCTCGGCTTCCTAGCCGCAGATGCGTCGTTGGCAAATCGCAGGAAATCATCCCTGCAGCCAAACCCTACTGACACCGCCTCAGCGACTTCACATGCGACAGATCACGTCCTCGCTTTCTTAGATCATACATTCTGGGTCTGCACATACACGTTGAGCGAGACGAGGCCCGGGCGGGTCAAGCGCCATTTCTTCCTTCCTCGCGACTGGCAGAACGTGGACTGGCTGGAGCTGGCGGTCATGCGACCGGATGGGGTGTTGCTGTGTCCTAGCAATGGAGAGGTTGCGCTTGTGGAGAATGGGTTGCGGGAGGAATGGCTGGACTGACTTATGGAAAGAGGTATATAATCTGTTTGAAAGGGAGGGATGTATTAGCAAACATCAACTGGGCTACTAGTACGCGGCGTACCTTTGTGTCTGTACAGATTTGTACTGGGCGACAGGTTCCTGAATCACACTCTAGTGATCGAGGGAGAGAAAAGTCTTTCGCATCGAAGAGTATTCGGCAAATTGCAAAAATACCACACTCGCACGGCGGAGTACGAAGACCCCCTAATCACTAAGGCACAGGCCCCCTAACGCCATGCACATAGCCGCCGCATATCACAGCAGCCCCAAATAGTAGCCCTCAGCATAGCAGCTCCCGTACATCCGTCCCCAGCACATCAGCCCGGCGCCCAGGAACACATCAGTCCTTAGCGGGACGAAGAAGGCCTGTAGGTCTCCTAGGAGACCTACCCTAGAGTATAGGGAGCTCAGCCTCGTACTTAGGGGTATAGGTTTGCAAGTATGGTATTTTCGCAACTTGGGTGTGGCAGTTTTGCAATTCTTCTTGGGAAAGTGTGGTAGTTTTGCACTTTACCGAAGAGTATGATCTAAACAATACGAACAGCAGGATCCACCGCTTCATCAAAACAAGGAAAGCCTTTCCGATAGCATACATCCATCCATCCTCCAACGCGAACAACACAGCTAGGAAGAATTCGCAGCCTCGATATCAGCTAAGCAGTTCAGCAGAAACGAGGAGCAAGATTACGCACCGACATCATCATACTAAATTCCCACGATGCCTATTCTGACTTCCATCGGTAGTGATTCAATCCAATCCAACCATCAGAATAGCCATCGGTATCGTCGAACAGTCTCAAATCCTCATCAGGTCACCTATCATAGCCAGGATAGAACAAGCCCTTAACCGAAATCGCAGTACCCCGAATGCCCGTATAGCTCAGCAGTCAGTGATGGGTCCAGAATAGAATCCATGGCCTTTTTTAGGAAAACACTAGCTCAGCTACCAATCAATTGATCTGAAAGCATGATTCGACAAGGCCCCAGTGACAGGCATCACATCCCATCTATTTCCTTCCTGCTTCTCATCTCTCATCAGCTCCCATCGCCTCCCAACCACCTCCCAGCCCTCACCGCGGCCTCCTCCAGCATTCTCCCAACCAGCCTCCCATCTATTTCCTTCCTGCTTCTCACCTCTCATCAGCTCCCATCGCCTCCCAACCACCCTCCCACCTCAATCCATACCTCCATCCCCTTCACCAAAAACCCACCTCCCAACCCACCTCCCAACCCACCTCCCAACCCAAACCTGCCGGCCCTCTCCCCTCCAAAACTTCCTCCCAGAAAACCTCCCCATCTCTCCACTCTCAACAGAAATTTCCACGGCGGATACCGTCCTCCACCCCCTCTCGCCACCCCACAGCTCTCTCCACCCCCTCTTCCCCACCCCCCTTCCCCCTTCCCCTTCACAAAACCACCTCCCACCCCTCTTCCTCTTC
>JAABUR0100004219.1_pt1 | contig 19388 bp, 23 predicted proteins | sample 5560091 | NCBI WGS metagenome assembly JAABUR01 (sample SAMN10711879, study PRJNA513375) | rock metagenome | isolation source: Antarctica rocks | place: Antarctica: Victoria Land, University Valley sud | reverse complement strand
CGCGCAGCGACATCGGCGACCTCCTTCAACGACCCGTCGGCACAGCCCACCGCTCCCGGCGGGCTACCATCCTACCATCGTGCACACGCCGCCCCGCTCAGGTGAGGTTCGCCAGCAGCATCTTGCTTTTCGGCGCTTACAGAGGCGTTGCCCCTCGCCCGCGCCGAGGGCGAAGGCTACGGCAGCGCCTTCGTCCTCACCACGCTGGGCGAGGCGGTCCAGGCCGACGGCGACCTCGACCGCGCGCTCGCGCTCTACGACGAGGGGCTGGCGGCCTTCCGTCGGCTCGGCCACACCTGGGGCGTCGCGCTGGCACTCACCCGCCTGGGCGATGCCACCCTGGCGCGCGGCGACCGTGCGCGCGCCGCCACACTCCAACGAGAAAGCCTGGCTCGCAGCGGCGAACTCGGCGATCCGGGATCGGCGACGGACGCGATCGAGGGGCTCGCCCGCGCCGAGGCGACCCACGATCCCGCCCTGACGCTCCGCCTGCTCGGCGCGGCGGCGACCCTGCGCGAACGCCTCGGCATCCCCGCCACGGCGGCTCGCCAGTCGCTGACCGCACAGGCCACCGCGAGCGCCCGCACGCGGCTCGACGACGAGGCATCCGCGACGGCCTGGACGGCGGGAGCGGCGCTGCAATTCGAGGAGCTTTTGGCCGAACTCCGATCCGACAAGGACGATTAACGGCAGGAGGGGCGACGACGCGACGGCCCGCCGCCGCCCCGCTATCCTTCGTACGAGCGCACCCCGCTGTACGAAATCGGCCAGCTGGCCGATTCGTGCGCGGCATCGTGTCGCCACAATAGGGCGATGATGCGCGCGCCGCGCCGCCGCATGCGCCACCCGCGCTGGCCCCGTGCCACCACCGCTCGGGAAGGACCATGAGCGCCACCGCCACCGCCACGCAAGAGGAGACGCTGCACCAGCGGCTAATCGCGGCAGCGGCAGCGGCGCTACAGTGCCACCCAGACCGCCCTTCACGGCGTCACCGGCCTCACGGCGGGCGTCCCCGCCGCCGCCAGGGCCGTCCCCGGCGGCGGGTGATGCCTCCTCTGCGGGCTCGTGGCGGTCGCCGCATTCGCCGCGACGATCGTCGGCGTGATCCGGCAGGGGTCGCACGACAGCGAGGGACCGCGCCAGGCGGCGGAGTGCCTCGGTAAACTCCGCGAGTTGCGCGTCGACCTCAGCGCCGCGGGTTCCCTCCCCGAACCCCAGCTGCGCTACCGGCAGATCCTCCCCCGCCCCCCCCACCCTGCCAAGCTGTCACCGCACGATCCCCTCGCGCGTTTCCATAACGACAGCGAGCGCGCGACCACACCGCGACCGTACGCCGCAACGCCCGGCACCGGCGCGGGACACCAGCGAGGAGGGCCACAATGGAGACCGCCGTGCTCTTCGAGGACGAGTCCGGGCAGACCGTCCGCCTCCCCCCCGGCTACCACCTCCCCGGCGAGCGCGTCCGCGTCCGCCGCCTCGGCAACGCCCTGATCCTCGCCCCCGAGGACGGCCCCTACAGCCCCCTGCTCGACAGCCTCGCCCTCTTCTCCGACGACTTCATGCTCGACCCGGACGGCACGACACCGCCGGAGCGCGAGGGGTCGTGCCCCTGATCCCAACACGCCGTGAGGCGTGCTTGAGCGAGAAAAGAGGCGCGATCCCCACGATCTCCGCCCGGCCCAATCGCGGGCGCACGCCAGGGTGCGCGCGACCGGATCAGCCCGCCAGCGCCTTCCGCAGCAGCGCCAGCAACGCCGCCTGCTCCCCCGCATCCAGCGCCGCCAACACCGACTGCTCGCGCATCGCCGTCAGCAGTTCGCCGCGCACTCGCGCGCCCTCCGTGGTCAGGCGCACGACTTTCGAGCGCCGGTCGTGCGGATCCTCCGCGCGCTCGATCAGCCCCTTCGCCAGCAGCCGATCGGCCAGGAAGGTCACGCTCGACGGGTCGCAGTGCAGCCGCGCCGCGAGTACCTTCATCGCCGGGGGCGGCGCGTCTGGTTCGAGCAGATGGAGCAGATCGGCCAGCGGCCCGGTCAGGTCGAGCCGCTTCAGCGCCACACCTAGTTCCAGCTCGAAGCGCTTCGCCACGTCGAAGAAGGCGACGAAAAGTTCGTTCTCGTCGCCCGCCGAGCGCCTCTCGTCCATATCGCCCCGATCCTTTGAGACCCCAATACTTGACAACTCCATGATTTTCTCCTACACTCCAATTGTTGGATATTCCAAGTATACCAAAGAGGGGCACGATGATGATCGGCGACGCGGCGCCGCCCCCTCCGGGCCGCGACGCCCCCACTCGCACGCCCCGCCGAGGGCGGCACAATGGGAACAAAAATAAGGAGCAGACGACGATGAGCACCACCGGGAGCCTGCGCGAGCAGACCGCCCCAGCCGCCCACGACACCCCGACCAGCACCGCGCAGCCCGCCCCCGGCGGCTTCCCCGGACACGCCGTGTTCGCGACCCGGTGGGGTGGCCCCGCCGTCCTCCAGGTCGGCGAGCAGCACGTCCGGGCACCCGGCGCGGACGAGGTCGTCGTCGCGGTCCGGGCCGCCGGGGTGGCCTTCGGCGACATCATGCTGCGCGAGGGACTGCGGCGCGAGGTGCGCCCGCCCGCGATCCCCAGCTACGACGCGGCGGGGACCGTCGCCGCCGTCGGCGCGAACGTGACCGAGCTACGGCCGGGCGACAGCGTGGCGGTCAAGACACGGGGCAGCACCGGCGGCTACGCGACCCATGTCCTGGCCCCGCGCTGGGCCGTCGTCCCCCACCCGGCCCGGCTCGATCCGGCCTCGGTCACGAGCCTCGTGCTCAACTACGTGACGGCGCTCCAGCTGCTCACCCGCGCGGCCCCGCTCGCCGACGGGGCCACGATCCTGGTCCATTCCGCCGCCGGTGGCGTCGGGAGCGCCCTGCTGCAACTCGGTGCCCTGCGCGGGCTGCGGATCTTCGGCACCGCCAGCGCCGGCAAGGCCGGCTTCGTCGCGGAGCAGGGCGGCATCCCGATCGACTACCGCGCCGAGGACTACGCCCGCCGGGTGCGCGCCGAGGCCCCCGACGGCATCGACGCCGTGTTCGACGGGCTCGGCGGGGACAGCTGGCGAGGGGCGCTGCCCCTCCTCCGCCCCGGGGGCCACCTGGTCATCTATGGTGCCTCCTCCGGTTTCAAGAACGGGCGACGCAGCGTGCCGGGGCTCCTGAGCGCGGCCTTGCGGGCACCGCGTACCAGCTATCTCACCTACTTCCAGCGCGGCATCGGGGTGACCGGCTACAACTCGGATGTCATCATCCCGGCCCACCCCGACTGGTATCGACACGATCTGACCCACCTGCTCGGGCTCCTGGCGGACGGCGCGATCACGCCCGCGATCCACCGGATCTTCCCGCTGGCCGCCGCCGCCGCCGCACAGGAGGAACTCGGCACCGGGCGTGCCACGGGGAAGATCGTGCTGCGGCCATAGGCCACCGCGCACGAGCGGCAGCGACGACCTCGCCGCCATCGCCCGAACACCCGAACGAGCCGATCGGCGCACGGGCATCGCCCAAGCGGACGGCAGACGGAACGAGTGGTCGGAGCCTGTCCCCCGGACCCGCCGAGAATAATTGGAGCAGCACAATGGCAAGCACCGCGAATCGCGTCGCCGACCTCAAAGAAGAACAGGCCCGCATCACCGCCGCCGGTCGGGAACGCACCCTCACGATCGTCAGCCCCCGGCGGTCGGTCGCCGACGCGCCCGCGATCCTCTACTTCCACGGCTCCAACCAGACCGCCGCGAGCGGGCGCGCGTTCACCGGCGGCACCTTCGACGCGCTGGTGACGCGCGGTGTCGTCGTCGCCTACCTCGACGGCCACAAGCGGAACTGGAACGACGCGCGCGTCTCCTCCAGCTTCGCCGCGCGCCGGGCGGGCGTGGACGACGTGGCGTTCGCCACGGCCACGATCGACCACCTCGTCAACGACCACGGCGTCGCCCGGTCGCGCGTCTACGCCGTCGGCTTCTCGGCGGGCGGGGCGCTGGTGATCCGCCTCGTCCATACGATCCCCGCGCTCCTGGCCGGTGCCGCGCTGCTCGCCGCCACCCAGCCGGTCCCCGAAAACTTCCTGCTTAACGACGCCCCGCCCGCCGCCCTGCCGATCGTCATGTTCCACGGCACGCGCGACCCGCTCGTCCCCTACGGGGGCGGCATGGCGAGCCTCTGGGGCTTCCGCCCGCGCGGCCTGGGGCTGTCGGCCCCAGCGACCGCCGACTACTTCGCGCGGCGCAACGGCATCGCGACCGCGCCCGAGACGCGCCAGCTCCCCGCGCAAGCGGGCTCCGGCAAGACCACGGTCGAGCGCACCGACCACCGGCAGGCCGGGCACGCACCCGTGACGCTCTTCACGATCCGCAGCGGCGGCCACGTCGTCCCCGGCCCGCAGCGCGCCCCCCGCATCATGGGCCGCTCCACCGACCAACTCGTCGCCGCCGCCGAGATCGCCGACTTCTTCGGCCTCGGCACCCCGCGCCCGTGAGCGCCCGGGCGCATCGCGCAGGGCGGACACAACGCCCGGTCGGCGCGACGGCAGGCAGCGGTAGACCCGCCACGGCGACCTCCGACGCACCATCCGCTCCGGGCGGCGGTACAGGCCAGCGCCCGGCCTTGGCGAGCATCTTGCAAAGGTCGGCGTATCCCCGCGCCGCGCGGGTGTGCGGCACACCCGACCGTCCGGGCGACCATCGTGGAACGCCCCGTGGACCAGCGCGCGGCCACGCCAACCGCGCCCGTTATCTTGTGATCCGCATGATCGCCATTATCACGAAGAGGGGTAATTCACCATGTCTGCCGTGCCACTCACCGCCGACCTGCTCGCGCTGCTGCGCGGGCCGAGCCCCTGCTACCTCGTCACCACGATGCCCGACGGCTCCCCCCAGGTGACCCAGACCTGGGTCGACACCGACGGCGAGCACATCATCATCAACACCGTGGACGGCTTCCAGAAGCTCAGGAACATCGCGCGCGACCCCCGCGTCGCCCTCGCCATCGCCGACCCGCAGAACCCCTTCCGCTACTTCCAGGTGCGCGGGCGCGTGCTCAACACCACCACGGAGGGCGGGGCCGCGCACATCGAGCAGCTCTCCCAGAAATACACCGGCGGCCCCTACGCCTGGTACGGCGGGCGCGACCAGACCCGCGTCATCGTCACCATCGCGCCCGAGAAGATCAGCGGCCTGGGATAGTCCCCGCCCTGCGTCCACACACGCCGTCGCCAGCGAACCCCACGGCAGTGGCACAACTCCGGTACGGTCAGCGGGGGAAGGTCGCTGTGACCTTCCCCCCGTTCTTTTTCGCCTCGGCGCGCGCGACGACCAGGAACACCTTGCCCGCCGCAAAAAGCGGTGCGCGCGTAGCTTCCCACTCGCCCACTCGCCCACTCCGTTATACTTCGATGGACCATTGACGTGACAAAGAATATGGAGCAACGATGGAAACCGCGACGATCTCCCAGGATGAGGAAGGGCAAGCCATCCACCTCCCGAAGGCATACGAATTCACCGGCGATCAGGTCTACGAGGAGCGCATCGGCAGCGCGGTCGTGCTGCGCCCCTACGACGCGCCGTACAGCGTCCTCCTCGCAAGCCTCGACGAGTTCACCGACGACTTCATGGCCGAGCGCAACTAGCCGATGTAACCAGCGCGCGGAACTCCGTTCGCCTGATATATCCGCTCGACACCACTATTTCGCGCGCTGCTGTAGTGAGCTACCGCTCCACCGTCACATCGGGCGCGGTGCTCAGCGCCGCCATGACCGCATCCGGCGCGCGCGTGATCACTTCGAGGTACGTGCTCGCCGCCTGATCGGGCTGCGTGCGCCCCTGCTCCCAATCCCGCACCGTGGCGAGCGAGAGGCCGAAGCGTTGCGCGAATTCCTCCTGCGTCATCCGCAGCGCCCGACGCAACGTCTTCACCCGCGGCACCGGCTTTGCCTGCGCTAACTGCTCCTCGGTCAATGGCTGTGCATCCGGGTCGCTCAACGCCGCCGCCGTGATCTCCTCCTCAGTCATCGGTCGAAGCGGCTCACGCGATAGAATACGCTCCGTGCCATCGGGCATCACCCGGACGAGCGTCCCATCATTTCGCATTCTGGCGCTGATAATATCGTTGCTCATATGCATCTGCCCTTCGTGCCGAGATGATACGGATCGTCGCACCACGCTCGGTATAGACTACCGTCAGCAATTCGCCACGTTCCACGCCGATCAGCAACGTACGCTCCTCGCCGTTGTCCTGCCGCGTATCGGCGATCTCGACAGCGAAGGGATCGCGGAAGGCGAACGCCGCGCGTGTGAAACTCACACGATGCTTGAGCAGATTACTCGCCGCTTTTTGTTCGTCCCACTCGAACCCCTCATCGATAGTCATATTATACGGGAGCTCCGTAGTTATTCAAGCGCCTCCGCAGCGCCACGCGCCACAAATCATCCGCTGAGCGCTTGATGAGTGGCGTCACGACCCGTCTTGATCCCGCGACACCGGCTGCGCCCGCGCCAACTGCGCCTCGGTCAACGGCTGCGCGTCCGGGTCGCTCAACGCCGCCGCCTCGATCTCCTCCTCGGTCATTGCGCGCATAGGGGTATCGGGAAACGGCTCCTCGCTCCCATCGGGCAGCACGCGCACCACGCGCCCATCAGCGCGCCTTCTGGCGACGATAGTGTTTCGCTCATCCCTATCGCCTCCCCTGCGCCAACAATCCCAATACAGGACGGGCGAGGCCACCGCCCCGCCCGCCCCCTCTCTGACTACTGACTACTCGCCTACTCGCCTACTCCCTACAGATACGTCTTGAACCAGCGCACGATATGCTCCAGCCGCTCCGCGCGATGCGCGGGCTTGCCGCCGCGCGAGAGATTGTGATCCTCGTCCGGGAAGCGCACGAACTCCGTCGTCCGCCCCAGTTTCTTCAGCGAGATGAACAACTGCTCGCTCTGCTCGATCGGGCAGCGGAAATCCTGCTCCGAGTGCAGGATCAGCAGCGGCGTCTTGATGTTCCGCACGTAGGTGATCGGCGAATACTTCAGCAACTTCGCCAGATCGTCCCACGGCTCCGTCTCGAACTGCATCTCCATGAATGTGAAGCCGATGTCGCTCGTCCCGAAGAACGAGAAGAGATTGGAGACGCAGCGCATCGTCACCGCCGCCTTGAAACGATCGTTGTGGCCGACGATCCAGTTCGTCATGTAGCCGCCGAACGAGCCGCCCAGCACCCCCAGCCGCGCCGGGTCGATCCAGGCGTGCTGCGCGATCGCCGCGTCCACGCCCGCCATCAGGTCCCGGTAATCCTCCTCGCCCCAGCGCGAGCGATTGGCGATCGTGAACGCCGCCCCCTTCCCCGTGCTGCCGCGCGGATTGGTGAACAACACCCCGAACCCCTGCGCCGCCAGCACCTGGAACTCGTGGAAGAACGAGAAGCCGTACTGCCCCGCCGGGCCGCCGTGAATCTCCAGCGCCAGCGGGTAGCGCCGCCCCTCCTGCCGCCCGACCGGCTCCATCAGCCAGCCATCCAGCTCCCAGTCGTCCGCACCCGCATAGGTGAAGTGCCGGGCCTCGCTCAGCGCCACCTCCGCGAACAACTCCTTGTTGAGGTCGGTCAGCCGCCGCTCGTCCGTGCCATCGGGCGCGCAGCTGAAGAGGTCGCCCGGATTGAGCATGTCCGACGCCGTGAAGACGACCCGCCCGTCCGCGCTCGGGCGCACATTCATCACCGTGCGCGCCCCCGCGATTATCCGCGTCGGCTCCGCCCCACCCCTCCCCGAATCGCGCCGCGTCGGCTCGGCGGTCGTGCCCGCCAGATCGACGCGGCAGAGGTGTTCCATGCCGCGCTCGATCGCCGTGGCGTAGATGCTCGCGCCGTCCGCCGACCAGAACGGGGGCTGCGCCACCACCCCGGAGCGGAGATCGCCGCCCACCCCGCCCGAGAACGAGTGATCGAACGCCGCGGTCAGGTTCTTGGGCGTGCCGCCATCCGCCGCCACCGTCCAGACATCGGTATTGGCGTAGCGCCCGAACGGCTCCGGGTTCACATGCCCCAGGTAGGCGATCGTCGCGCCGTCCGGCGACCACGCCGGGAGCATCGCCGGGCCGCTCGTCGCGGTCAGCTTGCGCGGCTCCCCCGCGATCGCGGAGACGACCCAGAGATCGCTATGATTGTTGAAGTCGCGGTCCGGCGTCCGATTGGAAGTGAAGGCCAGCCGCGTGCCGTCCGGCGACCAGACCCCCGCGCTGTCGTCCCACTCCCCGTCGGTCAGTTGCCGCCCCGCGCGCGGCGTCCCCGCCTCCTGCGGCACCTCCGCGACGAAGAGGTGCTTGTAGCCGCGCCCGACCAGCAGCTGGTGGATGCCGTCGGCCTTGTAGCGGATATCGGTGACGACCAGCACGTCGCTCTTCTTCTTCGGCTTCGCCCCCGCATCAGCCTTGACCGCGTCCTCTTCCGACCCCTCCGCGCCCGGCGCGTCCGCGTCCTCCGCCCCGCCGATCCGCGACGTGTAGGCGATGAACGCGCCATCCGGCGACCAGTTCGGCTCCGCCGCGCCGTGCAGGGTCGTGGTCAGTTGCCACGCCTCGCCGCCAGCGGTCTCCAGGATCCAGATCTCGGCGCGCGCGGCCTTCTTCCCCTTGTCCGTGCCATCGTCGCGCCGCGACACGAACGCCAGCCGCCGCCCATCCGGCGACCAGCGCGGCGCGCTGTCGTTCCGCCCCCCGGTGTAGCGAATCGGCGTGCCGCCCGCCGCCGGGATGATCCAGAGCTGCGAGCGGTAGGCGTCGGCCTCGGTATCCATCTGGGTGACGACATAGGCGATCCGCGACCCATCGGGCGACGGCTGCGGATCGCCGATCATCTTCACCCGGAAGAGATCCTCGATCGTGATCGGGCGCTTGTCGGCGACGCCCGACCCGGCGGGCGCGGTGGCGGTGGCGGTCATGGGCGATATCCCCCTCTGTGAATGACGCATGACGAGTGGCGGGTGACACAGCACCCCTCACCCATCCCCCGCCAGCGGGCGGGACCAATGGCGGCACTCTATCACACCGGCGAACCGCAGGTTGCATCGCGCCCGGCATTCACCTCGGTAGGCGCGAGCATGACTGTAACCGATCGGCCATCGTGCTACAGTAAGGCTCTGATTCCGTGCCACCCATTCACTCCGAGGAGGCACCGATGCGCCCGAAACCGTCGCATCTCGGCCCCGAGTATGGCGCGCAGTTCGCCGATCCCGATGTGGCGACGGCGTACGATCAGCGCCCGCCCTACCCCGACGAGGTCTTCGCGATCCTGACCGACCTGCTCCCCGACGCCCCGCGCACGGTCCTCGATGCCGGATGCGGCAGCGGCGACCTCGCCCGCCCGCTGGCGGCGCTGGTGGCGCGCGTCGATGCCGTCGATCCGTCGGCGGCGATGCTGGCGCGCGGGCGGGCGCGACCGGGCGGCGACGCGGCCAATCTGCGCTGGTTCCAGAGCACCATCGAGGCGGCGCCGCTGGGGTCGCCCTATGCGCTGATCACCGCCGGGGAGAGCCTGCACTGGATGGAGTGGGCGGTCGTCCTCCCGCGCTTTCGCGAGGTGCTCGATCCGGCGGGCAGGCTCGCCATCGTCGAGCGGGAGACCCCCGCTCTCCCCTGGTGGGGGGAGGTCTTGCGCCTCATCCAACGCTACAGCACCAACCAGGAGTTCCAGCCGTACAATCTCGTGGACGAATTGACGACGCGCGGGCTCTTCCGCGAGGCAGGGCGGCGGCGGACCGCCCCACACCCCTTCCGCCAGTCGGTGGAGGCCTACATCGAGTCGATCCACTCGCGCAACGGCTTCTCGCGCGCCCGCATGACCCGCGCGGCGGCCGACGAGTTCGATGCCGCCGTGCGCGACGTCGTGGCACCCTTCGCGCAGGGCGACGACCTGCACATGCAGGTCGTCGGCACGGTCATCTGGGGCGTGCCGCTGGCGGCTGGCGGCTGAACGTCGGGGCGCTCAGCCCGCCGGATGATCGTCGCCCGCGGTGGGCAGGATGTTGTGCAGCAGGTGGAACAGATTGGTCGGGGCGTAGTTCGCCACGCCGCGCCCGGCCCGCGCCGCCGCTGCGGTGCGCGCCGTGGTTATGGTTATCGTTTGCGGTTTCATCAGGGCATACGGATGACGCTGGCGGCGCGGGCCGCTCACTCGCGCCGTGGCAGTTCGTCCGCTCCATCCTGGTACGCAGTGAGATATCGCGTGGCGACCGCTTGCCAAGTCGCCCAATCGGGATCGATCCCCGCGCGCTCGAATGTCTCGTCGCAGAGACGTTCCTGCTCCTCGCACGTCGCCACCAGGCGCGGCTCGATCAGATCCAGTTCCGCCAGCAGGCGCGCGCGCCTCCTCATCGAGGTTCCACACATCGTCGCTGTCCCCAATGATACCGCTACACCTCCACTCGGACGCGCATCGCTCCCCCGCGCCTATCAGCAACATGCACGAGTACCCTGATGGTCGAGACCGCCCAGGTATACAAGCTATAGACCAAATGCACAACCGGTGCCACAAGACCGCCACCACCCTTTCATTGTCGCGATGCTCGTGATATTTGGATTACAGACCCATCGTGTTTTTGGTTGAGGGATGGTGCAGCGGAACATTGCGGGCAGCATACCGCCCGCCCTTCGGATACGCGAACGAGAAAGCATCCGCACTCCCCCACTCGCCCCCCGCTTGCCGTTGCACAGTTTTCGGATTATACTGAAAACAATGAAACAGGCCGCGCGCCGCCCTGTGCGCCCGGCACGCTCGCGCAACGGAGAACGACGCTCATGGTGCTCACCCGCCGTCATCTGCTCCTCGGCCTCGTCACCGGGGCCGGGGCCGCCTTCCTCGCCGCCTGCGGCAACAGCGCCACGCCCACGGCGACCAACCCGCCCGCCCCGACGAACGCGCCGACGACAGGCGCGGGACTTGCCACCGCCACCGGGCGCGGCACGACGATCGGCACCACGCCCGCCGCGCCCGGCGGCGCGACCGCCCAGGTGCGCGTCGGCTACGTCCCGGTCCTCATCTACAGCCCCCTCTTCATCGCCATCGACAAGGGCTACTTCGCCGCGCAGGGGATCACCACCGTCGCCACCCCCTTCACCGGCGGCGCGGACATCCTGGCGCAGAACGCCAGCGGCAACCTGGAGGTCGGCCTCGGCGGGCTCGGCGCGGCGGCGCTCAACGCCTTCCAGCGCGGCCTCGATCTGCGGACCGTCGCCTCGCAGCACGCCGAGAGCCCCCCGCTCGCCACCCCGCTCGTCGTCGCCAAAAGCCGCTTCGACGACGGCACCTTCACCAATGTCGCCGCCCTCAAGGGCAAGCGCGTCGCCATCAACGCCAAGGGGACCGGCACCGAATACTGGCTCCAGGCCGCCCTCGCCAAGAACGGCCTCGCCATGAGCGATGTCCAACTCAGCGCCCTCGCCTTCGATCAGGTCGCCGCCGCCCTCGTCGGCGGCGCGCTCGACGCCGCGATGCTCGGCGAGCCGCTCGTCACCCTCGCCGAGGGGCAGGGGCTCGTGCATCGCCTCGCCGACGACTTCCTGACCAACGCGCAGGGGACGGTGATCTACTACAATCAGCGGTGGGGCGCGGCCAACGCCGACCTCGCCACCCGCTGGCTCGCGGCCTGGCTGCGCGGCGCGCGCGACCTCGGCAACGGCGGCTACGCGCGCGACGAGAACGCGGCGATCATCGAGAAGTACACCAAGACCCCCGCCGCGGTCGTCAAGGCCGCCAAACCGCCGGTCCACGACCCCAACGGCGTCCTCAATCTCCAAGACATGGCCGCGCAGCAGACCTATTTCCTCACGAGCGGCGCGCTCACCTACACGAGCCCGCTCGATCTCAACACCTTCGTGGACACCAGCTACGCCGCCGCCGCCGTGGCGCGCATCGGCAAGGCGTAAGGGGAAGGCAGGCAGGACATGGCCGACGCCCCCGCACCGAAGATCACCGTCGCGGGCCTCCGCCGCGAGTACCGCGACCCCAGCGGCGCACCGATCGTCGCGCTAGAGAACGTCGAGCTGACGATCGCGGCGGGGGAGTTCGTCTGCCTCCTCGGCCCGAGCGGCTGCGGCAAATCGACCCTCCTGCGCCTCCTCGCCGGGCTCGAACGCCCCAGCGCCGGCTCCGCCCGCATCGACCACCACGATCCCGCCCACCCCGCCCAGGCGATGGTCTTCCAGGGGCCGTCCCTCTTCCCCTGGCGCACCGTGCTGGACAACGTCGCCTATGGCCTCGAACTCGCCGGACGCCCCCGCCCCGAGCGCGAGGCGCTCGCCCGGCAGCGCCTCGCGCAGGTCGGCCTCGCCGGCTTCGCCGGGGCCTTCCCGCACCAGCTCTCGGAGGGGATGCGCCAGCGCGCCAACCTCGCGCGCGCCCTGGCCGTGGACCCGGCGGTCCTGCTGATGGACGAACCGTTCGGCAACCTGGACGAGCAGAACCGCCTGCTGATGCAAGGCGAACTGCTGGCCCTCTGGCGCGGCAGCGGTCGCCCCGTCACCGTCGTCTTCGTCACGCACAGCATCGACGAGGCGATCGTGCTGGCCGACCGGATCGTGATCCTCACCCCGCGCCCCGGTCGGATCGACACGATCCTCCCCGTCCCCCTCGCCCGCCCGCGCGACGCCGTCGCCCTGCGCGGCGACCCCGCCTACGCCGCCCTCTACGCCACCTGCTGGGACCATCTGCGCGATGGGGTGCTGGCCGCGCGCGGGGCCGAGCTGGCGGCGGGGCGGGTGTAATCATGGCAGTGCAGCGGTGTTGCGGACACCCTCACCCCGCCGCCTGCGGGCGGCACCCCTCTCCCCATCCGAGGAGAAGGGAAGATGGCGGCATAGAGGGTGCTCAAATACATGCCGCTGTGCCAATGTGGGGTGCCGTTGGACTGAGGACTGCGGCACGGGCTATTCAGGAAGGGCATACATCTACCAGCGAGGGGCGCAATGTCCGCCCGCGCGGACTGGCGTGCTAAAAGTGCGTAAGGTTGCCGCGAGCCTTCGCAACGCCCTTCCCCCTCTCCTCGGATGGGGAGAGGGGGTGCCGCGAAGCGGCGGGGGTGAGGGTGTCAGCAACGCCTCCGCGCCGGGGTCGTGATTCCGGGGATTGAAGTACCCATGAAGGGCATACTACCCGCCTGCGCGGGCTGGGAGCCGATCCTTACGCCGCAGCGTCACATAGCGTGCCCCTCTCCCAGATTGGGAGAGGGGTGGCGCGCCGGGTACCCTCTGGGCGGACGCGACGGGGTGCGGGCCGTCCCCTCTGCCGACCGCCGACCGCCGACCGCCGACCGCCGACTCATCAACCCGGAGCCACGCCCATGCGCCCACGCCTGACCGAACGCCTCCTGGCCCTCCTGTCGCCGCTCCTCCTGCTGCTGCTGTGGGAGGTCGCGGCGCGCGCGGGCTGGCTCAACCGCCAATTCTTCCCCGCCCCCTCCACCATCGTCGGCACCTTCCGCCTCCTCTGGGCGCGCGGGGTCGTCGCCGACGCCCTCGGGGCCACCACGCGCCGCGTCGTCTTCGGCTTCGCCTGGGGTGCCGTGCCGGGGGTCGCGCTTGGCCTCGTGCTCGGCCTCTCCCGGCCCCTGCGCGTCCTCCTCCTCCCCCTCGCCAACATCCTCTACAGCCTGCCGAAGATCGCCGTCCTGCCGCTCGTCCTCCTCGTCCTCGGCATCGGCGAGACGAGTAAGATCGTCGTCACCGCCGTCAGCGTCTTCTTCCTCGTCCTGCTCAACACCATCGCCGGGGTGCAAGGGATCGACCGCCTCCACTTCGACGTGGCGCGCGACTTCGGCGCGAGTCGCTGGCAGGCGTACCGCACCGTCGCCCTCCCCGGTGCCCTGCCGCTGATCCTCGCCGGGTGCAAGCTCGGCCTCGGCTTCGCCCTGATCGTCGTCGTCGGCACCGAGTTCGTCGCCGCCGGGGCGCAGTCCGGGGTCGGCGTCCTGATCTGGGAATCGTGGCAAGTGCTCAACATCGAGGCGATGTACGTCGGCCTCCTCCTCACCGCCGCGCTCGGCTGGGCGCTCAACTTCGCCCTCGAAGAGGCGGAACTCTTCCTGCTGCCGTGGCGCGCGGGCCGCGAAGGAGGGTTGCGCCCCGAACGCCGGATCGCCGGGGTGCCGCTGCGCGTCTGGTGGCGCGCGACCCGCCCCTTCTCCTTCACCGCCACGATCATCCCCGTCACGCTCGGCGCGGCCCTCGCCCCGGCCCCGCTTTTGTCGGGTGCGGCCTCCGGTCCCATAATCGAAGGGACGCTCGCCCGCCTCGCCCTCTTCGCCATGACCCTCGTCGGGTCGCTCGGCATCCACGCCGGGGCCAACATGATCAACGACTACTTCGACCACCAGAACGGCCTCGACAACGCCGCATCGCTCGGCCCCAGCAAGACGATCCAGGAGGGGCTGCTCACCCCGCCGCAGATGCTCCGGGGCGGCCTGGCCGCGTTCGCCCTCGGCGCGGTCCTCGGCCTCGCGCTCGTCGCCCTGCGCGGCCCCGCGATCCTCTGGCTCGGCGTCGTCTGCCTGCCGCTCGCCTTCTTCTACACCGGCCGGCCGCTCAAACTCGCCTACCACGGCCTCGGCGAATTGCTGGTCGCCATCTTCATGGGGCCGGTGATGATCCTGGGCGCGTACTACGTCCAGGCCGGGCGCTTCGACCTCGCCCCCGCGCTGATCTCCCTGCCGGTCGCGCTGCTGGTCGCCGCGATCATGCACGCCAACAACCTGCGCGACATCGAGCCGGACCGCGCGCGCGGCAAGATCACGGTCGCCAACCTCCTCGGCCCCGCCCGCGCCGCCTGGGAGTATCACCTGCTCGTCCTGGGAGCCTACGCGCTCGTCGCCGCCCTCGTCATCGCGCGCGTCCTGTCCCCCACCGCCCTGCTGATCCTCCTGACCCTGCCGCTGGCCCTCTCGCTCGTCCGCCGCGTCGCCGCCACCCAAGAGCCCCTCGCCCTCAACGCCGTGCTGCGGCGCACCTCCGCCCTCCACGCGCGCTTCGGCCTGCTCCTGATCGTGGGGGTGCTGCTGCCCGCGCTCTTATGAAATGACGAGTGACGAGTGACGAATGACGAATACGGGTTGACCAAACAGCTGGCCCGGATGGCAGATCTCCCTGCTATCCGGGCCATTCTTCGTAGCCTATCCGTCATGTGTCGGTGGCTCCCGCCCATGAAGGGCGCGATGCCTCCAGGGGCTTCGTCACTCGTCACTCGCCCTACGAGTGGCTGGCGAAACCCGCGTAATAGGCGATCGCGATGAACACCACGAAGGTGCCGATGACAATCAGGAGGGTCAGGGCGATCATCCGCGCGCCGAACGCCGTCGATGCCGCCTGCCGCTCCTCTTCGTGCTGATTCTCCATCGTTGCCATCTCCTCTCCTCCCGCGCCGCGTGCCGTGCGGCGCAGCCCCCGCGCCACATCCCGCGAGTGCTCGGTTCCGCATCGGGCGGGGAACGCGGCGCGCGCGCCGATTCACTCACACTCTCCCAGTACTCGCCAGGGAACGCAAAATCCATTCCGCGATCGCGTTCGCCGTCGCCGTTCGCGATCGCGCGCAGTATACCGTATGACCACACCCCGCAGCACCCCGCCAAACGGCGCGCACCACAGTCCCCGCCACCGCCCGCCCGCCGCGCCTGTTCCGCGCCGCCCCCCGATGGTAGAATCCCCCCACGCCAGCGGAGACGACCGCCGCGCACCATCGCCATGCCGCAACCCGTCGCCACGCCATCGCGCACACGCGGGCGCGGCATCGGCGCGCACCGGGCGGCGTCCTGGGCGCGGTGCGGGTGGGCGCGAGCGAGGCGGCGGCATCGGCGCGCACCGGGCGGCGTCTCCCGTTCGCCCTTCGTCGTTCGTCCTTCGTACTGCACTACCGGCCCACCGGCCCACCGGCCCACTATCGTCACTCATCGTTCGTCATTCGCCATTCGCCAGGGGGGTGAGCAGACTCGTGGATACGCTGGACGCACGCGGCAACGAGCCCTACGACGCCAACGGCGACACCATCCTCGCCGACCTCCGGGCCAACGCCCGCCCGCAACTGATCGTCATCTCCGGCCCCTCCGGCGTCGGCAAGGACACCATCATCGACCGCATGCGCGCGCGGTATCCCGCCATGTTCTTCGCCGTCACCGTCACCACGCGCAAGCAGCGCCTCGGCGAGATCGACGGCGAGCACTACTACTTCTCTACTCGGGAGCAGTTCGCCCAGCAGCTCGCCGCCGGGGAGTTCATCGAGTGGGCCGAGGTCTACGGCCACTTCTACGGCGTGCCGCGCACCCCCATCCGCGAGGCGCTCTCGCGCGGGCGGGACGTCGTCGTCAAGGTGGACACGCAGGGCGCGCAGACCTTCCACCGCCTCGCGCCCGGCGGCATCTTCATCTTCATCGCCCCCCCCTCGATCGACGAACTCGCCCGCCGCCTCCACAATCGTAAGACCGACGACGAGGCTGCGCTGGCCCGCCGCCTCCGCACCGCCCAGCGCGAACTCGCCACCGTGGAGCACTTCGATTACGTCGTCTTCAACGAATCGGAGCGGGAGGACGACACCGTCCGCCAGATCATCGGCATCCTCACCGCCGAGCGCTGCCGCCTCCACCAGACCGGCGTCGAACTGTAGCGCGGGCGGGGAGGGGGTCGCCGCAGAGACACAGCGGGGGCCGGGAGGGGGAACGAGAGGGCTACAGAGGAAGAGGAGAGAGAACGCGGTGGCAATGGCGCTGCCCCCGCTCCTCGAATGGGGAGATGGGTAGGGGGTGAGGGTCCCCCGGAGGCATTGCGCCCTTCATGAGTGGGAGCTACTGCCCGCCATGCCCCCCCCCTTCGCAACGAAGCCCCTCTCCCCGCTGGGGAGAGGGGTGGCGCGCAGCGCCGGGGTGAGGGCCGCACCAGCATGAGATATTGCCTTCTCACGCCGGTGTTGCCGTTGGATCGAGGTGCCCTGGAGGGCCACCACCACCCCTGAAGGGCACACTGTACCCCGCCGGGGACTGGACCATTCCCATCCCATTCTCTCTCCCCTCGTCCTCTGTGTCTCTGTGTCTCCTGTTCCGTCCCCCTTCGCACACTCTCGCCGCCCCCCTTTTCCCTTTCTGCTATACTTAAGTTGCGAAAATCTTGCGCGCAAAGGGTGGCTATGGTGGAACGACGACACGGCACAACGCGACGGGAGATCCTCGATGCGCTGCGACGCTCGGCAGGGCTCACCGCCGATCAACTCGCCGACACCCTCGGCGTCACCGCGATGGCCGTCCGCAAGCACCTCGCCGCGCTGCAAACCGAAGGGCTCCTCCGCGCGCGGGTCGAGCGTCGCCCGGTCGGACGCCCCGTCCACATCTACGCCCTCGCCCCCGACGCACAGGACATCCAGCCGCGCCAATACCAGGAACTGACCGTCGATCTCCTCGACGATCTCCGCGCGCTCGATGGCGGCGACAAGGTCGCGCTCCTCTTCCGGCGTCGCGCCGCGCGCGCCCGCGAACGCCTCGCGCCCACCCTCGCCGAACGCCCCCTCCCCGCGCAACTCGACATCCTCGCCGGCTTCCTCGACGAGCAAGGCTACCTGGCCGATTGGGAAACGACCCCGAACGGCGACTACCTCCTCAAAGAGCACAACTGCGCCCTCTACGGCCTCGCCCGATGCGCCCCCGAGGTCTGCGCCTGCGAACTCGACCTGATCCAGAGCCTCCTCCCCGCCGCCACCGTCACCCGCGAGAGCCGCATCGTGGACGGCGACTCCTCCTGCTGCTACCGTCTCCGCCCCCGCCCCGACGCCGACTGCGGCTCCTGACGGATCCGCAGCCCGGCGAGCACGCGCCCCGCGCCGCCCGATCCCGATAGCGCGCCCCCTCTCACAGCACCGCTGGCACAGAAGTAGCACGACGAGAGCCCCCACGGCCGCGTGCGCCAGCACCCATCTGCCGCATCCGGCCACGTCGCCATACCAAGGAGGTGTCGGATGCTACCGCACGATGTCGCACGGAACTGGTGGACCCTGGCGTTGCGTGGCCTCTTCGCCGTGCTCTTCGGGATCGCCGCCTTCGTCTGGCCCGCCCTCACGCTGGCGGCGCTGGTCATCCTCTTCGGCGCCTATGCGCTGGTCGATGGCCTCTTCGCGCTCATCGGCGGGATCCAGACGCGCTCCTGGTTCTTCATCATCGAGGGCATCGTCGGCATCATCGCCGGGATCCTGACCTTCATCTGGCCGGGGATCACCGCGCTGTTGTTGCTCACGTTCATCGCCGGATGGGCGATCATCACCGGCATCATCGAGATCGTCGGCGCGATCCGCCTGCGCCAGGTCATCGCGAACGAATGGCTGCTGATCCTCGGCGGCGTGCTCTCCGTCCTCTTCGGGATCATCCTGATCGCGCAACCCGGCGCGGGCGCGCTGGCCGTTATCTGGGTCATCGGAGCCTACGCGCTGATCTTCGGCATCACCCTGATCGCCCTGGCCTTCTGCCTGCGCGGCCACGGCGAGCGCACGACCAGCCCGGCGACGGCGTAGGGCGTGGCCTGACGGATGACGGATGGGGGGCGAGAGAGAAAGGGACGGAACAGGAGGCACAGAGACACAGAGGACGAGGGGAGAGAATGGGATTGGGGTGGTCCAGTCCGCGCAGGCGGACTTCGTGGCCGCAGGCCATCCAGCCGGGACTTCAGTCCAACGGCACCACCCACGCACACGATAATCGCGTGTGCGTGGGTGGTGCCCGCTACCCCGGCTCGTCGCCCAGCGGGCACCCGCCCATCCGAGGCGCGGGGGAAGCGCCGTCACGAGCGCTTCGAGTTGCTACTTTGGTGGGAGACATTGCATATGTGATGGCTCCGCCCCCTGAAAATCGTCCTCTCCCCTCGTCCTCTGTGTCTCTGTGCCTCTGTGCCTCCTGTTCCGTCCCCTCTTCTCCCGTCGTACTCTGCGTCTCTGCGTCTCTGCGGCGATACCCTCGTCGCACCCTACTCCCCCGCCCCGCCGAACGACCGCGAGCGCGCGAACTCCGCCAGCCCGATCAACGCGCCGAAGCCGACGATGCCCCACCACGGCACCCGCGACCCCGTCACCACGGCCAGCGCCCAGAAGCCCACGATCCCGAACGCCACCCACAACGCCGCCGCCCGCCGCCCGCGTCCCAGCTCGCCGCGCGCCCGCAGCCACAGGATCAGCGCCAGCAGCCCCACGCTGAGCACCACCAGCACCGCGCCCATCGCCCGCCCCCTCACGCCGCCGATCATCGCTCGTCATGGCGCGAGTATACCCCGCTGCGGACGAGTCCACCGCGCAACCGGCGCAACGCGACAAAGAACACCACCCCGGCGCAATACCGCAGGCACGCCCACCGGCTCGCGCC
>JAABUR0100004217.1_pt1 | contig 19392 bp, 12 predicted proteins | sample 5560091 | NCBI WGS metagenome assembly JAABUR01 (sample SAMN10711879, study PRJNA513375) | rock metagenome | isolation source: Antarctica rocks | place: Antarctica: Victoria Land, University Valley sud | reverse complement strand
ATGGGGCTTGCGCGTAGACCTTCGCGGACCGGGAGGCGGGCCCCGACAGGAAGAGCCCTCCGTACAGCGCGCCGACCAGGAGGAGTGCCACTCCCGAGGGGATTCGCCGAGGGCGTGCGGAATGCGTCATGGTGACGGCGGACCTCCCTGTCCAGCGGCGGATGCACCCGGGGCGTCGGCCGTGACGCCCGTGACGGGCATGGGCACCATAGAGATACCCATCTCCTTACCACGGGTCAACAGCAGCTGGAGGCCGCAAGGCCGGGCGTCGCCGCTCCTCATCGACGCCCCTCGTCGTCCGTCGCGACGCGAGCGATCAGAATGCCAGGGTGAAGGCCAGGAACCCGCCGAAGAGCGTCTCGACGCGGTCGAAGGAGTTGTTGTAGAGGTTCCGGAAGCCCTGGCCCGGGATCAGGACCGACGAGCCCGCCATGAAGTTGATGTTCTCCGAGAGCAGGGGCTTGTACTCGAAGCCGACGCTCAGGTCGACGCCGATGAACCGGTCGATGTCGCCGTCGAAGAGGAAGTTCTCGAGGACGTTCGTCTGGTCGAACCAGAGGAGATTGGCGTTCGTGATCATCCTCAGCCTCGAGGCGAGTTCGAAGTCGATCCCGAAGTTCGGCAGGAGCAGGCCCGGGTTGACGAAGTTCGACTGGCCCTGGAACTTGCTCGAGCGCAGGTTCGGGACGAGGCTGAGCCGCTGGACGAGGTTGACGCCGAAGAGCGGGATCTGCTGCCGGTTCCAGAAGCTGAACGGCCCCCCCGCGAAATTCGGGGCGTCGAGGATCGTGTCGAAGCCCGTGGCGTGGCTGTTGTTGGTGTTGTGGTCGCCCGACGCCCAGAAGAGCGACGTGCGGAACCGCGCCCAGTCGCGATCGTACGACGCCTCGATGGCGAACATTTGCGCGTTGATTGTCACCGCCTCATTGGCCAGCGGGTTGAGGCTGTCGCGTCCCAGCGCCCAGTAGAACTGGTGCGAGATGTTGTACCGGCCGATGTGCCCGTCCCCCGCCCATCCCAGGTAGAAGACGTCGACGTCGTGCGGCCGGGCCAGCCCGACCGGGTCGGGGCGGACCAGGAAGCGGTTCTTGTCGAACTTGGCCGACGCCGGGTCGTGGTTGAAGGTGAAACTGACCTGAGCGGTGTACCCCGGGAAGAGGAAATCCTGCCGGTAGTAGTTGGCGAAGAAGAGGTCCTGCCCGCGGTCGTCGAACGAATTCAACTGGCTGTTGGTGTCCTTTTCCCAGGGGCGGAAGTAGGCGAGGTTCCACTGGTCGCGATTGGCGTTGAGGTTTCCGAAGACGCGCACCCCGCGGTTGGTGTCGGAGAAGAGGAACCCCCGGAAGTCGCTGATGAACGGCTGCGTGCCCAGCCGGATCGAGGCGAAGTCGTAGTCGGGCCCCAGGTCGGCGATCTTCGTCTCGAAGAACGCTTCCTGGAGCGACCAGAATTCGCGGGTCCGGGACGTCCCCTGCAGGACGTTCGGGCTGACCACGCCGAGCTCTTCGACCGAGAGGTGGTTCACGTTCAACGTCGGGGCGATCCGGATCCGCCAGTCGAGGGGCTTGAAGGCGGCGTCTCCGTGGTTGAGGTCGATCGTGAGCGAGAAGAAATTCGTGGAGAAGAACTGGTTCGGCCTCCCGAAAAAGTTTTCCTCGAAGGGGCGGGCCGTGCTTTCGAAGGGGGTCGTGCCCGTGGGGACCTGGCGAAACTCCTGGATCGAGAGCATCTGCGCCGTGACGTCGAGGAAGGTGTGCTGGCCGACGATCGGGAAGTCGCCCTTGATGACGTTCTGATTGAACGGATCGAGGGCGCGTCCCGGCATGAACGGATAGTCATCGTTCCTCGGATGCCCCTTCCCGTAGCGGTCCCACTCGGGATAGCCGATCCGCCAACGATCCTCGACGGGGACGAAATGGGGATCCTGCTGGGGCTCGCGCGGGAGCACGCTCGACGGGCCGGTGTACCCGATCGGCGGGTCGAACCGCGTCCGGAACCAGGGCGGTAAGATCGGCGGGGAGGGCGAGGGCGAATCGGGAGCCGCGGGAGGATCGATCGGCCGGCGTAGCGGGGTCGGCCTCGGGCCGGAATCCGGTCCCGTCGCGGCGGTCGAGGGCCTACGGGTCGACCCGGCCCCCGGGATGCCGGCTTCCAGCTCCGGCAGATCCTCCGGGAGCGCCGGCAACTCGATCGGCGTCGCCGGGGATCGGAGAGCAGGCCCGTCGATCCCCGGGGGGAGTTCCGGGAGCGGGGCCGCGTCCGCCGCGAGAGATGCGGAACCGATGCCGCCCAGCGCCAGGGCCGCGAGCCAGACCTGTGCCCGGAGTTTCCACGGTCCCATCTCATTCATCGCGGCCGACCTCTCCGGAATCGGATGGGTGATGGGAAATGAGATATCCGGCCCTACGTATCGTGCGAAAGACCGAAGGCGCGAGTCGGCGGAGACTCATGCCGGCCCCCCCGGAATCGTTCCTGGAAAAACGTGTGCGGAGAGACGTGCCATCCACCGGATCGACCACCGGACGCAACGACCTTGAGGATTCTTGCGAATGCGACGATTGTTCCGATCTGGAAGCCTCTGCCGCCTTGCCGGCGTCTCACTTCTAACCGCATAGGACAGTTGGACGAATTGGAACATTTATGACGGGCCGCTCAAGCTTCGTTGCGGACTCAGCCGATCATCGGGACATGTCTTGTGGACCGAAATGAAGATCATGAATGTCATATCCGATCGCACCATTTCCCTCTCCCGGCGGGAGAGGGTGCCCGAAGGGCGGGTGAGGGGCGGGGTGAGGCTCCAATGAGGAAACAGCCCCGATCGATCGACCGGACATCGCCCTGGAGTGCCGGAACGAAATCACTGCCCGCAGCAGGGAGGGTCCGCGTAGGGTGCGCCGTGCGGGCCATCCTCGATGGTCTCCGAGAGACGGTCCGCACGGCGGACCCTACGCAGGAGGCGATCACTCTCCCTGATCTGAGGAGCGATTTCGCCACCACACTCCAGAGTTACGGCGCCCAGACCTCCAGGCGCCGATCACCTCGCGAATGAAACCTTTATTCTTATCTTTCCAGGGGTGGGGGGGACGTCCCCGCCCGCCATCGGGACGAGGTCAGAGATGACAGGATTCCCCTCGATCCTCGGCGTCGGACGGCGCGATCGCGATGGGCGAGGGTGCCGTGCCCGCCGGGGGACGCCATCTCGGCTCGTCGTCGAACGGCTGGAAGGTCGCGACTTGCCCGCCTCGGCCGGCATGGGCCCCCCCCCCGCGCCGCCGGAGGTCCTGAGCCCTCGAGACGTCGGAATCCTCCTCGAACGGGCGGCGAGGGCGTCCGCCAGCGAGGATGCGATCATCGCCGTCGTCGACCGCAACGGGACGGTCCTCGGCGTCCGCGTCGAGGCGGGCGTCTCGCCGGCGATCACCGGGAGCACCGAGAAACTCGTCTTCGCCGTCGACGGGGCCCTGGCGGAGGCCCGGACCGGCGCCTTCTTCGCCAACAACGCGGCCCCGCTGACGTCCCGGACGATCCAGCAGATTTCCCAGACGCCCATGGCCCAGCGCGAGATCGAGGCCGACCCCAACATCGCCGACCCGGACTCCCCCCTGCGAGGGCCCGGCTTCGTCGCCCCGATCGGCAAGAAGGGGCACTTCCCCGCCCGCGTCATGTTCACCCCGCAGGTCGACCTCTTCGCGATCGAGCACACCAATCGCGACAGCAGCGTCAGCCCGGGCGCGGACCGGATCCGGGGGACGGAGGACGACATCCCCCTGCGCAGCCGGTTCAACGCCGACCCCGCCTTCGTGCCGACGGGCCGGGAAATCCCCGCGCCGGAGTCGTACGGATTCGTCTCGGGCCTGCTGCCCGATGCCCAGTCGCGCGGGATCGGGACGCTCCCGGGGGGAATCCCGATCTTCAAGAACTCCCAGGTGGTCGGCGGGATCGGCGTCTTCTTCCCGGGGACGACCGGCTTCGCCACCGAGGAGAACTCGAACCTCAACGACGCCGGCTTCTTCGACCCCACGAAGCCCGACCGCGCCCTGGAGGCCGAGTACATCGCCTTCGTCGCCGCGGGAGGGAGCAAGGCGGCGGGCGTCTCCTTCAACACCCCCGCCAAGAACAAGTCGCTCGGGCTGCCGACGTTCCCCGACGGTGAGACGTTCGACCTCCCCTCCGGACGGATCGACCTCGTCGGGATCAGCCTCGACATCTTCGGCGGCCACGGCCGGCAAGGCCCCAGGAACCTCGTCGACTCCGGCCGAGGTCTCGGCCAGGGCGACCCCGCGAGCGGACTGCCCAACCTGCCGGTCGACCGGGCGGGCAACAGGGCCCTCGGCGGGAAGGCCGTCCCCGAAGGGTGGCTCGTCCTCCCCCACGACAGTGCCGACGGGACCCTGACCGCCGCCGACGTCACCGCGATGATCGAGCGCGGGGTCGCCGAGGCGAACCGCGTCCGCGCGGCGATCCGCCTCCCCCTGGACAGCACGGCCCGCATGGTCTTCGCCGTGACGGACAAGACGGGTGAGGTCCTCGGGCTCTTCCGCATGGCCGACGCCACGTTCTTCTCGATCGACGTGGCCGTCGCCAAGGCGCGCAACGTCTCCTATTACGCCGACCCCGCGCAGCTCCAACCGATCGACAAACTGCCGGGAATTCCGCCCGGCGTGGCCATGACCAACAGGACGTTCCGCTACCTGGCCGAGCCACGCTTCCCCGAGGGGATCGACACCTATCCGCCGGGCCCCTTCTCCATCCTGAACGAGACGGATGTCCGCACGATCGGGGCCCCCCTGCCCGCGTCGGCCTTCCAGACCCCGCAAGGATTCGACGCCTTCAACCCGCAGTCGAACTTCCACAACCCGTTCAACGTGGCCAACCAGAACGGGATCGTCTTCTTCCCCGGCAGTGCGCCGCTCTACAAGGACATCGACGGCGACCGGGTCCGCGAGCTGGTCGGGGGCCTGGGGGTCAGCGGCGACGGCGTCGACCAGGACGACGACGTGACGTTCCAGGCGGGGATCGACTTCCAGCCGCCGTTCAACGTCCTCCGGGCCGATCAGGTCTTCGTCCGGGGCGTCCGCCTGCCGTATCAGAAGTTCAACCGGCAGCCCCACGTCCCCGACGACCAGCCGCCCGACCAGCCGGAGAAGTTGACGAAAATCTACCCGACCGGGGAGCGCAGTGGCCTGTCGGCCGCCGATGTCCGCCGGATCGATGCGTTCCGCCGGCAGGCCATCGCGCCGGCCAATTCCGCGGAGAGGTCGGCCGGTGACCGGCCCCGCCGCGCCCGATGACCTCAACGAGGGCCCCCCGATGCGCCGAGCGATCCGATGCCTCGTCCTCGCCACGAGCCTGGCCGCCGTCGTACCCGACCAGGCGGCCCTGGGCGGCCATTTCTCCCGGCGCCGGCAGGGGACGCCGCCCCCCGGGGAGCCGCGTTCTATCGAGCACTCGCATCGCCGCGCGGGGTATCCGCTCTGCCTCTCTCCCCGCGCCGACCTGACCAACACGCCGGAGTACGAAGGCTATTACGTCGGCGGAGGATCGCCCTACCACGGCGAAGGGCGTTGCCGGACCGAGGGGACCTGGGGATGGGACTACGTCGGCTGGCATCTCCCCCGCCGCGTGGCGCTCGGCTGGAACCACGGCCGCCGCGAACAGGGGGGGACCGGAGCCTACGAGACCGACGGCCCCCACGTCCCCGACGTGATCGCCGGGACAACCGCCGCCCTGGAAGAACACCACCCGTGACGGGACATAATCATCCCCCCGAGGCCGAAGATCTCGACTTCGCGGTCTCCATCTCCTTGAGGAGTGTATCCACGGCCTCGTTTAGGACCTCACCCTCCTTGTTTATGTCGCGGATTACCCCCTTCGAATCGAGGACATAGACGGTCGGAAATGATTCGGGACTCCACCTTGTGGTAATCGGGCCCTCAACTCCCCCGTCCCACCAGCAACGCCATGTGATTTCGCCCGCCATAATCGCCTTTCGCAGCGTCTCCTTGTCCTGGTCGGTGTTGACGCTCAACATCGCAAACGGCTTGCCTTCGAGCCGTTTGACCATCTCTCGCTCCTGGGGATACATCGCCCGGCAGGGGCCACACCAGTTGCCGGAAAAGGTGAGGACGACCACCTTCCCGCGGTAATCACTGAGCTTGAATCTCCCCCCGTCAACGTCCTCGCCCTTGATATCGGGGGCTACCTTACCCACCCTCAGATGGTGAAGCTCGAACAACTCGTCTTGGGCGACCTCGCCGAGCGTTCGCCGATCGTACGGAACGGTCCGATACTCCGAGATGGCCCGCTCAAGCAATCGTTCCGCTCCCCTCTCCAATGTGTTCGGATCCTTCTCTCGCAGGAGTCTCTCGACCCGGCTCTTGCCGCGGATCTGCTCATAATCCTTGACGATCGCGGGATTCTCCCGCAGCTTCCGCACCATCCGGGCTTGATAGGTCAGATAGTGGGCCAGAGCGTGGCAGGCCAGGCCCCTTTCGGCAGGTCTCGGATTCTGTTCCAAGACGGTGCGAATGAGATCCTCGGCAACCGGTAGGTGGAAGAAGATGAAGAGCTGCTGGCAGACATCGCCCATCCCCTCGTCCCGCACGTGAGCCTGGGTGAGCATCACGATTGCCCTCTCTGCCCTGTCGGACGGGCCCGCTTTGGCGGTCCGAATGGCGAAGACCAAGGCGTCGAGCGCCGCGGGGTCGTGGGGATAGCACCGGGCGAGGTCCAAGGCCGCGTCGGCATTCTGGACCACTCTAGCGAGGAAATCATCGACGGCCTTCCGAGCCTTTTCCTCCGACTTCGCCTCGTCTAACGCTTTGTGATACTGCCGCGATGCCTCTTGTTGTGCTCGCTCGATGGCTTTGAGCTGCTCCTTGGGTGCCTGCGTCTTCGGCTCATCGTAGCCCGAGGGCAGTAAGAGCATGAGCCCCGTCAACAAACTTCGCATAGCCCTCCCGGAGACTCTTCAAGCAGAATGGATAAGCCGATGATGATTCCTGACCTTAAGGCTGAATGTGGAACTCATTCTTATTTCGTCTCCATGTTGATGGTGTGATTCTTCGACCAGTCCGCGGGGGGGCCATCCGGGTGGGAGGCCATGAACTTCCTCAGGAACTCGCTCGGCCCGTCGTTGGACAGGCGGGCGAGCAGCTCGCCGGCCTCGGGCCAGCGGCCGGCGAGGAAGAAGTTGTAGGCGGCCTCGTAGTCGAGGCGGTTCGCCTCGCTCATCGCCCGGGGGTCGTAGTGGGGGAGCATCAGTTCGTAGAGGGTCGTCTCGGCCTGCATCCCGTAGGGGCGGATGCGGGCCACCCGTCGCATCCGCGCCCAGTCGTCCAGGCGTCCGGTCAACGCCTTGGCGGCGGCCTCGTCCATCAGGATCGGGACCTGGAAGGTCTTCGTCAGCGACTCCATGCGCGCGGCCAGGTTGACGACCGAACCGAAGACGCCGACCTTGATCTGGTCGGTCGTGCCGAGCCGGCCGGCGTAGGCGACCCCGTGCGCGATGCCGATCCCGCAGCGGAAGTCGGCCAGGGGGGTCCCCGGGCGGGCGCGTCGGGAAAAGTCCTTGACGATGTCCAGGGCCGCGCGGGCGGCGCGGACGACCTGGTCCTCCATGGCGATCGGCCATCCCCAGAAGCCCATCGCCGCGTCGCCCTGGAAGTCGCCGATGACGCCGTCGCGGTCGATGATCCCGCTGGTCACGAGACCGAGCGCCTCGCTGACCCGCTCCCAGAGCTGGGGGAGGTTGTCCTGCGAGTCCTCGACGATCCGGCACGAGCCGCGGAGGTCGCAGAAGAGCACGGTCACCCGCGCGGCTCGCGGCTGGAGGACCTCGTCCGGCTCGCTCCGCGAGAGGGCCGCGCGTACCGGGCCGGAGAGGAGCCGGTCGAGGTAGGCTTGCCGGTCGCGGTAGCTGCAGATCTGCCGGAGGCCGCCGAAGATGTCGGCGACGAGCTTGGCGAATTTCAGGTCGCCCTGCAATTCCGGGCTCCGCGCCGGGTCGGTCGCGAGGAAATTCATGGGGAGGCTGCCCGCCACGTAGAGGGCCCATCCGGGCTCGGGCTCGTCGGGCAGCGGGGCGCAGAGGGCCCAGTTGAAGCTGGTCGGGCGGGTGAAGGCCGAGTCGGGGGCGGCCCCCCCGTCCTCGCTCATCTCGCCCCCCCAGACGTGGATCACCGGACGTCGGCAGCGGCGGACCGCGTCGGTGACGAGCCGCCAGCTCGGGCGGAAGTTGTCGGTGTCCCGATCCCTCCCCGCCCACTGGCAGAGTTCGGGGGTGCCATCCCCCTGGGGCCGGATCCGGACGACCGCGGCGACCGAGGCCCGGGGGGTCCCCCGCAGCAGGACGTCGATGGCCCGGGCCTCGAGCTCAGTCCCGCTCGGCGCGCGGCGGATCAGTCCCGGCAATTCGACCAGGGCCTCGATCCGCTTCTCGGCGTCGGTGAAGCTGACCCGCTGCATCTCCTCGACGCCGACGGTCGCCTGGCTATAAGGCGCCGGGGGCTCGACCGTCTCGTTGACCTGGAAGGTGGTCTCCCCGATCTTGAACTTCTCGCCCACGGCGACCGAGAATTCCTCCCCCTCATCGATCTCCCGGCCGAGGAAGACGATCGGATTGCGCGAGCCCGGTTGACGACAGACCTTCAGGTGATCGTCCTGCCAGGTGATGACGGCATGCAGCCGGGAGATCGCCTGGTCCCAGCGGACCGTCCAGTCGGAGAAGTTCGACCCGCGTCCCAACTTTAGCGGGGAAGAGGGCAACGTCTTGCGCCAGATTTGGCCCGGTTCCTGGCCCTGTGCGATCAGCTCTGGCACGGATCGGGCTCCCCACGCGGGCCGGTCGGCGAGCCGACAATGACGCCTCCGCCGCGACCCCCGAGACCGTCGGCATCGTCGGCCCGCAATCCCGCCTCCATGTTATGTCGGCGGGCCGCCATCTGTCTATCGAACGACCCGCCCGGGCGTCCGGCGAGCCCATCGCCTCACTCGTCCGTGGCCAGCATGTCGATGCCCTCCGGCTCGGCCGGGACGTGGCCGGGGGGCGCGTCGGGGGCGAGGGCCTTGAGCAGCGGGGGGGCGATGAACGTGGTGACCATGACGACCAGGGTCACGGCCGCGAACAGGCCCGGGTCGAAGACGCCGCCGGCCATCCCCATCTGCGCGAAGATCAGGCCCACCTCCCCGCGCGGGATCATCCCCGCGCCGACGAGGGCCTTGCGGCCCCGGAACCAGAATGGGGCATAGCCAGCCAGGAACTTGCCGGCGACGGCCCCCGCCGCCAGGAGGCCGGCGATCATCAACGTCCGCCCGTTCGCCGAGTTCGTGGGGTCGAGCACGCGGACGTCCACCGAGGCGCCGACCGTGACGAAGAAGAGCGGGACGAAGAAGTGTCCGAGCCGGGTCACTCCGGCCTCGATGTCGTGGTAGCGCGGGGTCCCGACGAGCAGCAGCCCCGCGGCGAAGGCGCCGATGATCATCGCCGAGCCGACCCGGTCGGCCAGCCAGGCCAGGGCGAAGGCCAGGATCAAGGCCAGGATGGTCGGCGTGCCGGGCAGGTCGATGCGACCCGCCAGGCCGACCACGCGAGGGACGATCAGCCTGCCGGCGAGCAAGGTCGCGATCAGGAAGCCGAAGGCCACAGCCGTGGTCGCGGCGACTCCGAAGGGGGTCACCGGCTCGCCGCTGGCGAGGCCCGAGACGACGGCCAGGATGATCAGGCCGATGACGTCGTCGAAGATGGCCGCCCCGAGCACGATCTGCCCCTCCTGGGACTGCATCTGGCCGAGGTCGGACAGCACCCGGGCCGTGATCCCGACACTCGTCGCCGTCATCGCCGCGCCGGCGACGATGGCGACCAGTATCTCCAGGCCCAGGAGCCGACAGGTGGCATAGCCCAGGGCGAAGGGCAGCACCACCCCGACGACCGCCACCGCGGCCGACGCCCCGCCGACCCTCAGGAGCTTCTTGAGGTCGGTCTCCAGGCCGATCGAGAAGAGCAGGATGATCACCCCCAGCTCGGAGAGCAGGTGGAGTGTCTCGTTGGACGGGTCGACGAAGCCGAAGGCCGACTTGCCGATCAGGACGCCCGCCAGCAGCTCGCCCAGGACGGCCGGCTGGCCGATCTTCGTGGTCAGGAAGCCGAGCAGCTTGGCGGCGCCCAGCATCACGACCAGCAGGCCCAGGAAACGCGGGACGTCCATGTGCTCCATCGGGTTTCCCACCTCCGCGCGGGCTCGAGGAGGAGCCGCAATTGCGAGTCGACCCGGCCCTCGCCAGGCCGTCATTTCCACGGGCCCGGGGCCGGCGTCCGCCGGGTCTCACGGCAAGTAGGACAGTGGGTCCGGACGGCCGATCTCTCCCCGCCGCAACGTCCGCGGACGTACCGCGTTCTACCCAGGATCGGGCCTGGCCGCCAGGCCCCGTCTCGTGAAATGTGGGGCTCCACGCCCGGACGCCGCCGGGCGGTGACCCTCGTCCGGCCGGGTGCGCCAACGTATCCCGCCGATCCGTGGGCGATCAGGGTGGCCGGATACCTTAGGGACCTGGGGGACCGGATCCCGGCCCTCGCGCGAAATCCCGGAACCCAAGCCACCCGGACTGGGCAGGCATCCCCGCGATCTTCTGCATGAAGAGGCTCGGAGGGGCCCCTGGGGGGGAATAGGGGAAATACGTCGCCGAAACGGATTCCACGGAGGGGTAGCGCCTTCCAAATTGGGCTCGAAATGGGCGTACAAAAAAGGAATTATAGCTCGACCGGGCCGTGCGGTGGGTGCGGGAGCAACCCAGGCCGGCTCCGGAATGGTCCGGGGAGTTGCAGGCGTTTTGGGAGGAGGCCGAGGCGGTCCTCGCCGGCCCTCCCGGTGAACTGCCGGCGGATGTGTTCGCCCCGCCCTCCGGTCGTTGAGTGCTCGCCCGGGGACTGGCGGTCCATCGCCTGTAATTGCCGGCCCTGAGCGAGCGTCGCAATAATGGGCAGAGGGAGAGTTGAACTCCCGACACCGCGATTTTCAGTCGCGTGCTCTACCAACTGAGCTATCTGCCCGCTCCATGAACGTTTGTGACGATAACGGCGGATGAGGCCCTTGTCAACCGGTCGCGGGACGGGCTTCGAGTTTTTCGCCGGAGGCCTCCTCGAGAGCGCCCCGACTCCCCAAACTCGGGCTTCGGCGGGGGGGAGGATGGTTGACTCACGGGAGTTGCCGATTAGAATGAGTCCCGCGGACGATCGTGAATGGGCGCATAGCTCAGTTGGCTAGAGCGCACCCCTGATAAGGGTGAGGTCCGAGGTTCAAATCCTCGTGCGCCCATTTTTATTCAGCAGCCGCTCGACCTTTCGTCGCGACGAGTTGCCTGATGGATGATTTGCCGCTCGTTCCATGAGCCATCCGAAGTGCCACGACTCGGACAATTTCGTCGCGACCAGGCCGGCGGCCTGTATACGACGGCTCACCCGGCTGGAACCCGATCCGGAAATCATCCTACGCTAGCACGTAGGATCACCGCGAGGTTGGGCCGCTGGCCGATGAGGCCGACCATGGCCGCATGCTCGCCGACTCCTCGCTCGACCAACTCGCCGCCAAGGCGATCGAGCCGGTTTACCGGTCCGGTCCAGCATGTCCAAGCCGGCGGCCTGGGGCCTCAACCTGATCGGCCTGGTCTGGGCCGATCGGAGGTTTCACCTTCACCGTGGCGTCCAAGGCTCGCGGCGAGGGAGTGGATCGCAGAGGGGTACCCGGCTTCCTCACGGTTTGAAGGGTTGACCCCACCCCTTCGTGTTCGGTCACTTCGACCTGGCGGACTTCGACTTGGCCGTCGCCTTCGGTGCGGCCTTCGCCGCTGCCGTCGCCACTGGGGCGGGTGATGACTTCGCCGACCCGCCGCTCAACCGGCTCACGCGCGAGAGGACTCCGGCGAGCACCTTCCTGGCGTCCTTCCCCTCGGCGACCCTCTGGGCGATAAACTCATTCTTGAGCCTGGTCGCCTTCGCCTTCCGGGCGGGGGTATCCGCCGACAGGATCGCCTCGATGACTTCTTTGCCGGTCCTCACGTTCGATGGCGTGCTCATGTAAAGGTCGCTCTCTGGAGAAAAGGTGATGTTCATGGGGAATGTAATGTGGCGGCGTGGTTTAGTAAAGGCGAGATATCTCTCAAAATTGCGGGTTTAAGCCACTGCGGCTCCTAAACCGCGTCGCATGGCAGGGCGTGGTCGACCCTGCACGCGGACCATGGGCGGATTCGAGAGCGGACGCGGTGGAAGGCGGGACCGGCACCCGCTCGTCAGAGAGATGGGGTCGGGTGGGTGTTGGAGATGTCGGGGCGAAGTGGCGGATTCGCCGCATTCGGGTCGGGCCACGCAGGTGTGCGACGCTCCCAATGCCGCGGCGGGCGGGATACAATGCCCCCCGCCATGCCCGGAAACCACGTCTCGCGATGGGCGGTCGGGCGATCCTCGGGGCCGAATGGCAGGAGCGATCCGTTGAAGAAGAGCTTGTGGGTCCGCCTCTGGATCATGGTGTTCCTCCAGTACGGCATCTGGGGGCTCTGGTACGTGACGATGGGCACGTACCTGACCCGGACTCGGGGCTTCGGCGGCGAACAGGTCGGCCTCGCTTATGGCACCCCCGCCATCGGGGCGATGATCTCGCCGTTCGTCGTCGGGCTGGTCGCGGACCGGTTCTTCGCCGCCGAGAAGATCCTCGCGGTGCTCCATCTCGTCGGCGCCGTGCTGCTCTATCTGGTCTCCCAGGCGACGAGCTTCCCGGCGTTCTACGCCGGCCTGATGGCGCACACGGTCTGTTCCATGGCGAGCCTGGCGCTGACGAACTCGCTGACCCTCCGCCACGTCGCCGATCCCGGTCGCGAGTTCCCCCTGGTGATGATGATGGGGAGCGTCGGCTGGATCGCCGCCGGGCTGCTGATCGGACAGTCGATGGTCGAAGAGTCCGCCGCACAGTTCCGGATCGCCGCGGCGGCGGGGTTCGTCATGGGGATTTACTGCCTCACGTTGCCCCACACACCGCCCCTGGGCAATCGGGCGCCCGCGTCGCTGGGGGAGGCCCTGGGCTTCGACGCCCTGAAGCTCCTCCGGGTGCGCTCGTTTGCGGTCTTCCTCGTCGGATCGTTCCTGATCTGCGTCCCCCTGAGCTTCTATTTCAGCTGGACGAACGTCTTCCTGAACGAGGTCGGGGTCACCAAGGCGGCGAGCAAGATGACCCTGGGTCAAGTCTCCGACGTGACGTTCCTGATCCTGATGCCTTTCTTTTTCCGGCGTCTCGGCGTGAAGCGGATGCTCCTGCTGGGCATGCTCGCCTGGACCGTCCGGTTCGGACTGTTCGGGCTCTATGCGCGCGGCACGCCCCGGATGGGGCTCATCTATGCGGGGATCCTCCTGCACGGGATCTGCTACGATTTCTTCTTCGTGATGGGCCGGATCTACGTGGACCGTCGCGCCCCCGAGAACCTCCGTTCCACCGCCCAGGGTCTCCTGGCGTTCGTCACGCTGGGGGCGGGCATGTTCGTGGGGACGTGGCTCTCGGGAGTCGTCGGCGGGTCGTATGCATACAAGGACGACCATGGTTTCGTGCTGCACGACTGGAAGCGGATCTGGATCGTACCCGCGCTGATGGCGGGCGTGGTCCTGATCGCGTTCGCGGTCTTCTTCAAGGACGAGGAACCGGCGGACGCCCCCTCATTGGTATGATGCGGATCGTGGCCGGGTTCAACCCAACAACCGGTGGCGGTCGGAGTCCGTGTGGATGTCGAGGTTCTCGCCATTCGGGCCGCGCGGGTGACCAATAAGGCCCGCCGCGCGATCAGCAAGTGCCAGGGGTGCCAATCGGCACGATCCTCACGAAGCGACCGGCCTCGGGCCGATAGATATGCTCGGTGACGGCGTCGGCGTGGCCTCGGCAGGCGGTTTGCCCTTCGGGGTGTGACCCCCCCGAGGCTCGTGTCTTCGTCGCGTCGGAACGGATCGAACGCGGCAGCTGCTTAATCTGGCGTCGAAACGCACTTGGCAGTTGGTGGGGCCTTCGCTAGAATCCGCCTCGCCCCGGGGGACGCGTCGGGCACCCACGCCAAGGATTGGGGGGGGGCCCGGATTTCGCCCTTCGGGCCGGGGTGTCACGTCGGTTGGGCCGCTCGCGCCGATTCGTTGCGAGTCTGATCTGATTGGACATTGCCGACCATCCCGACGATCGGGGATGGTCTCCGTCCGTCATTCCATGGAAGGAGGCTCGATGAGCACGGTCCCGACCCTCAAGGCTCAGGTCCGCGTCCATATCCGCTGGATGATCCGCCGCGACATGCCCGAGGTCTTGGCCATCGAGCACGCCAGCTTCGAGTTCCCCTGGTGCGAGGAGGAGTTCCTCCGCGTCCTCCGCCAGCGCAACTGCATCGGCATGGTCGCCGAGTACGGCGAGCGGGTCGTCGGATTCATGATCTACGAGCTTCACAAGAACAAGCTGCACGTCCTCGACTTCGCCACCCACCCCGAGTTTCGCCGCCAGGGGGTGGGCCATCAGATGATCGGCAAGCTCGTCGGCAAGCTCTCCAGCCATCGCCGGACCCGGATCGCCCTGCACGTCCGCGAGACCAACCTGGCGTCGCAGTTGTTCTACCGCGTCCAGGGCTTCCGCGCCATCGAGGTGGCTCGCGAGCACTACCAGGACACGGGCGAAGACGCATTCGTCATGCAATACCTCTTCGACGAGTCGGTCCTCGACGAGCCGATGGTGACCAACCGCATCTCCAAGCAACTCGGCAACTAGCCAGCCCCCTCCCCCCCCGGCTACCAAGCACGGACCGCGGGAATCGGCGTCGCGCCGGTCCCCGCGGTCTGTCGTTTCCCCCCCTCTCCCCCCGGGAGAGGATGCCCGAAGGGCTGGTGAGGGGTCCGGCTTCGACGAGGAAACCGCAGCGATCCCTTCGCCAAGACCAGTGGCGAGAACCCCGGCGATCCGCGATAATCGAAAGGCTGAGTCTCCGATCCGCGCCTGACTCGCGACGACGATGATCGACACCACGCCGAACGCCTCGTCCTACGAATCCTTGCGTAGCACCCGTCGCGCACTGGCCGGCATGAGCCCGGTCGTCCGGCTGGGCCTGTTCGTCGCCGCCGTGGCGCTCTTCCTCAAGGACGCCGGCCCGCTCCTCTCCGACATGCAGTTGACCTGGGGCGAGCGGATGGTGGCCGCGATCACCGCGACGACGCTCCTCGTGGGGTTCGGCCTGGCCGGATGGGTGGCGGGCCGGTTACTCCGCGCGGCGGCCGAGCTGATCGATGTGCTGGTCGACCAGGCCGAATCGAGCGGCCGCGCGGCGAACCTGATCGAGTGGCACGTCGCCCCCGCCCTGGAGCGGATGGCCGTCGCCCTGGAGCGCTCGCTCGCGGAGCCCCGCGAGGCCGTCGACGGCAAGGCCATGGCCTTCGCCGGGGCCCGCCAGGCAATCCTCGACCACCGTTGGGACCAGGCCGATCGCCTGATCTCCGCACTGACGCGCGATCATCCCGAATCCTCCGAGGTCCGCGGCCTCGCCGACGAGCTGGCCGAGGCGCGGCGGGAGGCCGCGGACGGGCTGAAGGCCCAGCTCGACGCCGCCCAGGCCGTCAACGACCCCGAGCGCGTCATCGAGCTCCGCGACGCCCTGACGCAGCACCTCCGCGGCGACCCGCTCCGGGAGCTCGACCGCCAGCTGGTCCAGTGGCTCATGACCTTGATCCAGAAGCGGATGCGCACCGGGACGGTCCGCGGCGACGTGGTGGCGCTGGCGACGAAGGTGGCCGGGAGTTTCGGCGACACGCCGGAGGGGGCCAGCCTTCGCGCCTCCCTTCCGACCCTCAGGCGGAGCGTCGGGCTCTGTCCTCGCTGCGCCCAGCCCTATGTCGGCCTCGCCAACGCCTGCCACCAATGCCAGGCGGTGGCCAAGGCCCCCGTCCTCGCGCCATTGCCTGCCGATGTCTCCTCGGAGGTCGCGCCATGAGCATCCGAATCAGCTGCCCTTCGTGTCGCGCCGCCTTCTTGACCGCCGATGAACGGCTGGGGCAATCGGTCGAGTGCCCCAAATGCGGGGCCGAGCAGGTGGTCCCCTCCACCGTGCTCGCGAGCCCATCGGAGGCGACCGCTGAGGCAGGGACCGTCTGGGTGGCCCGCGACGGTCCCCCGGACGACGACGAGCGGCCGCGACGACGCCTGCTGGGCCCGGTCTTGCTCGTGCTCCTCCCCTTGGTGGTCCTCTCGATGCTGGTGGCCTGGCCACGTCTCCGCGGCCTCGGACGCCCGGAGGCCCCTCAGACTCCGATCGATCCGGTCCAACAGGTGGCCACGATCTATCTGGAGGCGATGGTGGCGAGCAATCCACTGGTCCTGAATCAGTGGGGGACGATCGCAGAGCCGCCCGCGATCCGGTCGTTCCAGGCCCCTCGGCACGACCGGGGAGGCGACCGGGACGTGCGCGGGTCGTTCGCCCCGATCGCCGCGCTGCACGCTCGGATCGACGAAGATTTCACGTTCGACCCCAAGCTCGGCCGGTTCCAGCCCAGGAACCCGCTCGGCCCGGCGGCCGAGACGCTCGACGCCCTGCACGCCGCCAAGGCGAAGATGGAGCGGGAAAAGGTCTACGAGAAGATGGCGAGCGCCGACCTCGACGAGGTCGTCGATTCCGTGACCGCCTTCGGCAAGGTCTTCAGCGACATGGCCGAGGGGACGCTGGCCCCCGCCAAGCTCCTGCCGACCTACGCCCAGCTCGTCGAGCAGTCCAGGCCGCCGCTCTCGCCCGACGCCCGGGAGCTGGCGCTCGACTACGCCACGAACCGCGAGAGCTGGGACGCCCTCCTGAAGCGGCCCTTCTTGACGCTCAAGGCCGACGGCCCGTTCCGCCTCGAACGCGCCGAAGTGACCGCCCCCGTCTATAACGCGCTCGGATCCAGCGGCGACCCGCCGACCACCCTCCGGCTGACCCTGACCCGGTTCCGCCTCGAAGGGATCGACACCGGCTGGAAAGTCAGCTCGGCACGCCGCGAAGGGGGGACCGACGCACGTGACTCGTCGCCCGGATCTTCGACCCCTGCCACGTCCCATCCGGCCGGCGAAGTTCCGTTACCTTCGCACTAGAAAGTGCAACTGGAGATTTCGCCCAAGTTCCTGGACCCCCCAGCTTGACGCGCGACCATGTGTCGGCTAGGGATGAAAGGGTGTCATTTTGTGTCGAGCCGCGTCCGCGCCGGCAACCGAAAGGATCGGGCCATGTTTCGCCGAATCGTTCTGGCCTGCGTTTTGGTGAGCGTATGGGGTCCATCCGTCAAGGCGCAGGTCCCCTACCCTCGTGACCTGATCCCGACCCGGACCGCCCTGGGGCGGGTGGGGCTGGAGCGCGCCTGGTTCGCGACGGTCCCGCTCGTGGAGACCGAGCGACTGCTGGGGATCGACATTTCCGACAACCTCCTGTTCGCCCAGACGAGCGCGACGAATCTCTACACATACGACGCGGAGTCGGGCAGACTCCTCTGGTCGACCTCGCTCGGTCACCGGGCGAACGAAGCTCGCGAGGTCGCGACGAATTCCAGGATGGTCTTCGTCACAAGTTCCACGTTCCTGTTCGCGCTCGACCGTCGGACGGGGCGGACCGTCTGGAAGGTCGATCTCCCGGCCCAGCCGTCCAGCCCCACCGGCGCCGACGAATTCCGGGCGATGATCGGCCTGGCCTCGGGCAAGCTCACGGCCTTCGATGCCGCGACCGGCTCGCAGCTCTGGAACTGGCAGACCGAGGGGCCGATCCTGGCCCGGCCGGTCCCCGCCGTGCAGGTGGCGGCGTTCGCCAGCCAGGATAGCAAGGCTTACGTGTCGCTCGTGGAGCCTTCCACGATGCTCTATCGCTTCGCCGCCGGCGGCCCGATCTCCGCCTCGATGGGGACGTTCGGCACTCGGACACTCCTGATCCCCTCGGCGGACAAGAATGTCTACGCGGTCGACCTCTTCGACGCCGAAACGAAGTGGACCTTCCCCTCGGGCGCGCCGGTGCTACAGGAGCCCCTCGTGGCCAATAACGACGTCTACGTCGTGAACGCTCAAGGGCAGATGAGCGCCCTGGACGCCGGGACCGGCCAACCTCGCTGGACCACGTCAACCCACGGGGGGCGATTGCTCGCGGTGGGCGCGACGCGGGTCTACCTGAACTCTTCCGACGGGGACCTGTTCCTCATCGATCGCGGGACGGGCCAGACCATCGCCGACCCCCGCTCCACGCGAGATCGGAGCGGGGTCAATCTGCGCGAGTTCACCCTGGACGTCACCAACAGCCTGAACGACCGCCTCTACTTCGCCACCCCCTCGGGCATGGTGCTCGCCATCCGTGAGATCGGCGCGGTCCAGCCACACCTGCTCCGCGATCCCAAAGCTCCGGCGTTCGGCTTCATCCCGACCGTGGACGAGGCCACGACGCCGCCTACCGTTCCAACCGAGACGCCGGTCGATGCGGATGCGGCCCCGGCCGATGCCGGCGACCAACCCGCCGCCAAGGGTGAAGCCACCCCCCCGTGAGGTCCGCCGGCACTCCGGTCGCGCCCCTGCATCCGAGAGGCTCGACCGAAACCGGGTCGAGAGACGAAGCCACTGACGAGACGGATCGAAGGACCCTGGCCTCGAGCCGATGAGTTCCCGACCGGGGCGAGGGTAGAGCGAATGGATGCCGTTGTGCCGATCCGACGGGCCTTGTTGAGCGTTTCCGACAAACGGGGACTGATCGACCTGGCGCGTGCTCTGGCGAGGTCCGGGACACATCTCCTGGCCAGCGGCGGCACCCACGCCGCGCTCCTCGGGGCGGGGATGGAGGTCACCGAGATCTCGGCCTACACGGGCCAGCCGGAGATTCTCGGAGGACGGCTTAAGACACTCCATCCCAAACTTCACGGCGGCATCCTCGCACGCCGGGAGGTCGCCGAGGATCTGGCCGCGCTCGAGGCGCAAGGTATCGAGCCCATCGATCTAGTCGTGGTCAACCTTTATCCCTTCGAGGAGACGATCGCGCAGCCCGGCGTCACCGACGACGAGGCGATCGAGAAGATCGATATCGGCGGCCCGAGCCTGATCCGAGGCGCGGCCAAGAATCACGCCCATGTCGCCGTGGTCGTCGACCCCGACCAGTACCCCGGCTTGATCGAGCAGGTCCGCGACCTCGGCGGGACGACCCTCGAAATGCGGCGTTCCCTGGCCGTGGCGGTGTTCGAGAAGACCGCTCGCTACGACCGGGCCATCGCCGACTACCTGGCGTCGAGCGAGGCCGAAACCGATCAATCCCCGTTCCCCCCCGTCATCGCGCCCCGGTTCGAGCGTCGAGGGTTGCTTCGGTACGGCGAGAACCCGCACCAGCGCGCGGCATTTTACGTCGAGC
>JAABUR0100004215.1_pt1 | contig 19402 bp, 18 predicted proteins | sample 5560091 | NCBI WGS metagenome assembly JAABUR01 (sample SAMN10711879, study PRJNA513375) | rock metagenome | isolation source: Antarctica rocks | place: Antarctica: Victoria Land, University Valley sud | reverse complement strand
TGTCAGCCCCTACTGCAACAGGTTTTAAACGATCAAATTTTATATTCATTGAATAAATGTTTAAAAAAAAGTAGCTGTGAAATTGTTTAGATATTTTAATCCCATTCCTCTTCATCATGCTTCTTCATTTCTTTAAAAGCGCGTTTAGAAACAATAATACTAAACTGATACAACAAAAATAAAGGAATGAAAACAAGCAACTGGCTTGTCCAGTCAGGGCTGGGGGTTATAACTGCAGCAACTACCAGTATAACCACAATAGCATATTTGCGGTATGCCTTTAAAAAATCAGGAGTTACTAATCCTATTTTTGTAAGTACATAGGTTAAAACAGGTAATTCAAATGCCAGGCCACAACCAATAATTATATCAATAAGATTTTCGAGGTAATCATTTAAAGTGGGCCTTGTTTCTAAAATCTGAGATGTGCCCAAGGTGTAGTTAGCAAGAAAATTGAAAGTAAAAGGGCCAAGCAAAAAATATCCGAATGAAGCGCCTAGAAAAAAAAATAGCGACACATAAAAGATACTGCCGCGGGTGCTTTTTAATTCTGAAGGCTTCAAAGCCGGTTTAATAAATCTCCAAAATTCCCAAAAAACATAAGGAAAAGCTGCAATAAAACCGCCAACAAAGGCTATAGTAATACTGCTCATAAATGCAGCGCTGAACTCTGTATTCTGCAATTTCACATGTATAGCGGGCATACAGAAAGCATCTCCCAAATGCAACCAATGACTAAATCTGCACATTGCAGTATAGCTGATAAAATTATTTTGAAGAGGTCCTAAAATTATTTTTTCAAATACCCAGTCTATTTTTATGAAGATAATAATTCCTAAAACTACTATAACCAGCAATGAACGTACTATATGCCATCGCAGTTCTTCCAGGTGGTCAACAAAGGTCATCTCCTCACTATCGGGCCTTAATTTCTTTAAAATGCTCGTTGCCATGAAATAATTAAATACGTGATTTTATGAAATGCCGCAAAGGTAATTGTAATGAGGATTGTAAAATTAATAATAACATAAGCGGGGGCAGGTTTGCAGGAAGTCGTATATGGTAAAACCAGAGAATTACGGTTTTATTAGTGAAGAGCGTCTTTATTTTCCAGCAGATAAAAAATTTTTTTTGAGTCGGTTTGTAGATAATTTTTATTTACCATTGTTCCACTTCATTAATATATATTTTTTTTCTACCCCAATTTGCTTTATCTGCACGACTCCCCTGATTCTCTTTTCAACTCAATTTTTAATAATCTCAAAATTGCGGTTCTATGTTCTCATTTCACACCAATCCCAAATAATCCAAGAAATCGTGGCTCTATCGTAAAATTTTCATTTTCACCATATCTATCCTCGTTTCGCTTACGCTCATAATTTCAAATTCAAACCTGTCAATAATTATTCTTTCTTTTTGCCTTGGAATGGCTTCATGTTTGGAAATAATAAATCCTGATAAAGTTTCAGACTCTGTTATAGAAAATTCGAAGTCGTATTTCTCGTTGAGATAATCTATCTCAAGACGACCGCTGAAAATGTATTCATCTTCTGCTATCTGCTTTTCCACAAATTCCTCTACATCATATTCATCTTTTATTTCTCCAAATATTTCTTCCAACACATCTTCCATAGTTACAATACCTGCGGTTCCTCCAAATTCATCAACCACCCAGGCTATGCTTTTACGTTCTTTTGTAAATTTATTAATCAGGTCTGTTGCGCTCATACTCTCCGGCACTGCGGGAATTGGAAGTAAAATAGATTGAATGTCAGGGGGGTTTTTAAAAAAGTCTAATTGATGGATATAACCTAAAATATTATCAATATTATCGTTATAAATTATCAGCTTGCTCAACCTTGTTTCTATCATGTGCTTCCTTACCTCTTTGACAGATGTTTTAATATCAAAGCCTTCAATCTCGGTTCGGGGCACAAGGCATTGCCTTATTTTCACCATAGGCAGCGACAATGCATTTTCAAATAACTCCGAGTTTAATTCCTGGCTATCCTCATCCTGCTCTTTATTTTGATGAAAGAAATGTTCGAGATCTCCCTTTCCGAATGCATCATTTCTGTCATTGACACGAACATTAAATATGTATTTTAAAATCCATTCTGCTATACTCACCAGGATAGATGCAACAGGGTAAAATATGCCATAAAAAAACTTAGTGACCGGGGCGAAGAAACTAAGCAGGTCATCATTTTTGGCTCTGAAAATGGCCTTAGGTATAAATTCTCCAAACACAAGCACTACTAAGGTAGAAATGATAGTATCACCAATGAGAATTACATAATTATTATTTATAGCAAATGCTTGCCATAGGGGACGTATTAAGCTGCTGAAAAGCAATCCGTAAACAACAAGAAAAAAGTTTACGCCTATGAGGCAGGTGCCGATAAACCTTGCAGGTTCTTCCATAAATTTAGATAATATAATGCCGCTTGACTTCCCCTGCTTTTTCTTTAACTCAATGCTTAAGCGATTCGCTGTTACGAACGCTATCTCCATACCAGCGAAAAAACCTATAAAAATAATAGTGACAACAATTAGAAAAATAGTGAAATAAAAACTACTCATATATTTTAATTTACAGCAAACAGTGCAATACACAAAGTTGCAGGGCGTATTTCATTTTACGAGTCATAATAGTTTGCGTGACACAAAATACGGTAAATGCTGTTGCAGGTGTCTCACCAACAATTAATAAGCAAAAATTAGAAATACACAAATTGTAAAAATATAAAAGCTGATTCATATAAAAGCATTTAATATTCCTGCAATTGGCTTTGTTTGGATTATCATTTCAATTTCATTCATTATTTCGGGCAGAAAACTTAAGCAATACCTCTTACGTTTTTTTGTTAAAAATAAAGTTGGCAGTTTTTTTTTTTATTTCTACCTTTTCATCTTTAACCATTTAAAGAATTGTCTATGAAAAAAATGTCTATTTTTTGCTTAATGCTTCTTTCCTTCCTTTTTTCGAACTCTCAAATGGTGTATTTAAAGGGAGTTTTTTCAGGGACACAGGAGGTGCCTTCTGACACTTCTAAAGGTTCGGGTGTGGTAATAGTAAGATATAATACCCTTACAAAGGTTATAGAATTGTTTGGCAATTATAACGGTCTTACCAGCACCATAAACAATTCGCATATACACAGAGGTGCACCGGGTGTTTCAGGACCGGTTATAGTAGATCTCACCAATAGTGGTGACACTATTGGTACATTAAGTGGCACCGGAACTTTAACCAAGGCTTTGGAGGATTCCTTACTTGCCGGTAATACGTACGCAAATGTACATAGTACAAAATTTCCGGCAGGGGAACTAAGGGCTCAGCTTACAGTAACGACAGCAGGGCAAACAGATTTCTTAAGCGGAAAATTAACGGGAGCCCAGGAGGCACCCCCAAATATTTCTCTCGCAACAGGTTCAGCGTATGCTCTTGTAGACAGAGGTACTAACATTATATATCTGACCGGCAGTTATTCAGGTTTTAGCGGGCCATCAAATGCTGCACACGTTCATCTCCAGGATCCCGGAGTACCAGGTTCTGTGCTTTTTCCCATTACACATAGCTCCGCTGTATCGGGCACAATACATGCCGTTGATACAGTAAGGGCGAGTGCTGCTGATTCAATTTCAAATGGCCATTCTTATGTAAACGTGCATACTTCGAAATTTACGGGAGGAGAAATAAGAGGACAGTTATTAAATACTACAGGAGTACATTATTTTGCAGGAACCATGTCAGGCGCTAATGAAGTGCCGCCTAATACATCTGCAGCCGGAGGAACTGTAATTGTAACATACAATACAGAAACTAATATACTGCAGTTAGTGGGCGATTACCAGAACTTGTCTGCTGCTGTTACAGGTTCTCACATTCACACCGGAGCTGCAGGTACCATCGGACCCGTTATAATAGATCTTATAAATACAGGGGGAACTACAGGAGTTCTTACAGGCACAGATACACTTACCGATGCGCAGGAGATGGAACTTTTCGCAGGAAACCTGTATGCAAATGTTCATAGTACAATGTATACTAATGGCGAAATAAGAACGCAGCTTCATCCTACCACAGATGGGCAAACACAGGCATTTACGCCTCTTTTAACGGGACCACAGGAAGTACCGCCTAACTCTTCCAAGGGTACAGGCCAGGCGGTTGTATTATTGGATAGAGCAACAGGAATAGTATATGTAACAGGAAGGTTTGGCAACCTCACCGCAGCAGCAACCGGAGGTCATATTCATGCCGGACGGGCAGACACGACTGGTCCTATTGTTATTGGTCTTAACGTTGCAGGTACAACCTCGGGCACAATTTCAGGAAGCGATACCATTTCTATGTCGTTTGTAGACTCAATGATAAATGGCTTTACTTATATTAATATTCATACTTCTGCCTTTACCGGCGGAGAGATACGCAGCCAGCTTGGCGCTCTTCTTTTACCTTTAAAGCTTACTTATTTAAATGCTTATAAACAGAGAAATAACATAGAACTTATATGGGAAACATCTGAAGAACAAAATGTAAGCCGTTACGAAATAGAGCAATTAAATACCAACACTAAGAATTGGATTACAAAAGGTACAGTATATGCAAATGGCGGAAATAGTTCTGCTAAATATAGTTTCACAGACATACCAAATATATATGGTAACAAGTATTTAATATACAGGTTGAAAATGATGGATAAGGACGGCAAAATCTCCTATTCATATATGGTTAAGGTGAATTTCGAAAAACTAAAAGCGGAATTATTTATTCAGACAAACCCTGTATCAAACGGAGAATTGCGATATACTATAACGGGCTTGTCAACCGGTAAAAAAGCTGAAGTTTCGATAATTGATTACAATGGAAGATTATTATTAAAAAATACCATTTCTTCATTAATGAATAATACCTTAAAAATACCTCACTTATCTGCAGGTATGTATAAACTGGTTGTTAGGGTAGATGATACCATATTGCAACAGAGCTTCATTAAATAAACTTTTTATAGAAGTGTCGTGTATAAAAGCTGCTTTCGAAAGAAGGCAGCTTTTTTTATATAGAAAGGTTAGTTATATTAGATGAATTGAGAAGGCGTTGTTTGAACCACTAAGACACAAGGAACCCGAAGAAGCACAAAGGTTAAATGCCAATCCGTTTCCTCATAATCTTTAAAAAATCCAATTAATCGTGGTTCTATATTAATTTCCCAAAAATGAACTGTCAGGAATATCAAGATAACTATCATGGGGATGCTTTATGGTAAACCATTTAAAGCTCTGATCAGCAATTAATCCGTTGCCATATACCTTTTGGTCAGGCTTGTGAATAATAACATTTTTATCAGTATAAAAAACAGCTTTCAACTGATCCCAATACAATTCCTGACAAAAAAGAGTATCTCCTGAAATATTAAAAACAACTACACTGTCGCGCAAAAAAACCTTATTTTCATTTTCCATATAACGTCCATATTTAGCAAAAAGCTTGCTTTCGACTTCAGTGCTGTCATTATAAAAATCAACCCGAAGCGTTTTTGGAAATTCTACTTTGGGAGAATCCCTCTGATATCGAAGCATCAGTGGTGCAGTTAATTTAGCCTTTACTCTTCCCTCCTGGCTCAGGTAACTTTCAATATCTTTTCCTTCCTCTATTCCGATTGATTTTTGATTTAAATTCTGCACTTCGCGGATGTCGTTCTCGCAAGACAAAACAAAAAAGCAGCCGAGTAATAAGGCTGCTGAAACTTTAATCAATTTAATACTTCTGCTAATCATACTTCCGTTTTTTGAACCAGGATATATCGCTTAAGTTTAAACCAAATGAGAGATTAAAAAAGCTTTCCGTTATATTATTATTCTTATTTCCTCTTTTTCCTAATTCAAAAGTTGTATTGATAATAGTATACTGGTTATCATAAGCGCTCCATCGGCGAATAGGAAGCCCGGCTCCGAAAGTGAGGGCATAAACAGGTAATTCATTTCCATCTGCGTTTACTGCTTCTTTACCAAAATAAAATCCGGCCCGGTAAGTCGCCCTGTTCCAATAACTTTTTATACTTAAAGGATTTGGAGTAAATTGCCAGCCAGCCTTGTATTTCCAGCTATTAATTAATTTGTCTGACTGATTAAAAAAACGGTAGTCAGACCATTTAGTGCTTTCGTACTCAACTGACAATATACTTTTTTCAAATTTATTGCCTATATGATCAATAACACTCGAATTGAGGCTGACACCTGCCGCGTAAGAAACAGGAATCTGTATTATTCCTTTCTGTTCAAAAGGCTGATAAACACTGTCAATTTTCACCCTGGTTCCATTATCATCATATCTGAAAGTTTCCCGGTTTATCTGCTGACTGGCCTTTAACTTTTGTTTCAAATTACCGGCAAATCCAAAACGCAGAACAGTAGTTTTACTTAATTTAGCATCGTATTGCAGCCCTGCATTCAAAAATAGCCTGCTGTATGTGGTAAGAGTTTGCGAATTAGAGGTGTAAGTATAAACACTGTCAACAGGAGTTGCTATTGTATTATTTTCTTTACGGCCAAACATATATCCTGTATTTATACCCAGCCTCAACCCGCCCCAACGCTTGCCAACACCTGCAAATGCCTGGTATAAACCCCCATCTCCTTCATACAAATATTGCATACTGTCAGCAGGAAGCCTTTTTCTTTCTTCTATAGAGTAACTGACCTTAGATATAGGCTTAAGACCAAAAGCAAGACCTAAATTACGTTTTTTGTTCAAAGGCATGCCGAGGGCTACATAAGAAGGAGAAAGATTGACTGAACTGTACTTATTTACCGGATCAGCACTTCGTAAAGAACGGGTATCAAGTGATATACCAATGTCGTATGTAACTATTTTTAATTCGCTGTAGGCCGCAGGATTACCAAGATTAATGCTTTGTCCATTTGCATAAGTACTTCCAATGCTTCCCATGGCACGGTTAATTACATTTTGGGAAGGATAGATATCGCCGAGACCATATCTTGAAAAAGGTGAATTCTCCTGTGCAGTTGCATAAAAAGTTATTGGTAAAAGAAAAAAAACAATGCTAAGTTTTGGGTTCATGATTGTACTCACTAATGGCATAAAGACCTTTGTAAATTAAAGTAGGGTCTGCAAATATCTCATTTTTAAGCAGGGCATCAAAATAGCGCAGATCACCCCCGGTTAAATGGACGTTAAAGTTCAAGTACTTTTCTTTGTATAAATCTATAATTCCATCTATCTCTTTTGCCATTCCTGCTATTACGCCGCTTTGAATATTTGTTTTGGTATCATAACCCAAAAGCGGAAAATTCCAGTCTGCCTCCACAACGGGCAGTTTTGCGGTGTAATGTTCCAGCGATTTAAAACGCATTCCCATGCCAGGGGAAATGCTTCCTCCTATGAACTGGTGATACTTGTTGACAAAATTGTAAGTGATACACGTTCCCAGTCCTATTACCAGGTTGTGTCGGCGAGGATAAAGATCAACAGCAGCTACTACCATAGCTAACCTGTCTGAACCAATGGTATGAGGTTTACCTACAGGAGACGTAACCGGTAATTTACTATCGTAAGAGAGTTTATGAAAAGAGGTTTTATAGGCAAGCAATTTCTCAATTGCAGGGTTATGATCAATTACTGATGAAAGAATAGATTTGTGTGGCTGATATTTTTCTATAATACTATTGATCTCTTCGGCAGAGTCATTTTTTAGCAAGACCTCTTCCGCAAAATCACGGTTTATAAAAACAGCACATTTCAGACGTGTATTTCCGAAATCAAAACATAAGGTTGTCATGTTTGCAAAGATGCAACATTCTTTTAGTTATAGTTGCCCTTGCAATTTGTGCATATAGAGAGTGAACCCAAGCATTTTTAAAAATGCAGAAAATTTATATGTGGGGCTCAGATGAAAGAAGTGTAACTGCTTTTATTTAGGGCAATCACTTAATTAATTAGTAATTGCTTTGGTGTTAGCGCTGCACATATAAATTTTCTAAATGCATTTTCAAATTATAACTATAGTATCTGCAGGTTAGTAACGGCCATCTTTTTTATCTTTACTTCTTCCTAATATATAACCACCGGTAGCTCCAATAACACCGCCTATAATAGCTCCCTTTCCTTTTTTCTTACTGATTATAGCACCGGCGGCGGCGCCTGTACCCGCACCTATTACAGCGCCTTTTGCAGCTTTACTCCATCCCTTCTTTTTAGTCTCGGTTGTAGTAGTGGTGGTCGTACCGACGGTATCAGACGTACCATTAGAAACAGTGCTGCTTCCAGACTTTGATGTACCTGAACCACTTCCGGCAGAACTTGCTCTTCTTGTACTGGTTGAAGAGTGGTGAACTGGAGATTTTTTACTACTTACAGGGGCAGGATTAACAAGAGAGTTCTCTGGTTTTACCTTTACATAAGTATTACCGTCACTTGAAACAATAGTATCACTTACTCCGTTTAATTGTACTTCACGGGCTGTATCGGTAAAAGTGTTGTGATTTATAATGGCTGTATCCGTTGAAGCAGCATTAGCTGTATCAGGATTAGTTTTCGGATTGCTGTTACATGCTGTAAAAACAGCAGTGATAACAAAAATTGATAAGTTTTTTTTCATAATTTTCTTTTTAAAGAGTGATTTGTTAATACTGTCTTATCTAATTAAGATTTTTACAGTTTTTAAAATGATATACATATCAAACGAATAATTGTGATTTTTATGCAAACTGCTCATTTACTGTTAGATATCTTTAATTAAACGAACAAGACTACTTAAAATAACTTACAACCCCTGATTAGAGAAAACTATGCCGAAATGCAAATTTCTGAATAAACCTTTTTGTTAATAATTCAAAAAGCCTTAAAAAAAGTTTTACTAATACAATCACACTGATTGAATATAATCTCCCAGTGCCTGCTGTGCTAATCTGTAGGGGCGAAAACTATACAGCAGCATGCTAAAGAACGTATATCATACACCTCCTGAAGCTATCCAGAGAGAATGCTTAATAACGAGGACAGGTGCAGCAAGGTTAAGGCAGGTGTCCATGGAAAGTGTAAGAATAACAAGCGTCGCGGTTCCTATAGATCCTGCTCTTGCACCATAAATGCTTGTCATGGAAAAAAAGAAGGAAGCAATTAAAAGAAAAAGGGCTAATAGAATTAGTGAATTCGCAAAAAAACCCGAAAAGAGGGTTACTATAAAAATAGCTGCGGTACAAATAACCATTCCATTTCTGCGATGATGAATAGGACCGGCGCTATCTGTAACACTAACCATTAAAGCGCCAAGGGAAATTGAAATACCTGTTGAAAGCATATTGAAATAACTCATTACAAAGGCAGGAAGCAGAACACCCGCAGTTATTCCTACACCCTCACTGAGATAGTGACTGTTTATAAAACTTTTATATGCTTTTAAATAGTCCAACCTTTATACTATACCCCATTTTAGATTTTCGAACCAAATGTCAAGATACTTTTTTTATGAATTATAAGAACTAAAAAACAAAAATGGTGATTTTAAAGATCACCATCCACAAGAGTATAAATAACGCTGTTATCGTTGATATTCCTTACCTAACACTACCCCTAACTTTAAAGATAAAGACATATAAGTGTCATTATTTTTTGGAATTCCTCTTGTTGGAGGAACCGTTCCATTAATACTTCTGTTGTACAAAGATTTAGCATCAGCAGCAGCAGCAGGAGAAAGGTATTTATCAAATAAAGCAGGATCAATAAAATCCGGCCTGCTTGCATCATCGAGATAATCAGTAAAAAGTTTACGGTGAATGTACTCGAGGCTTATATTGTATCTCGAAGATAACTTATATCTCAGGCCTACTCCTAGAGGAATATTAAACTGAGACAGGTTATACTCAGAGACAGCCGGATATTCGGGGAAACCTTCACCTTCGGTGTGTAAAGGTTTCAGGTCTACCCAGCGTCCGTTATATTGCGTCTGAGGATTAAAAGAAAACCAGGCAAATCCCGCTATGAGGTAAGGTTCAGGAACCCACTTCTTAGGTTCAAGATTAAAAAGTACAAGAGGGCGAAAGTCAAAAAGCAAAGCTACTTCTTTAATATTGCTTTTGAAACTCAAATTTCTGTTTCTTTTATATTCGGCGTAAATAGAATTTCCAATAATATCATAATCTCCGGCTCGTATCTGGCCAAAACTACCCTGAAGCCGGGCACCCAGAAAATTATGATAGAAAATACCTGCGTAAATACTAGCGGCAGGCTTGAAGTTTTTGGCTCTTATTTCATTTAAATAATACTTTACCTTGCCATTAGCACCTCCTACGTCGGTTATGCAATTTAACAAACCTGCTCCTGCTCCGACTTCATAATATATCGGGCTATTACTATAATAGTCGGTTTTAAAAAACTGACTATAAATTTTTGAAGAAAAACAACCGGAAAGTAAGAAAAACAAAAATATTTTTACAGTTTTCATAAAGATTAACCTCTATTAATATTTTAAAAATAGAATTTAAGTTTTTATCCCCATTTTTATTTTATTTTTAATAGAATAATATCGGCATGCAGGTTTCAAATCACACTGGGGGCATTTGGGATTTCTTGCCACGCATATATATCTGCCATGCAATATTAACCAATGATGAGCAATATTAATCAAATCAGTTGGCAGATGTTTAACCAACTGTTTTTCAGCAGCCAAAGGATTTTTTGCATTTCTTGTGAGCCCTATACGGTGCGCAACCCTAAATACATGTGTGTCAACAGCCATATTGGGTTGGTTGTCTACAACTGACGTTATTACGTTTGCAGTTTTTCGACCCACTCCAGGCAATTGTATTAAATCTTCAACATCTAAAGGAATTTCACCATTAAATTTCTCCTGCAGCATCTTTGCCAGTCCGATTAAATGCCTGGTCTTGTTTCCCGGATAAGATATGCTTTTAATAATATCAAAAAGAGTTTCATATTCTGCATTTGCTAGTTCCTTAATTGTTGGATATTTTGCAAACAGCGCAGGTGTAGTCATGTTAATACGCTTATCAGTACACTGGGCAGAAAGTACAACTGCAACTAATAACTGGTAAGGATTATCAAAAATTAATTCTGTCTCTGCATGAGGAGCATTTTCCTGAAACCAGGAAATAACAAACCCGTATCGTTCTTTTTTAGTCATAAACTGCAATCGAAGATACGGGCCGGAGGGTGACTTTATTTAGTATTTCACTTACGGTTGTACAATTTCAGTTGAGGTTTTCGCATAATTAAGGATAGCCATTATAGATTGCGGTCTGGGACTTGTAACTAATTTGTCCAATCCTTGTTTAGATTCTTTCAAAGCTTCAAATTCCTCTTTAAGAGCCCAGTCTGTATCTAAAGCCTTCTCAATAGCTTTTGTCTTTTTTTCTGCAGTTTCATGATACAAATATTGTATCAAATCCTCACTTGTATAATTTGCCATAGCTAAAAGAAGTAGTTTTTGAGTTTATAAAAATTATCTCATTATAAAAACGAACTTTTATTTAAAATATTATAAATAAGGTCAGTTTTTTTTATCAATGCTGTCAGTTACTAAGAAGAGATCTTCATTCGGTTTCTTCAGGTAAAACTTTTCTCTTGCAAATTTCTCCAGAATAGCCGGTTTGTTATTAAGATCCATTAAATCTTTTTTTGTATTTGCAATTTCATTTTCATAAAAAGAAGCGCTTGTTTCCAGTTTTTGTAATTCTTGTTTTCTGTCCCATTGTGTAAAAAGATCATTTCGGTCAAAAAAAGAAATCCATACAGTAAACACTATCAGAGATATAACATACTTGTTTCTAAACAGTTTAAAAAAATATGAAAATCTTTTCATTCTAAAATAAAAAATTGTTTTTAATAAAGTTAAAGAAAAAAAATAAATTATATAACAAATTACACTTATTTTATAAATTTAAACCGTCCTTTTGGATAAATGGCATTTCCACCTAACATTTCTTCAATGCGCAACAACTGGTTATATTTAGCCATCCTGTCTGTGCGACTTGCACTGCCGGTTTTTATTTGTCCGCAGTTTAATGCCACTGCAAGGTCAGCAATAGTTGTATCTTCAGTCTCACCACTACGATGGCTCATTATCGTCGTATAACCATTTGCCTGGGCCAACTGAACAGCATTTATGGTTTCAGTTAAAGTTCCGATCTGGTTTACTTTAATTAAAATGCTGTTTGCAATACCTTCATCTATACCTCTTTGTAAAATTTTAGTATTGGTTACAAAAAGATCATCACCTACCAGTTGTACTTTGTTTCCTAAAGCATCTGTAAGTTTTTTCCAGCCTTCCCAGTCTTCTTCAGCCATTCCGTCTTCAATACTTATGATCGGATATTTATTAACCCATTCAACCCAATAGTTTACCATTTCATCAATATTGTACTTCTTACCATCACTTTTGTGGAAATGATACACTCCTTCTTTAAACATTTCGGAAGTAGCAGCATCGAGGGCAATACCTATTTGTTCTCCTGCTTTGTATCCGGCGGCTTCAATTGCCATTAAAACTGTTTCAATAGCTTCCTCATTGCTCTGAATGTTGGGAGCAAAACCTCCCTCATCACCTACATTAGTACTATAACCTTTCTTTTTTAAAACCGTTTTCAATTGATGAAAAACTTCAACTCCCCAGCGAAGACCTTCACTAAAAGTACCAGCTCCCACAGGAACAATCATAAACTCCTGGTAATCTATTTTATTATCTGCATGAGCGCCGCCGTTCAAAATATTCATCAAAGGAATTGGCAGCACGCTGCTGTTAACACCACCGATATATTTAAATAACGGTAAACCACTTTCCTGCGCAGCCGCTTTTGCAACGGCCATGCTGACTGCCAGCATTGCATTTGCGCCAAGATTTCCTTTATTTTCCGTTCCGTCGAGTTCAATCAGTTTTTTGTCTATACCTGCCTGGTCGCTTACTGCCCAGTCTAAAAGAGGTTCTGCAATTACTTCGTTTACATTCTTGATCGCCTGCAACACACCTTTGCCACCATAGACAGATTTATCGTTGTCACGCAATTCAACAGCTTCATGTATACCGGTTGAGGCTCCGCTTGGCACTGCTGCGCGGCCAATAATACCGTCGTCTGTAATTACATCTACTTCTACTGTAGGGTTGCCACGGCTATCTAAAATTTGCCGGGCATGAATGTCTGAAATGTAGCTCATTGGTAAGGTTTTGATTATGATTATGAATTTTTAGGGAATAACTATTCAGTTTTCAACATCGTTCGCATAACGGGACAGGTAGTGTACTCACTTCTACTTTTATCTTTCCATTCATCTTATCCATTCAAAAGTAACATCTCCCCTTTTTTCTATCACATCAAATTCATGATGGTCAGATGTTACCACTTCTGCATTATTGAGTTTTGCGGTAGCCAAAACAATACTGACTGCAAATGATATTTTATAAGTTGTTTTGAAATAACCAATTTGTTCTATCATTGGCATTGTTATGTTACTAATAATTTCAACAGGCAGAAGAGATAAGTCAGAAATAATGGTATCTGCTGTAGTTCTATCAGCTAATCTGTAAAAGTCATAATAAACTTCTGAAACACTTGCAGCATGCATTATAACTTTAACTTCCAGATTGGTAGCTTTATCGAAAAGAGAAACAATTTTTTCCTAACCTTTTTCCTTACGGAGAAAAGCGATTAAAGCACAAGCATCGAATATAAAAATATCCATTTCTAAATGCTAAAGGTCTAATTTTTTTTCTTCCTCTTTTCTTCCGGCAAAATCATCTGCAGATGTTTTTACGTGAGAGTATTTACCACACACTTCACGGATAGCATTAAATTGCATGTTTCTTTTCTCGATAAGAGAAACTACCTTAGGTAACTCTTCCTCAGGAATGTTTTTAATTAATTCAAGTATTTTTTCTTCATATAATTTCCGTGCTCCCATAAAAATTCTTTATAAAGGTTCTATTCTGCCGTGGTCAATCTCCTAAAAATTTCTTCCAGGCTTCCGCCTTCTGTCTGCAAAGAAACGATATTAAGATTATGTTGCAAACTCATTTCGAGTAATTGCCGTTTTACCTCATTTGCATCTGATGATTTTATTTGCCAGCTAAAGGTGTCAAGTTTATTTACAGTTATTACTCCGCTTATCCTGTTCAGCGATTCTGCTTCTAACGCTTCCTTAAAACTGACTTTCACAAAATCGGTGCTTCCCTTTTGTTGCAATTTACTAAGCTTATCATCTGCGACAAGTGTTCCTTTGTTTATAATTATCACCCGGTCGCAAATAGCTTCTACTTCCTGCAATATATGAGATGAGAAAAGGACAGTTTTATTTCGCCTTTGCTCCTTTATAACATTTCTTATTTCAATTATCTGGTTCGGGTCAAGGCCGCTGGTAGGTTCATCTAAAATTAAAACTTCGGGGTCGTGAATAAGGGCAGCCGCTAAACCCGTTCTTTGCCTGTAACCTTTTGATAACTGGCTTATCTTTTTCTTTTGTTCAACAATTAATCCTGTAAGCTCAATTACCTCCTCTATCCGTTGTTTTTTATTTTTTATTTCATGTATCCCTGCTATAAAATCAAGATACTCTTTCACGTACATATCTGTATATAAGGGATTAGCTTCAGGCAAATAACCAATTTTTCTTTTGGCTGCAATCGGGTCAGCTGCCACATTTATATTACTTACAGATGCAACACCGCTATCGGGAGTAAGGTAGCCGGTTATCATTTTCATAGTGGTTGATTTACCTGCTCCGTTAGGCCCGAGAAAACCAACAATTTCACCCTTTTTAGCAGAAAATGATATTTTATCAACGGCTTTTTGTTCGCCATATACCTTCATTAATTCATTGACAACTATTGACATTTTACTAATACTTTAAATATAATGAGAGTATGGTTCGAACAATAATCAGACACTAAATTGTTTAAAAATGTTTTAAAATCAAATTACAAACCATCCTTCTCATCATATTCTCCCTGTAGCGCATATTTTCCAAAAATCAGCAGTCCGCCAACAATAATAGGTGTTAAAATAAAAGCATAAATTAGGGCAGGAATTAAATCTTCTGTTTTGTCGCTTTGAAATTTTGGAATAGCCTGGTTTACTATCAGGTAATAGCCTCCGGCTAATCCAAGTATTATCCACACAATCCCTGCTATACGTCGAATCTTATTCATTTAGAAAAATTTTTACATTAGGTTAATCGTGCACCTTTTTATCTTTTCCATTAATATATAAAGCACCTATCACAAAACAAATTCCTGCTATTATAATCGGATACCAAAGCCCTTCAAGAAAAGGTTTATTATAGGGAAGTGCGGTTCCTGCTTTGGCTGCAGCTTCATTTGCCTGTGTGGCTTTTGCAGCAAGAAAAGTTGCAATTGCCGGTAGCAATCCTCCAAAAATTCCATTGCCAATATGGTAAGGAAGCGACATGGAAGTGTAACGTATTTTTACTGGAAACATTTCTACCAGGAATGCCGCTATTGGTCCATAAACCATTGTTACAAATATTACCTGTATAAATACTAGCAAGACTAATTTCCAGAAAGAACCATTATCCAGTATTACAGCTTTAGTAGTTTTTGTACCTGTCGCCTGAGCTGCGTTTGCTGCGTCTGCTGGTACTGTTTCTTTTTTGGTTTCTTTATATAGAGTACCATCTTCGTATTGTTTAGTAATAACTGTAGTTTTTATAATATTTCCTGCATTTCCTTTATCCACTGATGCAGTTGCATCAATTCTTTTATTTGCAGGTATTTCCTGTTTGTTTTCTACGCTTCCTGCGTCGTGCATGGCTGAGTAAATAGGGCGATAACTAAAAATGGCGATAAGCATTCCGGCAAGCATTATCCATTTTCTTCCAATCTTATCAGATAAACCTCCGAAAACCAAAAAGAAAGGAGTACCCATACCAAGGGCCAGCATAATAATTTTACTAGCTTGCATTATGTCTATGCTTAAAGTGTTTTGAATAAAACTAAGCGCATAAAACTGACCGGTATACCATACAACTCCCTGCCCCATTGTCGCTCCAAATAAAGCAAGCAGTACAAATTTGAAATTCAGCTTGTGTCCGAAGCTTTCTTTTAACGGATTTTTGGAAGTTTTACCTTCAGATTTTGCTTTTGCAAAAACAGGTGATTCCTGCATACGCATTCTTATCAGTACAGATACTGCCACCATTAATATAGATATCCAAAAGGGCACTCTCCATCCCCAGTTATTGAAGGATTCATCGTTCATAGCACCTTTTGTTATAATAATTACAAAAAGCGAAATGAACAGGCCGAGTGTCGCTGTAGTTTGTATCCAGGAGGTATAAAAGCCTCTTTGATTTATAGGTGAATGCTCTGCCACATACGTTGCCGCTCCGCCGTATTCGCCGCCTAAGGCAAGTCCTTGTAATAGTCGAAGCACCAGCACTAGAATTGGAGCTAAAAAACCAATGGTTTCATAAGAAGGAACACAACCTATTAAAAAAGTTGAAAGACCCATTATAATAAGAGTTACCAGAAAAGTATATTTTCTTCCAATAAGGTCTCCGAGTCTTCCAAAAAACAATGCACCGAATGGCCGCACTACAAAACCTGCAGCAAAAGTGGCAAGGGTACTTAATAACGCTGCGGTTGGATTACCTGAAGGAAAAAATTTGGTTGATATAATGGTTGCAAGACTTCCAAATATGTAGAAGTCGTACCACTCAATTAAAGTACCGAGCGATGAGGCAGCAATGATAGCAGTAAGGCCTTTTTTTTCGTTGTCGTTAGCCATAATTATTCCGATAGCGATGCATAAATATAAGGGTTTGATTTATACCGAAAAATATATCAATATGGAAAGAGGCAAATGCGCGCAAATAATTTAATCAGCGTATTAAGAGGCTGTTTGAAGTTTTAAATATTACATAATAAATTATCTCTGTGTCCTCCCGATAGTCATCGGGAGTGACTAAACTTCTTGTCTTTCTCTGTGGTTGAGATTTATTTACCACAGAGAACGCAAAGAAATACAACACAGAGAATACCAAGAGTATAACTATAAATTTTTAAAAGGCTTCTACCAAAAATATTTGAATGCAAAGCGATTTAGGTATCCATATGAAATATATTATCAGAGGCTTAATTTATATTCTCATTACCTCATTAAATACATTTTTCCATATCCTTTATTGAAAAACTTATCAGTATCTACTTTATCTCCATTTGTATCGAGTGTATTAAACTTACTAAGCGAAGCGCCATTGAGGTTTGAGATGACACGATACAGATAAACTCCATTCGCCAGTTTCTGCCCATATTGGTCGGTTCCATCCCATTTGTACTCAGTAATATTTCTTCCAATGTGTAATGAACCTAATTCCATCTTCGTTATTTCCTTTACAATCTTTCCTGTAATGGTCATTATTTGTATGCGAATGTTTTGGGGAACATCGCTTCCTGTAACAGTAAATACAAAGGCGGTTGAGGTCGTAAACGGATTTGGATAATTAAACATATTCGAAATCATTGGCTTGTTATACACCTGAAACCTTACCCGGTATTCGATATTTCCTGCGGCATTGCCGCTCTTATCTTTTGCTTTAACCACCAACTCGTAAAAATCTCCATCACTATCCTGAAGAAAGGAAGGGCTAAACTCAATAGTTGCTTCATTCTTACCTGCAGAGAGGTCGGCAGGAATAAACCTGAGCGTATCGGTGCCAAAGGCATATCGAACCATTGCACCATTATTGCCGGGATAGCGCACAAAAACAGTTGCCAGCGAAGTATCATCAAGGGCAAGAAATTTTGATTCATCTTTTAGTTTAATGACAATTTGGGGTTTGGCTGATACTATATCCCCGTTTAAGATATGCACTCCGTCAAATGTTACATCCATTAAAGGGTTATAAGCATCTCCTTTCACAAAGAAGTTTTTATATAGAAAATTATTGAAATGATACTGCTCGGGCTGAGCGTTATCGGGATTCACATCTACATACAAAGTATTGTTGCCGGTAAGGGCTTTTGTATCTATCGGGTAACTAATATTTGTCGTATCACCAGGCTGTAGATTTTTATGAAAAGGCACGGGAATAATGGCAGGAACATTATTTTTATCAAATAATACCATTTTTACTTTAAGACTATCTGGAAATGCCACATCAGCTATATTTTTAAATACTACAGAAAAATCCATTTTTTCACCTACTTCCAGTGTGTCTTTTGCGCGATAAGCTATATTTGGTGCAATTGCACCTTCGGGAACAGGATCATATAATAACCGCCAGTACCGTAACTGATATGGGACAGGCGAGGTTGTATCGAGGTCCTGGTTTTTCATGCTTAAACGGATGTAAGGATACTGCAGCGGATTTACATTGGTCAAATTAAAATCCTGCTGGTTGCGCTGTAAAGTGTACAATGTATCTGCCCTGCCGGCTGAGGTAATACCAATAACACTTACCGAATAAACATTACGCGGTCTCGCTTCAACACTTGACCCACGCCATATTACCTGTTTCCATGCCCTTGCAGGGCCAAACTGCGGAGAAGTTATAGTGCCTGCCGAAGAAGGTAAATAAATAGTTGTATTCACAGTTATTCTATCAGATAATCCATTGCTCATTTTTGAGACTGGTTGATAGGAAGAATTATTCTTTCTGTAAATAAAAGCCCATATTCTGGGATAAGTATAAGAATCTATATCTGAAAAACCAGCCGTCTTAAGCCTGTCGTACAAAGTGTTTCCTGCACCATATACCTGTGCATCATTCTTCCAAACATCAACAAATGGATTTTCATTGTAAGGGGGATCGAGAATTAGTCTTGCTGTTACATAATAACCGGAAGGTATCCAATCAAGAAAATCACGCATTTGTCTTCTTCCGGTTGTATCCATGTATGAAAATTCAAAATTAAATTTTCTCCTTGCCTTACAATTAGGTGCACTATTCATAAAACCACCTAACGAGCCTGAAGGTGTAACAGATGGTTGAGCCTGGTTATACAGCGGTTGTAAAGTAAAAGGGTCAAAGACGTTAAAAATCACAGAATGTCCTAAACATGCGCTCGCAGTTTTTAAAATTCCATTTATAGAAATACTGAAATGACTGTCTTCATCTCCGCTTACCTGGAAAACGGAGTTAACAATTGTTAGTGTATTAGCCTCATTACTAAACTTCCATTTTCTTGATACACTATCTATATAAATGTTTTTTGCAGAAGACTTTGTATGCTGAAAAAAATGGGATTGGTTGAAACCCGGACTGCTGCCTGATAAATAAACAAAAGAAGCAGTGTTCCACCTGACAGCTCCTGAGGTGGCAGGAGCAACACGCCAGTAATAAACAGTACTGTCTGTAAATGATATACCTGGATCAAATTCTATCAATCCCCCTGCCGATGTTGTATTG
>JAABUR0100004212.1_pt1 | contig 19405 bp, 17 predicted proteins | sample 5560091 | NCBI WGS metagenome assembly JAABUR01 (sample SAMN10711879, study PRJNA513375) | rock metagenome | isolation source: Antarctica rocks | place: Antarctica: Victoria Land, University Valley sud | reverse complement strand
GGCCCTCGGCGTGGTGGCGCTGGCCGCGCTGCTGGCCTCGCCGCTGTCGGTGTCGCACCACTGGGTCTACGTGGCCCTGCTGCTGCCGCTGCTGCTGGCCCCGCAGTACCGGTCCTGGCGCTACCCGCTGGCCGGGGCGGCCATCGTGTTCTTCCTCAGCCTGCACAACGAGGTCCCCATGTCCGGGGAGCGGGAGCTGCACTGGAACCCCGTCCAGCAGGTGCTGGGCAACAGCGAGGGCGTCGTCGGGATAGCACTACTCGTCGCGGCCGTCGTGGTGGCCCACCGTCGCCGGCCCGCACTGGCGACGGACGTCACCGCGGTGGAACGGGTGGTCCAGCCGTAACGCCCGGTCAGGAGGTGCGCGCCCTGGCGTGGGTGCAGGCCCGTGGCCGGGACGTGTCCACCACCATCGAGTCCAGCACCACCACCCGGGTCACAGACACGACGCTAACCGACCCCCCGAACCACAACTGCGGGGTGAGGACGCAACCCGAGTCGGGGGCCGGTGCTGCCTCGCGCTCCCACCAGAGGAACCCGCTGCGACGAGCTCACGAGGCTGCGGACGCGCCGGCGCGGCCGTCCCGCAGGGGATCCGATACCGGGCCGTGGCAGGGAATGTTTTGCTGACATCCGGGAGCCAGGTCGCAGGGGCTGTTGTAATGAGGCGGTGACGACCCCGCTGAGTTTGTCGCCCGACGAGTTGCTGACCACCACCCGCGCCGTGCGCCGCCGGCTCGACCTCGACCGCCCCGTCGGCCTCGAGGTCATTCGGGCATGTCTGCAGGTGGCGCTGCAAGCCCCGAGCGGATCGAACACCCAGGGCTGGCACTGGGTCGTGGTCACCGACGTCGACCAGCGCGCCCGGATCGCCGAGCTCTACCGCTCGGCGTTCGCCGAGTATCGAAACTCGGCCACTCACCCCGGTGGGCTGTTTGAGGTCCGCTCGGGGCGCGCAGCAGAACAGGAGCGGGTGTCGCGCAGCGTGGCCTACCTCGCAGAGAACTTGCACCGGGTCCCGGTGCTGTTGATCGCTTGCGTGCGCGCCCCGGGCAGCGCGGTGCTGTCCGATCAGGATCAGGTCTCGATGTGGGGATCGCTGCTGCCGGCGGTGTGGAGTTACATGCTCGCTGCCCGGGCCCGCGGTCTGGGAACCGCTTGGACCGATCTTCACCTGCATCACCGACAAGAGGTCGCCGCCGTCCTCAATCTCCCCGACGACATCCGGCAGGGCCCGCTCATTCCCACCGCCTACAGCATCGGCACGGACTTCAAACCTGCAGCTCGCGCGCCGCTCGAGGACGTCCTGCACATCGACCGGTGGTGACCACCCCCGCCCCGCGACAGTTGACCCGTGAACGTCAGCGGCAAGTGGCGGTCTTCTTGGGGCGTTCTGTGGCGGCAGCACCGGCCGGGCCCGGTGTCAGTTCAGGATCGGCGACCGGGACGGCCGTGGCGGAGCTGACAAGTCCCGCTGCCGTCGCCACGGCGAGTTCCTCTTCCGCCGCAGGGCCGCAGATGGAGGTCGTGGGTGGTGTTGCGACTGTCCCGGGGAGCGTCCCTATCGCGGGCGGTAGTGGAGCCCCAGCATGTGGGTCGCGGGGACGTAGCATCGCGGCGTGGAGGTCGTGGACTGGCTGCTCCAAGGTGATCCGGCGATCCGGTGGCAGGTGCTGCGTGACCTCGTTGGGGCGCCTGCCGACCAGGTCGCAGCCGAGCGTGCTCGTGTCGAGGCCGAGGGCTGGGGAGCCCGACTGCTCGCCGTGCGCGGCTCGGACGGACAGTGGGATGGCGGCGCGTGCTTCCCGGAACGTATCGCTGCTGCCTGGCGAGCCGGCATCGAGACCGACTTCTCCGACGGCCAGCCGTGGACCTCGACGCTGCCCACGCTGATGGTGCTGCATGACCTTGGCCTGGATCCAGCGAGCACTGCTGCCCGCGAGACCATCCGGTTGGTCACCGCGAACTGCCGGTGGGAGCACGACGGCCAGGCCTTCTTCGACGGGGAGGTCGAGGCGTGCATCAACGGTCGCACGCTGTCGATCGGCGCCTATTTCGGCGTCGACGTAGACGGCCTCGCCACCGGTCTGCTCGCCGATCAGCTCGATGACGGCGGCTGGAACTGTTGGACCGAGCACGGCGCCACCGTCTCGTCGTTCGACTCGACGATCTGTGTTCTCGAGGGTTTGTATGAGTACGAACTTTCCGGGGGCAGGGTGGCCGTGTCGGCCGCCCGACGGCGCGGCGAGGAGTACTTGCTGAAGCGGCAGCTGTTCAGGCGCAAGAGCACCGGTGAGGTGCCCGCCGAGCGATGGCTGCAGTTCTCGTGGCCGCCACGTTGGCACTACGACGTGCTCCGCGTCCTCGACCACTTCCGCCGCACCGGCGACGAACCGGACCCGCGAGTCGCCGAGGCCGTCCAGCTGGTCCGGGACAAGCGCCGGCTCGATGGCACCTGGCTGCTCGAGAACACCCACCCGGGGCAGAGCCAGTTCGAGTTTGAGGACGGCGACGGACGCCCGAGCCGGTGGAACACGCTGCGCGCGCTACGCGTCCTGGACTGGTGCGAGGGCCAGCGCCAACCCGCGACGCACTGAGGCGGACTTCAGGAGCCGTATCCAGCGGCCAGGTAGGCGTTCTGCTGCAGGATGGTCGCGCGGGACGCGCTCCGGAGCGGGATCGGGCACGCGGATCGTGAGGTCGTGGCCTAGACGTGATCTACGGAAGCCTCATCGACCCATCGAGCTAGCAGGCTTAACGCGGCGAGGCGCTCGAGCGCGGCCTGCTCATCGAGCTCGACCTGGTCGTTCGGAAGATGGCCGACCGGGTTACGAATCGCGGCGAAGCACCCGGCACCGAAGTCCATCGCGCCCTGCCGCATCGACTCGCGTGTCTGCTCATCCTCGATCTGCGGGAATCGAAGACGAGGCTTGCCCTCGGCCGGGTCACGTTCGCTGAACGCCTGTCGGACAAGTTCCTTCTCGGATACGTCGCGGCGAGACATCTTCGCCTGCAGTTGAGAATTCACGGCCTTCGACGCGGCGAGCACCGCCTCGTGCCTGTGACCGGTTGACCACTGAGCCTTCGCCGCGGTCCAGATCAAAGGATGCAGCGATGCGGCTGTGATGCGTGGTGAAGTATCGCCACCGCCCAACCGCCGCTCGACCTCGTCCAAGTTCTGCAGACGCGCTAGGAGACGACGACACGCGTCCCGTTCGCTCTTGAACTCGTCGTTCTTGCTTCCGTCGTTCTCGGACCGCCAATCCGGATAGAGGCGATCCAGGATCGGCCTAACAGTTTCGGTCAGATCGATAGCTGCCGCGCGACCGCACTCTGGCGCAGTCCGGGCAGTGATGGACGTGTAGCCACTCCCGGAATGCGATTGGTTCACCGGGCGCGTGCTGCCGACGTATTCGGTCAGTTGTTCACGCACCCAGTCCACGTCCACCCCGCTGGTCTGCATGCCATCATCATCGTCCGGACCACCGACACTCCGCGACCGCTCCAGGCAGTTCGGGCGCTTGACTCACGAACGACCTTGCCGAGACCCGCCGGCCGCACACGTACATCGGCATGACGCTGTGCTTGATCATGACCAGCACTCTAGGCCGGGCGCCCGCAACGGGAACGTCGAGTGGGAGAGATGTCGACGGCGAGAGGCTGGTCGCCCGGCCTACTTCGACCGGAGGGGCGCTTTAAGCTGTCGGTGGCGCGATGGCGATGGATCGGTTCCCGGGATCTGGCGGATGTGTCGGTCATGATGATCGAGGTCAGGTGTAGGGAGGAACCCGTGGCGAGGAACCGCGAGTGGGGCTATTGGACCGAGCAAAAGCTAGAGATGCTTGCCGAGTACCTGCCGGCGTTCACGAAGGCGGCCAAGTCGGCCGGGGCCACCTTGTACCTCGACCTATTCGCCGGCGCGGCCGCGAATACCAGCCGGACGACCGGACGGCCGATCGACGGGTCCCCGCGCATCGCGCTTTCGACGGCTCCAGCCTTCACCAAAGTGGTGCTCTTTGAGCTTTCCACCCAGGCGGCGAAGCTGGGAGCTGACCTGCGCGCGGCCTTTCCCGGCCGTGACCTGACCGTCTACTCGGGCGATTGCAACCAGACGATCGGTGCCGCGCTGCTGAACCTGACGTCGTACAACCACGCGGCCACCTTCGCCCTTATCGACCAGTACGCGGCCGAGGTCGAGTGGTCGACCCTAGAGAAGCTCGCGGCGTTCAAAAAACCTCGGCGGGACGGCACGCGATACAAGGTCGAGCTGTGGCTTCTCCTCGCGCACGGAATGCTGCCGCGGGGCCTGTCGGCCAGCGACTACGACACCTGGGACGCGTTCGTTGCCCGCGTCGATGCGTTGTACGGATCGCGGGATTGGGAGCCGATCTACACCGCGTGGGCGGAGGAGACGCTCGCGCCGGCCGACTTTCGTAGCGAGCTGGTCAACCTCATGCGTTGGCGACTTGAGCGTGTGCTCGGCTACGCCAGTACCCACACCTTCGAGATGAAGAATACGAACGGCAGCCCTATTTACACGATGATCTTTGCAACCGACAACTACACAGGCGACAAGATCATGCGCCACATCTACGGCAAGGCCGCCGAGAAGCGGCCGAAGATGCAGGGCGACGCCGCCGCTCTGATGCAGGAGAAGCGGGAGAACAAGTCTGGAGTCTTTGGGCTGTTCCCTGCGATCGCCAAGGTCATCGGGCCAGACAAGCTCTACGAACACGAGCCGCCGGTCCTGCCCTACGGCATGACCAAGGACGAGGACGACGAGACCGATTAACCGACCGCGGCGCGCAGCGGCATCTCGTTGTAAACACGTCCGTCCAACTCACGGCCGCGTGCCTTCGGGGTGCGACCGCCCCACTGCTTGAAGAAAAACGGCACACCCACCGCGGCGCACGCGTCCCGAATCTCACGCACCCACGCCTCGTCGACAACGCGGTGTCCGTGGCCAGACTCTCCGCCGGCAATTACCCAGCCGATGCCGGCGAGGTCAAGTCCCGGCAGCGGCCCGATCAGGGGCTCGCAGGACAGGAAACGCACCGCCGCCGGGACCTGCCGCAGGTCGTCGATTCGGTACATCGCCTCCTCATCCTCGACGGAAACGCCGACCCAGAGGTTGGCGGGCCAGTCGAGCCGATCCGCGAGCTGCCGAAGCCGCCGGGTGCGCTTGGTGAGGAGCTGGTAGGTGTGCTGCGGCGTCTCGGCCATCACGGTGAACACGTCGCGAACGAACGACACCGGCACCTTGGCATGGAAGAGGTCGCTCATCGAGTTCACGAATACAAGGCGCGGCTCTGTCCAGCGGTAGGGCCCACGCAGCGCAGCAGGATGCACGGTCACGCCGAAGCCCGGACCGCTCGTCCGGGGGTCACCGTCGTTCTGGTACTTCGCCGCGCCCATCGCCTTCAGGCGCTTCGAGAGCGTCAGTGCGTAGCAGTTGTCGCATCCGGTCGAGATGCGATCACAGCCGGTCGTCGGGTTCCACGTTGCTTCGGTCCACTCGATCGCACTGCCGTCAGCCACGCCGCACCTCCCTGTCTGCGAGCACCTTCTCAGCACACTACGACTATTCGGCCCCCTGTCCCGTGAGCCTCACTCACCAGGGCAGTCACACGCGTGCATCTGTCAGGTGCCGCGGGGACGGTGTCCGTATAGGCCGTCCGGAGGTGTGTCCGGTGATGGGGTGTCAAACGGCGATGCCATGCGTTCCACTTCCTTGGAAGTAGGACGCTGGGGTTGCCGTCACGAGCGTTGTCGATGTCCGAGGTCGTGTGCACGAATGACCTGGGGTTTGTAGCGTCTGTGCAGAGGAGCGCGAACATCCCACTGTTCGAGCTCCTGTGCGCTAGCGGTGGTCGTGTTCTGTACTCCTCTGCACCGACGGTGAGGGTCGGGGATGGCCGATGTGCGGGCGGCGCGCCATCGCGACCTGTCCTGTATGACGTTCGGCAACCAGGACACCCCTACGGCTGCCCCACCCGATCGGGCACCGGCCGGAAGACCCCAGCCGACCGTCCTGGTTATCCGTCCTGCATGTCGGTACTGAATAGGCGGCCTAACCGGGACTAACCTTTGCTGGTGGCCGAAATGCTGGTTGGGTACGCCCGCTGCTCCACTCGGGGCCAAGATCTGCGAGCGCAGCGTTCAGCGCTGAAACACCTCGGAGTTGACCCGGAACGCATCTACACCGACAAGGGACGCACCGGCCGCAACCGCGACCGCCCCGGGCTGCGGGAGGCACTCGCGGCGTGCCGGGCCGGCGACACGATCGTCGTGACGAAACTCGACCGGCTCGGACGCAGCGCGGTCGATTTGCACACCATCGCCCGCGAGCTCGAGCAGAAGCAGACGCGCATCAGCATCGGCGGCGCACTCCACGACCCGACCGATCCCACCGGCAAGCTGTTCTACGGGATGCTCGCGTTGATGGCCGAGTTCGAGTCAGATCTCATCCGGGCCCGCACGAAGGAAGCAATGGCGATCGCCAAAGCCGAGGGACGACTCAAGGGCAAACAGCCACGGCTCTCGGCGCTGCAACGCAAACGCCTCCTTGCCGACTACGACTCCGGCACCTACAGCAGCGCCCAACTCATGGAGATCAGCGGACTATCCCGCTCCGCCATGTACGCCACCCTCACCCGCGCGCGCACCGAACAGGCCTAGCCCGCTGGCTGGGCGGCGGACCACCAGCCGCTTATACGGGCGTTCAGGAGCCGAACGTGCAGAGGACCTCGGACATCCGTGCATGCGACCTCGGACACTGACAAGTGTCGTTCTCAGAAGACGAGTGCACCAGGATCGTGGGGAAACCCGGTCGGGTGCAGAGGACTGTTGACCGTCAGGCGGTCAGAAGTCATGTGCACCAAACCACTTCCTGCTCAATAGTCGTGTGCACTACCCTGCATCATGGTCGACAGTCGCCTTGGACGGACGGTGCGGGCTGTGACGCCGGACGAACCGCCGATCGTGGAGCGCGGCCTGCTGTCCTTGTCGGACGAGGCGTGGGAACAGGCCCGAGAACGGGCGGCGGTGATTGCCCCGCTGGCAGCGATGGGGTCGCTGTCCCATGAAGCCGCGGATGATGCCGGCGAACAGTTGGGTCTGTCCCGGCGCCAGGTCTATGCGCTAGTGAACCGGTACCGGCAGGGCTCGGGCGTGGTGACGGATCTGGCCGCGGGGCAGTCGAGCGGGGGCCGGGGAGCCGGGCGGCTGCCGGAGTCGGTGGAGGCGGTGATCCGCGAGGCGGTCCGCACCCGGTACTTGAAGCGGCAGAAGCTCAGTCTCGCGGTGGTGTACCGCGACATCGCCCGGGCCTGCAAGACACAAGGACTGCCGGTCCCGGCGCGAAATACCGTGTCCGCCCGCATCACCCGGATGCATCCAGGCCAGGTTGCGCGGAGCAGGGAAGGGGCCGATGCCGCCCGCACCCTGCAGGCAGCCGGGGGCACGGTGCCCGAGATTACGGCGCCGCTGCAACAGGTCCAGATCGACCACACGGTGATCGACCTGGTCATCGTCGACGAACGCGACCGCCAGCCGATCGGACGCCCTTACCTGACGGCCGGTATCGATGTGTGCAGCCGGTCCCTGGTCGGCATGGTCCTCACCCTGGAAGCCCCCTCGGCGGTCTCGGTGGGCTTGTGCCTTGCGCAGATGTGCTGCGACAAACGGCCCTGGCTGGACAGCCTGGGGGTGGAGGTTGACTGGCCGATGAGCGGCAAACCCCGACAGCTGTACCTGGACAACGCGGCCGAGTTCCACAGCGAGGCGTTGCGCCGCGGCTGCGGCCAGCACGGCATCGAGCTGGCCTACCGACCCCTGGGCCAACCCCATTACGGGGGCATCGTCGAACGGGTCATCGGCACCGCCATGACCAAGGTGCACGAACTGCCCGGCACGACGTTTTCCAACCCCGCCCAGCGTGGCAGCTATGACGCCGAGAAGAAGGCGGTGTTGACGCTGCGGGAGTTGGAACGCTGGCTGACGCTGGCGGTGGCCAGCTACCACGGCAGCGTTCATGGCGGCCTCGAGCAGACACCGGCCGGTCGGTGGGCCCAGGGCATCGCCGAGGTCGGGATCCCCCCGGTGATCACGAGCCCCACGGCGTTTCTGGTGGACTTCCTGCCGGTGATCCGCCGCACCCTGACCCGGACCGGTTTCGTCATCGACCACGTGCACTACTTCGCGAACGCCCTCAAGCCGTGGATCGCCCGCCGGGGCCGGCTGGACAAGTTCATCATCCGCCGCGATCCCCGCGACATCAGCCGAATCTGGGTGCTGGACCCCGACGGGCAGCACTACGTGGAAATCCCGTATCGCACCCTGTCGCACCCGGCGGTGACGTTGTGGGAACACCGCCAGGCGCTGACCCGGCTGCGCCAGCAGGGCCGCGACCAGGTCGATGAGCAGGCACTGTTCGCGATGATCGACCAGATGCGCGGCATCACCCGCACCGCGCAGAAGGCCACCCGCACGGCGCGGCGCGAGGCCGAACGCCGCCGGCACCTGCCAGAGCCACAGGCCCCGGGTAGACCGGTCCCGCCGCCGGATGCCGCCGGCGCCAGCGCCACGGCAGAAGTAGGGAAGCAAGCGGTCCCGTTCGAGGACATCGAGGAGTGGTAGCCGTGGAGGAACACCCGCCAGAGGACCTGGCCCATCTCCATGTCACTGCGCAGACGGCGGCCCGACTGCCGGGTTCCGAACGGATGCAACGGATCCGGGGGGACCGCTGGATCGGTTATCCCCGCGCCGTGGCGGCCCTGGACCGGCTGGAAACCTTGTTTGAGTGGCCGACCACGCAGCGCATGCCCAACCTGTTGCTGATCGGCCCCACCAACAACGGCAAGTCCATGATTATCGAAAAGTTTCGCCGCCAGCACCCGCCGTCCTCCGGCCTGGATGAGGAACAGATCCCGGTGCTGACGTTGCAGATGCCCTCGGACCCCTCCGTGATCCGCTTCTACGTGGCGCTGCTGTCCGCGATCGGCGCCCCGCTGCGACCCCGCCAGCGCCTCGCCGACCTGGAGCAACTGGCTCTGGCCCTGCTGCGCCGGGTCGGGGTCCGCATGCTGGTCATCGATGAGCTGCACAATGTGTTGGCCGGGCGGGATAGCGGTAGCCGCCGCGAATTTCTGAACCTGTTGCGCTTCCTCGGCAACGAGCTGCGCATTCCCCTGGTTGGGGTGGGCACCCGGGAGGCCTATCTGGCCATCCATTCCGATGCCCAGCTGGAAAACCGCTTCGAACCCATCACCCTGCCGCTGTGGGTTGAGGGTCAGGAGACGGCGTCGCTGCTGGCCAGCTTCGCAGCATCGTTTCCGCTGCGCAGCCCGTCGGCCATCACCACCGCCGACACCGCCCGCTACCTGCTCGCCCGCAGCGAGGGCACCATCGGCGAACTGACCCGGTTGCTGACCGAAGCCGCGGTGGCGGCCGTGGACAGCGGGGAGGAGGCCATCAACCACCGCACCCTGACCTTGGCCGCCTATACCGGTCCCAGCGAACGCCGACGGCAGTTCGAGCGCGAACTCTCATGACACCGCCGGCCCGGTGGCCGCTGCACCCGGCGCCGCTGGAGGGTGAAGCCCTGTCCTCGTGGCTGGACCGCATCGCCGACACCTACCACATGACCGCCCGGGACCTGCTGAAACACGACCTGCGCCACGGGCAGGTGCCCCAGGACGACTTGGACGTGGACCCGCCGCCGACCCTGCTCACCATCCTGGCCCGGCGCAGCGGCGTCGAGCTGCACCGCCTGCACCAGATGAGCCTGGCCGGCTGGGTCCCGTGGCTGCTGGACAGCCTCGCACCGGAGCCGGCCACCTTCGACACCTACGTCCGTCAATTGTCCGTCTTGCTGAAACCCGGCAAACGGTCGAAACGGGCAGCGTCCCCGTCGTGGTTGCCCTGGATCTCTGCCCACCCGGTCCAGCGGGCCTGCCCGCACTGTCTGGACGATCCCGACCGGCGGGGACTGCTGCTGATGTGGAAACTGCCGCTGCAGCTCAGCTGCCCCGACCACGGCTGCAGGCTGGAGCCATTCATCGGCTTTCCCGGCGACTATCCCGACTGGTTAGTTCCGGACACACCGCCCCGTGCCGCCAGCGACGAGGTCATGGCGATGGACCGCCGGACCCAGCAAGCGCTGCGGACGGGGCGCGTCGAACTGCCGCGACGCACCGTGCACGCCGGGGTTTGGTTCCGTCTGCTCCGCACCATCCTCGACGAGTTGAGCACCCCGGTGACGTGCTGGGGCTCGCGCTCCGCCGATCTCCGGCTGGCCTGGACCAGCTCCGGGCACTCGGTCAGGGCCGGCCAAGGATGCTGGCGTCCCTTCGAAACCGTGCCGTGGCCGATCCAAACGCAACTATTGGAAGCGGCAGCCACAACCATGCAACTCCTCGAGACCCAGGCGGTGGTCGGACGCGGCCACCACGCCCCACTCTTCCTCCCCACCCCGCAGGTCGAAGTCGACGCCGGACGGCTATCACCGAAGGAGGAACCCAGCCCATGGGAACTGGCACGGGCTGCGTGGGAACTGGTGCAGGCTGCGTATGAAAGACGAGTCGAAGCCGCCAGACACGACCCGGTCACCGCGCAGCGCCTCTACGACCTCGAGGTCCTCTGGTGCCGAACACCGGACTCGCTCGAGCGACTCCGGGCCAACTTCACCGCGCGCGGCATCCCCACCACCACCTTGTCACTCAAGACCGTCCCAGCGCCCTTCCCGTGACGTACTATAAATAACGGGTTACGTGACAACTTCAGCTGTCGAAATGCAATCGGTGCTGGTTGTCACTTATTCGAACGTCTACGTGATGGGGTGGCGCGCGTGCTGGTCGGCTACATGCGGGTCTCGAAAGCCGACGGATCACAAACCGTCGCCATGCAACGCGACGCCCTGCTCGCCGCCGGAGTCCCCGCCGACCAGCTCTACGACGACCACGCCTCCGGGCGCCGCGACGACCGCCCCGGACTCGCCGCCTGTCTCAAGGCGCTGCGGGACGGCGACACGCTCGTCGTGTGGAAGCTCGACCGGCTCGGCCGCAACCTCCACCACCTCGTCAATGCCGTCCACGACCTCACTGCCCGAGGCGTCGGACTGAAGGTCCTCACCGGGCAGGGCGCCGCGATCGACACCACCACCCCCGCGGGCAAGCTCGTGTTCGGGATCTTCGCCGCGCTCGCCGAGTTCGAACGCGAACTGATCTCCGAGCGCACCGTCGCCGGACTGGCCTCCGCGCGCGCTCGCGGTCGGACCGGCGGCCGGCCGTTCAAGATGACCCCCGCCAAGCTCCGTCTTGCCGAAGCTTCGATGGGCAAACCCGATACGAAGGTCAGCGAGCTGTGCACCGAGCTCGGGATCACCCGCCAGACGCTCTACCGCCATGTCGCCCCGACAGGCGAGCTGCGGCCAGACGGACTCAGACTTCTCACCCGGAACCACAGTAGAACTTGACGCCCCGCCCGCCAGAGAGCGACCAGCTCTCTATCGCTTCCGGGATCCGTCAAAAGCAGAACTGTGGCAGCGAGCCCGGAGGCCATTCGACAGACCTGCCTGTTCGTGGAACCAGAAGCGGCGAACGCTGCTCACTCGAAGGTCCGAAAGTACGGTTGAGCCATGGAGCAACGCATCAGTCTCTTGACGCTGGCCGTGGAAGATCTTGAGCGAGCCCACGCCTTCTATGCGCAGCTGGGCTGGGTGGGGCAGGAGGTCGAGGAGACCGTCTTCTTTCAGGCAGGTGGGATTGCCGTCGTGCTCTGGTCGCAGGAGAAGCTTGCTGCCGATTGCGGACTTGCCGTTCGTGATCCTGGCGGGTTTGATGGCGTTTCGATCGCTCACAACGTCCGGTCGATCGCCGAGGTCGACGGCGTACTTGCTGCTGCCGAACGGGCAGGAGGGACGATCACCAGGCCTGCGGCGGAAACCTTCTACGGCGGCTACGCCGGCGTCTTCTGCGATCCAGACGGGCACGCGTGGGAGGTGGCCCACAATCCAGGGTTCGAGCTACGGGACGACGGCTCCGTGATAGTGCCTCGTTTCGATCAACTCAGCTAGAGCAGACAGCCCCCTTCGTCGCCGCAGCAGGCACGAGACGACGACTTCTGCTTCCGTGAGGAGAGGCGAGAAAGCAGGAGCCCTGCCCGAGCTCAGATCCGCCCCCTCAAGACCCTGGTGCACTCGGCTTCTGACAGCAGTGCAGTCGCCTTCTGAAACCGACACCTGGGTGCTGGGTTCCTGATGGCGGCAATCCCACAAGTCAGGTCCACAAGTCCATCTCGGAAGTGCCGTACGGAACCGACCTCCGGTACGGTGCGGGGGTGGAGTTGGGGTACGCGCGGGTGTCGACGGCGAAGCAGGACCTCGAGCGGCAGATCGACGCGCTACGTGCGGCCGGGGTGGCGCCGGAGCGGATCTACCTCGACAAGAAGTCCGGGGCCACGACGAACCGGCCCGGCCTGCAGGCGGTCCTGGGCTACGCCCGTGACGGCGACGTGATCGTGGTCCACACCCTCGACCGGCTCGGGCGCACCGTGCGCGACACCCTCAACCTGATCCACGAGCTGTCCGAGCGTGGTGTCGGGGTCCGCAACCTTGCCGACCCAATCCGGGTCGACTCGGCGAACCCGGGCGACCCGATGGGTCAGCTCGCGGTCGTGCTGTTGGCGTTGTTCGCCCAGATGGAGCGCACCTACACCGTGGAGCGGGCCGCGCACGCCCGCGCGGTGGCGACGGCGAAGGGCCGCCGGATCGGGCGGCCGAGCGTCGTGGACCCGGACAAGCTCGCCTACGCCGCGCATCTGCGGGAGACCGGGCACACCATCGGTGAGATCGTCACCAAGAGCGGCATCGCCCGCACCAGTCTCTACCGGCACCTGCCGCCCCGACCGGCCCAGCAGCTCACGGTCGCCGCGGTCGCCGCGGTCGCCGGGGACCTCGCCAGCACGCCGGGCACGTCATCGTCAGCGCCGACGGCGCCATAGGCCAAGGGGGTGCGCGTGGTGACGGGGCGGCTCAGCGCGCAGGACAAGGTCACGCTGCTGCGCCAGCACCTCGACGACGGTGTGCCCCTGACCCGCCTGGCCGACCACGTGGGCGTGCCGGTCCGCACGCTGAGCCGGTGGGCGGCTGCCTACCGCGACGGCGGCAGCGTGTCGTCGCTGGAGCGTAAGGCGCGCAGCGACCGCGGCCAACGGCATCTGCCCGAGGACCTCGTGACCATCATTGAGGCCCTCGCGCTACGCCGGCCAGCCCCGACCACCGCGTTCGTGCACCGGCGGGTCACCGACCTCGCCCACGACCAGGGGCTCCCGGCGCCGAGCTACTCGACGGTGCGGGCCGTCGTCACCGCCATCGACCCGGGACTGAGGACGCTCGCGCTGCACGGTGACACCGCCTACCGAGACCAGTTCGAGCTGGTCCTGCGGCGCACGGCCACCCGACCCAACGAGCAGTGGCAGGCCGACCACACCCTGCTCGACGTGCAGATCCTCGACCGACAACACCAACCAGTGCGGCCCTGGCTGACCGTGGTCCTGGACGACTACTCCCGCGCGGTCGCCGGCTACACACTGCTGCTGCGCGACCCGACTGCCGAGCAGACCGCCCTCGCGCTGCACCAGGCTGTCCGCGGCAAGGCCAACCCTGCCTGGCAGGTTCAGGGCCTGCCCGACGTGCGCTACAGCGACCACGGCAGCGACTTCACCAGCAGCAGGCTCGAACGGGTCTGCCTGGACACTCACATCCGGCTCATCCACTCCCGGGTCGGGATCCCGCAGGGCCGAGGCAAGATCGAACGCTTCTACCGCACGATCACCAGCGAGCTGCTCCCGCACCTGCCCGGGCACATACCGCATGGCACCAACGGCCAACCAATCTCCCCACCCACCCTCAGCACCGTCCAGCTCGACGCCGCCCTCGAGCAGTTCATCGTCGGCGAGTACCACCAGCGTCCGCATTCAGAGACCGGGCAACCACCCGGGCAGCGTTGGCTCGGCGAGGCCTGGATCCCCCGCGCCCCGGTGCACCCCGAGGACCTCGACCTGCTGCTGCTCACCACCGCGACAGGCCGGGTCGTGCAGCGCGACGGGATCCGCTTTAACAGCACCCGCTACCTCAGCCCCGTCCTGGCCGCTTACGTCGGTGAGACCGTCACTATCCGCTACGACCCCCGCGACGCAGCTGAGCTCCGCGTCTTCCACAACGACCGCTACCTCTGCCGAGCCATCGCCCCCGAGCTCGCGGCCGGAGCCATCACCCTCGAGCAGCTCCAGGACACCCGCAACCGCCGCCGCCGAGCCCTCAAGCAGCAGCTGCGTGAGCGCCGCAGCCTGGCCGACTCACTACCCCCCGACCACCGCTACGTCCCGGACCCGGCGCCATCGCCCGATGCCGCACTACCGCATCGAAGGCCACACCCGCGCCGACGCCACCGTCGTCGACGACAAGACTGGACGGAGGTGGAGCTTTCCGGAAATCGGGAAGCAGCTGGTTGCGGCCCAGGTTCTCGGCGAGATGGTGATGGTCGGGATGGCGTGGGCGCACGACGTGCACCTTGTCGAGGACCCGACTCGGCTAGCCCAACGCGGAGTGGTCACCACCGCTTTCGGTCAGGACGTGGACGGGCAGTCGATGCCGACGGTCGCGCTCGGCCAGCTGTGGTGCTTCCGCGACCTTGACCCCGCCGGCACCTGGCTCGACACCACGGAACTGGTCATCACGGTGCACCCCGACGGGACCGAACAGGTCAACATCGGAGAGTTCCACATGAGCATCGGAGGACCCGTCACCCCGGTCCTGGGCGCCGCGCTGCTCGAGCACGGCTGGGTCCGGGTGCTGCGCCAGCCGGTCGCTCCTGCACTCGGCCTCGGGCACCCCGAACACATGCACCCTGACGGAGCCCGGTACGAAGTCGTCGGGGCATGGGACGAACACTGCGTCCCCGTCCAGCTTGCGAGCCCACGTCCTCGTCCACCGAACTGACGTGAACATCCCCTGCGGCCGCCGGTACTAGAGGCAGGCAGTGTTGCAAGTCACTGGTTTCTCGGATAACGACGTCGCAACTGTACCGTCTTCGCGAGCGCGACTATTGTAGTAACAATTGCGGCGGCATACGGGATCATGCTGCCGGACAATATTGCGGTGATCCACCAGACGACTGCGGTAAGTGATAGAACTATGGGTATAAGGTTGACGGCCACGTACTCCGAACGCTTGCTAGGCACAGGGCGCTCCCAATCGCTAGTTTACGTAGGTTTGACAGTTGCCATACTCGTCGCAAAAAGTCCCGCCGGTATTTTGATCACCGAAATAGCTAGCTAACTCGATCCCCAACGCGACGACACCGAACCCCAAGCTCACTCCACCGAGTACTAAGCTTATGAGCGGGGAGGCAACTACGAAAGCACCGATCCCGAAGGCAACTGAAAGCGCAGCAACAGCGAACGAGAAAATGCTGAGTCCGGTGGGATCGGTGTAGTTGATTGGGTTACCTGTTGCGTATGCGTAGGTGTTGGTTTCTTGGCCGCTGGGGTCGGGTTGGGTGAAGCGGCCGAGGGTGGGGTCGTAGTACCGGTTTTGGAGGTGGTAGAGGCCGGTGGTGTCGAGGGGGGCACCGAGGTATTGGTAGGGGTTGGGGATGGGTTCGGTTTTGGTGCGGCTGGTGCCGTAGGGGTCGTAACTGTAAGTGTTTTGGGGGGTGCCGGTGGCGTTGATGAGGCTGATGGTGCTGTTCTGCCGGTCGGTGATGACGTAGTAGCTGGTTCCGCCGGTGCGCAGGGCGACGATGGTGCCGTTGGGTTCCCGGATGACGTACTGCGGGGTGCTGGTGTTGGTGGTGCGGGCGGTGACCCCGAGCGGGGTGTTCTGGAAGCGGTCGTCGTTGAACGACACCCGTTCTTTGTTGCGTTCCCCGGCGTAGCCGAAGGTGCTGGTGGCACCGTTGGAGGTGAGCGCGGCGAGTTGACCGCGGGGGTTCCAGGTTCCCGCGGTGCGGGTCTGCACCCCGGCGGCGGCGGTCTCCGCCCCGTTGCCGTCGTAGGAGAACGCGTTGGTGGGTTGACCGGCGCGGCCGGTCAGGGCGTTGGTGGCGTCGTAGGTGTAGGTGGGGGCCGGGCCACCGGACTGCCCGGGGCAGGTGACGGTGGGGTCGGTGGAGGTGGAGTCGTAGGTGCGGTTGCCGTTCGGGTCGTAGCAGTAGGACCAGGATGCGGTCGGGGTGGTGCCGGTCTTCTCCAGGGCCCGGGTCAACCGGTTCAGGCCGTCGTAGGAGTAGGTCTGCACCGCGGCACCACCCGGGGCGAGCCGGTCGGTGCGGGACTGCACCAGGGCTGTGTCCCCCGCGGGGCTGGTGTAGGTGTAGGTGAAGTCCATGACCACGGTGCCGTTGCCGGCGCGGGCGTAGAAGTCGGCGGGGCGACCGGCGGCATCAATGCTGCGCCGCTCCGACACGGTGCCCCCAGGGAAGGTGGTGGTGGTGCGGGCGTCGTTGGCGTCGTAGGTAAACCGGGTGCAACCATTGATGGTGCCGGTGCAGGACCCACCCGGCTCGGCCACCGACACCAGGTTGTTACCCGGGTCGTAACCGTAATTGGTGGTTCCCCCGGTGTCGGTGAAGGACACCGTGTTCCCCGCCAGGTCGTAGGACACGGTGGTGGTGGAGACACCGCCGGCGGAGGAGGCGGGCAGGGTGGTGCTGGTCAGCCGGTTCAGGGCGTCATAGCCATAGCGGGTGATTCCCGCCGCGTCCACCCGGGTGATCAGGTTGCCCACCGCGTCGTAGGTATAAACCTGGCAGTCCGCGGCCCTGGTGCAGCTGCTGGCATTGTTGTACCGGATCTGGGTGACCCGGTCGTTGCGGTCGTAGTCGTAGCTGGTGACCTGGTTGCGACCGTCGGTGACAGTCGCCGGGCGCCCGGCCTGGTCGTAAGTGAAAGCGGTGCCCTTGATGGCACCGGCGGGTGGGGTCACGGCCCGCACATTGCCGATGCTGTCGTAGGTGAAGGTGGTGGTGTTGGCGCGCCCGTCGGTGCTGGTGCACACCTGCCCGGGTTTCCCACCCCCAGCGCACACCGAGCCCTGCCCGGCCGGCGGGTTGTAGGTAGCGGTGGTGCTCACCCCACCGGAGCTCTGCTGGGTCGGGTTACCCACCGCGTCGTAGGCGACGGTGCTGGTGTTGCCCTGCGGGTCCCTGCCCCCGCTGGGGAGGTACCGCAGCGGCCCGGAGTCAGTCGACGGGTAGGAGGCGTTGGCCGAGGCCCCGGTCGGGATGGACACCCCGGTGGGGGTGTAGCCGCCGGCGGCGTCGCTGTAGGAGTAGGTGGTGGTGTTCGCCAACGGCATGGCGTCCACCGCGGTGAGCACGTCGTTGTTCGGGGAGTACGTGGCGGCCTGCAGGTGCCCGAGGGCGTCGGTGGCGGTGGTCACCTTGCCGAGGGCGTCGACCCGGTAGGTGGTGCGGTTGTTGTTCGCGTCGGTGACCCGCTGCTCGGCGAACCCGGCGGTGTTGGTGGTGTAGGCGATGGCCGTGGTGGCGTTGAACCGGCCGGCGCCGGTGTCCCGGACCACCTGGGTCACTCGGTGACCGGTGTCGTAGCTAAGGGCGGTCGCCGTGCCCGACGGGGTGGTGATGCTGGTGATGTCGGTGCCGGTCCAGCCGAAGCGGGTGGTCTGACCCGAGGCGTCCAGCACCGACGTCAGCTGCCCAGTGGCGGCGTAGCCGAACACCACGGTGCGGGTGACCCCGTCCACCGTCTGATCCATCCGTGCGAGGTTACCCGCCGGCACCCCCACCCCGCCCACAGTGAAGGCGACCGCGGCGCCACCGCGGGTACCGGTGATGGACGTGGGCTTACCCGCAGGGTCGTAGCTGAACGTGTAGGCGACACCGTTGCGGTTGGAGTCCGACACCACGAGCCCGTCGGCGGCGCGGAAGGTTTGGGTGCGGTTGCTGGTCAGGGTGGTCAGCACCCAGTTGCCCGCGCCGTCCCTGCTCATCCGCTTGCCGCCGTCACCCACCGGGGAGTCGTAGCGGTTGCCCGCCCGGTTGAACGCGAACACCGCCGCCCGCCCGGTGGCGTCGAGGTAGCGGACCGACCCGTCCGGGTAGGCGACCACGCGCATGTCGGGGGACTCCGTCAGCCGGAACCCGGGCCCGAGCAACCCGGTGGCATCGACCGACCCGGTGGCGGTGTGCAGGCTGTTGTACACCACCCCAATGCCCCGGTCACCTCCGACCCCGGGCACGGTGAGCCCGGCGATCGACAGGGTGAGGTTGCCGGTGCCTACGTTCACCGCCGCGCTGGTGGTGTCGGACAGCTGGTAGGTCAGGTTCGTGGCCCAACCCGGGGTCCCGGCGAACCCGCTGGGCCCGGCCGACCACAGGTTGGTGTTCGTGGCGGAGTCCCAGGTGATCTGACCGCCCTGGAAGTCGCTGCGGGCACCGGAGGCGATGGGGTACTCGTCGCTGGTCGGGAACCCCAGGAACGACCCTTCCCAGCCCAGACCGGCCCAGGTGTTGCGGATGCTGCCCTGCACGTTGTGCGCCCCGGTGGACGGCGACCAGTAAATCGAGCCGCGTTGGAAGTGGTTGGCCGCGCCCCCGGGGACCCCGAACTCATCGGTCAGCGGGTAACCCAGGTACGCCGTGTCCCACCCCAGGGCCGCGTACTTCTCCCGGATCGCCCCGACCACGTAGAAGGCGCCGGTGGCGGCGGAGGACAGGATGGTGCCCGCCTCGAAATGCTGAATCCGGCCGTCGCCGCTGGCGGTCACACCGTCGTCGGTGGTGGGAAACCCCAACCGGCTGCCGTCGTAACCGATCGAGGCCCACTTGTCCCGGATGGCGCCGCTCACGGTGTGCGCCCCGGTGGACGGCGACCAGAAGATGGACCCACCCTGGAAGTGGTTGTAGTAACCGCGGCCGTTCCCGGTGAGGGCATCACTGGTAACGGGCAGACCCAGGTAACCGTTCGGCCCGCCCACCGACCACCACTTGTCGCGGATCGCCCCGCACACGTTGTTGTGAGGTGCCCCGCGGTTCGCGGATAGTGGATACAATTCCACTCTTCCGGTGAGAGGTACAGCAATGGCTCGACAGAAGCGGGTGTTTTCCCCTGAGTTTCGGGAGGACGCGGTGAAGCTCGTTATCGACACGTCCCGACCGATTGCCCAGGTCGCACGAGAACTCGGTATCGGTGAGGGAACTCTCGGCAATTGGGTGGCGACGTATCGGCGTGATCACGCCGGGGAGGAGCCACCGTTGAATGTCAGTGACCGGGCCCGGCTGCGGGCGGTGGAACGGCAGCTGCGGGAGGTGAAGATGGAGAACGAGTTCCTAAAAAAAGCCGCAGCGTACTTCGCCCAGGATCCCCGGTGAGCGAGAAGTACGAG
>JAABUR0100004209.1_pt1 | contig 19409 bp, 17 predicted proteins | sample 5560091 | NCBI WGS metagenome assembly JAABUR01 (sample SAMN10711879, study PRJNA513375) | rock metagenome | isolation source: Antarctica rocks | place: Antarctica: Victoria Land, University Valley sud | reverse complement strand
ACCCGCGGAGCGCTCATCGAAGCTATGGGCCAGGCTCTCGGAGCGGTAAATCCCTCAGACGCCCGTGGCTTCTTCGAGCACAGCGGGTATCGGGCCATGGTTCAACCGTTTTGACTAACGCTTTAGTGGACGTACTTGCGGGCAAGCCTGTCCGGCGCGGTAACCAACAGCATATGGACGGGGATGCGGACGGTAGTCGCAAAAACTTCGAGATCCGAGAGAGAGGATCTTGCGCGATTCCTCCCACTTGAACTCGGCCATCGCCGCTGCGTCCCGCAGAGCGTCGAGTCCGGGACGATTCAGGCTCGCACCGCTGTTGCCCCCGTCGAGGTAGATGTGCTCTTCTTCGAGGCTGAATACTTTCTGCTTGACATACGCCTCGAGCCTCCCTATCTGTTCATCGATCTTCTGATCTCGCGCTTGGGGCGGGGTCGAAACTCAAGCGTAGATCGCTCTACGAATCATTCACCCCCCTCCACGGCGCGGGAGAAGCTGGACGCACCCGTACGTCTGGGCCAGGTGCTTGCGAAGCCGTCCCCCGGGGCAAAGTAATGCCGTACTCTGCGGCGCACAGCGTTCGGCGTCTCACTCCCCGACGACCGCGCCGGCGGGAAGCAATTCTCATGGACCACGTTCCGCCGGCGGGGGTGGCGGTCGCCCCGGTGGGGGCCGCGAGGTCCGTGACGCGCGGTGATAAACGGCCTCCTTTTCGCGGCGCTAAACGTCGTCCGGGCTATGCCCGTAGACCGACCTTGTCGGGGCACCGTGGGTGCTCCCTATGTGAATTAGCATCAGGTCGAGCGCGATCGAAGTAGTCCCGCGATGAGCATCTCGACCATGCGGCGGGCGTCGTAGCGAGGGTCGTTGCCGCCCCTTTGATCTTCTTGCCTATGCCGACCATGTCGGCCACCCTTTCTCTAAGGTGCGCGTACCTGTCCCTCTACGAGGTGGTCTTTATCTTCTGCTTCATTTCCTTGCGGAGGGTCCCGCGATCCTTGTTGTCCTTCTCGTACTTCCTGACCCTCTTCAACTCGGCTTTTGAGAGGCTGTCGAGTCGCTCGGAGACCTCGCCGACGTTCATCTGGTCGTAGCCCTCGATCGGGAAGGCGCCCGTCTCGGTGTTCTTCTGGGCGTCCTTGGCGGCTATCTCGGTAGCCTCCTGCGTTTCCTCGGCTGCCTCCTCGGCCTTCCGCGTCTCCTTGGCTACCTTCTCAGCCCTCTGCTTCTCAGCCTTCTGGCGTGCGCCCTCAGTGGCTACCTCGGTGCTCTTCTGCGTTTCTTCGGCAGCCGGCTCGGTGGCCTTCTGCGCGCCGTTGGTAGCGGGCTCGGTGACCTCAGAGCTGCTCTGCTCTCGGGCGGGGCGCTCCACGTGCGTCGTGCTCTCGGATGCGTTGTTCCCCCGATGCCCGAAGAATGCCTGGGCCATCCCCTGGGAGAGCCTTGCGTGATAGCGGAAGCCCTCGATCCAAGCCTGCGACGTCCGCCGCAGGATCTCGGCGTTCATCTCCTGAGCCTTAAATGCGTAGTCCATCGCGGTGTAAGCGGACTCCTGGCCGGTCCTGGACACCGTCCGGGTCCTCTCGTCCGTCGTCTTGTTGATGTCGGTGATCTTATGCACTGTAGAGATGCCTCCGTGTTATGCGGATAATAGGCTTTCCGCATCTATGTGTACCCAGCATATAAGGAGACTAAACACGCTGGTACGCCGGGCCTCCGATGCGGGCTCTCGGCGCTCATGGGCGACGGACCGGGGTCATGCGGACTTTAGGGAACCCCCTCAGACGAAGCTCGCGGAAAAGTTATGGTCCGCGAGCTTCGGCGAATAGTGGTGGGCTACTATACCCCTTCCAAGAACTCCTCGGCCTGCTCCTCACCGTAGGCGAACATCCCGCGAATGAAAGAAGGGCGGCGATCCATCTTCGAGACGGCGTCCAGCTCCCTGAGCATCTCGATCTTGCGCACCTCGATGTGCTTGTACTGATCTTTCGGGAGGTACGGGAGCAGGCCGTTGATCTCGTAGAGGAAATCTATCTCCTGGTGGAGCGAGAGGTTGCCCGCCAGCTCCCCGCGCCGGTTCAGTATGTCCGCCATCGCCTGAGGCTCTTGCTCCCGGCGCTGGGGGTTTATCTGGATCAACCATATCTCGTCGGGCTTGGTGTCGGCGTCGGGGAACTCCCTCATGAAGTCCCTTATGGGAGGGTTCTGCGAGAACAGGCCGTCCCAGTACACCCCATCGTCACCGATCCGCACGGCCCGAAACATTATCGGGAGCGCGCACGAGGCGAGTACCTTCTCTGCCGTGACCTCGGCGTCCCTGAAGACCTCGAACTCTCCCGAGCGCACCTCGACGGCGCCGATGAGCAGTTTGGGGCTCGACCCCGTCACGAGCCGCGGGATCTCCCCGAAGTCGACGACCTCCTCCAATAACTCCGTCAGGCCTTCCTTGCCCCACTCGGGGTAGAGGTACGGGGTGACCAGGGGCGTGGCGACGCTGCCCTGCATACGGCTCGCCTCAACGGACAGGTCGTTCATGACCCGCTCTTTGGGGGAGGACGCGGAGACGCTCTCCCAGAAGGAGTCGAGCAGCCTGACGGCCTCCTCCCGGTCGTCCCTCAAGAGCGCGTACCAGACCAACAGGGCGCAGATCGCCCCGCCGGAGGTGCCGCTCAGGGCGACTATCTCGTACCGCTCGAGCTTCTCGGCCAGGAGCCGGGTGCGCACGGCCGTAAAGGCCGAGTGGCTGCCGCCACCCTGGCACGCTATCGCAACACGTTTGGTCTCTCGCTCTTGCTCCACGGACGTCAGTCTAGAGAAAGCACGTAGAAAAAGGAAGGCGATGCAGCCCAGATTTTGGGGTTTCCGAGAACTTCCTCTTGCGCGAACTTCCTCTTCCACGAGTTTCGGTAACTAGCCCTTAGACGAGGCCGACCAGCCGCGCCTCGTTGGGTGTGATCGAGTAGTCCCGGGCCAGGCCGAAGCCACCGACGTGGGCCTCGGCCCCGGTGTTGGTGCACAGCACGCGGACGTTGAAGCCGCCGCCGATGTAGGTGGCCGCATCCTCGTCGCATCGGAGATCAGTGGAGCCGCAGAGCCCGCACCTCTCCTCCTTCTCTCGCACCAATCCCTCGAGGCGCCGGCGTTGGTCCGGGCTAAGGTGTCTCCGCATCGGTGCCTCCCTCTCTTTTGATCTCCACACGTAAGCCTAGTGCCCCGTTCTCGGTTCTCAAGCGCCGGAACCTTAGCCGAGACCCCTACACACTTCCGAGGATCTTGCAGGCCGGGGCACGCATGACGACCAGGGAGTTGCGTCTCTCACCCGGAGGCGGGCTACTTCGGATAAGCGTACTTACCAAAAGGTGGGTGAATAGGGACTCGTTGGCCCTACGCTTCGTCCCCGAGCCTCCTGACCGCTGCGAGGATCTCCGTGAAGGTGTTCAGGCTGCGCGCGTGAACTGCCCCACCTTGGGCGGTCTGGGCCTTCTGGCGGTCTCGGAAACTAAGACCCCTGCCACTCGAAGAGCAGCTCGTTGAAGAGGGGCTGCTTTTGGCCGAAGTCAACGGCCGGAGCAGCAGTTTCTATGAGCCGCCGAAAATGCCTGTCGAACTCGTCTTGGGAGTCGGCCATCTGGCGGAACGTGCGCTGAGGATCCTCCGTCTCCCAGTACACGACTATCGCGTATCCTATAGGCGTCCTCTGAACCCACACCCTCTCTTCAATGATTCCCAGTCTTTTCCTGGACGCTTCGTACTCTCCTCGGAACTCTCCCGAACCAGATACCGCCTCCCCCATCCTCCTTACGGTCTCCTCCTGCCCCGGCAGGATGGGCAACGTGAAAGCAAATGCCGCCATTAGACGAGAGATGACGCAGGCTGAACAGCAGATAGCAGAAAAAGGTTACGCGCACCCGGAGGCGTTGGTTACGACCGACTGGGTGGCGGCGGATTCAGGCGACGGTTCCGACGTAGCAGAACCCGGTGGCGTTGATGGTCCCCGCCTCTATGGCTGCGGCCTCGTCCGACTCCGAGACGTCGTCGTCTAGGTCGGGGTATAGGTAGGGTACCCACTCGAAGTGGCGTTCTGCGAAGCGGCGTCCGAGTTCGCGCCGCATCCGCCGGGAGTCGTGGAAGCCCTCGTCGGCCCACCCGGCGAAGTGCGCCTCCGCGTGCTCCGCGTGGTAGCTGCTCTGTCCTTGGTCCCCGCGCGTCCGTCCCCGGCAGCAGCGCTCGAGCCACGAGGCCCTCCCCGACGTGGAGGCGGCCGGAAGGCGCCCCAGTGCCCACTCGGCCGTGGCCCCGTCGATCCGGTCCCAAGCGAACTCGACCACGACCAGCTCGCCGCCGGCCGCGAGCAAGCCGGACATCTTGTCCAGGGCCCCTCCGAGGTCCCCGACATGGTGCAGCGACAGGCTCGCCACCACGCGGTCGAACGGGCCGGGATCGGAGAAATCCTCGATTCCTACGCGCCGGAAGATAGGACCTCCCGGGGTCCTTTCGGGTCCCGCTTCGGGGGCCCGTTCGGGAGCCCGCGGGTCGATGGCGGTCACGGAGTGGCCGGCGCGGGCCAGCGCCCGGGCCAACTCCCCCTCCCCGCAGCCCACCTCCAGCACCCGCGAGGGAGCGTCCCCGACCCGGCCGAGGACAAAGTCCTCGACCCGCCGCTGCCACGTCGCGGGCTCACCCATCGTCTTCGCCCCTCGTCACCGACCATCCTTCCGGGTCGCCTTTCGGCGCGATCCTTCGACTCCCCATCTTCCGACGCCGTAAGCCTAACAACTAGGATACGCGGCGTCACCCGCGAAGCTCCCCGTCACCCTCGGCCCGAAGGCCGGGGGATCTTTGACACCCACTTATTCAACATATATATTGAATTCATGAATAAGCACAAGGCGTTCAAGGAGCAACTGTTCGAGCAGTTCGCGAGGGTGGGGAGGGCGCTGGCGAACCCCCACCGCCTGGAACTCATCGACCTGCTCGCCCAGGGGGAGCGCAGCGTCGAGGACCTAGCGCGGGAGGCGGCGATGTCGGTGGCGAATACCTCTAGGCACCTGCAGGAGCTCAGGGCCGCTAGGCTCGTTGAGGTGAGGAGGGAGGGTCTGTACGGCTACTACCGGCTGGCCGACGATGGTGTATTCGAGGTGTGGCGTGCGATGCGGGATCTGGGAGAGGCCCGTCTCGCGGAGATAGACCGGCTGGTTGGGACCTACCTTACGGACCGGGAGTCGCTTGAGGCCGTTTGCGCGGAGGAGTTGCTGGTGAAGACGCGGAAGGGAGATGTGGTCGTGCTGGACGTGCGTCCGGAACAGGAGTACCGGGCGGGGCACATCCCCGGGGCGCGTTCCGTGCCGCTTGAGAAACTGGAGGCGTATCTGGAGGAGATCCCGAAAGACCAGGAGGTCGTCGCCTACTGCCGCGGGCCTTACTGCGTGTTCTCCGACGAGGCGGTTGCACTACTCAGATCGCGTGGTTACCAGGCAAGGAGACTGGCCGAGGGCCTGCCGGACTGGCAGGCGGCGGGGATGCCAGTAGAGACCAACTACTAGTGAACGGCAAGGAGTTGTAATGAGCGAACATCTACGCGAACAGCAAGGGCTTGAGCAAGAGCTCGACATCGGGATCTTGCGCGAGGCGATCCAAGAGGAGTACGCCGAGGTCGCGAACCACCCGACTAAGGGCTTCCACTTCCACACGGGGCGTCCGCTGGCGCGCATCCTGGAGTACCGCGACGAGTGGTTGGAGGGCATCCCGGAGTCCTCTATAGAGTCGTTCGCCGGTACTGGGAACCCCTTCAGCCTGGGTGAGGTCCAAGCAAGCGAGAGGGTGGTGGACATCGGCTCGGGCGCTGGGATAGACAGCCTGATCGCCGCCAAGATGGTTGGTCCCGAGGGCCATGTGGTCGGGGTGGACATGACACCGGTCATGCTCGAGAAGGCGCGTGCCGCGGCTGAAGAAGCCGGTCTAGAGAACGTGGAGTTTCATCAGAGCTACGCTGAGGAGTTGCCCGTCCCGGACAGCTGGGCCGACGTGGTGATCTCAAACGGCGTGCTCAACCTGATGCCGGACAAGCCCGCCGTGCTTATTGAGATGTTCCGCGCCCTCAAGCCAGGCGGACGGCTGCAGATCGCCGACATCCTGGTGCAAAAAGCCGTACCTGAGGAGGCCAAACGCAAGATAGACCTCTGGACCGGGTGAATCGCCGGGGCTCTGCTGGAGGCAGAGCTAGAGGCCACGGTCGTGGCCGCCGGTTTCGAAGGGTTCGAGATCACCTGGCGCAAGGACGTATTCAGCGGCGCGCCCCAGGCGGGTAGCGCGGCGAGCTTCGGTACCCTGGGGATAAACTTCCGGGCCCACAAGCCGGCCGATGAGAAATAAAGCGGTTGTAACGTCGAGCCGCGAGGCGCCGGCCCAGAAGACGCCCGCCCGGCCTACTGAGAAAGGTGGATATTCGCAGGGCGATGCCATCGGCACTAACACCCTGAGGGGTATGCTGGAGCGGGGAGATTCGGTCACGGTCGTTGACGTGCGCACAGCCGAAGAACGCGCCGAGTGGTCGATCCCCGGCAGCGTACACTTCGATACCTACGATGCTCTAAACGCCGGAGACGAGCATGCTATAGAAGGGCTTGACCTGCTAGACGCTGCGCCCGTGGTCACCGTGTGCGGAGCCGGGAAGACCAGCATGATCGCCGCCGATCAACTACGACGGCAAGATTACGAGGCATCATCGCTGGAAGGCGGGATGAAAGCCTGGAGCCTCGCCTGGAACACGGCTGAGGTAGAAGTGTCCGGCACCGACGCCGAGGTCGTCCAGGTCAGGCGCACGGGCAAGGGCTGTCTCTCCTACCTTATCGGCGCTGGAGGTGAAGCGGCGGTGATCGACGCCGCGGTGGACCCGGAAGTGTACGTAAGTCTGGCGGAGGAACATGGCTGGCGCATCACCCACGTACTCGACACCCACGTTCACGCCGATCATCTCTCCCGCTCTAGGACGCTCGCAGACTTGAGCGGGGCAAAGCTACACATGCCTGAAGGAGCACCACTCTCCTACCCGTTCTCGGCCGTAGCCGACGGGGGCGAGATTCGGATCGGCGAGGCGAGGCATCCGGGCTCGCGATCCTCGTGAGCGGCTCTGTCGTCTTCAACCTGGGAATCGCCGCGGTGGTCCCCTTGACGACCGACATCATCGTCGGGAGCGTCCCGCCCGAGCGGGCCGGGGCGGCATCGGGGATCTCGGAGACCGGCACCGAGCTCGGCGGCGCCCTGGGCATCGCGGTCCTCGGCAGCATCGGCGCGGCCGTCTACCGCAGCCGGATGGCCAGCGTATCCTTACCGGACGGTATCCCGCCCGAGGCGGCGGAGACGGCGCACGACACCCTGGGCGGCGCCGTGGCGGTGGCCGACGGGCTGCCCGGCCCGCTCGGAGCCGGTCTGCTCGGGGCGTCCCGTGAGGCGTTCACGCAGGCGCTGCAGGCGGCCGCCTTGACCAGCGCCGCCATCGCGCTGGGCATAGCGGTCCTCGTCTTGGTCCTGCTGGGAAACGTGCGGACGGGCGCCGAGACAGCGGGGCGACCGGATCGCCAGCCCGACGGACCGGCTCACTCTCCGACGCCGGAGGAATCGTGATCTCTGGGGGGTGAGAACCAGACCGACTCACGGAAGCGCGCGACGCATGGCTGGAGCAACGCTGACACAAACCAGGCTTCGAATGGCGCGCCGCGCGCCCCGCATGCCTCGGCTTCCGCGAGCCACCCGTCGAGCTTCTCGCCTTCGAGGTTTCTGACCATGCCGTTGAACTCCTGGGTCAGCCTTCGCGCGTCCGCGAGCGCCCCATCGGCCTCGCACAGCCTCTGCAAGTACGCCTTCTGCTCGTCGTTCAGCTTATCTTCTCGTCGCATGAAGAGCGCGGCCACGTTCTTTGAGGTGGGAGACAGCCCCGCGACGGAGCTCTTCCTCGCGCGGGGCACTGAGGACGGCGGTTTCCCGTTCGCCTCGGCGCGCCTGATCTGGGCCGTGAGCTGGGCCGTGAAGCGGGCGCAGATCTCCTCGCTGTTGGCGTAACCCTTCTCGCGGATCTCGCGGTAGAGCTTCTTGCCGTTGTGGCAGCCCTCGTTCCATCGTCTGAGGAGGTAGGGAACGTAGGGGTCGAGTACGCTCGCCTTCCTCTTTTACGCCCTGCGCGGGGGAGGCTCGGTGAGATCCTTGTAGCGGTAGACGATCCTGGCGCTTATGCCGAGCCGGCGGCAGATGTCCCTGAGCTCCTGAGGTCCGCGCCGGCAAGGTACAGGCGCCGGATGTCCTTCCATTGCCGGACCAGGCGCTCGTGGCGCTTCTGGGCGGCCTCCTCTATCTTCCGGTCGTGGGCCCTCGGCCGGTTGGGCATGATGGGTCCGGAACCGAAGGCCCTATCGCTCCTGTCTTCGGGCTCAGTCCCTAGCATCGCCGCCCGGCGCAGCGCGGGCTGTTTGTGGAGCAGGAAATTCTCTAGCTCGTGCGCGAGGTTATGCAAGAGGTGCCATCGGTCGGTCACCTGCACGGCGCTCGGAACGCCCTTTGCCAACGCCTCGCGGTAGATGTTCGAGCGGTCCCTGGCGGCGAACTCCACCTCGGGGTGCCGCTTGAGCCAAGCCACGAGACCCTCTTGCGAGCGTGCTGCGAGCGTGCTGGCAGCAGGTCTACGACCCGCCTGCGCTCGAGGTCCACGAGGATCGTCCCGTAGGTGTGGCCCCTCCTGAAAGCGAAGTCTTCCACGCCCAGCACCCTCACCTTCCCGCCGTCCGGCATCGGGGCGCTCTTCGCCCTTCCGAGCAGAGCGTCTCGACCGACCACGAGACCGAGCTCGGCGGCCAGCCTGGCCCCGGCGCGCCCAACCAACTCCAAGACGCACGCAAGCATCGCCCCTTCCAACCGATCCGTCTTGCGGGCACGGGCTGCCACGTCCGGCAGCCTCTCGCAGAAGATATGCCTCTCGCACGAGGCCTCGTCGCAGAAGAAGCGCCTCGCGCGAACCTCGCGCTCAACGGAGATCCCGTGCCAGGGCAGGTCCGAGACCGTCCGGGTGTAGTGGCTGTGGACCCGAGACGAGTCGCGCCTGCAGAGCGGGCAGACGCAACTCCTCGACCCGGACGATACGCAGATGCTCACGTGCCCGGTCTTGATGCCCAGGCTTTCGAGTTGCAGGCCCTCGGGGAGCAGTTCGTGGGTTGCGATGGTGGTCCTCATGGCGGCGCATCTCCTTACCCGGCTTGACGGAGCCTAACGGTAAGGCTTGTTCACCACGAACGCGACAGAACCCGCTATTTATGGTCGAGTTTCTCACAAGAGATGTAACACGGGTATTCGAACAAGGTGGGGTGTTGTTCATCTACGGCTCGGGGCGCAAGACCGACAAGCTCGACGCCCCGAAGCTAGCCCGCCTGGCCCGAGCCGACTCCGAAGTACTCCACCCCGTAAAGGATCGAAGGAAGGACTGCCAGGCGCACCTGGCTCTCATCCATGCACGGGAGGCGCTGGTGCACGCCCGCACTCAGCTGATCAACCACGCGCGGGGCACGGTCAAGTCTTTCGGGGCACGCTTGCCCGGATGTTCAGTCAGGAGTTTCCACAAAAAGGTTCGCGACCAGCTTCCCCCGAACTCGCCGAGGGTCTCGAACCCATAGTAGAGACCATAGCCTCGCTCACCGGGCAGATCAACACCTACAACCGGCGCATAGAGGAGTTGGCCACAAAGCGCTACCCGCAGGTCGATCTCTTGCGGCAGGTGCAAGGGGTGGGGACGCTCACTGCCCTGACCTTCGTGCTGACCCTGGAGGACCCTAGAAGATTCGGCAAGAGCCGGACGGTGGGGGCGTACCTGGGCCTCGTTCCCGGCACCAACCAGTCTGGGGAGAGGGATCTCCAGAATCGAATCGCTAGGGAGGGCAACGAGATGCTAAGGAGCATATTGGTCACGGGCGCCCACTACATTATGGGTCCACTCGCGAAGACGAGCCGAGCGGGGTTGAAAGGGGAGTGATGCGCGAAAGGTTGATACAAAGGCAGGCACGCCACGGCGGCGATGGCTTCCGGTGGCGCGTGGAGGGCTTCTCCGACGCCGTCTTCGCGTTCGCCGTCACGCTCCTGGTGGTCTCTTTGGAGGTGCCTAGGACCTTCGACGAACTCCTCGGCACGATGCGGGGCTTCCTCGCCTTCGCGATCTGCTTCGCCCTGCTGCTGTGGATCTGGTACGAGCACTACAAGTTCTTCAGGCGCTACGGCTTGAGGGACACCTCGACCGTGTGGCTGAACTCGGCGCTGCTGTTCCAACGCGTGCTCTACGCGGCGAGTTGAGATCCAGGAATCGTTCCTGCGAAAGCTCGCTGTGGTTTCATCAGATCTTCGGAAGAACCGTGAAAACGGGGCAAACCCAGATACGAGCTATGTCGTGTTCGCGGTCGGTCCCGAATCGGAGCGCGCCGTGTCCGTTGGCCTTGATGGACAAAGCGCCTGGGACACTCGACGCGATGGTTCTCGAAGCGTCGTGCGAGCCTCGTTCGATACGACAAGAAGGCTTCCAGCTACCTGTGGATGATCAAGGTATTTGGACGCCTCCGCTTATCCTTTCGACCATCTCACGTCAGGTGGCGCGGTTACTTGGGGGCGGCGGCCGCTCCGATGCCGAGGCCCTCGGCGACGAGGGTTCCGAGATCGGGGTCGACCTGGCTCCAGTACTCAACGACCCGCTCCTTCACGTCCGGCTGGACGTCGTCATCGCCCGCATGACCAACGATGTTGGCGACGAGGTGGTCGCGGTCGGTGTCGTTCATGACGTTGCGATACAACGCGCCGGCTTGTCCGAAGTCGTCGTCCTCGGCGTGCTTGTCGTATGCGTAGCGGCCCACCTCGCCGGCCTCGACCGCCCACCCGAGGTCCGCGCCGCGCTGCGGGTCGGCCTGGGGGCCGCCGTAGGAGTTGGGCGCGTAGACGGGCTGGGTGCCGGAGTGGTGGTAGGTCATCCGCCCATCCTGGTTGTAGGAGTGCGTCTCGACCTTTGGCGCATTGATCGGCAGTTGTTCGTAATTTGGGCCGATCCTGTGCAAATGGGTGTCGTGGTAGGAGAAGATGCGGCCCATCAGCATCTTGTCAGGGCTCAGGCCGGTGCCTGGCACGAGGTTGGCGGGCGAGAAGCCGGCCTGCTCGACCTCGGCGAAGAAGTTGGCCGGGTTGCGGTCGAGGACCATGCGGCCCACGGTGATCGGTGGGTAGTCGGTGTGCGGCCACACTTTGGTGAGGTCGAACGGGTTGAACCGGTAGTCGGCGGCCTCCTCGAAGGGCATGATCTGCATCTCCAGCCGCCACTCGGGAGCCTGGCCGCCGTCGATCGCCTCGCGCATGTCGCGGCGGTGGAAGTCCGGGTCTTCGGCGGTCATGGCTTTGGCTTCGTCGTCGGTGAAGTTGTCGGCACCCTGGACCGTCTTGAAATGGTACTTGACCCAGAAGCGCTCCCCGCCCGCATTGATCCACGAGTACGTGTGGCTGGAGTAGCCGTTCATGTTGCGCCAGGTGCGCGGCGTCCCGCGGTCTGACATCAGGATCGCCACCTGGTGGGCGCTCTCGGGTGAGAGCGTCCAGAAGTCCCATTGCATGTTGTTGGAGCGCATGCCCGTGTCCGGCAGCCGCTTCTGGGAGTGGATGAAGTCCTGGAACTTGGTCGCGTCGCGGACGAAGAACACCGGCGTGTTGTTGCCGACCAGGTCGAAGTTGCCCTCGTCGGTGTAGAACTTCAGCGCGAAGCCGCGCGGATCGCGCACGGTGTCGGGATAGCCCTGCTCGCCGGCCACCGTGGAGAAGCGCGCGAACACCGGCGTGCGCTTGCCGACCTCGGCGAGGAAGCTCGCTCCGGTGAACTGGGTGACGTCCTCGGTGACCTCGAAGAAGCCGTGGGCGCCGCCGCCCTTGGCGTGCACGACGCGCTCCGGGACGCGCTCGCGGTTGAAGTGCTGCATCTTCTGCACAACGTAGTGATCGTGCAGAACGGTCGGACCATCCGGCCCAACGGTCAGCGAATGCTCGTCACTGGGAGCCAGGATGCCGGAGTCGGTCGTCGTGGCCGGTGGCCTCTCTTGCTCATGATCACTCATGCCTTGCCTCCTGCTTCCTCGGGGACGCCATCAGCCTCCTGGCACCGGGGACACACTCCCCAGTAGATGACTTCCGCTGCATCTATCAGGTAATCGATCTTATCCATCGGTTCGAGACATGGGGCGTGTCCAACCGCGCAGTCGACATCGGTGATTTCACCGCAGCGTCGACAGACGAGGTGGTGGTTGTCGCCCACGCGACGCCCGTAGCGGGCCGGACTCCTGGCCGGCTCGATGTGACTCACAAGCCCGACCTCTTCGAAAGTCCCCAGTACGTCATAGACGGCCTGCGTGGACACCGCGCCGAGCCGCGTGCGGCCCCGGTGATCTCCTCCACCGAGGGGCGGTCAAGGCCCCCGACCACGGAGAGGACGGCCATTCGGGGCACCGTGACCCGCAGACCCGCCCGCCGCAACCGGGCCTCGTCATCCACCGTGGTGGGTGCTTGTAAATGTTCCATGCCGCCTAGCATAAACTATAGAGTGGAAGCGTTCAAGATATTGATTAACTCACCTTACGCACAGGCTTTGAGCCCGACATTGGCCAGCCGCATCCGCTGTAGCTCCTCATAGGATGCCCGGATCGCTTTGAGGTAGATGACGGAACGTATGGCGAAGTGGTTCAAGGACGTTGCCAGCTTCACCCACTCCAGCTTAATGGTTCATCCGCTAAGTTCCATATCATTCATTAGCCGATCGATGCTACCCTGGGCATTCCCGCCAGCTCCAATCTTAGGGGAGGGCGATGCCTCCTGCGACGGCCCCAGACGTACGGATGACGGTGTTCGTTCCAGTAGGCGGTTGCTCTTTCGATGGCCGCCGCCACTCCTTCCCAGGTCTCGAACCTGTGGCCCCTGAGCGCTAGCGACTTGAGAGTCTTCCACCAGGGCTCGATCAGGTTGAGGTAGGCGGCGTACTTGGGCTGGAAGACGAACTCCCACCGAGGGTGAGCCAGGTTGAACAGCAAGAGGCGGCAGCTACTCACGAGCCATCCCCGGCCCACTGGGGCGTCGCGGTAAGCCTACCCCGCGACCCGCTTAGATCGTAGGGCTACTCACACTCCTCCTGAGAATAGTTCGTGATTGGCGATAACGGCTCGCACGTGGCTCTTCTCCTTACCCGCCTCGATGGAGCCTAACGGTAAGGCCTGTTCACCAGGAACGTTACTGCTGGCGAATTCGGAAGCGGCTCAAATGTAGCTTCGTCAGCTGCTACTTGGAGCTAAGGCGAGCCCAGAAAACGGCCAAATTCGAGCAGAGACCGATGGTTCACGGGGTCAGTGTGCCCACCCTGCACAATTCGCCAGCGGTATCAGGAACGCGACAGAACCCGGACCTAAAGGCGAGGTTTCTAGCGATCAAGCACCACGAGCAGGTCGCCTGGCTCGACGTTCGCTCCCGACGTGACGGCAACCCGCTCGACGGTGCCATCCGCCGGAGCCCCTATGGCGCTCTCCATCTTCATAGCCTCTAGTGTCCCGATCTGTTCCCCTTCCTCGACGCTCTGCCCTTCCACGACAGACATCGTCACCACTCCGGTCATCGAGGCGGCGACATGGTCTTCTCTGGCTGGATCCGCCTTCTCGCGCACGGGGGTCTCGGGCTCGAGGGAGCGGTCCTGAGCGTCTACGGGCCGGTTGTGGCCGTTGAGGGTGATGAGCAGGGTCCTTATCCCTCGCTCGTCCGGTTCGGTCACGGCTTCGATCTGGACGTAGAGTCTGACGCCGGGCTCGAGGTCCACCGTCAACTCTTCTCCCGGCTCAAGCCCGTAAAGGAACGCTTTGGTCGGAATGACCGAGACGTCACCATACCGTTCCTCGGCTTTCTCCTGCTCCCTGGCCGGTCCGGGGAGCATCAGCCGGCTCAACGCCGCCCGACGGTTATCGCCACCCAGAGCCGTCCGGTCCTCTTCGGATAACTCTCCATTCTCCGCGGTTTCGCCGCGCTTTTCGAGAACCCGCGAGCGCAGGGGCTCCGGCCATCCTCCCGGCGGCACGCCGAGGTCTCCGCGCAGGAAGCCGAGAAAGCTGTCGGGAAGGTCGTATGAGGCGGGGTCTTTGGCGAAACCATCCGGGTCTATGTCCGCGGAGAGCAGATACAGCGCAAGGTCTCCCACTACCTTGCTCGTGGGCGTTACCTTCACCAGCCTCCCGAGCATCTTGTCGCAGCGGTCATAGTACTCCTCTACTTCCTCGAAGCGATCACCGAGCCCCATCGAGATGGCCTGTTGGCGGAGGTTTGAGAGTTGTCCCCCGGGTATCTCATGCCGGTAAAGCGTCCCCGTGGGTGAACGCAACCCCGCCTCAAAAGGCGCGTAGAGGGTACGCACTGCCTCCCAGTAGGGTTCCATGTCTCCGAGAGCGTCGAGCGAGAGGCCGGTGGCCCGCTCCGTGTGGTCAGTGGCCGCCACGATCGCGGAGAGGGACGGCTGGCTGGTCATGCCCGACATGGGAGCCGCCGCGCCGTCTATGGCGTCCACCTCGGCTTCTATGGCCGCGAGGTATGTGGCGAGCTGCCCGCCAGAGGTATCGTGGGTGTGCAGGTGGACCGGAAGATCGAACTCGCTCCTGAGAGCGGAGATGAGCCTCCGGGCAGCCGGAGCCCGCACCAGACCCGCCATGTCCTTGATGCAGATAATGTGAGAGCCGGCTTCCACCAGCTCCTCCGCGAGGCGAAGATAATAATCGAGGGTGTAGAGATTCTCGTTCGGGTCAGAGAGGTCGGCTGTGTAGCAGAGGCATCCCTCGGCGACCGCTCCGGCTTCCAACACCGCCTCTATGGCGGGACGCGTCTGAGAGATGTCGTTATTGGCGTCGAAGATGCGGAAGATGTCGAGGCCTGTAGCGTGCGTCTCCTCGACAAAGGAACGCACCACGTCTTTCGGGTAGCGGGTGTATCCGACAGCGTTCTGGCCGCGCAAGAGCATCTGCAAGCAGACGTTGGGGAGGGCCTCTCTTGTGCGGGCGAGCCGGTCCCACGGGTCTTCGTGCAGGAAGCGCAGGGCCACGTCGAAGGTCGCACCGCCCCACACCTCCGCGCTAAAGAGCTCGGGCATGGTGCGGGCGATATGCGGCGAAGCGGCAAGTATGTCGAAGGTACGCATTCGGGTGGCGAATAGCGACTGGTGGGCGTCGCGCATGGTGGTGTCGGTGATCTGCAAGGCCGTACTCTCGCGCAACCAGCGGGCGAAGCCTTCCGGGCCCAACTCTTGTAGCCTCTGGCGGGAGCCGGGCGGCGGTTCCCCTTCCAGGGTCCCTTCCAGCAGGGTTGGGAGCTTGGTGCGCGGGTCGGGCGCAGCGGGCGGTTCTCCGTGAGGGCGATTTACCGTTACGTCGGCGAGCAGGTCGAGGAGGCGGCTGGCGCGGTCCTGTCCGGTGGCGACGGCGGTGAGGTGCGGCCTCTCATCTATGAAGGAGGTGGTCGCCTCTCCCGCGAGGAAGTCCGGGTCGGCAAGCACCGCACGCAGGAAGGCCGTGTTGGTCGCAACGCCTCGCACCCGGAACTCGGCGAGACCTCTCCTGGCTCTGCGGGCGGCGGACGGGAGATCCGTTCCGCGGGCGGTGAGCTTAGCCAAAAGCGAGTCGAAGTAAGGACTGATCTCCGTCCCGGCATGCGTCCCGGCGTCGTCGAGACGTATGCCGGCCCCGCCCGGCGAACGGTATACGCTAACACGTCCGGTGTCCGGCCTGAAGCCCTGAGCAGGGTCCTCGGTCGTGACGCGACACTGCAAGGCGACGCCACGCTGGTGGATATTCTCCTGGGCGAGGCCGAGGTCCGAGAGCGTCTCTCCACCGGCGATGCGGAGCTGCGCATGGACGATGTCAACGTCGGTGGTCTCCTCGGTGACGGTGTGCTCAACCTGTATTCGCGGGTTCATTTCGATAAAGGCGTGCTCTTTATCCTCGTCGACCAGGAACTCGACTGTGCCCGCGTTCCGGTAGCCCACGGCCCTCCCGAAACGGACTGCCTCCTCGCACAAGCGATTCCGCACCTCTTGGTCCAGGTTCGCCGCGGGAGCCATCTCCAGCACCTTCTGGTGGCGGCGCTGCACCGAGCAGTCACGCTCGTAGAGGTGGATCAACTCTCCTTCCGCGTCGGCTAGGATCTGCACCTCGATGTGCCTGGGCCTGATGAGTGCCTGCTCCAGAAACACCGTTGTGTCGCCGAAAGCGCCCTCAGCCTCGTGCATCGCGGTCTTCACAGCATCCGACAAATCACTGGAGCGCTCGACGAGGCGAAGTCCTCTCCCTCCTCCTCCGCCAGCCGCCTTCACGAAAACCGGGTAGCCGATCTCCTCCGCCGCTGAAAGCGCTTCCTCCTTGCCCCCGACGGGATTGGAGGCGCGTAACACAGAGACTCCCGCTTGCTCCGCTGCTCGGCGGGCGCGCAGCTTGTCTCCGGTGAGCTCGAGCACCCGTGCGGGTGGTCCCACGAACACTATACCGGCCTCCTCGCACGCTCTCGCGAACTCCGCGCTCTCGGAGAGGAAACCGTAGCCGGGGTAGATGGCGTCGGCCTCCACCCTGAGCGCGGTCTCGACCAGCGTCTCTACGTCCAGGTAGGCGTGTACCGGATGGCCCGTCTCCCCGATCTCGTACGCTTCGTCGGCCTTCTGGCGGTGCAGGGAGCCGCGGTCGTCCGGGGTGTAGACGGAGACGGTGCGGATGCCGAGTTCATAGGCCGCTCGGAACGCACGGATGGCGATCTCCCCGCGGTTGGCGACCAGAACCTTCTTCAACATCGTGTCAGCTCCCAATAAAGGCAAGTAGTTAGACGCTTGATTATTTCGCACATACCGAGATTGTCGTCTTGCCTCCTCCGATCATTTAGACAATCAGGTCTCAATGCTCACTTCTTCCCAGGGCCGCTACCCGCTCGCGGATTCGTCAGATGCGGTTGTCGCCTTCTTTATGTCTGGACGTTTCTTTATCGATCTGTTTCCTTACTTCTGGCGGAGGGCCCTGGATGTACAAGACCGAACTCCAGGACATAAATAGGGTGGGATCTCCCGCGTTTCGCTTTACCTCGATTCCCAGCGGTCCATAACTTTCCAGATAAAATGAGGTAGTGACGGCTTCCGGTTGGGCTTTAACCGGTTTGGTAGGCTCGCCAGGATCTATGCTGGGGCCGGACATGTAAGAGATAAAGACCCAGTATCCTAACCACTCCGAGAGTACCAGTGAGTTTGCTTCTGACTTTTCGTCCTGTTCCACTTTTTCCACTCCCAAGGTTGTTACTTCTCGCGGAGGCGGCGCCTCGCACGGGGCGCCGCCCTGCAAAGTTTTCCCAAAGACTCCTACATCAGGTCCATGTTCATTCCGGCTCTGTTTACCGCCGCCGCGCCAGCCCCTTCCCAGGGCTCGGCCACTACTACATCGGTGGTGACTATGAGCGAGCCGATGGAGGCCGCGTTCTGAAGCGCCGAACGGGTGACCATCGCAGGATCTATGACGCCTGCCGCCACCAAGTCCTCATACTCGCCGGTGAGCGCGTTGAAGCCTATAGAGCCGCCTTGCGTCCTGACTCTGTCGACCACTATGGCGCCCTCAGCCCCGGCGTTCGTGGAGATCTGACGGATCGGCTCCTCAAGCGCCCGGTGAATGATGCGCGCACCGGTCCGCTCGTCACCGTCAAGCGAGTCGATGATGCCCGTGACGGACTCTTGAGCGTGCAGCAATGCCACACCGCCGCCCGGCACGATGCCCTCTTCGAGAGCCGCGCGGGTCGCGGAGAGAGCGTCCTCTACGCGGTGCTTCTTCTCCTTGAGCTCCGTCTCGGTGGCGGCACCGACCTTGATGACGGCGACACCGCCGGCCAGCTTGGCAAGCCGCTCCTGAAGCTTCTCATGATCGTATCCGGGAACGGTGTTTTTGAGTTCGGCCTTGATCTGGTTAAGTCGGCCCTTGATGATGTCCGCGTCTCCACTGCCGTCAACTATGGTCGTGCTGTCCTTGGTGATGACGACCTTGCGGGCGCGACCGAGCTGATTGAGCTGCGTGTTCTCCAGCTTGAGACCGAGATCCTCGGTGATGACCTCTCCGCTGGTCAAGAGAGCTATGTCTTCGAGCTGCCGTTTGCGTCGGTCACCGAAGCCCGGCCCCCTCACCGCGGCAACGTTGAAGGTGCCGCGCAGCTTGTTGACGATCAAGGTAGAAAGAGCCTCCCCCTCCAGATCGTCGCAGATGATAAGGAGTGGCCGGCTCGACTCTATGATCTGATTGAGTATTGGCAACAGATCCTGGAGGTTTCTGATCTTCTGGCTGGCGATCATGATGTACGGGTCTTCCAACACCGCTTCCATGCGGTCTTGATCCGTGACGAAATGAGGAGAGACGTAGCCCTTGTCGAAGTGCATCCCCTCGGTGAACTCCAGCTCCATACTCAGGGTCTGGCCTTCCTCGACGTTGACCACACCGTCCTTGCCGACCCTGTCGATGGCCTTGGCAATGACGTTGCCGATCTCCTTGGAGCGCGCCGAGATGGCTCCCACCCTGGCGACTTCGTCTTTGCTGGAGATCTCCGTTGACTGCTCGCGGATCGACTCGACCGCAGCCTCGATAGCCTTTTCGATGCCGCCTCTCAGGATGACCGGGTTCGCGCCCGCCGCGACGTTCTTTAGTCCCTCATGCACGATCATCTGAGCTAGGACCAGCGCTGTTGTCGTCCCGTCACCCGCGGCTTCGTTCGTCTTGGTCGCGACTTCGAGGACCAACTGTGCGCCCTGGTTCTCGAAGATGTTCTTGAGTTCGATCTCGCGTGCTATGGTTACCCCGTCGTTGGTGATCGTCGGCAAACCGAATTTCTTGTCGAGCACTACGTACTGGCCCTTTGGGCCGAGCGTAACCTTGACCGCACCGGCTAACTTGTTTACACCTCTCTCCAGTGCTCGACGTGCGTCAGAGTCAAATTTTAGTTGCTTGTGCGCCACGTTCTGACCTCCTCCATCACACCGCGAGCTTCCCGGAACCGCAGCCGTCTTGAATCTATTCCCCGAGAATTTTGCTAGTCGCCGAAGATCCCGGAAAGGTTTTCGGGATCCAGGATCAGGTAACCTTCGTTCAGTCTTCCCGTCCTAGAGTCCTTTCTCCTTATGACTCATTTTGTGTGAAACAGCGGCCCGGGCCTCTAGGCCCGGCCGTTGCCATACTGACTGAGCGGCTATCAGGCTGCGGCGCCTTCAGGGATAAGGATGCCGCGTCCGCGGAGGTTGCCGGAGTTGAGGTCCTGTATGGCGTCGTTAACGGCGTCCAGCGGGTAGGTCGAGGTGTGAAGCGTGACCAGGCCGCGCGCCGTCAGGT
>JAABUR0100004205.1_pt1 | contig 19436 bp, 16 predicted proteins | sample 5560091 | NCBI WGS metagenome assembly JAABUR01 (sample SAMN10711879, study PRJNA513375) | rock metagenome | isolation source: Antarctica rocks | place: Antarctica: Victoria Land, University Valley sud | reverse complement strand
GCTACGCGATGGACGGGTTCGACCTGCTCATCCTCGGCTTCGCCCTGACGGCGATCAGCGCCACCTTCGCCCTGCGGCCCGACCAGGCGGGGTCGCTGGCCACGATCACCCTCGTCGGCGCCGTGCTCGGGGGGTTCGTCGGCGGTGTCCTCAGTGACTACGTCGGGCGTGTGAAGGTGCTGACCTACTCGATCCTCGTCTTCGCGTTGTTCACCGCGCTCACCGGTCTCGCCCCCAACTTCGCGCTGCTGACGGTCTTCCGCTTCATCGCCGGGGTCGGCCTGGGCGCCGAGTTCGGTGTCGGCATGACCCTCGCGGCAGAGGCCTGGCCGGCCAGGATGCGTGCCCGGGCGACGTCCTACGTTGCGCTCGGCTGGCAGTCCGGGGTGCTCCTGGCAGCCTTCGTCTCTGCGTGGGCGATCCCGGCCATCGGCTGGCGCGGCTTGTTCCTCCTTGGCGCGATCCCCGCCGTCATGGCGTTCTTCGTGCGGCGCCACGTCGACGAGCCCGCGATCTTCGCGGCGCGCAAGGGCAGGGCGGGGGGACGGTTCCCGTTGTGGCTGCTGTTCGCGGACGCCCGTACGACGAAGTCCAGCATCGGGATGCTCGTGCTCACCTCGGTGCAGAACTTCGGCTACTACGGCCTCATGATCTGGCTCCCGAGCTTCCTGGCCCAGCGCTACGGGTTCGGCCTGACCAAGACCGCCGTGTGGACGGGGGTCACCATCCTTGGCATGGCGTTCGGCATCTTCGCCTTCGGGTGGCTGGCCGACAGGTACGGGCGCCGACCCCTGTTGCTGATCTTCCAGGCGGGTGCCGCCGTGTCGGTGCTGGCCTACAGCCAGATCGGCTCCGAGGTGGGCCTGCTGGTCGGGGGCGCCATCATGGGCATCTTCGTCAACGGCATGCTCGGCGGCTACGGGGCCCTCATGGCCGAGCTGTTCCCGACCGCCGCGCGAGCGACGGCGCAGAACGTGCTGTTCAACCTCGGTCGCGGGGTGGGCGGCTTCGCGCCGCTCGTCGTCGGGCTGCTCGCAGCGGCATACTCCTTCCAGCTGGCCATCGGCCTGCTCGCGATCATCTACGTCATCGACATCGTCGCCACCCTGTTGCTGATACCAGAGCGTCGTGGGATGGAGCTCGAGTGAAGGGGCAACCGTCGTGTGTGTCGCCCCGGTGGACGGGACCCGGGCGTTGCGTCTCGTCGTCCGGATCGGTCAGGAGACTCGTGCACTTTCAGGGGTCTGGCGCGTCAGGTGCAGCGGAAGACGTGTCTGCCCTCGGTCTGGGAGGCGGACTGCACGTCCAGGATGTCGCGTATGACGGCGAAGGTCTCGGCAAGAGGGAGGGGGGTCTTCGAGATGCGCAGGCTCTTGGAGGTGACGGCGACCGGGTGCCACCAGGCACCGTCGACCGTGAGGGTGGGCTCGGGCTCGATGGTGTCGACACTGATCTGCAGGCCGGCACCAGCAAAGCCCTCATGCGCGACGGGCCGCACGAGCCGGTCCTCCACAGGGATGCCGACCTGATCCAGTCTGGCGTGCAGGGCGGCTGCTGAGGCGAGGTCTTGCTCGTGCAGGGTTGCCGCGACCTTGACTCGAAAGCCCAGTGAGCGGGCCTGATCGATCCCGTCGATGGCCCTGGCGTGCGAGCCGGTCCCGCGTTGGGCGTCGTGCAGGCCAGGGCTGGCCGAGTCGAGGCTGACCTGGAGCACGACCCGGGCCGTGTCCATCGACTCCAGCATCTCCCGCCGGCGCCCGCGGCCGAAGACCATGGCGTTGGTCAGGACAGTGACCGGGACCCGGACGGCGGCGTGGGCCACGATCTCGTCCAGCTCGGGGTGCAGGAAGGGTTCCCCGCCAGTCACGAGAAGCTCCTTCCCGCCGAGGGAGGCGAACTCCTCCACCGCGGCGGCGGCGAGGTCGGGGGGCATGCTCCGCGGGTCGGCCTTGGGAGAGGACTGCGCGCAGCAGTAGGTGCAGGCCAGGTTGCAGTGGAAGTTGGAGTAGAGCCACAGTCGGGTGCCCAGCTCGGCCGGGATCCCCGTGCTCAGGACGTCGGCGAGACGGTCCGGGCTGGCTGGCGGAGCGGGCGCGGCCGGGCCGCCGCGGCGCACCAGCAGCTGCCACGGCCCGTCTCCCTGGACCGCCACCAGCTCATGACCTGCCAGTCGGGCCCAGACCGGCAGGTCAGCCAGGACCGACTTCTCTCGGGTCCGCAGCAGCAGCACCTGCCCGGCAGCGATGCGTCGTATCGCGCTCGTCAGGCTCAGCAGGAGCCCGCTGCCGCAGTCTTGGTCGCCGCCGTCGAGCTCGGCGTTCGGGGTGGGCAGCGTCGGTGTACCCACCTCAGAAGGAGAGGGAGGCTGCGCCGTCAGCAAGCAGGCCGACCAGCGTGGCGCCCCCGACGATCGTGGCGCCCTCGATGAGGTGCTCCTCGGTGATGCCGCGTTTCTTGGCGCACGGGCTGCACACGAGGAACGTGCCCCCCGCGGCCACGAAGGAGGAGACGAGCTCACCCATTGGGGCGAACCCCTCCTCGCGGAGAGTCTCCGCGACGCCGTTCTTGGCGATCAGGGTGCCCTCCGAGGAGAGGAACACGGCGGTCCGCTGGGCCGAGGCCACGGAGGCTCCGGCGACCACCATGGCGACGCTGGCCCTGTCGACGTCGTCGGATGAGTGCGTCAAGGAGATGACGAGTCCGTTCATGAGGCTTCCTTCCACAAGGGGTTGTCAGTGCTGGTCGCGCGGTCGCGCAGGTCGCTTGTGCTCGTCTGGGGGCGTGCTGCTCAAGGGAGACTGGGCCGACTCCGCCTGGGGTGTTGTGACATCGCCGAACCGGGCAAGGTGCCACGGTCGGCCGGACTGGGTCTGGTTCGCGGTGGCTGTGAGCCGAATGTCGAAGTGGGGGCGCCCGTCCGGTCCCCGACCCGCGCCCTCAAACACGTGGCCCGTCAGATGGCACCAGAACGGGATGTCCAGCGGGGCTGCCGGATCGGTGGCGATCAGACGGATCACGGTGCCGGGCGGACGCCGCCCGATCGCGTGGACGAGGTTCAGGAGCAGCTCGCCGCAGCTGAGACTCCCGCCGTCCAGAAGGTGGGGCTGCGCCTCGACACCGTTGCCGACGTTCACCGGCGGCGGGTCAGCCACGGACGGATGCCCCGGGGCGCCGTGCCGTCGCAGCGGGATCGAGCCCACCCGCACGCCGGGCATCGGAGCGCATGGCCCGCCCGAGGACGCCGGCCACCAGCACCAGGGCCAGCAGGAGCCCGGTGCTGCCCCCGTCGGCCCCGAGGGGGACGGATCCGAAGCCCCAGCGGGCCACGACGGACAGCGCAGCGACTCCGGCGACGGCAGCTGCCCCTAGGGCCAACCCAGGGCGCCGGCGGGCGCCGGCCGTGAGCAGGGCCGCGCCGAGGGCCAGCATCACCAGGCCGCCGAGGAGGTTGAACTGCCCGAAGGACAGCTGCAGGACAGAGATGCCCGGGCGCGTGCCGGCGCTGGCGAGCGGGTCACCAAGGGAGCCGGCAGCGGACCAGAGGCCCACTCCGGCTGCCGCGGCGCCCCAACCGACCAGCTGCCGGGACGCGCGAGCCGCACGCTCCCCGCGCTGGGACAGCAGCGCCGCGTCGACCCCCGGAACCCTCGCCGGTGCCGCGGCCAGCACCCCCGCGTGAGCGGCCGCCATGAGCACATAGCTCCACGGCCACTCTCCCGGCGCGGCGAGCACGGACAGTCCAATCGCAACGGCCTGGACGATCCCGAGCAGCGCTGCCACACGGGTCAGCGTGCCGGTCAGCAGCAGGGCAGCGAGCAGTGTCTCGACCGCCAACGTGGCCCATCCGAACACCGTGTAGTGCGGCAGGACCAGCTGCTCGATGACCCAGCTGTACGGAGGCAGCACCGGATGTGAGACGGCGCCGGCGACGAAGGTGTACAGCCCGTAAGCGGGGGGGCCCTTGCCAAAATCCGGAGGGGTCTTCCACCCGAGGTTCGACAACCACATCAGGCCCAGGGTGACCCGGACGACGGCTATCACCATCGACCCGCCCCGAGGGTGGTCGGCGACCAGCCACGCTCTCAGCGATCTCATCGCCACACGATGCCCCCTGGGCGCAGCCCGGGTCAACCAGCTCACCACGCCGTCACCATGCCGTAAGGCACCAACAGCGGGCATGGTTTCTCCTTGGCGGGTCCGAGGTACGGGAGAGCAACCCTGCGACCAGCCGCAATCCTTCCCGGGGCTTCGTCGCGGTGCTCGTGGAGGGCTGCCCGAGGGCTGGTCGCAAGGTCGAGGACACACCAGGGAACACAGCGAGGACCCCAGAGGGTTCCCACGTCGTGCCCGGATCTCCACACGACGCCCACGCTCAGGCCCAGGCGCGGGCCTTCCGTGCCTACGTCGAGCCCGAGATCGAGGTGATGTTCCGGGTCGCCCGATCCCTGACCGGGAACACGGCGGACGCCGAGGACCTCACCCAGGAGAGCCTCATCCGCGCATTCCGGGGTATTCACCGCTTCGACGGCAGACACCCGCGGGCGTGGCTGCTCACGATCCTGCGGCACACCCACCTGAACATGCTCAGGCGCCAGCGGCCCGGCACGGTCGACGACTGGGGCACCCTCGGCGGGAGCCGCCCCGCGTTCGGGGCGGCCGTGGGACGCAGCGCGGAGGACGAGGTCGTCGACGACACGCTGCACCACGAGCTCGAGGCGGCGCTCGCGGCGCTCGACCCGCGCTTCCGCGAGACCCTCATCCTCGTCGACGTCCACGGCCTGACATATGCGGACGCCGCTGCCGCTCTCGGCATACCCCTCGGCACGGTCATGTCACGCCTGAGTCGAGCCCGCGACCGGGTGCGTGCGCATCTCGGCCCCGATCTTCTTCTCTCCCGGAGGCTGTCGTGATCGCAACTCTGCGGCGCATGGTTACCTGTCACTGGTCGGCTCGTCGGCTTCAGCGCTACCTGGACGCCGATCCGTCCGCCCCCCTGACGCCCGGCGAGGTCGTGCGCCTCGAGTCGCACCTTGCCATCTGCGACAAGTGCGCAACGGTCGCCGACGAGCACCGTGGCCTGCGCCTCGCCCTGTCCCACTGGCCCGGCCGGTCGGCAGCGGACCCGGAGGCAGTCGCCCGGCTGCGCTCCTTCGTCACCACGTTGACCACCCAGGAGCTCGAATGAGCGATGGACAGGTCTGGGACCTGGTCGTCATCGGGGGCGGCACCGCCGGCATCGTCGGAGCAAAGACGGCAGCCCGGTTGGGCGCGTCGGTGCTCCTGGTCGAGCGGGGACAGCTCGGCGGTGACTGCCTGTGGACCGGGTGCGTCCCGTCGAAGTCACTGCTCGCCTCGGCTGAGGCTGCCGCATCTGCCCGGTATGCCGCGGTGCTGGGTGTCGACGTGTCTGGCGTGGACGTCGACTTCACCGCCGTGATGAAGCACGTGCACGGCGCGATCGAGCAGATCGCTCCCACCGACTCGGCCGAGGCTCTCGCAGAGGCCGGCGTCGAGGTGGTCGTCGGTACGGCCGAGTTCACCGGCCCGCGGGAGGTCACCGTTGATGGTGACCTCATCCGTTTTCGGCAGGCGTTGCTCGCCACCGGCGCCTCACCGGCACTGCCCCCCATACCGGGGCTCGGGGACTCGCAGTACCTGACCAGCGACACCGTCTGGAAGCTGACGTCGCTGCCGAAGCGCCTGACCGTCCTGGGCGGCGGCAGCATCGGCTGCGAGCTCGGGCAGGCGTTCGCCCGGCTCGGGTCCGAGGTGACCATCATCGAGGGCGCCGATCGCCTCCTGCCGCGCGAGGACCCCGACGCCGCCCGGCTGGTCAATGCCGCGCTGCTTCTCGACGGGGTGAGCATCCGCACCGGTGTCCCGGTGGTGAAGGTCACGTCCGCGGACGAGCGCGACGGTGGGTCGGTGGCGCTCGAGGACGGCTCGAGCGTCGAGCACGACGAGCTGTTGGTCGCGGTGGGACGCAGGGCCCGGACCGGCTCGATGGGGCTGGATGCTGCCGGCGTCGCTGTGGACGAGCGCGGCTTCGTCATCGTCGACGAGCGGCTGCGGACGACCAACGCGCGCGTCTGGGCCGCAGGTGACCTCACCGGACACCCGCAGTTCACCCATCTGGCCGGTGTGCACGGAAGCGCGGCCGCCTCGAACGCCACGCTCGGGCTGCGCCGCAAGGTCTCAACGACCGCTGTGCCCCGGGTGACCTTCACCCAGCCAGAGGTCGCGGCCGTGGGCGTCTCCACCGAGGCCAAGCCCGGTCGCACCGTCGTCCACTGGGCGCACGCCGAGGTCGATCGGGCCGTCGCCGAGGCGAGTACCAGCGGGTTCACCAAGCTCGTCGTGGACGACAAGGGCACCATCCTCGGAGCGAGCATCGTCAGCCCGAGGGCGGGAGAGAGCCTGGGCGAGCTGACCCTGGCGGTCAAACACGGCCTGAAGACCCGCGATCTCGCGGCAACGACCCACCCCTACCCGACCTTCAGCGACGGAGCGTGGAACGCGGCGATCTGCGACGTGCAGGAGCGGCTCACCAGACCGCCCTACGCGCGGGCGATCCGGGCACTGAGCGGCGTCCGTCGGTGGCTGCTGGAGCGCCGCTGAGCCCGCAACCCTGAGCCGAGGATGGGCGTCCGGTCGTCTCGATGATTCCCGTCGAGCTGACCGGGAAGGTTATCCTCGCTTCGTTGGGTTTCCCCCCGAGATGTCCGTCGATCCGCACCTTTCACCGGCAGGGAACGGGAGCGCGCCATGTACGAGGCACGGTTGCACGGACGGGTGATCGCTCGTAGCGGCCGGACCCAGGTCGTCGAGGGAAACGACTACTCCCCCGACCAGGACGTGGACGAGCAGCACCTGCGCCCCTCGGACATCGCCTCCTGGCACGACGTCGTCGTCGACCCAGTTGCGGCGGCGCACCCGTGAAACTGGGACAACGACTCCGCGCGGTGGAGCTCGCGACCCGGCCCGTGCACCCCGAGACCCGCGACGCGTTGCGGCGACGCTGGGAAGGCCTCCCGCCGTCAGCGCGCACCCCGGCGCAGACGCTTGGCCAGCACGCAGCAGGCTGCGAGGGGACGCATGGCGTGTTCCCCAGGTGCAACCTCGCGTGCACTCCGTGCTACCACTCCCGGGACGCCAATCGGGTCGCCGTCAGCGGCAGCCACACCCAGACCGAGGTGGCCGGCCAGATGGCCCTGCTCCGGGAGGTGCGTGGTCCGCACGCCCACGCCCAGCTGATCGGTGGCGAGGTCACCCTCCTGCCGCCGGACGACCACGCCGCGACGCTGCAGATCATGCGCGATCACGGCCGCAACCCGATGAGCATGACCCACGGGGACTTCGACTACGACTATCTCGAGGCCCTCGCCGTCGACGCTGACGGCTGCGTGCGGTTCGACCGGCTGTCGTTCGCGGGCCACTTCGACATGATGATGTTCGGCCGACGTGGCATCGCACGTCCAGGCGGCGAGGCCTCGCTCAACCCCTACCGCAAGCGGTTCACCGAGATGTTCGCGCGGTTGCGCCGTGAGCACGGCGTCCGCTCGTTCCTTGCCCACAACATGACCGTCACTCCGACCAACGTCGGGCAGATCGCCCAGGTCGTCCGCGACTGTCACTCCTACGGGTTCGGCCTGTTCTCCTTCCAGCCCGCCGCGTTCGTGGGGGACGACCGGCGCTGGCACGAGGGTTACCGCGACACCACGGCAGACGAGGTCTGGGCGCAGGTCGAGAAAGGAGCCGGAGCCCGGCTGCCGTTCCGCGCTCTGCAGGTTGGAGACACGCGATGCAACCGCACGACATACGGCTTCTACGTCGGTGACGACTACCACCCCATTCTGGACGACGAGAAGCCGGCTGACCTCCAGGTGCGCGACGCGTTCATTCGTCATCTCGGAGGGGTCGACTTCTCGGGGACGCCGATCCCCCTGCTCGCGGTCAAGCTCGCCCGGGCCGTCGCCCGCCACCCGAGCCTGGTCCGGCACTTCGGTGCCTGGCTGGGGCGCACGTTCCGCGAGATCGGGCCGAGGCGGCTGCTGACCAGGCGGATCCGTCCGGTGACCTTCGTCATGCACTCCTTCATGGACGCCCGAGACGTCGCGCCGGCGTGGGAGGCCATCCAGCGCGGCGAGGAGAGCACCGATCGGCGTATCGCCGATACCCAGGAGCGGCTGCGAGCCTGTTCCTACGCCATGGCCCACCCGGAGACCGGGGAGCTCGTCCCGGCCTGTGTGCAGCACAGCGTGCTCGACCCGGCCGAGAACGTGGCCCTGCGACGCCTGCTGCCGCTGACTCCTGTCAGCCGTGCCGCCGTCGGGCCAGCCACCGGAGGCGGAGCGAGTGCTTGACACCCGCGCGCGGGCGATGCTCGCACCCCTCCTCGACCGGGTGGGCGCACGCATCGCTGCAGCGGGGGTTCCCCCGCTCGCGCTTACCGGGGCGGGCTGGGTGGCGGGCGCGGCATGCTGCGTCGCGGTCGCAGGCCAGCACTGGACCCTCGGGCTCGTCCTCTGGCTCGCCAATCGGCTGCTCGACGGGTTGGACGGACCGGTGGCGCGGGTCCGTCGCGCGACGGACCTCGGCGGCTTCCTCGACATCGTCGCCGACTTCAGCATCTACGCGGGGTTCGTCCTCGCCGTGGCCGTTGCGGTGCCGGACGCCCGCCTCGCCTGCGCCGCCCTGTTGGCCGCGTACTACGTCTCCGGGACCGCGTTCCTCGCCTTGTCCTCTTTGTGCGAGCGACGTCGCGAGTCTCTCGGCGACGAGCGGTCCCTGCGCTTCGTCGGTGGGCTCGCGGAGGGCACGGAGACCGTCATCGTCTACATCCTGTTCTGCCTGCTCCCCGCCTATGCCGCCGCGATCGCATGGGTGTTCGCCGCCGCGGTCGCGGTGACCGCTGTCCAGCGCGTTTCCTTCGGCATCCGCGTCCTGCGGCCTGCCGCATCACACACGCGGTCGGCCTCGCCCCCCACTGTGTCCCCGGGGTAGGCGAACTTCCGGGGGTCAGGGGTAGACCGCTACACCGAGCCCCCCTCGCAAGCCCTTCGCGGGGACCCACCTGCGGTCTCGGCCGCGCATAGACTCCCAGCCGTGGCGGGATTGCTGGTGACCGGGACCAGCTCGGACGCGGGCAAGTCCCTCGTGGTCACCGGCCTGTGCCGCGCGTGGTCGCGGGCGGGCATCCGGGTGGCGCCCTTCAAGAGCCAGAACATGTCGAACAACTCCATGGTCTGCGAGGACGGGTCGGAGATCGGCCGGGCGCAGTACCTGCAGGCGCACGCCGCCGGCGTCGCCGCATCCTCCCTGCACAACCCGGTTCTCCTCAAGCCCGGCTCGGACCGGCGTGCCTTCGTCGTCGTCCGTGGCAGGCCGGCGGGTGAGCTCATCGCCGGCGAGTACGCCACGGGGCGGGCCCACCTCGCCGCGGCTGCGTACGCGGCATACGAGGAGCTGCGCTCCAGTGTCGATCTGGTCGTCGCCGAGGGCGCCGGCTCCCCGGCGGAGGTCAACCTCCGGGCGGGTGACTACGTCAACATGGGGCTCGCCCGCAGGTTCGGGCTGCCGACGCTCGTCGTCGCCGACATCGATCGCGGCGGCGCCCTCGCCGCGCTCTACGGGACGTGGGCGCTGCTCGACGAGGCCGACCGGCGTCTCCTGCGTGGCTTCGTGGTCAACAAGTTCCGCGGTGACCCTGACGTGCTCGCCCCGGGCCTCGACGTCGTCACGGGGCGGACCGGGATGCCTTGGCTCGGGACGCTGCCCTGGCTCGAGGACGTGTGGCTCGACTCCGAGGACGCCCTGTCCGTCGGTCGGTGGACCCCGGCCCGTACCGAGCACAGCCTGACCGTGGCTGTCGTGCGCTTCCCCAGGGTCTCGAACGCCACTGACGTGGACGCCCTGGCCGCGGAGCCGGGGGTGCAGGTCCGCGTGACGACGGACCTGGACCTGTGCCGCGAGGCCGACCTGCTGGTGCTGCCCGGCTCGCGGGCGACGGTCTCCGACCTTGCCTGGCTGCGCCGGAGAGGGCTCGCCGACGTCGTCGCCGAACGGGCGGCCCGCGGCCGGGCGGTGCTCGGCGTGTGCGGGGGCTACCAGATGCTGGGCAGGACGATCGACGACCTCGTCGAGTCCGCCGCCGGGCAGGTGCTGGGTCTGGGCTGCCTGAACGCGACGACGCGGTTCTCGCCGGAGAAGGTCCTCGCCCGCCCGCGGGGGGCGTGGCGCGGCCACCCCGTCGTGGGCTACCAGATCCACCACGGGATCGTGACGGCGGACCCGACCTTCCCCGGCGGCACGCACGAGGGGCGGACGTACGGCACGATCTGGCACGGGACCCTCGAGTGCGACGAGTTCCGCCGGGCGTGGCTGACCGAGGTCGCGTCGGGCGCGGGGTCAACATGGTCCCCCGATCCTCACGCGGCGCCGTTCGCCGCCCGCCGTGAGGCCATGGTGGACCTCCTTGCCGACGCCGTCGCGGACCACCTCGACCTCGACCGGCTCCTCGACCTCGCTCGTGAAACCGGCCCATGATCGCCGGCCCGGCGCCTGCACCTCGACGCGTCCACGTCATCGGCATCGGAGCCGGCTCTCCGGAGTTCGTCACCCAGCAGGCCGTCGCGGCGATGAACGAGGTGGACGTCTTCCTTGTCGCCGACAAGGGCGAGGTGAAGGACGAGCTCGTCGCCCTGCGACGCACGATCTGCGAGCGGTTCATCGACCCTTCCCGCGACTACGCCTTCGTCACCGTCCCGGACCCCGACCGGGGGCCGGACGCGCAGCGGGGGACGGCGGCATACGAGCGCGCCGTCGCGCACTGGCACGCCGCCCGGGCCAACGCGTACGCGGCCCGCATCGCGGCGCTGCCCGAGGAGGCTGTCGTCGGCTTCCTCGTGTGGGGCGACCCGGCGTTCTACGACAGCACCATCAGGATCGTCGACGCCGTCGGCGAGCGGATCCCGCTGGACGTGCGGGTCGTGCCGGGGATCGCGGCCTTCCAGGCCCTCGCCGCCGCACACCGCTTCATCCTGCACGGGGTGGGGCAGCCGGTGCACGTGACGACCGGGCGACGCCTCGTCCGGGAGTGGCGCCCTGGACTGGGAACCGTCGTCGTCATGCTGGACGGGGGTCTTGCGTGCCGTGAGCTCGTCGACGTCGCCCCCGACCTGACGATCCACTGGGGTGCCTACCTGGGACTGCCACAGCAGGAGCTGCGCGCGGGGCCGCTCGCCGACGTCGTCGACGAGCTCGTCGACGTGCGCGCCCGGCTACGCGCCGAGCACGGCTGGATCATGGACGTCTACTCGCTGTCGCCACCGTGAGCCCCGCCGTGTCCTGCGTCCTGGGTCCGAGCGGCCGTGCGACGCATCCGCAGCCCGTGCAGGACCAGCGACGCGGCGAGGCAGGCACCGACACCCTCCCCGGCGCGCAGCCGCAGCGCGAGCAGCGGCTCGAGCCCGATCTCGCGCAGCACGGCGGCGTGGGCGCGTTCGCGCGACACCTGGCCGGCGACGAGGTGTGCCTGGACGGCAGGCTCGATACGCGTCGCCAGCAGCCCGGGCAACGACCCGGCCAGGCCATCGAGCACGACCGGTGAACCGGCCTCGACCGCGCCGAGGACCACGCCGGTGAGGACCGCGATCTCGGGCCCGCCGACGGTGCGCAGCATCGCCAGGGCACGGTCGGCCGGGGTCGACGCCCCGGCCAGCGTGGTGGCACTGCGCTCCAGGGCGGCGGTGACGACGTCCACCTTGCGCGCGAGGATGGCGCTGTCCGCCCCGGCGCCGAGTCCGACGGCGTCCCGGGCGCTCAGCCCGGTCAGTGCACACGCCAGGGCCGCGGCGACCGTGGTGTTGCCGACACCCACCTCGCCGATGGCGACGAGTCCCGCGCGGGAGACCCGGGCGCCGATGGCCCGACCCCCGGCGACGAGGCGCTCGACGTCGGCATGGGTGAGGGCGTCCGCGTCAGCGAGTGCGCCTCGCGGCCCGTCCGGGCGCAGCGGCTCCGCACCCACGACCGGCTCCCCGTCGACACCGGCGTCCACGACGACGACGTCCAGCCCGGCAGCAGCAGCGGCGGCGGCACCCATGGAGACGCCGGCGACCGCGGCCTCGGCGACGTCACGCGTCACGCGCGCCGGGTACGCGCTGACGCCGAGGCCGGCGACCGGGTGGTCAGCGGCGACGAGGACGAGCGTGCCACCGTCGACGCCACCCCGTCCGAGCGCGTCGACCCGGCTCAGGACCCGGTCGAGGACCCCGAGCGCCTCCGGAGGCGACAGGAGCTCGTCGGCGACGTCGGTCGCCGCGACGAGCCGGTGCTCGTCCGGGCCGCGCAGGTGCGACTGCGGCGGGGCCGGCTCGTCGCCGTCGACCGGCCACTGCTCGTGGAGGACGACGTCCGAGAGCGGGAGTCGCGAGGACCATGCGACCCGCTCGAGACCGGGGGCCGGCGGTCGCTCGTCGGGCCACCCGAGGCACAGCCAACCGAGGGTGACGACACCGGTCGGGAGACCCAGCAGGCCGGCGAGGTCCAGCGGGTCGAAGAGCGTCACCCACCCCATACCGAGGCCCAGCGCGCGGGCCGTGAGCCACATGTTCTCGATGGCGCAGGCGCACGACCACAGGTCCGTGTCGGGGAAGGTCGCACGGCCGAGGACTCCCTCGGCGGGTGCCCGCCGGTCGCAGGCCATGACCACCCCGAGCGGGGCCTCGCGCAGGCCCTCGAGCTTGAGGTCCAGCAGCCGCGCGGCGCGGTCGTCGGTGAGGTGTTCGGACTGGGCGAGCCGGGCACGGTCGGCAGCGTGAGCCGCCCGCTCCCGCGTCGCCCGGTCGCGGACGACGATGAAGCGCCAGGGCTGGGAGTGACCGACGGAGGGCGCGCGGTGCCCGGCCATGAGCACTTGCCTGAGTGTCTCCTCCGGGACGGGGTCGGGGCGGAAGCGGCGGATGTCACGGCGGTTGCCGACGACCGATTCGAGGGCGGCGACCACGTCTTCGCCCATCGCCCAGGCGGTTGGGTCGTGCCGACGCTCGCGGGCGCTCGACGGGTCGCCGACGACGGGGACCGGACGCGGCCAGGTGGCGCTCATGCCTCGAGGTCGCCCTCGACGTCGAGGTAGACGGCATGCATGGCCGCCACCACGTCCGGGTCCGGGTGCTCCCACAGACCCCGGTCTGCGGCCTCGCCGAGCTTCTCGACGATGCCGCGGAGCGCCCACGGGTTTGCGTGCCGGAGGAACGCCTGGGTGTCGGCGTCGAGGACGTACTCCTTCGCGAGCGTCTCGTACATCCAGTCCGGCACGACCCCGGCCGTCGCGTCGAAGCCGAAGAGGTAGTCGACGGTCGCCGCAAGCTCGAAGGCACCCTTGTACCCGTGTCGCTGCATCGCCGCGATCCATCGCGGGTTGACCACGCGGGCCCGGAAGATCCGGTTCGTCTCCTCCTGGAGCGTCCGGGTGCGGACGGCGCCCGGCGACGTGGAGTCGCCGACGTACGCCTTCGGCTCGGCCCCGCTCAGCGCGCGTACCGTCGCGACCATGCCGCCGTGGTACTGGAAGTAGTCGTCCGAGTCGAGGATGTCGGACTCACTGTTGTCGACGTTCTTGGCGGCGACCTGGATGCGCCGGTAGTTGCGCTCCATGTCCTCGCGAGCCGGTATGCCGTCCAGTCCCCGTCCGTAGGCGAACCCGCCCCAGGTGGTGTACACCGCGGCGAGGTCCGTGTCGTCGCGCCAGGTTCCCGACTCGACGACCTGGAGGATGCCCGCGCCGTAGGATCCCGGCTTCGAGCCGAAGATCCTCGTCCGGGACCGTCGCTCGTCGCCGTGAGCCCCCATGTCGGCGAGCGCGTGCTTGCGGACGAAGTTCTGTTCGACGGGTTCGTCGAGCCCCGCCACGAATGCCACGGCGTCGTCGATGAGGGCGATGACGTGCGGGAAGGCGTCGCGGAAGAAGCCCGAGATCCGCACCGTGACGTCGATGCGGGGGCGTCCCAGCTCGTCCAGCGAGAGCGGCTCGAACCCGACGACCCGGCGCGACTGCTCGTCCCACAGGGGGAGGACGCCGAGGAGGGCGAGGACCTCGCCGATGTCGTCACCGGAGGTGCGCATCGCCGACGTTCCCCACACCGACAGCCCGACCGACTCCGGCAGTCCACCGGTGTCGTCGACGTAGCGCGCGAGAAGCGACTCGGCCATCGCCGACCCGGTCTGGTACGCCAGCCGGGACGGGATCGCCCTGGGGTCGACGGAGTAGAAGTTGCGCCCGGTCGGCAGGACGTTGACGAGCCCGCGCAGCGGCGATCCCGAGGGACCGGCGGGCACATAGCCCCCCTCGAGGGCGTGGAGGACCATGGACATCTCACGCGTCGTCTCGGCGAGGCGCGGCACGACCTCGCGACAGGCGAACGCCAGCGCGGCGGACACCCCCGGGGTTGGCTTCCCGACGACGGACTCGACGATCCGGTCCACCGAGGTGGGGTCCCAGGCGGCCTCGGCCACGCGGGACACGAGCGCCCGAGCGAGCCCCTCGACGTGGTCGGTCTCCGCGGTCGTCGCCCCATCGGCCAGCCCCAGCGCCGCCCGCAGCCCTGGCACCCCGGAGTCGCGACCACCGAACACCTGGCCGGCCCGCAGCACGGCCAGGACCAGGTTGATCAGGGCCTCGCCCTGCGGCGCCTCGCCGAGGACGTGCAGCCCGTCGCGGATCTGGACGTCCTTGACCTCGCACAGCCACCCGTCGACGTGCATGACGAACTCGTCGAACTCCTCGTCGTCGGGGCGCTGGGACAGACCGAGGTCGTGGTCCATCTTGGCCGCCTGGATCAGGGTCCAGATCTCCCCCCGCAGTGCCGGCGCCTTCGCCGGGTCCATCGCCGAGACGTTGCCGTACTCGTCGAGGAGCTGCTCGAGCCGCGCGATGTCGCCGTAGGACTCGGCCCGCGCCATCGGCGGCACGAGGTGGTCGACGATCGTCGCGTGCGCCCGCCGCTTTGCCTGGGTGCCCTCCCCGGGGTCGTTGACGAGAAAGGGGTAGACAAGGGGGACGGATCCGAGGGCCGCGTCCGTGCCACACGAGGCCGACATCGCCAGCCTCTTGCCGGGCATCCACTCGAGGTTGCCGTGCTTGCCGACATGGATCACGGCGTGCGCGCCGAACTCCTCCTCGATCCAGCGATACGTCGCGAGGTAGTGGTGAGTCGGTGGAAGGTCGGGGTCATGGTAAGTCGCGATGGGGTTCTCGCCGAACCCGCGCGGGGGCTGGACGAGGATGACGATGTTGCCCGATCGAATTGCGGCACAGACGATCTCCCCGTCCGGGTCGCGTGACGTATCGACGAAGAGAGTGCCCGGTTGCTCGCCCCAGTGCTCGCACATCGCCGCGCGGAGGTCAGCCGGCAGGACCTCGAACCACGCGGCATACCTGCTGGCCGTGATGCGAACCTGTGCCGTCGTGACCTGCTCCTGGGTGAGCCAGTCGGGGTCCTGTCCACCGGCGGCGATGAGGGCGTGGACGAGCGCGTTGCCGGCTGTCGTGTCGGGCGCCTCCCCGTCGACCGGTGCCACCCCGGACAGTCCCGGTATGCCGTCCGGCTCGCCGAGGTCGTAGCCGGCCTCACCCATGGCCCGTAGGATCCGGATCGTCGAGACGGGGGTGTCGAGACCAACGGCGTTGCCGATGCGCGAGTGCTTCGTCGGGTAGGCAGACAGGACGATGGCAATGCGCCGCTGCGCGACGGGCGTGTGCCGTAGGCGGGCGTGCTTGACGGCGATGCCGGCGACGCGCGCGCACCGCTCGGTATCGGCAACGTAGCGCGGCAGGCCGTCGGCGTCGGTTTCCTTGAACGAGAACGCGACGGTGACCAGGCGCCCGTCGAACTCGGGGACGGCAACCTGGGTCGCGACGTCGAGCGGTGACATCCCGTCGTCCGAGGCCGCCCAGTCCTCCCGGCTCCCGGTGAGGCAGAGTCCTTGGAGGATCGGGATGTCGAGGGCGGCGAGCGCACGGACGTCCCACGCGCCGTCGTCGCCGCCGGCCTGCGCCGTCGCCGGGCGGGTGCCGCCGGCGGCCAGCACCGTCGTGACCAGTGCGTCGACCGTGCCGAGGTGGTCGAGCAGGTCCGCGGGCGGGTCGCGCAGCGACGTCGCGTAGATCGGCACGCCGACACCACCGGCGGCGTCGACCGCGTCGCAGAGGGCGTGGACGTATGCCGTGTTGTCGGCGGCCTGCTGCGCCCGGTAGAAGAGCACGCCGACGCGGGGCCGGACCCCGTCGGCGGCAGGCGGTGCGGCCACCGGCTCGGGCCGTTCGAGGACGCCCCACGCGGGCAGCTCTGCGGGTGGGTCGAATCCCCTGCCGGTGAGCAGGAGGGTGTCGCTGAGGAATGCATGGAGGTTCCGGAGGTTGTCGGCTCCGCCCTGGGCGAGGTAGCGGTGTGCCTCGTGGACGACGCCGACGGGGGCAAGGCGGGAGAGCTCCATGAGCGCCGCGTCGGGGGTCTGCTCGCCGCCGAGGACCACCAGGGGCACACCGGTCTCGGCCACCCGGCGGAAGCCGCTGCACAGGTCCTGCGGACCGCCGAGGATCCGGGCGACGACGACGTCGGAGGACCCGATGACCTCACCGAGCTCGGTGTGCCCGCTGCGGGCCGGGTTCGCCACCACGTAGTCGGCCCCGCTCCCCCGGGCGGAGAGCAGGTCGGTGTCCGATGTGGACAGCAGGGCGATCCGGGGCATCCGCGCTCCTTCACCGGGGTCCGCGCCCCGGCTGGCCGTGGGCCGCACGCGGTCGGGTGCGGCGGTGTCGGCCGCGTTCCTGACTTCCCGCCTCGGCGGGTCACAGTGGCGGGACCGTCCCGGAGTGGCACCGGGTTCCGCGGCGTGCACCGAGCCACACCCTATCGGGCGCGTCCCGGGACGGATCTATGCTCACGGGCATGACCGGACGTGCGGAGGCCGACCGCTGCCCCGGGGTACTGCGTCCCTTCGTCGCCGAGGACGGCGCCGTCGTCCGTCTCCGCGTTCCAGGTGGCCGCGTGCGGGTCGAGGTGCTCGCGGACCTCGTCGCGAGCGGTGAGGCGTTCGGCGCCCCGGTCCTCCAGCTGACGAGCCGCGGCAATGTCCAGCTGCGGGCCCTGCCCAGCCCGTTGCCATCCACGCTGGTCGACCGCCTGCAGGCGACCGGCCTGCTCCCGTCGACGTCCCACGAGTTGGTCCGCAACGTCCTCGCTGCCCCCCTGTGCCCCGACCTGCGCCCGGTAGTCGCGGAGCTCGGCGCCGCGATCACCGGCGACCCGGCCCTGGCCGGCCTTCCCGGGCGCTTCCTCTGGGCGGTGAGCGACCCGAGCGGCTCGGTGCTGGGCGAGCCGTGGGACGTGGCATACCAGGTCCTTGACGACGAGCGCGGGCTGGTCCTCGTCGGGGACTACGCCCTCGAGGTGGCGAGACGCGACGCCGTCGCCGTGCTCGTCGAGCGCGCCCATCTGTTCCTCGACCACCGCTCGGACGAGGGGGTGTGGAACGTCCGCGACCTGCCGGCCGGGTCCCGCGTCTTCGCCGGGATGCGTGCGCACGCCGTCACCGCGGCGCCTCCGTTGCTGCCCGGTCCGGTCGGGGCGGACCTCGTCGCCGGTGTGCCGCTCGGGATGATGCGGGCCTCGCACGTCGCGGCACTTGCAGGCGTCGGCGACGAAGTGACCATCACGCCGTGGCGCTCCGTCGTCGTGGCCGGCGGCGCACGGCACGCCGGCATGCTGGCGGACGCCGGCCTCGTCACCACCGCGAGCTCCCCGTGGTCGCGCCTGTCCGCGTGCGTCGGGGCACCCTCCTGCCGACGGACGACGATCCCGACGCTCGACCTGGCCACGAGCGCCGCACGAAGCATGGGCAGCAGCGGGCCCCGCATCCACGTGGTCGGCTGCGAGCGGCGGTGCGGCCAGCCGGCCGGCGCCCACGTCACCGTCGTCGCACCGACCGGGGTCCATGAGCTCCTCGCCGCCGCCGGGGCCCCGAGTGGCTGAGGAGGCCGGCCTGCGCCCGCCGACACGGCGCTATCACTACCTCACGGACGGCGACGCGATCTACCGGCGCTCGTTCGACCTGATCCGCGAGGCGGCCGACCTCGCCAGCCTTGCACCGGACCTGCGCACCGTCGCCACGCGAATCATCCACGCCGCCGGGGACGTGGGCGTCGTCTCCGACCTCGCGGCGTCCCCGCAGTTCGTCGGGATCGCGCGGACGGCCCTCGCGGCGGGGGCCCCCATCCTCACCGACTCGGTCATGCTCGCAGCCGGCGTCACCCGTCGCCGGCTCCCCGCCGACAACGAGGTGCTCTGCACTCTGCGCGACCGGTCCGTCCCCGCGCTCGCGCGCACCTGGGACACGACCCGGGCCGCAGCGGCCGTCTCGCTGTGGGGGGATCGGCTCGCTGGGGCGGTCGTCGCCATCGGCAACGCGCCGACGGCCCTGTTCCACCTCCTCGAGCTCATCCTCGACGGTGCTCCGCGGCCGGCCGCGATCATCGGTATGCCGGTCGGCTTCGTCGGGTCGGCCGAGTCCAAGCTGGCGCTCGCCGAGCATGTCGTGCCCGGCGGCGGCCAGATCCCGTGGATCGTCGTCCACGGACACCGGGGCGGTTCGGCCGTGGCGGCCGCCACGGTCAACGCCCTCGCCACGGAGTCCGAGCTCGCATGACGGGGTCACCGTTCCCCGGTCGGCCCACCGGTCGCCTGTACGGCGTGGGCGTCGGTCCCGGCGATCCCGAGCTCATCACCTGCAAGGGCGCGCGCCTCATCGAGGGTGCCGATGTCATCGCCTACCACGCGGGCACGGGTCGCACCCCTGTCGCACGGTCCATCGCGCAAGGGCTCATCCGTCCAGGCACGCTCGAGGAGGAGCTGCGCTACCCGGTGACGACCGGGGTCGTCGAGCATCCACGCGGTTACCACGGTTGGCTCGCCGAGTTCTACGATGCCTGCGCACGCCGGCTCTCGGCACACCTCGAGGCCGGGCGCACCGTCGTCGTCCTCGCGGAGGGCGACCCGATGTTCTACAGCTCCTTCATGTACCTCCACGACCGCCTGTCGGGACGCTTCCCGACCGACGTCGTCCCCGGTGTCACCGCCCTCTCGGGTGCGACCGCCGCTGCGGCACAGTGCCTCTCGCGTCACGAGGACGTCCTCACCGTGCTCCCGGGCACCTTGCCCGTGCCCGAGCTCGCGCGCCGACTCGCCGACACCGACGCCGCCGTCATCATGAAGCTCGGCCGCACCTTCGCCGGGGTCCGCGAGGCGCTGCGGCAGGCGGGGATGCTCGACCGGGCCATCTATGTCGAGCGGGCCACCCACGCGACCCAGCGGATCATGCCCGTCGCCGAGGTCGACGCCGACACGGTTCCCTACATGTCCACCGTCGTCGTGCCCGGC
>JAABUR0100004200.1_pt1 | contig 19454 bp, 26 predicted proteins | sample 5560091 | NCBI WGS metagenome assembly JAABUR01 (sample SAMN10711879, study PRJNA513375) | rock metagenome | isolation source: Antarctica rocks | place: Antarctica: Victoria Land, University Valley sud | reverse complement strand
GGATTATACCCAGCCACCAAACGATGGTTTTTTTGATTTGGCTCCTCTTGTCGAGGGCCGTGTCGAAGACAGTTTGATGAAGCGATCAAGCTTGATAGAGACTAATGAATCGACTAAGCGCTCTAAAGTGATTCGTATGAGATCAGCAGATGGGTCGTTAGATAAGTCTATGCCAATACAGAAAACTCCTTATGCCCGTCGAAAGCGCGGCAGGGTCGAATGTACTCAATGTAACGACCACCCCGAAGGCTTTCGCGGCGAGCACGAGCTACGTCGACATGTCGAACGCGCTCACAATACTCAAAGAACTTACTGGGTTTGCGTAGACATCTCCCCAGATAAGAACTTCTTGTCGCCGTGCAAAGCTTGTCGTTCTCGCAAGAGATACGGTGCATACTACAACGCTGCGGCTCACCTTCGGCGAGTACACTTTAATCCCAGGCCAAAAGCCCGAAATGCAAAGCTTCCGCCAGAAGGTAAAGGAGGCGGTGAAGGCAAAGGCGATACTCCTTCCCTGGAGACCTTAAAGATGTGGATGACTGAGGTTGAAGAGTTGAATTCCCCTACGCATTACTTGAATACTGAGACAGATGATGATCGGATGGGTGAGGCACCTCCCCCGTTGGCCCTAAAACATGAGGCAGCCTTGGGAGATCCCATGGGCGTCGGCCAAAAACCCGAAATGCAAAGCTTCCGCCAGAAGGGAAAGGAGGCGGTGAAGGCGGAGGCGATTATCCTTCCATGGAGACCATAAAGATAGGGATGACTGAGATTGAAATCCCCTACGCATTACTTGTATACTGAGACAGATGATGATCAGATGGGTGAGGCACCTCCTCCATTGGCCCTGGGACATAAGGCAGCCTTAGGAGATCCCATGGGGCGTCGGCAGGATGCTCATCGCACATCATCTACATTGCAATTACCAGGGTCTGCAGGGTTATTCTTTCATGAACCCCTGTCCCACGGCGACACGTCTTTACAATCAAATACAGCAACTCCGTCCCCACCAGCGCGAAGCTCATTTACACCAGTCAATGACAATATTCTCGGCACCTTTCAGTGTGAAAACCCATCGGACATCAAAGGTTCACATCCACTTCATTGGGATTACGATACCTTTGATAAAGATAGTTTTGCAATTATGCCAAGCCATACTAGCCAGTGGGATCCGAGCGCCCTGACATCTACCTTCTCGGATACCGTTTCAGACCAAACTTACGATACGGCCAGGTCAAGTCTCAGAATGTCTCCCTTGACCGAAATGTCTTCTACGAACGATCTATCGTACCTCGAAGATTCACAGTCGCGTCTGAAGCATTGCAATGCCATTGCAGAACAGAGTGTTCCCTATGCGTCAGGCCATACTGCCCCGTGGGACCCATATACCTTATCATTTTGATTATTGACACGCAAGAGGGCCCACTGTCAACATCTCTTGATGCTTTCGTTGAATTTTGTCAACGATGCCGCTCCATAAGCGGCCGTGTTTGATTATCCAGGAGAGCGGGTGGTTTTGGAAATTGACCCTATCTGCTTCAATGTTTAGAAGGTTACTGACCTTTCCTGTTTGCGCAGCGATTTGATTCTCAAAATAAGCGGGAGTTCTGGCGAGTTACCCGTCGATATCACGATCTTGAAGTATTGTTATCTGCACAGCGATTTGACTTAGTGAGGAGGCGGGAGATTTGGAAAGTCGTCACCTGTCTGCCTTGTTATCTTTGGAATTCATGGACGGCCGCGATTTTGGTCTATTGTGACCATGGGCGTTTAGCAGAGATACCCCCTATAGCGGCATTGCTTTGACTTCAAATGCGTATCATATCTCACTCTTCTAAAGCCTAACTTCTGTTCTTCCAACGCGCCATCTCGCCCCCTTTACACTAGCAAAGCCAACAATCTTCAAATAGATACCCATTCACTCCCTTTTGCAATTACTTTGGTCAACTGCCTCTGCCCATACAATCCCGCCCTCGTCCTCCGAACCTCCCTCCTCTCGATTCCATCCCGTGACCAAAAACCACCGTGAGGGCAAATCCGATCCCTTTTTAGCATTTTGCGTTGGCTGTACAGCTGCACTAGATGAGCATCTTGTCGGGGATATCTGTATAATGCTTTATCATGAGAAAAGTTAACAAGCTTGAGTAGATCCAGTCATTGGGTGAATGAGTTTGATGAACACTATCCCTTAAACCGTCATTAAAGCTGCCATCCCAGGATTAACGAAGCTAAGCCTATTTAGGCACCCCACCAAAATATTTGCTTACTGCACAGTTTCTCTACCTCGCACTAGGAAATCTAGATATTAATCTCCAGATCCCCATTGGCCTGGTTAGTCATCTCCCGTCGCTCCCTAGTACCCTAACAGGTAAGGTGGCCGTATACCTGGGATGGCAGCTTTAATGACGGTTTAAGGGATAGCGCAACGACTAACCAAGATATCACAAATCTTGACTTTACATTCGACTGAGATAAGTAACGATCATCGAAATTTTACTTTTATGATCATCCAAAGTACGGAAGACTATTTTTAAACTCGAATAGAGATTATCTCCCAGCTACGTCACACTGCCATTGCTGCTCTATTTCTGGACGCTCTGTCTGCTGTTATAACAATGAATCCGTCTTCATTCAAAATTCCTGGCTCTTGTACCGCCTTAAGTCAATTCAATTTAGGTCTCAATACTCGAAATGTCTCCGGCTGCCAACAGTTCCCCACCATTAGATATCCCAAGGTCTAGTTCGACAGTCCATGTCCATATCATCAATACTACATCTCGCATCAAGAATATCCCATTTTCCGTTTTCGTCGAGCCCCCAATCAAGGGTCTCGATTACTTGGATTGTCCTGCCTTTTCATTTTTGATCGAGCACCCCACCAATGGCCGAAAACTGCTCTTCGATTTAGGGGTGCGGAAGGATTGGAAAAATTTTGCTCCAAGGATTACTGATAGAATTAGAGATGGATGCTGGCAGATCACAGTGGAAAAGGATGTTGCGGAGATATTGCAGGAGGGAGGAGTGAAGCTCGAAGATATCGATGCAATCATATGGAGGTGGGCGGTTGAATGTATTCTAACACCATGGGGACCAGTCTACTCACCAGGTCTTGTAGCCACTTCCATTGGGACCACACGGGTGACCCTTCCACGTTCCCTACATCCACCGAGCTGGTTGTTGGTCCAGGGTTCAAAAAGGCGTTCATGCCCGGCTACCCGTCAAACCCTGACGCACCTATCAAAGAGAGCGACTATAGAGGGCGTAATGTCCGAGAAATATCCTTCACTGACTCGAGTCTCCGTCTTGGCCGTTTCAGAGCCCTAGACTATTTCGGAGACGGGAGTTTCTACCTACTGGATGCTCCTGGCGTAAGTCCTTACTTGCCTATATTATTCCCACCCCACACCCTCTCGGCATCTCCGCTATGAAGGGGTACAATTTACTGAGATTGATTCGTCACGGGAAAATAGCATGCAATCGGTCATTTATGTGCGCTCTGCCGTACTACCACGTCCCCAGACACCTACATATTCCTTGGCGGCGATTGCTCTCACCACGGGGGCGAGTTTCGCCCTACACCGTTCCTCCCTTTGCCGAAAGATATCTCACCCTCCCCACTTCCGTCTATGCGACCAAACATATGCCCAGGCTCCCTTTTCACCCCCATTCATCGGTTATATGACCAAGAATCTGCTGCGGAGCACTCGCCCGCCATGACCCAGCCTTTCCTCCTGGCGTCTGCAAATGTCGCCCACGATGTCAAAGATGCAAAGGAAAGTATAGATAAAATGGGGGAATTCGACGCTCGTGACGACGTGTTGACTTGTATAGCGCATGATGACACGCTGCTGGGGGTTGTGGGTTTGTTCCCGGATACCACTGCGAATGCGTGGAAAGAAAAGGGCTGGAGGGAGAAAGCCTTGTGGAGGTTTCTCGGCGACTACGAAGAGGCAGTGAAGGAAACAATGAAAACGGCATGATCACAAATCTTGTAACTCCTAGATAGCACTCACTACAGGATTCTACCAAAGATGCCAGCATCATTGGACCTTCCGCTCCACCTCTACTCCATTCTTAACACGACCGCCTCGCGAACCATTCTCCGTACTATGTCCACCACCACCCATTACCTCATCCACCCCACTCCACCGTCTAACCATCCGCTGCATCCCTACCGGCAATACTTCGAGACAGCTAATCCACCTCGCATACGCCGGCAACGCCAACACCCCTCCCTCGCCCTCATCAATCATCTTGACCAACCTAACCGCCAACTCCCTGACCTCGACTACCGGGCCAAAAAAATTCCTCAACCATCCCATCTTCACATCCGCAAACATGCCCGTATCCAATTGCCCTGGCGTTACTAGAATCGTCTTTATAGTAGGATGGGAGGTGGCAAGTTCGGCGGTGAGGGATGAGTGGAAGGCTAGTAGCGCGGCTTTGGAGGCGGTGTAAGCGGATAGATTGGAGGCGCCCAGGTGGCCGAGGACAGAGGAGATGGTGATGAGGGTTCCGCCGGCGGGGCGGGAGAGGAGGGGTGGGAGGAAGAAGGAAGTTAGGTGGTAGTGGGAAAGGGTGTTTGTGCGGAAGGTTCTGTTGGACGGGTGTAAGTATGGAGTTTTCGCTGGGGACGGGGGAGAAAGGATCAGGGCATGAAAGGATTGGGGAGTTGAGAAGGATACGTACTTCTCGACATCCTCTACCGATAGATCCAGGAACGGTTTCGCATTCACCACAGCCGCGTTGTTAATCAGTACCGTCGGCGTCCCCAACTACAGCACCCACACCAGCGAAATCAGCAAACATCCATCCAATTCAATTCTCCCCAAAGCTCTACCTACATCCCTCACCACCTCCGCCCACACCCTCTCCACCTCCTCCCTATCTCCAACATCACACTTCCAAACCCTCACACTCGCCCCCTCCTCCCCCCTCCCCTCCCCCCCATCCAAATCCAACACCGCAACCCCCACCCCCCTCATCCCCAGCATCTCCGCCACACACCGCCCCAACCCCCTCCCCCCACCCGTAACCACCACAACCTCCTCCTCCCAATCCACCTCTCTAGCCTTCCCGTACGCAGCCCGCTTGTTCACGCCCGCGAGAATCCAGCACAGGGAGACGGTGAAGGCGTAAAGGCAGGAGAGGAGGAAGGAGGGGGAGAGGAGGGGAGCGGCCAGGGCGCGGAGGGAGAGGGGGAAGATGGAGGCGACGAAGGGGTGGAGGAGGGAGCGGTGGAGGGCGAGGAGGAGGGTGTCGAGGGTTAGGTGGGTGTGCCAGGGTGGGGGGTTTGGGGAGGCCATGGTTGTAGGGGGGTTGAGGAGGGGGAGGTGGAAGGGTTCAAGGGGGGGTTTTGTTGTGTAGGATAATTGATTGAGAAGGCGTCATATAGAGGAAGGTTTGTGGTTGGATAGTAGTGGGGACGTTATTTGAAGGTCTGATGCGCCGCTTTAGGGCGCGTGGTCTGGCGTCTAAGCGTGAAGCTGTTCGCGTTTCGGGGCTGAGCGGGATGGTTCCGCCGACGTCAATTGAGGTCTGGGGTTACAGTTGGTGAGGGGTTGGAAAAGTTGAGCCAGAGCCGGAACTTTTTTTTTTTGATGTCGGCCTCGGCTCAACTTTCTGCATATGCTAACCATGAGTTCAAAATTATTCCAACTCCGACTCAGCTTTCTGCATATGCTAATCATAAGCTCAAGAATCGATATTATTTAGCTAAAGTAGCTAGAAGACAAACAGCTTGAGCGAAGTATTGAAGCCGAGCATATGCACAGCTTGAGCGAAACATCACATATATCATGAATCTACTTTGCAGCAAGACGAGCGAAGATTCTTCTACATATGCTTAGCATATGCAGCATTTTCTTCTTCATTCTCGTCGTTCTGCTCGTGATTTGCACTATTTCGTATCACTTTCCTCATCGTCTTCAATATTTGCATTGAGAGAATCTTGAGCGAGCTGAGTTTCTTCTTAGTATATGCGTGACATATGCGAAGTGTGACACTCATCTTCAAGTCATTTAGTCAACTCGTTATCTCATTCGCTCAATTTTCAGCGTCGATGCTTTCGTCGCTCATCGATATTTCTTTATGCTCAGTTGATGCTGCGCATATGCATCGACGAGACTTTGATGATCAGATGTGAATTTTATTGTGGCCTCGCTTAATGCTCTTGACATATGCTTCGCATAGGGCCCGAAGCTTTTCCAATCCGACGTTAGATCTTGGATGTGCGAGGCATATGTCAATTTTAAAGTTCAATCCGACGTCAAGAACTTTTTCCGACCTCGACTCAACTTTTCCAACCCCCCGGCCAGCTGTAACCCGTTGAGGTCTTTAGGTGGGAATTTCTCGATTCGGTTGATCGACTTTGAATTGCATTGTCATGATGTATCAAGTTCAACGACATGAGTTGTATCAGGTGTAGTTGAGCGGCCTGAATATTGATGATTAGGTACGACGGCAGACTGAGAGAAGAGTGCTTCAGAAGGCGATTATGACGAGTGACGGCAGAGGCTTTTAATGTCTATGCCTTTGGCCATTCTCGAGTTTACATGGTAGTAGGTTTTCCTGCAATTTTGCTATATACTATTGAAGGCGTATCGAAGCTTGGAGACAGCTATCATACGTATTGGAAAGGCCAAGCTGTGTCAGATAATCAGCGATATAAGGTATGTTCAATCAACAAGGCTTTCACCGTAGGAACCCCGAATCGGCACTTGCTGACTGGAAAGTGAGGACTACCCTGGCACTGTCGCCTTCTGAAATAATGGCAAAATTACCTCATTATAGTCTTTGTGAGGAGAAACTAAGTGAACGGCTACAGCAGAGTATCAGAACAAGCCTTCTATGTTGAAACTTTTACCAGACGATTTCGATCGAGATTCGAGTACAGTGCAATCTGCTCATGCAACGTGCTATGCACTTAATCGAAAAGGTTCGATGTGCAGCACATAACATCAAGTCTATCTCAGAAGACCTATGTCGTCAAAGAATATTGAAATATTGACCTTACACTGAAGTGCAGACTCTTCTTCCGATCGTTGTACGTCTTTCAGATACCAAGTCAACTGATGATGAGTCTTTGATGATATCTTGAGTCATGGCGACTTTTGCATCGTGAAATTCCTAGATACCTTTCTAGCTGAATCAGAATGAGATAAAGAGAATATTGTATATGTAATCTTGAATCGATTTGACATGATAGAAGCTAAGGCAAGAAGCAGTGATGTCGTCCTGATGCTGAACTGTGTGTTAATCATTCAATTTGATCTGAAGATGAACTTCAATCTTGTTGAAAGCTACTCTCGACCAGATATCTTATATGCAGCATCTCATCATGTTTCTCGTCTTCTATATATCAATACTAAAACTTCGAAACAGCTCTATGACGGCGAATATCAGATCTGCGATCAACGTTACTTTCTAAATCAGATCTATCAGATAGATTGTCATTCTGCACGATCTCGCGACTTTTTTCTACTTCTAAGTAATCTTTTGATTAAGTAATATTCCTCGAGTTCGAATCTCTATTCTATGTGTATACACGAAACCAAAGCCAAAGATACATCGCAGCGTGTAAGTTCTATCTCTACATACAGTTACAAATGTCAATATACTCATGCTCAAAGATTTCTCAAAAGTAGCTCAGACAAATAATAAAAAAACGAGATTCAACGAGACTCGAACTCTTAACCTTCAAGTTAAAAGAATAATTTCCCTGGCACAATGCAGTGAATATTACCCTCGTAACCAAGGCAGACGATCAGATTTCTGGTGACACTGTGCACTAGTTGAACACGACTTTCTATCTTGATAAAGCGAAGGATCTTAATCTAATATTATATCTCATTAAATGATAAGCTGTTGTGTTTTAATGTGTTAAGGGGGCGATAAGTTCCTAAAGCTGACGTGTGAAAGTAAACAGGGGGTAAAACAGCAGGTGGTTTCGAGGATGAGATTTGTCATATCATTATTCTATCAATCTATTCTATTAACCTATTCGAACGCACTCTCAAGTATATTTCACCTGAAACTGATAACCAAAAAACAAACAGCCTCAACGAGCCTCGAACGCCTAACATAAGAATCAAAAGGATAATTTCCCTGACACAATGCAGTGAATATTACCAATTAACCAGTCCGCTAGCACCGTCAGAACTTCTCGTGACACTGTGCACCAGAGAGTAATGACTTTCGAACTTGATAGATGTAGAAGTTATTATTATTATATATATCTCACAAAATGTGAAAATGAGTTTTCTTGGAAGATTTTTCTTGATATTGCTAACAGCAGTATATCTTGTAATCTTGTGATTTTCTTTTGCTCTTATGCTACTGCCTTGCTCCAATTACTTTTGATTCACCATATTTTTGCCTAGTTTTTAATCACTTCATAGATTGTCCAGAAGGAAATGTTTTTTTTAAACACGATATATTGCTATATTCTGTACCATTGCAAATTTCTTTAATTCTCGATAAGCCAATTCCTGGTCAATCTACTTTCTCATCCCCCAAGTTCAAATGAATGCCGCGGAAACAGAAGTGCTTCAGTGGAGTCATGACAGAAATGGCTCCCGTCGAGCGGAAGTTCATTCACCTCTGAAATTCTCTTGGAGAACGCATCCCTCGGTGGCCTTTGCCGACGGCAAAGAGAAACTAAGTACAGGCTCTTATACTCTTTTCAAGATTGAGGCTTCTTCTGGTGATATTCCTCCTGGGCATCCGCCTTCTCCTTCGCCTGTCCCGTCAACTCTGATGTTGCAGTCCACATCTCACAGTGTTCATACTCCACTCCGAACCGCATCTCGCCCCCCTGGGGCTCGCACAGCCATTCCTTTACCTGCGCCCATTCGCAAGGTGTGCAGTAGTGCACCAGGTGGTGGACGCATAGGAGATTCTGTTCGAATCTCATCAAGGGCTGTCCGGGGATGTAGATGGGTGGTGAGATGGGGCCGGTGCCGAGTTTGGTGTCGATTTGGCACATTTTGTGATGTTGAGTTTTCGTGGTTTTGTCGAGGGGTTGTTGAATAGAAGTTGTAGGAATTGAGATGGATTGTTGGGGCAGAGATTGTTGGAATTGATGGGGACTGGACTCGAGGAGGGAGTCTCATGGATATTTGTGGTCGAGGTTAAGAGACCTCTGTGTGGTGCTCGAAGAAGAGATAAGACTAAGAGCTCGAACGAAGGGGACAATAAAGTGCTTGTATGGCCCACAATAGATGTGTACGCCCTATCTTTTCCGGGGCTCAATTGCCTGTCCGGTGGTCTCTCCTTTCTCTACTGTTCTTAATTAGGTTCCCTCAGTAAGCTCGACTCCCGGATCAAAGCCGGAAGCTGAGACAAAGATATCACAAGAACTTAGTCATTCTGGGAAGAGGATCAACTTTATCCAATACGATATTAGGTCTCTTCTATCATGTATCTTCTTGCTCAATGATTGCTTGTCGGATATCGAGTGTTTCATATCTGATGTACACATCGTATTGTTTGAAGATTCTTAGCAAGCATAAAGTGGGAAAATGAATATTGAGAAGTTAAAAAGAGAGCCGCATAAAGAGAACATCATATCGCATTCGTGATCGCTAGTTGGGTTAACAGAGTGATTTTTGTTGTTAACTCTACAATAGGAATAAGGTAAGGTAAAGATTACAGAAGTGCACGAATCTTGCATCACGTGACAGGTGCGTCAAACTACCGTACCTTACCATACTGTCTTCGCAAGCGGTTTCTCGAGCTCCATCTCCACAATCTTACCCAATTGTCAGTGCTGATCATTCTCATCTGCTTTCAAGCATTCAGCACTGTCCGGTGTGAGGGTATCAAAGAACCAATCTGATCAAAAAGAGTAATCTCGCAAGGCATCTTGTTAATGACTCGCGCCCTGGCTACCTGGCGTCTTCCAAACGAATCCAGTCTTCGTTGAATATATATTTAAATTTAGATAGACGCGTTGACATCTAATTTCCACCACCAATATGAAAGTCCTTTACATATTTGGATCTGAGATAAGAATAACGTCCACTTGAATACTAGTTCCTCAGTATTCGCTCAGCCGCCACATACCCTCAGGCGTGGCGAGCAGTCGATAAGATGGAGTCAGTTGGCGCTGGGCAGGAGTTCTGTACAACTCGGGCATCTGACATGCATCTGGGTGGCTAACTGAGACACAACAAACCCAGCCAATGAGTGTCAAGACACGATAAGCAAACCCAAAGAGGCGAAGCCTGCATGATCTGAACTGAATAGCGTTCGGCCTCATGCGAAATCTTCTGACTGAGGCGCTTCTTACTGAGGCTTTGCCATCAATTCAATAGAGCCACTAAATCTGTCAAGGCGCTGTGTTACTCGAATCTGCGCGAGATATATCGTGCAACCGCCGAAGCTTGAAACTCATGACGCCACGCCACAGCCTGCATGCTGTGAGATGTGAGCCTTAACCAGGCAACTACATCACAACAAAAGCCTCGCACGTGAGAACTTCTTTTTAGCATTATGCGGCTTGCTATATTAAATTTCTACAAGCACTACAGACATCTCTAGCATACATTACAGAATCCATTTGAGATAAATCTGTCTCCATCTTTACATCCCTTCTTCTTGGATTGTGTTACTCAGTCATGGTCTCAAAAATCACTTTAAGAAGCAGACTTCTATGCAGTTAAAATAAGTACCGTTGAATCTGCCTTCACGAGCATACAACAGGCATGGATATGCACAACAAGCCCTTGCTCCCGGAGGAAAGGATTCAGAGAACCGAGAGCCAGCTAAATAATGGGGTACCTACCCTCCGTGAGTCCGAACCAGAGCAGCCGGGTGTACCTCGAAGGAGAGTGTTGCAGGGCCGTGCAGCGACAGTCTCAACTAAGACCGAGCAAGGCGGAGGCAATGTTGCTGAGCCTTTACTTCAAAGCCATGAGAGTCATGCCAATTTTGAAAACCACCTCTGGAAGCCTGCGTCGGTTTTTATTGACTACATCATGGGATTAACAGCTTTACTGATGGGCTTAGATCATGCCATTCGCCTTTGGTTGGCGTTCAAGGCAGTTCGATACCGAAACGTACTCCATCTCCTTGTTTCACGCCCGTACTTGATTCCTCAAGCCTCGGGCCTAGTAATCTAAGACTTGCAGAATCCAGATTTGCAAATCTCGAGTTACTGCGCCCTTGGTTTCCGGAAGTAGATCCGACAGAAGAGCAAGCCCAAACATTTCGAACCTGGCATTCAAGGAGAGACGTCGTCTTGTTCACTTGTTCTGTGACTGCAATCACAATATTTCTTATCAATTTCGTCTGTACCGTTATTTTCAAGGTCAAATGGGGCTCTGCCAACGATATTGGCACAATCTATCGAGGCGACTGCACTCGAACTCGGCGTCTTAACGTTGGGCTGCATGTCCTTATTAACATTCTTAGCACTTTATTACTAGGATCATCGAACCTCTGCATGCAACTTCTGGTGGCACCGAGGCGTTCGGACATCGACAGGGCCCACCGAAAGTTCACCTGCCTAGACATTGGGGTACCAAGTGTGCGCAACTTGAAGCACATCAGCCGAGCACGACTTGTTGTTTGGGTTGTCTTAGGCCTCTCGTCAGTTCCCTTACATTTCCTGTGAGTAAATCATCCCGTGCTTCCAGAAGTGGCCGTGATCCTAACTCCTGATCGGCAGGTATAATTCTGCCCTCTTTCCGACTCTCCCTAGCAACACCTTTCAGTGGGTAGTCGTTACACCATCTTTCATGGAAGGAGCGGCTTGGGACCGAAGTGCTACCGATATAAGGCTCTCTGCAATTGGCAACAGATTGGTTTGGGGATTGATTGCCGACCAGGGCCAACCAGTACAGCAGAATCTATCAGCATCCTGGTCGATTGACAATCAAGGCCATCAAAACCAACAAAATACATCAGCATCTCTGCCGGCCCAAGGGGGTTTCCATGGCGATAAAGACGAAATGAAGAGAATTCAACGTACTGCACTAAACAGTTCTATATTCCATAACATCAGTACTGCGGACTGTTTGCTGCAGTATACGACGATGTTCGGGAATAGATCAAGTCTAATCATGGTTTCGTCTGTCACTAGCAGTCCTAATAACTCTCTTCTGTCTTACGGAATTCAGGCTAGCCGTGGAACAAGCGCGTGGGAACCGGCTCGTTGGATGTGCCGCAGTTCGAATACCTTCAGTTGCAAGAAATTGGCCGCAAACGGTTTTCAGACCAAACAAGAAGAACTAGCGATAGCCGATTGGAATATGGTAAGCATATTGACGGTGTCTATATTTCCTCATATATACATAATGAGTTTTAAGACTTGTTACTCGAGAACCTACTCTGTAAACGTGGTTCATGCCTCAATGAGTCTGTTCGAAAAGAGCAATGCTAACTCCGAAATCTTGTAGTTTGGGGCGAAGATAGACTACTGCTTGGCTTCCTATCAACCAACGCAAGATAAGTGTAGCGTGGTATACTCGTACACCATAATGATCAGTAGGTGTCATCACTGAGCTGCTGAGATGATGAGCACTAACAGCCTTCCCGTTGTATGCGCCATGAATTTCTGCAAATGTCTGTGTATAATCTACACAGCCATCCGTTACTCGAAGCATCCTGATCCGCCCCTTGTCACTCTTGGTGATGCGATTACGTCCTTTTTGCGCGTTTCGGACAGCACAACAGAAGATATGAGCATAGTCTCTAAGCATCAAATTAGGACACAAATTCAATTGTGGAAGACGCCGCGGCCTCAAAGATGGCACTCGATCAAAAGAAGGTGGGCATATGCGGCGAGTAGAACAAGATGGCTTGGTACCATAACTTCGTACGTATTGACAATTGACTGTGGACTGCATTCCTCCTAAATCATATTATCTAGATGCAGTGTCGTTTGGATAGGTGCATTGGTGATGCTATCTACGGGCATAGTGGGTTTGAAGAAGGCTAGCATTCCCGCCGATCTCACATCACTTGCAAATATGGGGTTCGGCGCCGTGAGTTTTTCGGCTTTGGTAGTTTTCCTACCTATTAGTTCGGTGAGCTCTTTCATTGCTGTCTACCGTGGATTGTGGTTGAACTAAAAGATAGGGGTCGCGAACCTTGTACACAAATATAATTTTCACCAATTTCTGGCAATCTGCCGTCTCCTTTCTCTATTTACTATACAACGCTCTTCTTAGTTGTCTCCTTGTCGGCCACGAATGGAGCAGGTATACCAAGACCCGCAAAACACTCCGAGTCTCCCACCCAGAGGGCATCCAGCGTTCAAGCTTCTTCCTTTCTATGCCATTCAAGTATGGTCTCCCGGTCCTGCTTGTTTTTACTACACTTCATTGGATGCTGTCACAAAGTGTCTTTGTGATACGCGTCATAAGCTACTATGCCAATGGAGAGGAAGACACAGGCAGCAATGTTTCGGCCACTGGCTACAGTCCTATAAGTATCATCACAAGTAGTTCGCCCTACCCCGCATTTTCTCAGCTTCCACGTTGAACTAACCATCTGGATCAACTCACAGCTCTTCTCGTCGCATTCGCCGTTCTTCTCGCCCTAATTCTTGTCAGTTTGCGTTGGTACCCTGAAGGCATGCCGATGGCTTCCACGAACAGTGCTGTTATTAGTGCTGCTTGCCATCAACCGCCAGGGGATCACCAGGCGTACATGCTCCCTGTCAAATGAGGTGTTGTGGGTCAGGATAAGAAAGGGATCGGGCACTGTTCATTTACAACTGCGCGTGACGTTGGGCGCCCGGTAGAGGGCAACCTGTATCTGTGATGATCTCTAGATGAATATCATGTACGTATCAGTATCAAGCTTTGCATAATCGAGAATAATACTCGAACATCTGCCATTCGTAACGTACAGTTGCACGTTTATTGAGACTCAGGACTACTTCGAGCTACCGCAGCCGGGTTTCAACTTGATTAATCTAGACCAAACATACAGGACTGTACTCGTAACTAAGCAGAAAAGCGAAAAGAAGGTACCTTAGGGCTCAAGCCCTCTTATCGAAATGTCGGTGTATTGATACGCCGTAGTTTTTTCATATCGTCATACGCGAAACCTGTATCGTTTTTTAGAATTTACCGAGAGCCCCATCAAATTTAGTGGCGAATGTGCAAAATAAGAACCAGATTGGTAAAATCAACCTCACTGCCCCCCCAGTGCTTCATATGTAGTATATTCAATACCTTCAGTTGCAAGAAATTGGCCGCACACGGTTTGCAGACCAAACAAGAAGAAGAACTAGCGATAGCCGATTGGAATAGGGTAAGCATATTGGCGGTGTCTATATTTCCTCATGTATACATAACTATGAGTTTGAAGACTTGTTACTGGAGAACCTACTCTGTAAACGTGGTTCATGCCTCAATGAGTCTGTTCGAAAAGAGCAATACTAACTTCAACATCTTGTAGTTTGAGGCGAAGATAGACTACTGCTTGGCTTCCTATCAATCAACGCAAGATAAGTGTAGCGTGGTATACTCGTACACCATCATGATCAGTAGGTGTCATATCACTGAGCTGCTGAGATGATGAGCACTAACAGCCTTCCCGTTGTATGCGTCGTGTGATGAATTTCTGCAAATGTCTACTGTATGTATAATCTACACAGCCATCTGTTACTCGAAAGTCGAAGCATCCTGTCTTCACTTAGAATGAGGGGTACGGATATTAGATTTGCCACTTCCATTAGAACATAACCAGGTTGTACTGGATTCAACTGCTTGTGGCTTCGCTCCTTCCCTCCGCAACGATTGAACCAAATGTTCCCCCATTGACAGATCTTTACCATGACTTCGCACAAAGTCTCCCTTGGCTACGATCCTTTATCGTCATCGTGTTCTTTCTCTTCTTCCATCACCTTTTTGCCCTGCCCTGCTGTTGAAGATGTCCCACTTGTGGGCATAATTCACCACCCCCCTAAAATGCGCTATCATGGCGATTTTGGAGGGACTATGTATCTTGCAGAGTCAAATCAGTGGTCGGTCTACCATCCTATACAGGATAATGGCAAAGTCGGGGGTGAGATGAGTATGGATCTTATAGCTCTAGGAGGAAACAACATGGATTCAAAGGAGGTATTTAAGTCATCCCAACGCTTGCTCAACACGGAACGTGGCTGATATTTCCAACTTGTAGACCCTCTCAGCAGCAGCAGGTTTGGGTCTTGCTGCTGGCAAGATCTACTTCAAATTCTCAAACGCAGAAACAAGAGTCGAGTCAGGATTCTGGTTGGAGGGCGGTTACTTCGTGACCTGCACACACTTTTGGTCCGAGCACACGCCTACGGAACCGCCGTATGAGGCGATAGTTCAGAATATTCGAGAGCGAACTGTGTTAGCACGGGTTAGCTCGAAAATGTTCTCTCGTCGTCTAGGTAATGTTGGCTGGACGTTCGAAAATGTAACACGAAGAAATGCTAAGACGTTTGTGTCTGTAATAGGTACCGACGACGTGCTGGTCGAATTGGTTAGCGAAAACAAAGAGGCCGATATGGCTATATTTCGTACTCGTGGGAAACCTCATTCCCACTTTGTGAAGCGCGGCGATCTTTACTCCCTTGAGCACTCTTGTACAGATCTGCCGAGCGCCATTTGGTCGGTTGGATATAATGGGAATGATATGCCCATAGAGCAGGTTCCCCTGCATCAAGATTGGAGTCAGAAGGCGGCTGCAATGAAGCCTAAGCCAACCACAGCCTTCGAATACATCATACGTCTTTATGAGCAAAGTTTGATGAAATCCAATGGTTGGGCTTCGACACTTAATGGCGTTACAGGGAATGGCGAGGTATGATATGTTGTGACTGGAACGTCATGCGCTCTTGAACTAATCTATTTTTTAGCATCCTTCCTTCAATGAGTTTTACTGTCCAGATATTAGAGCTCTGGCTGTCGGCAAACTCTACAATCCAACGTCAGAGGAGAAGATAACTACTCTGGAGACTGCCCAATTGAAACCCCTGACAATAAAGCGACGCCATACCATCAGTGGTTTCTGGGGATGCTCAGGCGCTATGATTGGTGCATTTCCATTGCGCGACACAACCTCTCCCAAGGTCATTGGTCTTTGTAAGCTTTGATCTCATCTGTCCCTTCTTCGAGACCTAACAAGTTCTGTAGTTTCCGCCGGCACGTTCGGGCAGCCATCCAACGCGTTTCGTGCCTTCACTCGAGCCGGTATCGAATGGATCTGTAGAGAAACCACTGTCGACACACCACCATCCATTGGCATGAGCAATTTGGACGTTGATCCTAAGCAGCACTACATGACCTTTGGCGGTAGCACGATGTGATTATTTTGGAAGATGTGTCTACAACAGTGGTAAATATGGTATTTCGCAGAAAAAGAAAAATGCCTCAAATTATGGCAAACCTAGTCTATGGGTATCTCATTCTCTAAACATAGGTACTGCGCATCATCGTCTAGCCGAACGCCTGTAGAATTAATCGCATGCCGAAAATAGAAAGGGGACCCTGAAAGCTGATTAATTATACAAATCGTCGTCCGAATCCTCGATTTTGCCTTTCGGGTATCCTGCGGCGCTGTCGAGGATATGGCTTGCTTTTGCAGGGTCCTGGTTTGAGAAACTGGTGCTGTTGCTCGCGGTGGCCGGAACTTCCGGGGTCTGGGTTTGTTCTGCGGTGGGTGTTGATTTTTGATCCTCACCTGCATCGTCGTCGGAAGTTGAGGTGGCTTCGTTGGTATGCGACTCGGGCTCACCCTCACCTGCGCTTACTTTAGTGTCTTCAACGTTGTACAGAGAATCGTACAGGCGACCAAGCCTCTTCAACTCACGTCGGTCCCTGGCAGACTTTGTACGTCCTAGGGCCTTTCGGGTCTTCTTGGCCACGTCGTACTCCGACCCGTAAAAGAAGTCCTGATGAAAATTGTCCATGTCGAGCCTGATTAGAGGATTGATTTTCTTAGACTCCTCATATTCGTACAAAAAGTCTCTCCCTCGCCCCTCATCGATAAGATCATCTGGCGCCAGATAAAGCGATCTCTTTGCCGCCCTCCTCCAGTACTGCATCGATTCCTCACCGATGAGGTGCTTGCCCCCCTTCGTACAATGACCCACATTTTTTAGGATTGTGAAAAAGAGGCTTGCTTCTTTGCTAAGCCCAAGTACTCGAAGACAGCGGAGGATGCGAGTGATGCGCAGGTGATTGTGGTTGAATTTGCCCAGCCATGGTCTGTCATCAAATGTTAGCACCGGGGGTGCAACCCGTACTTCTTCCATATTGGCTCCATGGGGCGTGATATTGAACCCGTAGAAGTGTAGCATGCGCTCCAGTGATTTTCGCAGTTGAGTACGAAGTTCGGGCCGCGAGCGAAAGGCCTTGAAAACCTCGCGGTCGATGACTGGAGCGGCGCTGTTGAAGGGCGAGGGTTCGGGGAGGGGGAAAAGGGATTGGATGTAATTGTGACATGATTCTAGCTTGGCGTCATCCCAGGAGACAATCTCAGAGAGGGTGCGACCTTTGAAGTCTTTGCCTTGGAGATCGGGGTCGTAGAATTGAATGATGGGTGCGGAGATGGATGGGTTGTTGGTAGACATATTGTCGGATGCCGTAGGGAATTGAAGATTTGGTAGTAGAAGAGATTTGGAGATCGTCTGCTTAGAACAAGAAGAGTGATAAGTAGGAGAAGGAGAAGTGAAGAACTATTGAGAAGAAATATTTCTGGAGATCCAGGACAGTTGTGTTCATAACAGATGAGCAAGACAGTCGCATAAGGGTTTTCGCTTGACAGTGGCGTACAGTTGTCATGAGACAAAGAGAACCCAACAGAAGCATTCGCGCGGTGGATGGTGATGCCACCTCACAAGGGTTTGTTCGGACTTTTTGCTCAATAACGGTGAAGAAGTTTCACGTCCGGTCTCCAACCCCACAGCTATATCCTGTTTCAAAGGTTATATGATGTCATTTTTTTTTCCTCGGTGAAAATTATTCGAGCAAAGCACGAAACGAGAAAGCGAGCTGTAGAAGATGAAATGTTGATGACGCCGGCTAGGTAACGAGAAATTGGCAACGGCATCGCCTCGACCTTTAGCACTCATCCTTACCGAAAAGGAAGAAACCAACCGCCTACCCGCCCCTTCTCCCAAACCTTCTTACGCATCGCTCTGTTCTCTTACCTTCCATACCAGCATCCCCCTTTCCGACGGGAGCAATCGACAAGTCGGATGAGAAGTGCTGAGAGCGGGTTTTACGTGGCTGGGGCTATGAGTTGGTTTCTGGTCGCTTTGGTTCAGAAGGGGGAGGGGAGGGTTTGATGATGAAGAGAGGAGGGGGGATGAGAGAAGAGAATGGGGTTGGTGGGAAGGCGGGGTTGAAGGGTGTGTGCAGGAGTGGAGGAGGGGTGGAGGGATGGAGGGAGCGGAGAACATGAAGACGAAGGGAAGGATTGGAGGGTAGTGGGTTTTTAGATATATCGATATCCCCATTCTCCATCTTTCCCTTCATCTATCTATCTCCCCAAACCTTCATTCCTTCAACCCACAGCCTTGGCATACTACCTTTCCGGTAAATATAAAATCATAATCGATGTGTTTGCATAGTATCGACGACAAAATTGATGTGGATTCGCGAGTCTGCACAAGTTTTTCTATGTGAAGGATTGAAAGAGTATTTACATTGACAAGTTATAATATATGGGATATGGGATATGGGATGGTGTTATTGAGTGGTGTCGTGAGGCGGGGCGCGTTTTGGTATGAAAGTCAAGGGGGAGGGAGAAGGAAAATCGATGGGGATTGAAAGGAGGGGAAGGAGAAGAAAATACTCGGTCGAGGAGGATAGCACGAGGTGCACATTAAATTCTCACGCTTGGGATATCATATCTCATTAAAAGGCGCCTAGGCTGCTAGACATTACCTCCCCCCATCCCTTCAAACCTCCTGCCTCGCCATCCACTCCTCCGCCTCGCTCTTGTACTCCTCCCTCCACCGACTCAACGGCGGCCTCTCATTCACAACATCCCCCACGGCCCACAACATCCTCTTCCGATCCATCTCCACGCTAACATCATTATCCGGGCAAACCACATAAAACACCCCCTCGGCCATCTTCCCCTCCAGCCACCCCGCCACCTGCTCCGGCGCCCACGCCCCCTTCGGCTTCTCCTTCCTCGCTGCCCCCCCGCCTGTCAGCCCGGTATGCGTCCACCCGGGCACGAGCAAGTGCACGGAGGTGGAGGTGGACGCGAGGTCGTAGCTGAGATGCTCGGCGAGGGTTTTGACGGCGGCTTTGGAGGCGTTGTAGGCCGGGTTGCCGGGGGGGTTGGTGATGCCTTGTTTGGAGCCGGTGATGATGATGGAGGTGGGGTCGGGTTGGGCGAGGAGGGTGGGGAGGAAGGTGGAGATGCCGTTGATTACGCCGAAGAGGTTCGTGTCCATGATCTTTGGTGGGGGCTTTGTTAGACACGGGGGGGGGGGGGGGGGTTTATTTAGA
>JAABUR0100004199.1_pt1 | contig 19455 bp, 20 predicted proteins | sample 5560091 | NCBI WGS metagenome assembly JAABUR01 (sample SAMN10711879, study PRJNA513375) | rock metagenome | isolation source: Antarctica rocks | place: Antarctica: Victoria Land, University Valley sud | reverse complement strand
AGCGCGTGGAAGCCGACCGCAGCTCCGCCGGCGTCGAGCGCGGCGAGCGAGCCCTCGGCGCACAGCACCGCGCGCGGGCCGCCCTGAAGGGGCACGCCGTCGAGCTCGGCCCCGCAATCGAGGACGAAGGCCGGCACCTCGCCCTCCGCCTCGGCGGGCGCCCGGGCGCACCATCCCGCTTCCTCGGCGAGATCGCGCAGCTCGTCGGCCACGGCGTTCTCCCCGGCCACGACCAGCAGGCGCCCGTCGCCTCCGCCCGCCGGCGGGGGCGAGGGATCCTCCTCGCGGTGCGGACCGTCCGCGTAGGAGTAGTAGCCGCGGCCGCTCTTGCGACCGCGGCGGCCGGCGGCGACCATCCGCGCGGCGATGGGCGAGGGGCGCCAGCGCGGCTCGCCGAAGGACTGCTCCCAAAAGGAGCGGGCGATCTCGAGCCCGACGTCGACTCCCACCAGATCCATGAGCTCGAACGGCCCCATCCGAAAGCCCCCGCCCATGCGCACGATCCGGTCCACGCGCTCGGGCGGAGCGATCCCCTCCTGCACGAGTCGGAGCGCCTCGAGCCCGAAGGGTCGGTTGCAGCGGTTCACGAGGAAGCCGGGGCCGTCGGCGGCGAGGATGACCTCCTTGCCCATCGCCTCGCCGCTCGCGCGCGCCACCGAGAGGGCCCGCTCGCCGGACTCCTCGCCGGCGACCACCTCGACCAGGCGCATGAGCGGCGCGGGGTTGAAGAAGTGCATGCCGACCACGCGCTCGGGCCGCGTCGCGGCGGCGGCGATCGCGGTGACCATGAGCGAGGAGGTGTTCGTGGCCAGCACGCAGTGGGCGGAGACGATCTCGCTCAAGCGGCGGTAGATATCGGCTTTGAGCTCGAGCGACTCGGGCACGGCCTCGATCACGAGCTCGCACTCGGCCAGCTCGTCGAGCGTCGCCGCGGGCTCGAGCAGGGCCGCCCCGCGCCCGGCCTCGGCGGCGCTCCAGCGCCCGCGCTCGGCTCCGCGCGCGAGATGAGCCCGCGCCACTTCCAGCCCGCGCTCGAGTGCGCCGGCGTCGGGATCGTGCACGAGCGTCCGCATGCCCGCCAGCGCGCCGAGCTGGGCGATCCCCGAGCCCATCGTTCCCGCCCCGAGCACGCCGATGACCTTGGCGGCGGACATGCCCGCCGGCTCCTACGCCGGCACGATCGCGTTGATGCCCGTCGCGGCGCGGCCGATGATGAGCTTCTGGATCTGCGAGGTGCCCTCGTAGAGCGTGGTCACCCGCACGTCGCGGAAGTAGCGCTCGACGGGGTGGTCATCGACGTAGCCCGCGCCGCCGTGCACCTGGATCGCGGTGTTCGAGCACGCCACCGCGGCCTCGGTCGCATAGAGCTTGGCGATCGAGGTCTCGGTCGTGCTCGGCCGGCCCGTGTCCTTGAGATGCGCCGCGCGCCAGGTGAGCATCCGCGCCGCGTCCGTCTGCACCACCATGTCGGCGATCATCGCCTGCACGAGCTGGAAGGAGGCGATCGGGCGACCGAACTGCTCGCGCTCCTTGGCGTAGCTCACCGACTCCTCCACGCACCCCTGGCACACCCCTACGCAGCCCGCGGCGACGCTGTAGCGCCCCGAGTCGAGCGATGACATCGCCACCTTGAAGCCGTCGCCCACCTCGCCGAGCAGCGCGTCCTCGCCCACCTGAACCTCGTCGAGGGACAGAGAGGCGGTGTCGGAGCCGTGCAGGCCCATCTTGTGGTGGATCTCCTGGGAGGAGAACCCCTCGCTCTCCGTCTCCACCAGGAACGCCGCGAGTCCGCGCGGGCCCTTCTCCGGATCGGTCTGCGCGAAGATCAGCGCGACCTTGGCGTGGTTGCCCATGGAGATCCACATCTTGGCGCCGGAGATCGACCATCCGCCGTCGAGCTTCTTCGCGCGGGTCCGCTGGTTGGCGGCGTCCGAGCCCGTGTCGGGCTCGGTGAGCCCGAAGCAGCCGAGCCACTCCCCGGAGCAGAGCCGGGGCAGGTAGCGCTGCTTCTGTTCCTCGCTGCCCCAGCGTAGGATCGCCGAGCACACGAGCGAGGTCTGCACGGAGATCACCGTGCGCATCGAGGAGCAGCCGCGCCCCACCTCCTCCACCACCAGCCCGTAGGTGAGGTAGTCGAGCCCGGCGCCGCCGTACTCGCGCGGCACGATCGCGCCGAGGTACCCCTGCTCGGCGATCTTGCGGACCAGCTCGAGATCGAAGTGCTCGTTGCGGTCGTTCTCTCGGGCGCGCGGGACGATCTCCTTGTCGGTGAACGCGCGGGCGGTCTCGCGGATGAGCTTCTGCTCGTCGCTGAGTTCGAAGTCCATGGGCCATCCTCGGCTGGAAGCGGGGGCGGCCAACGCTAGCGCCCCTCGTCGGCCGGGCGACTCGGCGAGGTGGTGGTTGCGGCGAGCCGGCCGGGCGACTACGGTCCCGCCTTCGTCGTGCCGCCGTCTCGTCCTTCCCGCCCCAAGCGACGCACCGGCCTGTGGGCAGCGCTCGCTTGCGCCCTGGGAGCAGCGCTCGCCGCCGTCGCGCTCATCGGTGCCTCGGCCGAGGCCGCCGGCCCCGCGCTCGCCCCGCCCGGGCTGACGCTCAACCTTCCGGGTCCGCTCGGGGGCTTGATAGGACGCGATCACGCCGCTCCACCGCGGCCGTCGCGCTCGCCGCCCTCGCGCTGCCGGGGCGTCACCAGCTCGGGCCGGGTGCCCTACGCCGGCGCCGTCTTCCCGTGCGACTTCCCGGATCCCATGGTGCTCAAGGTCGGCCGCGTCTGGTACGCGTACGCCACCGGCACGGGCTGGCAGCCCCGCGGGCACGTCTTTCCGGTCCTGCGCTCGCGCGACATGCGCCACTGGACTCACGTGAGCGATGGGATGCTCGGCATCCCGGGCTGGGCCTACCGCGACGTGTGGGCGCCGAGCGTCGTGCGCGCCCGCGGGCGCTACTTCATGTACTACAGCGGGCTACGGCGCACGGACAACGTGCACTGCATCGCGGTGGCGACCTCGAGGAGTCCCGTCGGGCCGTTTCACACTGAGAACGTGATCGGTTGTCACGACCGCCAGGGGGAGGGCTACATCGACGCGGCCCCGCTGATCGATCGGGGTCGCGCCTACCTCTACTTCTCGGTCGACTGGCCGCACACCCTCTCGGTGCTCCGACTGAGGCGCGATCTGGTGCACGCGGCGGGACCGCGCAAGGCGCTCCTCGGACCCACCCGTCGCTGGCAGAAGGGTTTGGACGACCCGACGGTGGAGGCGCCCGCCCCCGTGCGACACGGCCGCCTCTACTACCTCTTCTACTCGGCGGGCTCGTGGCTCACCGACTACCGCATGGGCTACGCCGTCGCCCGCTCTCCGACGGGCCCCTTCCGCGATTACGGCCGCAACCCCTTCCTGTCCCGGCGCCCGCTCGTGGGTCCGGGGGGAGGTGCGGTGGTCGCCGGACCCGGCCATACGCAGTGGCTGGCGTTTCACGCCTGGACCGGCGGACCGGGCTACGGCTCACGTCACGGTGAGCGGACGCTGCGGATGGCGCCCTTGCGGTGGGGGAGGCACGGGGTCAGGGTGGACGTGCGTGGCGGCCCTCGGTGAGGCCGGGCGCTTGCTTTCGCGGTTGACCTCAGCTCCCACGCGCGTACGATCACCCTGAGCCGGTGGACGCGTTCGCTCTCATCATCTTCGGCGGCATCGCCGCGCTCATCCTCGCGCTGCTGGCGATCGGAAGGTTCTACCCCGGCTCAGGCGCTGAGGTGGTCGACTGGAAGACTCCCCAGAGCCACATGGAGACCCAGGTCGGCCTCGAGCTCGAGGACATGGACCAGATGCTCGAGGCCCAGAACGCCCGCCGCCGTCGCCGGGGGCTCCCCGAGCTGACCGAAGAGGGGATGCGCGAGAAGGTCGCCCAGGACCTGCGCGACGCCGAAGCACGGCGGGACGCCTACCGCCGCGAGCACGGGCAAGACGATCTGCAGGAGATGCTCGCCGCGACCAACGCCCGCCGGCGCCGCCACGGCAAGCGCGAGCTGACCGTGGAGGAGCTCGACGCGCAGGCCGGCCCGGCGCAGGCTCCCGCCCCCGCGCCGAGCGCGGGCGAGGCGCCACCGCGTCCCGACGACGCCTGACGCCGTGGCCCGGGTGCTCATCGTCGGCTGCGGTTGCCGCGGCCAGGCGCTGGCGCGGGAGCTGCGCTCAGAGGGCCACGCCGTTCGCGGCACCACGCGCACCGAGGCGCGCCGCGCCGACATCGAGGCCGCCGGCGCCGAGTGCCACGTCGGCGATCCCGACCGGATCGGCACCCTGACCTATGCGCTCGACGGGGCGACGATCCTGTGCTGGCTGCTCGGCTCGGCCGCGGGTCCGGCCGAGCAGCTCGCTGCGCTGCACGGCACGCGCCTGCAGATGCTCCTCGAGCGCACCGTCGACACGACGGTGCGCGGCGTCGTCTACGAGTCGGCGGGAACGGCTCCGCCCGAGCTGCTGGGGGGCGGGGAGGAGGCCGTCCGCCGCGCGCACGAAACCTCCGAGATCCCCTACGCGATCGTGCGCGAAGAGCCGGTCGACTTCCCGGCCTGGTTGCGGGCGGCGCGGGCCGCGGTGGACGAGCTGCTTCTCGTCTAGGGATCGGTGTCGGGTCGTGGGCCGTCCGTAGCGCTCATGAGCTCGATCATCATCCGCTGATAGGCCGTGCCGACCACGAGGGAGCGCTCCACGCCGGGCGCGGCGCTCGCCTCCCTGATGCTCTCGAGATAACCCGAGAGCTCGGCGAGCTTGGCCCGATGCCATTCGAGTCGCTCCGCGAGGAGGGGAGCGGGATCGGCTCCGAAGAAGATCATCAGCATGGCCTCGTCGCGCAGCTGAGGCGGCGCCGCGCGGCCGGTCGCCACCCAGGCGCGGAGCGCGTCTCGCCCGCGCTCGGTGAGCGAGTAGAGCTTGCGACGGCGTCCCGCGGACTCCTGCTCCTCAGACAGGTAACCGGCGGCGGCCAGGCGCGTGGGCTCGGCATAGAACGTCGTGTGGGGAACGGGCCAGAAGTTCTCCACGGACTGCTCGATCGCGCCCTTGAGGTCGTACGGCGTCGAGGGGCCGAGGTACTCGATCAGTCCGAGGACCACGTAGGAGGTGCTGGTGAGCCTGATGTCCTCAACCATTGTCAACGCGCGTGTAGAATAGTACGCTCCGTACCGTTCGACCCATACTACGGATATGAGAAGGGGCGGCGAGATGTCGAAAGAACCGGGGCACGCGAGCGCGAACATCATCACCGGAGCGTCGGACTTCGACGCGGTCGTCGTCGGCGCGAGCCTGGCCGGCTGCACCTCAGCGATGCTGCTGGCGCGCGAAGGCGCGCGCGTCGCGCTGGTCGAGAAGAGCCCGGACCCGGCTGCGTTCAAGCGCATGTGCAGCCACTACATCCAGGCCGGGGCCATTCCCACGCTGGAGCGGAGCGGCCTCCTGCCCCGGATCGAGGCCGCCGGCGGGGTCCGCACGCGCGGGCGCATCTGGAGCCGGTCCGGCTGGATCCTCCCGCCGCCGCAGTCGAAGGTGCCGCCGGGCGTCAACCTGCGCCGTGAGCGCCTCGATCCGCTCGTGCGAGCGGTGGCCGCCGAGGAGGAGGGCGTCGAGCTGATGCTCGGGCTGACCGTTCGGCGGGTCCTCCGGCGCGAAGGGGCGGTATGCGGGGTGGAGGCCGTCGACCGACGCGGCGAGACGCTCTGCCTGCGCGCGCCGCTCGTGGTCGGCGCCGACGGGCGCGACTCGCCGGTGTCCAAGCTCGCCGGCGTCGGGGCGCGAACCCAGCCACACGGACGCTTCGCCTACGCCGCCTACTACGAGGGGCCGGCGCCCGAGGGGGCGCCCGATGCCTCGATCTGGCTGCTCGACCCGCACTTCGCCGCCGCGTTTCCGACCGACGAAGGCCAGACCCTCTACGCGGCCATGCCGACCCGCGATCGACTGCCCGAGTTCAAACGCGATCCGGCTGCGGCGCTCGAGCGCTTCATCGCCGCGGTGCCCTCCGGTCCGCCCATCCGCGACTCGCGCCGTCTCTCGCCCGTCCTCGGGAAGGTCCACATGCCGAACGTGATGCGCGGACCGGTGGCGCCGGGCCTCGCGCTTCTCGGCGACGCTGCGCTCGCGACCGACCCGCTGTGGGGAGTGGGCTGCGGATGGGCGTTTGAGAGCGCCGAGTGGCTCGCTCGCGCGGTGATGCCGGCGCTGCACGGAGAGGAGCCGCTGAGCCGGGGGCTGAGCCGTTACCGCCGACGCTGGCGCCGTCATCTCCTCGGCCACGCCGTGCTGATCCACGAGTACGCCAGCGGGCGCCCGTTGACCGGGTCCGAGCGCGCGCTCTACGCTGCGGGCGCGCGCGATCCGTGGGTGGCCGAACGGCTCGAGCGCTTCGGCACGCGGACGACGGGCCCGGAGATCCTGCTCGACCCTCGGCTCGCGATCCGCGCGGTCGCCGCCTCGGCGCGTCGGCGGCGCTCGCTCACGACCGCGCGGCCGGAGCGAGACGCGTCGCTCGCGCTCGCCTCGTGATGGGCGGCTGACCGGACCGAAGCCCTGCGCTACACTCGCTCGCGGCCGGAAATAGGCAAAAGACGATAGGGATTACCAGGGAGGTCGTCCGTGGCTGAGTACGCAAAGGACGTGCTCGTCGAGCCGGAGTGGCTCGAGGAGCACCTGAACGATGACTCCATTCGCATCGTCGAGGTGGACGAGAACCCCGCGCTCTACGCGGACAGCCACATCCCCGGGGCGATCGGCTTCGACTGGAAGAAGGACCTTCAGGATCAGGTCAAGCGCGACTTCCTCGGCCCCGAGGCCTTCGGCGAGCTCTTCGGCTCGCGCGGGATCTCGAACGACCACACGGTCGTGCTCTACGGCGACCGCAACAACTGGTTCGCGGCCTACACGTACTGGTATCTGAAGTACTACGGGCACGACAACGTGAAGCTGCTGAACGGTCCGCGCGAGCGCTGGATCTCCGAGGGACGCGCGACCTCGACCGAGGTCCCGAGTCATCCGGCCGCCACCTTCTCCGCCCAGGGCGGCAAGGACGAGATCCGCGCCAAGCGCGACGAGGTCGCCCAGGCCCTCGAGAACGGTCGCAAGCTCGTCGACGTGCGCGCGCCGCAGGAGTACTCGGGCGAGCTGATCGCTATGCCCGGCTACGAGCAGGAGGGGGCGCAGCGCTCGGGCCACATCCCCGGCGCCGCGTCGATCCCGTGGGCCCAGGCGGTCAAGGAGGACGGCACGTTCAAGTCCGCCGACGAGCTCGAGCAGCTCTACGGCGGCAAGGGCGTGCTCTCGGGCGAGCCGATCATCGCCTACTGCCGCATCGGCGAGCGCTCCGCGCACACGTGGTTCGTGCTCCACGAGCTGCTCGGCCGCGACGACGTCAAGAACTACGACGGCTCGTGGACGGAGTGGGGCAACCTCGTCAACGTGCCGATCGAGAAGGACGTGTAGCCCCGTCGCATGCCGGAGAGGTAGTCCCGCCGCATGCCGGAGAGGCGCGCGAGAGAGGGCGGTCGCGGTGACCGCCGTCTCGCAGTGACTAGAGGCGCACGCGGAACTCGCTGACCAGATCCGCGATGTTGTCGATCGCCTGAGGGTCGGTCCGCGGTGGAGAGAAGCAGTAGTCGTGCTCGACCGCCTTGACCACCGCGGTCGCATGCCGTCGAGCGGCACGGCGCCCCACGCGCGTGAGTTGGATGGCCAGCGGGATGCGGGCTCGGTTGCCGCGCCGGCCCCAGCGCCATCGGATGCGTCCGAGCAGCGCTCCTGCGCGCCGGCCGTGAGCAATCGCTCGCAGAGTTAGCGCGGCACCACAGGAGGTGTCGTCCAATCCCTCGGCTCCGACGTAGTTGACGGCCAGCGTGCGAACTAGCCCGCCGCGGGCTAGCGGTCGACTCAGCGCAAAGCCGAACGTGTCGATCCGCTCGCAGTCGGAAGGCACAAGGACCTGTCCGTTCGCGTCCACGGTGTCGCGACCGCTGCCGCAGCGCAGCTTCTCATCGCCACTCAGCTGGATGAGGCGGTCGTCCCCGGCGCCTCCGTCGAGACGGCTGGCGCCGCCATCGCTCACCAGGATGTCGTTGCCGCCGTGTCCGGCGAGGATGTCCCCGTGATTCCCGGTATAGCCGCCCGCGCCCGTGAGCGTATTGGGTCCCTCGTCGCCGCTCAGCACATCACGCGCCCGGCCACCGAAGACGTCTTCCACTCCCACGAGCCTGTCGTTCTCTCCGCGCGATCCGCCGACGCCGCGCGCCAGGTCGACGACGACGGGCGTCCGGCGGTCGCTGTAGTTCGCCTCGTCTCGACCCGGGCCGCCGTCGAGCAGATCCGGTGCCGGCCGCTGCGGAGCGGGAGTACCGTCCACGCCGTCGCCGGTGAGCGTGTCGTCGCCGGAGCCACCGAGCAGGTGTCAGCGCCGTCGTTTCCGGCCAAGTTGTCTTGACCCGGGCCGCCGATCAGCGTGTCCTCGCCGGTGTTGCCGCCCGCCTCCATTCCGTACCGGACGCGAGAACCGTCGATCAGGTCATCGCCCGCACCGCCGGACACGTGCCAGGAGAACGGCCGGCTGCTCGTCAGCCGTGCGCGGTCCGCCCCGTCGCCGAGCTCGGCGCTCGCCCCCGTGAGAGGCGCATCGCGTTGGGTGGTTCGACAGACCGCCGTGTGCTTGTCGACGAGGCGGCAACCATCAGACACGCTGATCGCCGCTCCGGTGTCCTTGACGGTTACGCTGCCCGCTGCGAACGAGAGCGTGGCTTGGTTGACTTCCCCTGCGTCGGCCGTGTACTGGACGTGCGCTTCGTAGTTGCGATCGGAGTGGTCGCCCTCGGGCGTCACGTCGACGAGATCCACGCTCGCCGTGCTGGCCTGCGCCGCTCCGGGCAGCGCGAACAGCATCAAGACCGCGAGGACCAGCGCGTACCGAGTCACAATCACCACAACGTGCTGCGCCCGGCACAGTTGCGCCTACGGATCAGGCCAGCGCCTCGGTCCGCTCGAGCAGGTCGGCGAGTATCCGCGCGGTGGCGCCCCAGATGAGGTTCTCGCCCACCGTGTAGGTGTCGGTGCGGATCGGCACCCCGCGGCGCACGAGGCGCTTGCGCGCGTAGCCCGCGCGCAGGTCGGCGAGCGAGAGCTCGAGCACCTCGGCGACCTCGAGCGGGCTGAGCTCCCACGCGCGGCCCGGCTCGATCACGCCCACATAGGGGTAGATCGCATAGCTCGTGACGAAGGTCGGCGTGGGCTGCAGGGCGCCGATGATCTCGACCGCGTCCGGCGGCAGCCCTATCTCCTCGCTCGCCTCGCGCAGCGCCGTCTGGCGCAGATCCTCGTCGGGGGAGTCCTGGCGGCCACCGGGGAAGGAGATCTCGCCGGGATGACGGCGCAGGTCGTCGCGGCGCTTGGTGAAGACGGCGTGGAGCCCGCCATCGCGCACGAAGAGGGGCACGAGCACGGCGGCGTCCGTGCGCCCGTGCACGTCGAGCGACGCCGCCGCGGGCGCCGGGATCAGACGCGGAGCGAGCTCCGCAGCGAAGGAGCCGGTGGTGCTCAGCCGACGAGCTCGACCGACTCGTCGAACATGACCTCGCCGTCGAGCGTCCGATGCACCGGGCACTTGGCGGCGATGACCTTGAGGCGCTCGATCTGGTCCTCGGGGAGACCTTCGGGCAGCCGCAGGGTGAGGTTGAAGCGGGTGGGGGAGCCGCGCTCGGCCGGCGCGTAGTCGGCGATGACCTCGATCTTCCCGATGTCCCACCCCTTGCGCTTGGCGTACATCTCCATCGTGATCGCCGTGCACGAGGCGAGGCTGGCGGCGAGGAGCTCCTGCGGGTTGGGTCCGAAGTCGTCGCCGCCGTCGTCGTGCGGCTCGTCGGCGTGGAGGTGGTGCGAGCGCACCTCGATGTCGTGCTGGAAGGTCCCGGTGCGTCGTGCGGTCGCCTTCATCGTCGTCCTTGTTCGGCGGGGCAGGAGAGAGAAGGCGCCATGCTAGTCCAGCGGGTTGAACACGAGGCCGGTCAGGACCTTGGGGAAGAAGTACGTCGACTTCGGCGGCATGCTCTCTCCGGCGGCCGCGACGTCCTGCACCTGGCGCACCGGCGTCGGGCCCATGAAGAAGGCGGCGTCGTAGGTGCCGTCGTGGAGGTAGGAGCGCGCCTGCGCGGCGTCGCGCGCGTAGCCGAAGCCGTCGAGGTGGTCGATGTGCTCGTCGGTGAGGCCGAGCGCACCCTTGAGGAGGAGCGCCTCGGTGACCGCGGTGTCGAGGTGGCGGTAGGGCTCGGCGCGGCCGGGCAGCGCGGCGTCGGCGGTGGCCTGATCCTTGAGGGTGAGGCGGAAGGGCTTCTTGAAGTGGGCGTCCATGTAGCCGATGCGCACGCGGCCGTGGTTGGCGTGGTCGGGAACGAGGGCGTCCTCGTCGTCGAGCTCCGCGACTTCCCAGTCGCGGCGGATGGCGGTGGCGAGCGCCTCCTGCTGCTCTGAGGTGAGGTTCTTGACCAGGCGGTGGGTGGGGAAGACCGTGAGCCCCGGGTCCTCGAGCGCGACGAGGCACATGAGCACGTAGCGGTGGGCGCCCTCCTGGGAGCCGATCTCCTCGGCGTAGACGCGCGCAGTCTCGTAGCGGTGGTGGCCGTCGGCGATCAGCAGCTCGGCCGGCGCAACGGCGGCGCACACGGCCTCGACGGCTTGCGGGTCGGCGACGCGCCAGAGGCGGTGGACGGTGCCGTCCTCGTCGGTGACCTCGCCGAAAGGGGGGTTGTTCTCGATGTGCGGCCGGAGCGCGGTCCAAGCCGCGTCCGCGGGGTCGGAGAAGAGCGAGAAGATGGGGGAGAGGTTCGCGCGCGTGGCACGCGTGAGGCGCAGGCGATCCTCCTTGGGCCCGGGGTGCGTGCGCTCGTGCGGGCGGATGCGCCCGGGCCCGTAGTCCTCGACGCGCACACGGCACAGGAACCCGCGGCGCGTGAATGAGCGCCCGTCGGGACCGGTGTAGTCCTGGGAGAGCGCCCAGATGGCCGGCTCGTCGTCGCGGACGACGACGCCCTGGTCGCGCCACTGGCGCAGAACGTCGGCCGCGTGGTCGTAGGGATCAGCGCCGGCGGCCGCCTGCGGAAGGTCGATCTCGACGACGTTGTGCGGCGAGCGCGCGAGCAGACGTTCGCGATGCTCGGCGTCGATGACGTCGTACGGAGGGGAGACGAGGTCTTGGAGGGAGCCCTCACGGGCGAGGTCGTAGTGCAGGGCGTGAAAGGGCTCGATGCGTGCCACGGCGGCGCCGGACGCTAGCGCAGAGCGCCGGCCGCAGGCCGTAGAGTGCGCCCCTCGGGACGTGGCGCAGCCTGGTAGCGCACCTGCTTTGGGAGCAGGGGGTCGCCGGTTCGAATCCGGCCGTCCCGACTACGATCTGAGCCCCGTCATGCGACGGCGGCTCGGGGCGTGTTGGCACGGCTCGAAGGGGAACGCGGAGGTCAAATCATCACCCAATCGACGGTGACAGTCCCTGTCTGCCGGGAGTAACCTTCGAGCGTGACCGTGCGCGCCAAACTTTGCGGCATCCGCTCCCATCGCGACCTTGAGATCGCTGTGCACGCTGGCGCCGACGCCATCGGCCTCATCTGCGGGATCACTCACGTTAGCGAGGACGCTCTGCGCCCAGATGAGGCGCGGGTGCTCGCTGGTCGGACGCCCCCGTTTGTCTCTACGGTGCTCGTCACTCACTCGGAAGAGGCAGAAGAGATCCTCGCCCTTGCCGATCATATTGGCGCCGACACGATTCAGGTGCATGGTCTGGCTACGACCAACACGTTGAGGACGGTCGTCGAGCGAGCGCAGGGCCGCCGCGTTACGAGAGCCGTGCATGTACTCGGCCCCGAGGCCGTTGAGGATGCTCTGGAGATCGCCGACATGTGCCATGCGGTCCTACTCGACTCGCGCACCAGCGATCGGCTCGGCGGTACGGGCCGCACGCACGACTGGTCTATCAGCCGCCGAGTGGCCGACGCTCTGCGAGACGTGGGCCGCCCGATCATCCTTGCCGGTGGCTTGACTCCCGAGAACGTCGCCGACGCTGTGCGCACGGTGGGCCCATTCGCGGTCGATGTCAACAGCGGCGTCGAGGACTCCCAGGGTGACAAGGTGCCCGAGCGGTGCGCCGCATTTGTCTCACGGGCCCGCGAGATTGTGCCGCAGTCGGCTAGTGTTGCCTCGTAGCTCCAACGCGACTGCCGCAAGGACCAGTGCTGCGGCACCCAGCGTCGCTGGTCCGATCGCAGCACTAAAGGTAAGTGCTCCGATGATTGAGGCCACTACCGCCTCGTTGAGGCCCAAGATACCTGCGAGTGGCGCATCGAGCCCGCGAAGTGCGCGCCAGTAGAATCCGAAACCGGGGCCTAGCAGCCCGAGACCCACGAGCAGCAGCCAGCCGACGCTTCCAACGGCGGGTGCGGCGGTGATCGCCAAGGGGGCCGTCAAGATTGCGGCCACCAAGAGTTGAAGGCCGGCGGCGACATCGGGATCTTGTCCCACTGCCTCGTGCGCCACTTGGCTGATGAGCACGGCGAGCGCGACGGCGCTCGCAAGCGCTAGCGCGCTACCAGCCAGGACACCTCCGGTCGATGAGCCAGCGGGCACGGCGACAGCGACGAGTGTGATCGCTCCGACCACGAGTGCCATCTCAAGTGCCGCTATACATGAGGCCGGGCGCCGACGCCGCGCAACATCAGCGGCGATCAGGACCACCGGCGACGTCAGGTGCAGCGCCACCATCACCGGTAGCGGGCCAATCTGAAGAGCGCCGATGTAAAGCGCAAGGTTGACGGCTTCAAGCGCTCCCAGCCTCATGTAGAGACCAGGTCGAGTTCGAAGCGCCACGCCCGGTCGCCGACCGCGGAAACCGGCAACGACACAAAGCATGACGGCGGCGCCAGCAGCGACTACCGGCGCTGCGGCGGCAGGCTCGGAGCCATCGCGCGCTAGGGCTGCGCTCGAGGCTCCCCAGCAGGCGGTCGCCGCCAGCAGAAAGACGACAGAACGGGTCGGCGCATTTAGGCTCACGACAGGACGTAGCTGAGCACAGGCAGGATCAGCGCTGTGAACGCTGCGAAAACGGCCGCCGCGATGCGCCCGTTCGGCGTCTCCGGCAGTCGCACGGCGAGATAGCCGAAGGTGCCAACCGCGATGAACGCTGTGCCCCACACCACGAGCGCACGACTACCGGCACCCCCGAGCTGCTTCCTCAACGCGACGGACAAAACCGCCGTTGTCGCTCCGCTGAACAAACCGACAGCGAGTAGCACTGCGCCTGCCCAGCTATTCATGGTCACCGTTCTGCGAGCGACGGTGACAACGTCCTGAGGATCCGTGTGGTGCGCTCCGTCCGTCTTGCACAGGAGATCGAACGTCCTTGTCGGATTGACGCGTTCGTTGATGGTCGTCCGGACAAGCGCCAGCACCTCCAGCGCCTGCGTCGTCGCATATGAAGTCACGAACCCCTCGCGCGAGGTCCGGAAGCCGCCACGGTTGACATTTTCTCTACCGCTCTCCTGGAGATCGAGCAGCGCGATCAGTCCCTGCCGAAACGCGGGATCAAAAATCTGTTTGGGCTCCGCTCGGCTCGCTGCGAGCAATGACATGTGGAGTGTCATGTGCCGCCAGGTATCCGTCGCCGTCTCGCGGCGGAAAACTTCTTCTTCGATGCCCAAGTCATCGCGGCGCAGGTGATCCATCACCCGGTCGAGAGCGAGCTGGCGCGCCCTTTCCGTACGAGGACCGCCGAGCTCTGCGATCTCAGGGCGAGAGAGCACATCGGCGATCTGGGCAGCTGCATACAAGGGTCTCCCGCGCTCATCGTCCTCGATGAGCGATGCGATCAGCATGCCCAGGCCGCGCCGGACGGCAGGCACGACGTCTACCGACACCTCTAGTCCAAGCATGGCGAGTACTGAGGCGACCGTCGCTGTCACAGACACTGGACCCGTGCGCCCCGCCAGCCGCCAGCCGCCCGTGTCTCGGTCCTGCGCTTTCACGAGCGCCTGCACGCACGCGCTGACGTCCGCATCGACAGCCGGCTCGGGGACGAGACACCGTAATGCGCGTAGGCGCCAAGCGACGTCGATCAGCGCGAGGAATGCCCAATCGCCGCGGGTCTGGTGTTGAACGACGTCACTGCGAACGAGAGCGAGCACGCGCTCGGCATATGGCACGGCGTGCTTCACGCGCGTCATTGCACAGACCACCTCCGCAGTGTTCTGCGGGTTCGGAGGCACGTCCGGGACCCAACCCCATCCCGCGCGCCCGTGACCATCTTCAGCGACGTTCGAGGAAAGCCATGCAGCCGCTTCGCTGATGCGGTGGTCGAGATCGGACACGAGGAGCGAATGATGGCATCAGCGCGGCCTTACCGCTCGTCGCTCGCACCGCGCAGCGCGTCGTACCGGCTCGTCTCGCGGATCCCTGAGCGCTCACGACCACCATCTGCTGGCCGCGGCGTTGCTTCCTATGGGTCACGATGGCAACTTAACGCGCGCGACCGGCACTCCGTGCCCAGATTGCCGTACTAGCGGCTTTGTCGAGGGGCCGTGCTGGAAATGCGGAGGCAATGGTCAGCTTCACGGACCAGGCAACGAACCGCCTCGTACTTGCCCCGAATGTCACGGCCGTGGCCGAGGTCACGTTGAGTGCGGTCGCTGCGGTGGCGACGGATACATCTCCTGACGTTGCAGGCGCCGCGAGTATATCTCTGCCTTCCGCGGCGGATCGGAGAGTCAATGGGGTTTCAAAGCGGTTCGTATAGGGATCGTCCAGTCCGCCATTGATCACGGAGCGGGCTGGACGCCGTGCCCTTGGCCGTTCGGTCCCGCCAGCGCCGCTACCACGTGTCCACGAAGCGATGTCCGCGCACCGTCGGCTCGCGGCCGGTGGCCGCCTCCAGCGTCGACGCAATGATGCCGCGCGTCTCAGACGGGTCGATCACGTCATCGAGCTCGAACAGCATCGCCGAGTTGATCGCCTTGGCGTTCTCCTGGGCGGCGGCCGTCACCTCGCGCACGCGCGCCTCACGCTCTTCGGTAACTTCGATCGCCTCGAGCTCCTTGCGCAGGCCTAGCCGCACGGCGCCCTCGAGGCCCATGGGGCCGAGGTGGGCGCTCGGCCACGCCACCGTCAGCAGCGGCTCGTGCAGGCTCCCGGCGACCATTGCCTGCGCTCCGAGGCCGTAGCCGCGGCGCAGGATCACCGCTACGAACGGGACTCGGATCGCAGCGCCGACGACGAGCAGCCGTGACGCACGACGCACCAAAGCCTCGGCCTCGGCGGCCGGGCCGACCATGTAGCCGGGCGTGTCGACCAGCGACACGATCGGCAGGCCGAACGCGTCGCAGAGCTGGATGAAGCGCGCCGCCTTGTCGGCCGCTCGCGCCGTCACCGCTCCGGCCATGACCATGGTGTTGTTCGCGATCACTCCGACCGGGCGCCCCTCGATCCGAGCCAGAGCCGTCACCATCTCGGGGGCGAAGCGCTCGCGCAGGAAGGTCACCGAGTCCTCGTCGGCCAGCGTCTCGATGATCGGCGCCACCTTGTACGCGCGGCGCTCGCGCTCGGGCACGAGCGAGCGCAGCCGCGTCTGGTCGGGCTCCACGCCCGCCTCAACCGAACCCTGGAAGTAGCCGAGCAGGCGCCGAGCCACCGCCACGGCCTCTTCCTCATCCGCCACCACCACGTCGACGACTCCGTTGGGCGCCTGCATCTCGATCGGTCCTACCTCGTCGGCCGGCACGTCACCGAGGCCGCCGCCGGCGATCATCGCCGGGCCACCCATCCCGATCGACGCGTCCTCGGTCGCGACGATCAGGTCAGAGCAGCCGGCGATCACCGCGTTGCCGGCGAAGCAGCGGCCCTTGACGACGGCGATGCGCGGCACGAGCCCCGACAAGCCCGCCCACAGCGCGAACGCCCGCACGTGCAGCGCCGACACGGCGGGGTAGTCGGTGTCGCCGGGCCGCCCGCCCCCGCCCTCGGCGAAGAACACCGTCGGCAGGCGCATCCGCTCGATGAGCTCGAAGAGCCGGTCTTTCTTGAGATGGCCGAGCGCGCCCTGCGTCCCTGCCAGCACCGTGTAGTCGTAGGAGAGGACCGCGCACGCTTGGCCGTTCACCCGCGCCGTCCCCGCCACGAGTCCGTCGGCCGGAGTGCGCTCGATCAGGTCCTGCAACTCGCGCCGCGCCCGCTGCGGCGCGATCGCGAAGCGTCCGTACTCGACGAAGGAATCTTCATCGACCAGATCGGCGATGTTCTCGCGCGCCGTCCTTCCGCCTGCGGCATGACGACGCTCGACCGCATCCGCTCGCGCCTCGTCCAGAGTCAGCGCGCGCCGAGCGAGCAGCTCTCCGAGGTCGGCGCGTTCGGCTGGCGGTTCGTCGGACACGGCGCGGGGAGAGTATGTCGGCGCCGCTGCGCCCGGTCCGGCGGCCTGCGCGAGCATCGACCGCGTGAGCGATACTGCCCCCTCGCGCGTTCGTCACGCCGATTGCCGGGACGAGCCCCGAGGCGTTCGTCTCGCAGGTGGCGCGGACAAGAAGGTGAGCCGCCCGCGCTACCGCTTCGGCTAAGGATCGGACATGAACGGCCTCGGCGACCAGAGCGCGCCGACGAGCAGGACTCCGATCGCCTACCCGTTCCGCTCCTTCGCGGGCCGGGTCGCGTTCGGGCGGGAGCGGTGGGGAGACCGCGTGTTCGACATGAACCGCGACGGGGTCGCCAACTACGGCCTCCACGCCGACTGGCTACAGGAGCTGCGGGTACTCGGCGGACGGCCGCTCATGAGCGATTTGTTCCGCGGCTCGGAGGCCTACCTCGAGACGTGGGAGCGACGCCTACGGCGTCCCGGCCGGACGCTGCCGCCCGGCCGGCGAGCGCTTGACCTCCGCCGGGCTCGGTCGCTCGGTGCTCCTGTGCGCGACCTCCCCTCGGGTGCTCCGCCGGGCGGGACAGCCGAGCGCGCGACCCGGCCGATCCTTCCGCCACTGCGTGAGCGATGGGGGTGGGCAGCGGCGGTCGTCGCCGCGGGCGGCCGGGTCGCGCTCGTCTCCTCGACGGCGCGCGGAGCCCGTGCGGCCCGGGTGGGCCCCGGCGCCTCGGCCACGCGCCTGCGCGGGCGCGCGCGCCCGCGGGGCCCGGCGTGCTGATGAGCCGCAGCGCGCACGGGGGCGCGCGGTTCCTCTACGGCGTCCGCGCCGGCCGGGTGCGCTGGGTGGCCGTGGCGAGCGGCTCCGAAGCGGCCAATCCGCGCCGGCTGGTCACCGACCTGCGCGCTGCCGGGCTCTCCTGAGCAGTGACGACCGTGCGCGCTCACCTCGTTTGCGCGCCACACTGTCCCCGAGCCCCCGTAGCTCAGCTGGATAGAGCGGCTGCCTTCTAAGCAGCGGGCCGCAGGTTCGAGTCCTGCCGGGGGCGCTTCAGGGTCCCGGGCGAGCGCCGCGCATTCGCTCGAGCACCGCGTGCGCCACCGCGTCGGGCGCCTCGGCGGGCAGCACGTGGCCGGCGCCGCGCACGAGCGTGCACTCCGCGCTCGGGATACGCCGGGCGAGCTCCCTTCCCACGCGCGGCGGAACCATGAAGTCCTTCTCGCCCATCACGATCGACGCGGGAGCCTCGATGCGCTCGAGATTCGCGTCGAGCGCCGGGGTCTCGCGCACGAGAGCCCGCTGCTCGACGAGGAAGGAACGCCAGTAGTCCGCGCTCTGAAGGAGCTCGTCCATCGCCGCCGCGTCGAGGCCTTGCAGCCCGGGGACACGGGCTCGGGCGGCGGCGAGCGGGAGGACGCGCGCGAGCGTGCGAAAGGTCGCGTAGGTGAGCGCCGGACCGATGAGAGGACGGGCCAGCAGTCGATCGGCGGCGTCGACGCACGAGCACGGGCCCACCGAGCCAAGGAGCACGAGTCCAGTCACGCGCTCGGGCCGCGCGGCGGCCCGGGCGATCGCCACGCCGCCGCCCCACGAGTGACCCCCGACGGTGGCCTCGGAAACGTCGAGCGAGTCGAGAAGCTCGGCCGCAACCTGGGCGTTTGCGGCGAAGCCGAGCGCGGGGCCACCCGTCGCGCCGTAGCCAGGCCGATCAGGGGCGATAAGGCGGGCGTGCTCGCGCAGGCGTCCGCACAACGGAGCCCAGGCGCCGGCAGTGCCGGGCTGGCCATGGAGAAGGAGCACCGGCGGCCCGGCGCCTTCGTCCCGGACGCGGACGGGCACGGGCGCCGAGGGCAGCGCGAGCGTGTGGCGAGTCACCGCCGCATTGCAGCAGAGGGCGATCGCCGGTCCCCGGCCCGCTGCTAGATTCACCGCTCACGGTGGGCGTAGCTCAGTTGGTAGAGCTCCTGGTTGTGGTCCAGGCGGTCGGGGGTTCGAGTCCCCTCGCTCACCCTCAGTGTTCATCGAGGTGCCGTCGCTTTTGGTCGGGAAACCAATACCGGCAGGGCATCAATTAGGCATCAATTTGTGGCCGCGGATAGGTCGCCGGTGAGGGTAGAGCTGAGGCTCGCAGCGGTTCTCTCCCTGCGATCCAGTCAGAGGCCAGGGGCCGGGAGTCGCACGCGCAGTTCCTGTCTCCCCGACGGGAGGGCCCGCCGAAGCGGGGTTTCCTAAAGCGGCGCTTGCATGGTCCGCGTTGCCACTCCGATCCGCCGCCCCTCATAGAATCGACCAGGTGTCGGGGAACCTGGGAACAGGCTGGGGCGAGGAGCTCATGGCCGAGGGGCGCCGAGCCGCAGTAGGCGCTTGCGATGCGGGAAGGGCGTCGTGTCACGGCTGAGCGACCTCCTGCGCCAAGTCGAGCAGAAGGATCCGCAGCTCGCCGAGGATCTCGCACGGGAGGTCAAGGAGATGCGCCAGCGGCGGCCGTTCGGGTTGAACTTCGAGCGTCACCTGCCGGAGACGGTCGAGCTCTACGGCCGCCCGATCCGCAAGGGCGACAAGGTCCGCTTCCTCCCGGCGCGCGGCGAGGCGCCTAAGAGCCTGTTTCAGAACAGGTCTGGTGGTGGGGGCGGCGAAGACTACGGCGGTGACATAACCGCGAGCGTGGAGGTGCCGCATGGTGTCGGTGTTCGAGGTCCGCGACGAGGTGTGGGAGGTGGTCGAGCCGCTGCTGCCCACGGTCGAGCCGCGGGCGACGGGCCGGCCTCGCGTCCCCGATCGCGTCGCGTTCAACACGATCGTCTTTGTGCTGGTGACTGGGATCGCGTGGCGCTTCGTGCCGCGCGAACTGGGCTGCTCCGGCGTGACGGCGTGGCGGCGCCTGCGCGACTGGCAGGCCGCCGGGGTGTGGGAGCGGACCCATGCTGCGTTGCTTGACCAGCTCAACGCGGCGGGCGCGATCGACTGGTCAGCAGCGGTCGTCGACGGCAGCCATATCCGCGCTCTTCAAGGGGGCCCAAACCGGGCCTTCGCCCGTTGAC
>JAABUR0100004198.1_pt1 | contig 19456 bp, 16 predicted proteins | sample 5560091 | NCBI WGS metagenome assembly JAABUR01 (sample SAMN10711879, study PRJNA513375) | rock metagenome | isolation source: Antarctica rocks | place: Antarctica: Victoria Land, University Valley sud | reverse complement strand
ACGGGTGTTGCTAAGTTCTACGCTCATCAGCTTGAACTCCTTGTCATACTGTTTTCTTGTTTTTGACATCTTGTTAAGTTATAAAAATCCCTTAACTTAATGTCCAATCAAAGGTAGCAACTCCAGTTACGCTGTAAATGTATTAAGCAGTTTTAACGATACACGCTTAACTAAGTTTTATGCGCCATTACCTAACGGTATTGTGGCTGGAAATGCATTCGGAGATGCTAATTCAAGGTCTAATGCTTCTATAAGTGCAATTGGTACAGGCCTTTTAAAATCTGCTACAATGGATGCAAACGTATTCTCTACTGCACAAGCTTTATTTTTACAAGCAGAAGCAGCAATGTATGGACTAGTATCCGGTAGTTCTAAAGATTATTATCAGAGAGGCATTACTTCTTCATTTTTAGTGTTAGGGCTGACAGAAGCACAGGCAACTACTTATTATAATCAACCAATTGCAAATGTTAACTGGGATGCTTCAACAGATAAGTTACAGGCCATTATTACACAAAAGTGGATTTCATTAAATGGATACAATAATCTGGAAGCCTACAACGAATACCGGAGAACAGGCTATCCTAATGTTCCTCGTTCTGTAGCCTCTGGCGCAAATGGAACAACTTTGCCAGCTCGTATATTCTACCCAACCTCAGAATATCAGCAAAATGCAACAAGTGTTGGAGCACAGGGAGCAATAGACAGGTTTACTTCTAAAATATTTTGGGCTAAATAAATAATGATTTTAAAAATGAAAACAAGCTTATATAAAAAGATGCCGATAATAGCAGTAACTATTTTAACTTTCGTGTTCAGTTCCTGTTTAAAAGACGATAAATACATAAACTTTGCAGGAGTAGGCACTACAATAGAACTACCTTTGGCTGCTTATAGTCCCTCAACCACAGGTAGTTTTGTTTATAAAATATCTACTCAAATTGATACTATAAAAAGTGTTCCACAAGATTTGCCTGTAGTAGTAAATGTCGCATCACCAAAACCTTTAAGCAATGATTTAACTGTTACTTTAGGCGTTGATGCTGATGCTTTTAATAAATTAAACACTACTTTACCAAATAAATACGCAATGTTACCAACAGCAGGTTATAGCTTGCCTAATCCAAAGGTTACAATTCCGGCAAATACCCGTTTAGGTACTGTATTCTTTAAAATAAATACGTCTGCGATTGATAAAACGGTAAAGAACTATATTTTACCTGTTTCTATTACAGATGCAAGTGGCCAACAAATCAGTAATTACAAAACCATATATTATAATATCCAGGTTAAATAATTAAATAAATACTTATAAAAAGAGTGGGCTGCGCAAATTTACACAGCCCACTCTTTTTATAAAACTAAAAAACATTTAGCTGAGAAAACCAAAAAAAACGATCCCTCAAAGTTCATTTCTAACCCCTACCCTTCCACCAAAATCCCCCTCTCCACCAACTCATTCAATACCGCCACCAATTCCTGCACACACTTATCCGCATTCGTCTTACTATGCGCCGGGAAAGCAATCGCTTTAGTATACTCAACAGAAGTAATTCCAGCTAATTTGATTGCGGCCAGCACTTCTTTTTCCAAAACTTTCATCACCGTGATCACTACTTTTGGTTTTATCCAGGCCAAACGCTCACCTAAAGGTTGAACGCAATCCGTCCTGACTTGTTGCCGCACTTCCGGTGATAAACCATTGATCATTTCCGGGCACAAGTAATCTACATAGCAGCCGCTTTCTTTAAAAAAAACAAGGAATTCTTCGTTATCTTTAAATGCTCCAAAAACCAGGCTGAATGCTTCTTTTACCGCCCTAAAAACATTGGAATTTTTGCGGTAGAAGAAAATGTTTCCGGGTTGGATGGCTTCTTCAACAAAAAGGATTTGTATGATTTCCGGTTTGTACTGTTGCCTGATCTGGTTTAAAGCTTCTGTCATGTAACTAAAATGTTTTGGGTAACTTAATGTTTTGTTAATGTTTTGCAGCCTCAGCCTCAATCCTTCTTATAAGAGAAGGACTTGAAACGATGCCGTAGCTAACTCCCTCTCCCCTGGAGAGGGCTGGGGTGAGGCTCTAAAAATACTATAGCAACGAAACTTGATGAATTTTTTGAGCCTCAACCTAAATCCCTCTCCATTGGAAAGAGGTTAGGGGTGTGTCCTTTAACCAATATTTAATATTAAAAAAGCACATCAATAACAAAAAATAAACCATCAATTTATACATGTAAAAACAACATCTTGCAATACCAATTGAAAACTCTCTGCTATGAAATTACAAACACGAAGACATTTCATCAAATCTACTGGTGCGCTGGCTGCCGGTGCTGCATTAGTTTCTGTTCCGGCTTCCTCCAAACCAAATCCCCTCCCTACTGTTGCTGCTTCCATGTACAACTCGCCTAATTTTAACGGTAAAGTTTTTGTCAATCCCATTCCCACTAAAACCGGTTTATCTTCCAGCATTTTTAAAGTTTTAGCAGAATATACCAAAGATCACCCCAATAGAACTCCCCGCATTCAGCCCGGCCCTTTTCCGGTCGATCTTCCGCTTTTAAATACATTGCCTATAAATACGTTGCGCATCACTTTAATCGGTCATTCTTCTTTATTAATTGAAATTGATGGAAAACGCATTTTAACAGATCCGGTTTGGGTAAAACGCGCTTCGCCTTTTCAGTTTTTTGGCCCGGAAAGATTTTTCCCGGCACCAATCGCTTTAACTGATTTGCCTCCAATTGATGCAATCATCATCTCCCACGATCATTTCGATCATTTGGATGAAGCAACCGTAAAAATACTGGGTAAAAGAAGCATTCCGTTTTTCTGCTCGTTAGGTGTTGGGAAGATTTTGAATGATTGGGGCATCAACAAGAACCAAATTACAGAATTCGACTGGTGGCAGGAGAAAGAAATCTGGCCTGGTTTTAAACTGGCTGCTGCTCCGGCCCGGCATTTTTCGGGCAGAGGAATAACCAACAGAAATACCACACTTTGGGCTTCTTATATCATCAAAGGCCCGAAACATAAAGTTTATTTCGGTGCCGATTCTGGCATGCACCCGCTGTTTAAAACCATTGGCGAAAAGTACGGCCCTTTTGATATTGCCATGTTAGAGATCGGTGCCTACAACGATCTTTGGAAAGATATACACATGGGGCCAGACAATGCTGCTGATGCTTTTCTCGCTTTAAATGCCAGTTTGATGATGCCGATCCACTGGGGCTTGTTCAACCTGGCTTTCCACACCTGGACACAACCTGTTGAAAGGCTGCTCGAAATCGCCCCGCAAAAAAAGATTCCACTATTAGTGCCGCAGCCTGGAGAAACTTACACTTATGACGGGCAACCCTACATAAACAAATGGTGGGAAGCTTTTAAATAGATGGACAAAAAACTCTTCAAAGCCTATCTCTCCGAACTTATGGGCACAGCTTTACTGGTTTTAGTGGGGCTATCTGTGGTAATTTTTATTAACGGAAAAGGTTCGCCCATCATCAAACTTATTCCTGACCCTGGGACAAGAAGGGCCATAAGCGGGTTTTTATTTGGCACAACCGGCTGTTTGATCGCGCTTTCTACGGTAGGAAAAATAAGCGGTGCCCATATTAACCCTATCGTAAGTATCGCTTTCTGGCTTCGTAAAACCATGCAGTTTAAAAATATGCTGGGTTATGTTATTGCGCAAATGGCCGGCGCGGCAATTGGTTGTTTGCCTCTGTTGTTTTGGGGCGGACAAGGCAGAAGCGTGGAATTTGGGGCAACGATACCGCTGCAAATCCATGCTGCTTTTATCGGTGAAATATGGACAACCTTTTGTTTGATCGCCGTTATCCTGTTTTTTACCAGTCATGATAAAATAAAAAATTTTACACCTTTTATGATGCCCATTATTTACTGCGCAATGGTGTATGTGGAAGCACCCCTTTCGGGCACAAGCACTAACCCGGCAAGAAGCTTCGGACCGGCAGTTGTAAGTATGGTTTGGACGGGTTACTGGCTTTACTGGCTGGCCCCGGTTACTGGCATGCTGCTGGCGGTTTTGCTTTTTAATGTCGGCTGGCTGAAACACCTGAAAACAGATGTGGCCAAGTTGTATCATTTTGGAAAATACCGACACATCAGCAATGACCTGTAAGCATTGATGCTTCTTTTATGCCTGTTTTTTTAGTGTTTGCGCTGTTTCATTTCCGCTTGGCGCATCGGCATGGCATCAATGATTTGATATAATTTTTCTAAGTTGACGGGTTCGTGCGAACGTATCTTTTCGCCGCCGTCTTTACCAATCAAAATAAATGTAAAAATTTGTGCCGATGCTTTGTATTTTTTAAACATGGCTTCGTTGGGTTTTAAACCAATGACTTCATGTACCTGAATATCCCGTTCTTTTAACCCGGCAGCATCTTTAGCCAACATAGATTTTTGGGTGATAAAAGAAGCATTGCCACTATGCGCAGAAAATATCCAAATGTCGCGATAGGTTTTTTGTTGTGCCGATAGGTGAGGCGAAGAAAAAAGCAGGATTATTGTGGTTAGGAATAGTTTGGCCATGTTTGGAAACAGGAATTTATTTTAGTTCGGTTGCTTTGCTAAAATTGCCAGGGCCTTTTAGGCCGTGGCCGTATAATAAATTCAGTTATTGGCTTTAGCCAAATCACTTTTGCAAATGAAATACACAATTAGGAACCATGGTTTTGTAATTCGTTTTTTGGCTAAAGCCTGATATTTGCTGTTCTTTAATCCACGACCTAAAGGCCGCGGCAACAAGGCCGTGGTAACCGTAGCTTGATTATCATTACCCATTCTATCCGTCTTAGGACCAATTAGGCCAACAGCAGATAAAGAATTTGTTGTAAAATGATGTGGCTAAAATTGCCACGGCCTTCAGGCCATGGATTAAATAAAATTTAGGAACTGGCTTTAGCCAAACCGCTTTCCAAACGATGTATATTTAAAAACCCTTCATATTCTTCGGCAAAAGTTTTCTTTTTATGGTGTGTTTCCTGGTTTAAAATATAAGCCCTTACTTTATCAATTGCAGAATAGCTTACCGATAATGCAATGTATTCATCCTGCCATTCGAATTTGCTTTTTAGACGGTCTTGTTTGTTTGCCCAAAACGAAGATTCCCCTTTAATGAGCATGGCCGTTTTGGCAATCGTCTGTTCTGTGCCCAGGGAAACAAGCAAATGGATGTGATTGGAAACACAATTTATGGCATCAATAAAAATTTCTTTTTTGATGCTGTTCTCTTTGATATGGTTTAGCAATAAAGGCTTTAGCTCATTGCTGATTAGATGTTCTCGGTTTTTGGTAGCCCAAATAAAATGTATCAATACTTTGGTGTATGGCATGTCAGTTTCTTTTTTGGCTAAAGCCCTTGCTTATTGTTCTTTAATCCACGGCCTAAAGGCCGTGGCAACTTCAACATACTTCTTTTATCTTCTAAATTTGTTATTTATGCTGATGCTTGGCACGTTCGTATTGTACCGGCCATTGCACATCCACGCCTAATTCTTGTGCCGCACGTAAAGGGAAATACGGGTCGCGCAAAGATTCGCGGGCAATCAAAACCAGATCGGCTTTACCGCTGGCCACAATTTCTTCCATTTGTCCTGCTTTGGTGATCAGGCCGACAGCACCGGTTAAAATGCCGGTTTCTTTTTTAATTTGTTCAACAAACGGAACCTGGTAATTGGGCCCTACAGCGATTTTTTGCCAGGAAACCAATCCTCCTGAAGAGCAATCCATCAGATCCACGCCTTGATCCTTTAAGATAGCCGATAGCTTTACTGATTCTTCTGCGTTCCAGCCGCCTTCTGCCCAGTCTGTAGCCGAAATCCGTACAAACAAAGGCAAATCTTTCGGCCAAATTTCCTGTACGGCGGCCGTCACTTCTAAAAGCAAACGGATACGGTTTTCAAAAGGACCGCCGTATTGATCGGTACGCTGGTTGGTCAAGGGCGATAAAAACTGGTGCAGCAAATAACCATGTGCAGCGTGCAGTTCAATCACCTTAAAACCAACTTCAATTGCTCTTTGGGTTGCTTCTTTAAAATCATTGATCACTTTGGCAATCCCGGCTTCGTCCAGTGCTATCGGCGATTCTGTACCTTCTTTGTAAGGGATTGCGCTTGGTGCAACTGTTTGCCAGCCTTCCGGCTTGTTGCTTGGAATTAGGGCGCTGCCTTTCCAAGGGGAGGTATGACTTGCTTTTCTTCCTGCATGAGCCAATTGCACCCCGGCAACAGCACCCTGCTGATGAATAAAACCCACGATCTTTTTCAGTTCGGCAATATGCCCATCTTTCCAAATTCCCAAGTCATCGGGTGTAATCCGGCCTTCGGCAGAAACAGCCGTAGCTTCGGTCAAAATCAAACCGGTACCGCCAACAGCTCGGCTGCCCAGATGTACAAAATGCCAGTCGTTGGCAAAGCCGTCCACACTGGAATATTCACACATCGGCGAAATCACGATGCGGTTCTTTAATTCAATGCTTTTTATTTTGAGCGGTTTAAATAATTTAGCCATGATGCTGTTTTTATACATGTTTTTTTAACAACGCAGCTTCCGGTTCTGGGTTTGATAGGATTCAATGCTGAAAGGAATAATCGCTTTTAAATGACGATTAGAAAAATGATTAAAACCTATCGAACTAACGGTAAAAATTATTGTATTTTTGATTATGTAATTAGTAATCAATATGAATGCTGAATTGAATTTACAGAATAAAAAACTTGAATTAATTCAATGGTTATCAACATTGGAAAACTTAACCACTATTGAAAAAATAATGGATTTGAGAAAACAAGAAAGTAAGGATTGGTGGAATTTTATTTCTGAGGATGAAAAAGAAGCCATAGAAAAAGGCGTGGCTGATGCGGAAGCAGGAAACTTACATCCGCATAGTAAGGCCAAAAAGCTGTATGAAAAATGGTTATAAAATATTCTGGACTGGTTTTGCATTAGATGAATTAGCGGACACGATAAAATATCTTGAAGAAAACTGGACAGAAAAAGAAGTCAGAAATTTTTCTAAAAACCTCGAAGAAACAATAGTTTTTATTTCCAAAAACCCAAATCTATTTCAACGATCTGATATTAAAAAAGATATTAGAAGAGCCATTGTTGCAAAACACAATACTCTATATTACCGACAAACAAACGACCAAGTTGAAATAATATCTTTATTTTCACATCGTCAAGATCCTAAAAAAAGAAAACTAAAATAGAAGAAAAGCCTCTACAAATCTACTTTCGGAAAATGGATCTCATACTTTTCCAATTCCAGCACAATGGCATTTAAAATAGCATAATTCTTATACCATTTTTTATCAGCCGGAATAATCTGCCAGGGAGCAGCATCAGCACATTCTTCAAAAATATACTCGTAAACTTTAGCGTAATCATCGTGCTTGCTAATGGCTAAAATATCTTCTTGCTGGTATTTCCAGCGCTTATATTCGTTGGTTTTACGGGCTTGCAGCCGTTCCTCCTGCTCTTTCTGCGATACATGCAAATAAAATTTCATCAGGATCGTATTGTTCCGCACCAGCCCTCCTTCAAAACAATTGATCTCTTCACAACGTGCTTTGATCAGTTGGTCATCTGCCAGTTTATTAACTACAGGCACTAAAATATCCTCATATTGCGAACGGTTAAAAATCTGGATCATGCCTTTTTCCGGGCATTCTTTGCTGACACGCCACAAAAAATGATGCGCCTTTTCTTCTTCCGTTGGCGCTTTAAATGATTTTACACGGCAACCGGCCGGGTTAATCCCCGAAAAAACATGCTTTACGGCACTGTCTTTTCCCGAAGTATCCATTCCCTGCAACACAATCAGCACATCATACTTCTTTTGTGCATACAATTTATTTTGTATTTCCGCTAATTTTTCTGTTAGCTTGATGCTTTCTTTTGCCGCTTCATCTTTGGTTATTTTTTCTTCGGGAGAAGTAGAAATATCCGATAGTTTAATTTTTTTGCCCATGTTGTTTCATTTATTTAAACGCCAAACCTGGTCCAGCCCGCACCTTCGTAACCAAAAATAAATTGTTTTGGATTGATGATTTCGGCCAAAATTTCTACCGAATCTGCAATACGCGGACCAGAACGGTTAAAATACTGGTTTCCATCAGCAATAAAGAGCTGATTATTTTTCACGGCCTGCAAATCCCGAAAATAAGGTTGCTGCAACAATGTGTCCATTTCTTTTAAAGTCCGTTCAATATCAAAACCACAAGGCATCACGATAATAATTTCCGGGTCAGCCTCAAACATATCTATCCATTCTACTGCAGGCGTATGCTTTCCGCTTTGCGCTAAAACTGATTGACCGCCTGCAATTTCCACCATTTCCGGCGTCCAATTGCCGGCCATCATCAAGGGTTCCAGCCATTCCACACAAGCAACTGTTGGTTTTTGGGTAATGAATTTGAGTTTATGTTTGATCAAATCCAATCGTTCCTGCATCCGTTCCAGCAAATCTGCCCCGCGTTCCGGCACGCCCAAAACTTCGGATACTGTTTTTATATCCCTAAAAACAGCATTCAGGTTGTCTGGTTCCAGCGAAATAATTTCTACCGGATAGTCCAGCAGGTTTTCCAATGCTTTTTCTACATCACTAAAACTCACGGCACAAACTTCGCATTGTGTTTGGGTGATGATGATGTCGGGTTTTAAAGTTTTGATCAGATCCCGGTCAATCTGGTAAAAAGACAGCGCATCCGTTAGGATACCTTTTACCTGCCGGTCAATTTCTAAGCTGTTTGCATTTGGATCAAGCATGGCAGAAGAGCAAACCGGCACATTTAAAATGCTTTCCGGGTAATCACATTCATGCGAACGGCCTACCAATTGCGCTTCCAAATCCAATTCGCACACAATTTCAGTTCCGGCAGCCAGCAGGGAAATGATTCTTTTTTGATCCACGGATTATTAAATTATAACTTCACTCTTTGTCAAACGGTGCAAGATCAACGCCCTGGTCCTTTTCCCCCTTTAAAGGGGGTTAGGGGGATGACCTTTCTTATCAGTTTAAAAAGATTATTTTGAACAACTATTACAACCAGCAAAATAAAGGATTAGCCCGCAATCTCCGCAATAATTCTACACCGGCAGAAATCAGGCTTTGGAGCGAATTATTAAGAGCAAGGGCATTTTATGGTTATCAGTTTCTGCGCCAGCGGCCAATTGGGAATTACATTGCTGATTTTTTTTGCAAGGAATTGAATTTGGTGATTGAGTTGGATGGAAGAAGTCATCAAAATGAGGAACAGGCGGAACGGGACGTTAATCGCGACCAAGAGTTGCGGGAATTAGGTTATACCATTATTCGTTTTGAGGATGATGAGGTTTTGTATGATTTTATGAATGTGGTTAGAACATTGGAGATTTTTGTGGAGGCGTTTGAGGAGGAAAAGAATAAGGAACGTCATCCCCCTAACCCCCTTCAAAGGGGGAATGAGAACCAGGGCGGAGATTTAAAAAGCGAAAAAAACAGCAGAAACTTATTATCAATACTTCTTTTATGCCTGTTTTTTTTGTCCGCCTGTACATCCAAAGATCAATCCGCCAAAACCGTTTTTAATTTTAACATGGATGACCTGCTTACGTCGCTTGACCCGGCTTTTGCCAGAAACCAAAATGCGCTTTGGTGTGACAACCAGTTGTATAACGGCTTGGTACAGATTGATGACAGCTTAAAAACCAAACCCTGCATTGCCAAAACGTGGGAAGTTTCTGCAGATGGTTTGCATTATACTTTTCATTTGCGCAATGATGTTTTTTTTCATGATGCTGCACAATTTAAAAATGGTAAAGGCCGCAAAGCTAATGCAGCCGATTTTGTTTACAGCTTTAACCGCCTGACGGACCCGAAAGTTGGTTCTTCCGGTTCCTGGATCTTTAGTGATAAAGTAGCGGTAAAAGAAGCATTTGAAGCGCCAAACGATACCACGTTCATTATCAACCTGCGCCGTCCATTTCCACCGATGATGAGTTTGCTGACAGCGCAGTATTGCTCGGTAGTGCCGCATGAAGTGGTTGATTTCTACGGAAAAGATTTCCGCAGCCATCCTATCGGCACCGGCCCGTTCCAATTCAAATACTGGAAAGAAGGCGAAGTACTTGTGCTCCTCAAAAACGAAAAATACTGGGAGGTAGAAAACGGCCATCGACTGCCTTACTTGGATGCCGTCAGGGGAACTTTTATCACCAATAAACAAACGGCGTTTATGGAATTTGTGAAACACAACCTCGATTTTTTTAACGATGTGGACGGCAGTTACCGTGATGATATTTTGACCAAATCCGGCAAGGTCACTAAAAAGTACAAAGGCAAATTTCAATTTAAAACAAGGCCATATTTAAATACCGAATATTTGGGGATGTTGGTAGATACAAACTTGGCCATTGTAAAAACCTCACCGCTGCGGATAAAAAAAGTACGTCAGGCCATCAATTATGCTATCGACCGCGAAAAAATGGTCAAATACTTGCGCAACAGTATTGGAACGCCCGGCCATGCGGGTTTTGTTCCTGTCGGGATGCCTGGTTTTGAGCAGCAGGTGGTGCAGGGTTATCATTACGATCCGGAGAAAGCGAGACAATTATTGGCCGAAGCGGGTTTCAATAACGCACATCCCGTTTCGGAAATTTTGTTAAATACCACAACAACCTACCGCGATTTGATTGAATTTGTGCAAGGACAATTGAATTCTGTCGGCATCCGTACCCGGGTGGAAGTGAGCCAGGGCGCAAGTTTGCGGGAAATGATCGCTAAAAACAGCATCAACTTTTTCCGGGGAAATTGGATTGCGGATTATCCCGACGCAGAGAACTATTTATCGGTCTTTTACTCGCACAACAAAGTTCCTTTCGGCCCTAATTATACCAGTTTCTACAATACTGATTTTGATAAATTATTTGAAGCAAGTTACCAGGCCAAAACCGATTCGGCACGTTTTAAATTGTACCGGCAGATGGACAACTTGGTAATGCAAGAATCACCGGTTGTGATCTTGTACTATTATCAATTGGTTAACCTCTACCAAAACAACATCAGCGGCATCAGCACCAATGCGCAGAATTTATTGGTTTTGAAAAGGGTGAAGAAGGGAAGTTGAGAAGACGGAAAAGACCGAAAAGTCGGTAAGACCGTCAGACTGTAAGTGAGCAAGAGAAGCACACTTTCCCATCTTTCTGACTTTTCCGTCTTCCGGTCTTCCCGACTTCCCCTAAACAAAAAAATCCGGCTTGCTGATGGCCGGATTTGAATGCTTCTTTTAGCAGGTAAAAATAATTATTGCCGACCGCCGCCGGAAGGAACGCCACTGCCGCCTGCATCGCCTTGTTTCAAATCGTCATTGTTGATCCCTTTTTTATTCTGCGGATTGAAATTGATCTTGCCAAAATTATAGCTGAAAGTCAAGCCAAAAGAACGGAACGGAAATGCTGTTTTACTGGTTTGCGTTAAGTGGTTACCGTTGATGCTTTGGTTAAAATCAATTGTTTTTTTGTAAGGTGAAAGTGTATTAAAACCAATGCTGGCTTTTTTCTTGAGCACTTCTTTTTTCAACCCAAAACCAATAAAACCAAAGGATGGGTTTGTGCCCTGAATGGTACGGCGCGGCGAGTTTAAGATGGCAAAAGTTTCAGCAGCAAAACCGTTTTTTAAGTTTAGCGTCCCGTTTGCAAAAACATTGTAAAGAATGTAAGTGCCGGTGCTGCTTTGCTGCGACTGGTAAGCAGCGCTGGCACTTGGGTTGTAAGTAAATGAATTAATGCTGGCCCTAAAAGTCAATGGTTTTATTGGAGTGATAGACCCGAAGAAACTCACACCCAAGGAATTGTTTTGGCCAACGTTAAAATAGTTGGTACGGTTAACGTTGCGGACAATATCGGCTCCGCTGGCATTGGTTGTGGTGTAAGGCACGGTACTTACCAAGCTTTCAATAATATTGTTGGTGTGTTTATAGTAAACAGAAGCATTGATTACAGAAGATTTGATAAATGTGTTAAAGTTCAATTCTACGGTTTGAGATACTTCGGGCGATAAATACGGGTTTCCAACCGATTGGTTTTGCACATTACTGGTGTTTAAAAACGGATTTAAAAACTGCAAGCTCGGACGTTGAATCCGCTTTGTATAGCTGAATTTAAAAGTTTTAGCACCTTTAAATGTTTTGGATATGGCAAAACTGGGTATAAAAGTAGTATAACTGTTGTCGAAAGGTACTAATCCCAACAAGGTATTGGTTGATTTTCCTGCAATCTGTGTGTTTTCTACCCGGGCACCAACTTGCAAACCAACACTCTTGGGCAAGGTAAAACTAAAAACACTGTACCCGGCATAAACGTCCTGGTTGTAACCATACGTGTTGGAAGTGGCCGGATTGAAGGTAAATTCTCCGCCATTGAGTTGGTTATAAAAATCAGAATTACTGTTGATACGCCTGAAAATAGATTTTCCGCCCGCTTCAATTTTAAGCACTTTGTTTACCGGCAAAGTATAATCCGCCTGCAACGTGTATTCATTGTTTAAACCATCGTTGTTGGCCTGCTGGTTTGGAAAAGGTTGTGCGGATGACCCGATAGGTGCAAACAAAGAAGTATAATCCACTTGGTTTTTGCTATGGCTCCATTGCCCGGCAAAAGAAAGTTCGTGCCCTTCTTTTTTATATTTATGTGTATAACCGGCATTCCAGTCGAAACCACCAAAAGTTGTTTTGCTATTGTTGCTGTTGTTGTAAACCAGGTTGCCATAATGCGGGTCAACCGTGTTGTTGTTAGTTTCGCCGTTGTTGTTAAAACCACCCTGGTTAAAACGAACAGTTGAAGTAATGCTGTTGAAGTTGTTAAAATCATAGCTCACAGAACCTGACCCTGTACCTGCATAGCGTTTTACCCGGCTTAAAGTGCTTTGGTTAGTTTGCGTTTTGGAGGTATCGTTATAACTGTAAAAAGTAGTTGGGGTGGTTTGCGGCCAAGTGTAGTTGCCGCCAATGTTGGCCGTAACTGTTAAACGGTTTTGTTTGACGTTGAGGTTAATGTTGCCATTATTTTGCCTCGTGCCAACGCCGCCGCTCACCGAACCGCTTACACCTGCCACATTTTTATTTTTGGTGATGATATTGATGATCCCGCCGGAACCTTCTGCATCATATTTTGCGGATGGCGAGGTGATCACTTCCACATTTTTAATCTGATCGGCAGGTAAAGAACGCAGCACGTCCGCCAAATTGTTTGACGTAGCACCGGATGGTTTGCCGTTGATCAATACACGCACATTCTGGTCGCCGCGCAAGGCAACGTTCCCGTTAATATCCACCGATAACAAAGGGACCTTCCGTAAAATATCGGTTGCATTTCCTCCTGCCGATGTAATGTCTTTCTCCGCATTGAAAACGATCTTGTCTATCCGGTTTTCAATCAGCGGCGCATCAGCAACAATATCTACCCCTTTTAACGTCCGGCCGGAAGGCGACAGGCGTACAGTTCCTAAATTAGCGTCCGGCTTTCCGGGCGTAGTGGTTACCGGATCAATGGTTTTAGTTGGATAACCAATAAAACTAATGGTTACCTTATAATTACCGGTATTGACATTATTGATCTTGAAAACTCCTTTTGTATCCGTAACCACCCCGTTTATAGGCACTTTTCCGCCGCTGCGGTACACTGTGATGGTAGCATAATCAACCGGTTTTTTAGTGAGGGAATCCACTACTGTTCCGGAGATCCTTCCGGTAACAGATGATCCGCCGCCGCCAAACTGGGCATGGGCCGCAATGGCAAATATGGATAAGGAGAATAGTAAAAGTAAACGTTTCATTTCAATAGATTTTTGTATTAAGAGAAGCAAAAGTGATAATTGTTACGGCCTAAATTTTTTTTTGGTTGATAAAAGAAGCATTGTAACCCGTTCTTTACAGACGAGGGGATAGAAAGCATGTATGTCGGGAAGACAGAAAGTAAAAAGCATGAAAGTTGAGCTATTCTTTCTAACTTCTGACTTTCCCAACTTTCGCACTTCCCGACTTCTTATACAACCATATTCACAATCCGTCCTTTCACAACAATTACTTTTTTAGGTTTTTGTCCGGCGAGGTATTTTTGTACGTTTTCATCTGCTAAAACCAGTGTTTCCACTTCTTTAGCATCCAAGCTTAACGGAATATTCAAATTGGTTTTTGTTTTTCCGTTGATAGAAATCGGGTACGAAAACGCATCTTCCACCAAAAACTCCGGATTGAATTTCGGATAAGTTGCGTAAGATAAAGTTCCGGCTTCATTGCCTAAAAGCATCCACAATTCTTCACAGATATGCGGCGCATAAGGCGATAAAATAATCACCATATCCTGCAGGATGCTTCTTTTATGGCACTTAATTTCGGTCAGCTCGTTTACTGCGATCATAAAGCTGGAAACCGAAGTATTGAACGAAAAACGCTCCACATCATCTTCCACTTTTTTAATGATCTTGTGCAAGGATTTTAATTCGGCTTTAGTTGGTGCTTCGTTTATCACCCTAAAATTGAAGTTATCGTCATGAAACAGTTTCCAGAACTTCCGCAGAAACTTGAAAACGCCTTCAATGCCGTTGGTGTTCCAGGGTTTGGATTGTTCCAGCGGACCTAAAAACATTTCGTACATCCGTAACGTATCCGCGCCGTAGCGTTCAATCATTTCATCCGGATTGACTACGTTAAACTTGGATTTGGACATTTTTTCTACTTCATGGCCACAGATGTATTTGCCATTATCTAAGATAAATTTTGCATTGGCGTTTTCTGGACGACTTTTTTTGAATGCTTCTATATTTAAAATATCGTTTGAAACAATGTTAACATCGACAGGAAATCTGATAAAAGATTCTTTACGAAGCCTTATTCCTTTAACTGTTATATTAACATTCTTGAATATTAAATTTTTTAAGGGTTGTAAAAATTCTAATTCCCCAGTGAGTTCTGGTTCATCAATGAAACCATTTTCACCAAATGTTATTTCTCGGCTTCGATTTTCAATTATTGACTGAAATTGCTTTAAAAAGGTATCAGATACATATATACTTTTTAAATTTTCTCCTTCACTATTTAGATCACTGGTTCCTAAAAAACTGTAATTCATTAATCGATAAACAAAGCTCGATCTTCCCTGAATCATGCCCTGATTAATCAGCTTTTTAAAAGGTTCTTCCTCCACAACCAAATCCAAATCTTTTAAAAACTTGTTCCAGAAACGGCTGTACAGCAAATGCCCTGTGGCGTGTTCGCTGCCACCGATGTATAAATCCACATCTTTCCAGTAATCTATAGCTTCTTTTGGGGCGAAAACGTTCTCCGCTCTCTCCTCTTTGGTCGCCATATAACGATACCAGTACCAGCTTGAGCCGGCCCATCCGGGCATGGTGCTTAATTCGTAGGGATAAGAAGCAGCCTCACCCCGGCCCTCTCCAGGGGAGAGGGGGTTAGCTTCGCCAGCGTTCAAGTCCCTCTCTTTTGGAGAGGGATTTAGGGTGAGGCTTTCTGGAGAAGGTTTATAACTCCAACCTTCTGCTCTCGCCAAAGGCGGCTCGCCGCTTTCTGTGGGCAAGTATTTATCTACTTCCGGCAACACTAACGGCAATTCTTTTTCATCAATCAACTGCGGCAAACCATCTTTAAAGTAAACCGGAACAGGTTCGCCCCAGTAACGCTGCCTTCCGAAAATAGCATCGCGCTGGCGGTAATTTATTTTGGCTTTTCCGGCACCTAATTCTTCCAGTTTGGCAATCACCGCAGCCGTTGCTTCTTTATAAGTCATTCCGTTGATAAAACCGGAATTAATGTAACTGCCTTCTTTGGTGGCATCTGCTTCTTTTAGCACCTCTTTTTGTGTATCGAGAATGGCAACAATCGGCAAATTAAAATGCGTAGCAAAACGATGATCACGCGCATCACCCGAAGGAACGCCCATTACCGCTCCGGTCCCGTATCCTGCCAAAACATAATCGGCAATCCAAACCGGGATTTTCTCATCGTTCAGCGGATTAAGCACATAACTGCCTGTAAAAGCACCGGAAACAGTTTTGGTATCTGCCATGCGGTCCAGTTCCGATTTCTTTTTTGCCTGATCAATGTACGCATCAATATCGGCTTTTTGATCTGGTGTGGTTAATGATTTTACCAGTTCATGTTCTGGTGCCAAAACCACGAAAGTTACGCCAAAAGTGGTATCCACGCGGGTGGTGAAGACTTCGATGGAGGGAGCCTCATTCTGGCTTTCTTTAGCCTCACCCCAACCCTCTCCTGGGGAGAGGGAGTTAGCTGCACTTGAATATCTTTCTGGTTGACTATCAAGTTTAGCTTTTATTGTTTTTACTGTTTGATTGATGTTAGCTATTACTTCTTCATTGGTAAAACGGATGACTTCAAAACCTAACTCATTTAAAACCTGCGTTCTGATCTCATCCTGTTCTTGCGTTTCTAAATGATAACCGCCATCTACTTCAATCACTAACCCTTTTTGCAAACAAACAAAATCAGCAATATAACCATCAATAGCGTGTTGACGACGGATTTTGTATCCTGTTTGGCTATTCCTCAAATGCTGCCAAAGCAGGTTTTCTGCTTCGGTTTGGTCCTGACGATTTTCTCTCGAATTTATTTTCAAAGTTTCCCAAAGTTTCGGATCAGCCGTTGCGTAGCCGGGCTTATCATTAGCCTCACCCCGGCCCTCTCCAGAGGAGAGGGAGGTAGCTGCATTTGCGTTCAAGTCCCTCTCTTTTGGAGAGGGATTTAGGGTGAGGCTAAACCGCACCATCGCCCCAACACTCTTCCCAATCCAGTTGCGCTGCATTTCTTTCAGCGGTTCCGGCCAGTCGATGGTATCCAAACCTTGCAGCAAACGCTCGGCATAAGCGGTAATGCGCATGCTCCATTGCATCATTTTTTTCTGCTCAACGGGATAACCGCCGCGTTCCGAAAAACCGTCTTTCACTTCATCATTGGCCAAAACGGTTCCTAAAGCGGCGCACCAGTTTACGGTACTTTCGCGGAGATAAGTCAAGCGGTATTTCAGCAGTTCTTCCTGCTTTTTTTGGTCGGTAAAAGAAGCATATTCCTCCGCAGAAAAATTTAACACATCTTCATCCGATACTGCTTTTACCGCATGATTTCCTTCAGTCTCAAATTTTTGGATTAAGGTAGAGATCGGTTCTGCTTTGTCCGTTTCCAGGTTGTACCAGGAATTGAACAGCTGCATAAAAATCCACTGCGTCCATTTATAATAATCCGGCGAACTGGTGCGCACTTCGCGGCTCCAATCGAAAGAAAAACCAATCTGGTCTAACTGACGGCGGTAAGTAGCAATATTTTGTTCGGTAGTGATGGCCGGATGTTGTCCGGTTTGTATCGCGTATTGTTCCGCAGGAAGTCCGAAAGAATCGTAACCCATCGGGTGCAATACGTTAAAACCTTTTAAACGTTTGTAGCGCGCAAAAATATCCGAAGCAATATAACCCAGCGGATGACCAACGTGCAAACCGGCGCCCGAAGGGTACGGAAACATGTCCATCACATAATATTTAGGTTTGGAGGAATCGTTTTCTACTTTAAAAGTCTGGTTTTCGGCCCAAAACTTTTGCCATTCGCTTTCTATTTTTTTAAACTGATAATCCATTTTCGCTTTTCCGGAGAATTGAACCGCGAAAATAAAAAATTCGGGTGGTTTAATATGGTAGTATCAATTTTACGAGGCTAAAAGAAGTATCAAGATATAACTATAATGCACAAGTTCAGAAGCAATTTAACTAGACATTAACATAGACTTTTAAAAATTAAAATTATTTCCTTAGTTTTTGTAACCGTTGTTTCTTTTAGTCGTAAATGATTATAGGTTAAGAGCTCAATTCTTAACCTATAAAAAAATATAGTTATATGAAAAAAGAAACTAAAAAGGACTCTTTTCCAATGGAATTAGATGTTGTGATCGATTTTGTTATTAAGTTAATTACATTATTAGGAATGTTGATTAATCTTCGGATTTTTCCTACGCCCTACTTTTTGTAAAACTTAAGGATTCTCCTTCTTGAATCTTTAGAGGAAGGAGAATCTTTATTTTTTCTTATACTTAGCATAATCTGCAAAAGTTACATAAATTATTTTTTTTTCGTTATCTAAGAATTTCAAATTCTAATCCGACCAACCCTCCTTCGGCGCATCTTTAATCGGCTGAACCGGCTGTTCCTCATTCTGATAATACTCGGCCGGGTTTTCTGTTTTGGCTTTGGCATCATCCTCGTGGTAGCTTTTATCTTCCTTCGGCCCAAAACTGCTGCCACTCGCTTTCTATTTTTTTAAACTGATAATCCATTTTCGCTTTTCCGGGAATTGACTGCGAAAATAAAAAACTTGCTGGGTTAAAAATCGATTATTCCTCGGCATGGATTTTAGGGTGATAAAAGAAGCATCGGTTGAACCCTTTGCTTTTTTCAATAAATTTACTTTTAGGTTTTTAAAAGATATTTGGCATTGCCTGCCCAAAGAAAACAGAAGGTGCTGAGTAAGAAATACCACGCCGATTAAAGCCAGACAAGCCGTTCTGTCAGCAAATGTCATGTTTTAGCTTAAATCCTTTTCAATAAAAATACTACCCTGACAGCAAGCGGACAGATTGACAAAAATATTTTTTGGTTTGATATTTCATCTGTTAGGGTCAGGATCGAAGTTTTCAGAATAAATATCCAATCATTTTTTCAATTACCAATCAATTACAAGCCTGCCAAAACACCTGCTTTAATTTCTTTTTGGGCGAACCTTGCTTTTAACCTGAATTTTAACCGGTTTTATATCCTATTCAAAAAGAAAAAAATAAACAGTATCAATAGCCGTCGATAAACCTGTATTTTTCATTTTTCCATTTACAAATCGAGGAAAATTTTTGAAATACTTCCTTTTTTCGGTAGGATTTTTCAATTTATTTAAATCAAAAAACTCAGTTTATTTACTAAAAACAGATTTAACCGCTCCGGATAACTCTGGCATATTTATAGAAGCCGTGCTTTGGAGAAAGACAATTTTCAAGCATCCTAACCTGAAAAACGAGGATGTTTTAAAAAGAAAATCAGTCTTTCCAACTGTTGTTATTTATTTACCTGTTAAAAATTAAATCATGATCGCCTTAGAAGTTATTGTTTTATTTGCTGCTGTTATAATACCGCTGATCCCCCGCAAAAAAAGCCTGGACCATTAATTACTGTTTCCCAACAACATAAAAAAGGTTGATAAAAGAAGCATCCCAATCCGATATTTCTTTTATCAACCTGAAATTCAAAGCTGAAGGTTACTAATGCGAATTAAGGGTTGAAAATAGGTTTCAAAAAACAGGCGGTCAACTTTCCAAATACATGGACCAGCAGTCCTTTTGTGGACCTTACCTTGCTTGCATTTTGAATTTGGGTTTTTTCATT
>JAABUR0100004194.1_pt1 | contig 19463 bp, 17 predicted proteins | sample 5560091 | NCBI WGS metagenome assembly JAABUR01 (sample SAMN10711879, study PRJNA513375) | rock metagenome | isolation source: Antarctica rocks | place: Antarctica: Victoria Land, University Valley sud | reverse complement strand
CTTCAAGGAGTGAGAATGAGATGATTTTTTCATCTTCTACCAATGAGACAGGGGCACAGATCGTATTTAAAGCAGAGGAAATAAACAAATACTATCTTGATAATATACAGCTATACGAAGCCGATGCAAAAATTACTAATATTGATGATTCTCTCAGGTTTGAATATAATGCAACACAAGTAAGCAAAACTGTAAGTTTAGCCGGAAACTATGTGGATGCTAAAAATAATAAGTTCTCAAACAGTATAGTACTGCCGCCGTATACATCAGCAGTATTAATTAAAAACGGAGGTGCTGCCAATACCGCCAATACGCCTCCTGCGGTTAGCATTACCAGCCCCTCTGCCAATGCAGGTTTTAAGGCACCGGCAACCATTGAAATTACCGCTGATGCCAGTGTTACTGACGGTACGATAAGTAAAGTAGAGTTTTATAACGGCAATACCTTACTGCAGACCCAAACAAACAAACCTTACATCTGCACATGGAAAAATGTACCGGCAGGTAAATATACACTTACCGCAAAAACTACAGATAATAAGGGTAACATATCAACTTCTGCAGGTGTTCCTGTATCCGTTGCAGCATCTTCCTCTGGCGGGGGTAATACAGCGCCTAAAGTCAGCATTACCAGCCCGTCTGTCAATGCAAGCTATAATGCGCCAGCTGCCATCAGCATGGCAGCTGATGCAAGTGATGCAGACGGTACTGTAAGAAAAGTAGAATTTTATAATGGAAATACCTTATTACATACCGAACATTATATACCCTACACTTATACATGGAAAGATGTGCCTTCAGGCAAGTATACACTTACAGCAAAAGCAACAGACAATAAGGGTAGCATAACAACTTCTGCAAGAGTATCAATAACTGTTGCAGCACCTTCTTCCGGCTCTTCGGTAGGTAATAAAGCTCCTGAGGTATATATTACAAGCCCTATAGCTAATCAAAGTTATAAAGCCGCAGCAACTGTTAATATCAGCGTCAACGCCAGTGATGCCGATGGAAAAGTGAAGAAAATAGAGTTTTACAATGGCCAGGCTTTGTTACATACCGAGTTAGCAAAACCCTACAGTTGGAATTGGAAACATGTAAAAGAAGGCAATTATACAATTACAGCTATAGCTACAGACGATAAAGGAGCAAAAACCAAATCTAAAAGCGTAACTATATCAGTAGTCAAAAAAGCAAGTCACCGAGCTGCCGGCAATAATGATACAGTGGTTTATGATGTTATAAAAACTGACACATTAAAGGTTGCAAAAAACAGCTATGTTGTAAATCTGGAGCAAGAGCCCTTTATAAGCAAAGCAACTGCCGGAATATATACCTTGAAAGTATTTCCTAACCCGGCAGTTAACAAAATACAAATAAGCGTGGAAGGATTGCAAATCAAAAATCAAAAAGCCCTGCTGTCAATAACAAATTTATCAGGAATTATTGTAAAAAGCATTCCGATGGTTTTATCAGGCAAAACCCTCGAAGCAGATGTATCTTCTTTTAGCAGTGGAATATATATTATAAGTATAATGAGTGAGAATATGACAATAAGCAGGAAATTTATAAAGAATTAAACTGTTGGTATTTTCGTTATAAAAGAATAAATAAGATAAAATGGTTTAATAACAAAAATCCGACCTGACCGGGTCATGATGAAAATATCTTAATCTTTAAAAATTGAATAAAAGCTGTTGCAATCAGGCAGCAGCTTTTATTTTTGCTTTTTGTTTTTCAACACATAGGTAAGCTTTTAAGTATTTTATCAAAAATGTTGTCCTTTGTTCTTTAATGATAATATTTTTTATGTATCTTACTTTAAATTAATTGCCATGAGCACAGTATCTAACATTCTTGCCCGAAAAGGAATTTCAGTTATTACAGTAGAGCCCGCTACTTCTGTCATTGATGCTTTAAAGATTATGGCCGATCAAAATATCGGTTCTGTAGTTGTAATGGAAGGAACGAAGTTCCTGGGAATTATGACAGAAAGAGATTACTCACGCAAAGTAATTTTAAAAGGACGATCCTCTGATCATACCACGGTTGCAGATATTATGTCCTCAGAATTTCCGTCAATCACTCAAAAAGATGATGTTGAGCGTTGCATGCAATTATTCTCCGGCAAAAATCTTCGTTATTTACCCGTAATCGAAAATAATCAGCTTGCCGGTATTATCTCAATGAGTGACGTAGTAAAAGAAACAATCCTCAGCCAGCAGGAAACCATTTCTCATTTGCAGAATTATATTCAATTATAATATTCAATTATAATTAAAGCATTTGTAAAAAAAGGATCTTCAGAAGAAGATCAGGAAAAAAAAGTACTGTTCTCTGTAAGCTCCAAACCAGTCATGTTGAAATCCTTTTTCTCATTCTATGAAATTGTATTGAAACGGGTTTTTATATAAATAAAGCTTATGTAGTTAAGGGTTTAAAATGTTTGCCCTTGCTGCTTTAGTTTTAAAATGGATAAATGCCTCGGCTGCTTTTACCCCTGCCTCCAGGCCTCTGAAATCTTCCATTTGCTGAAAAAATGAATTATATGTGTTAACCGGGTCTTGTGTTTTATGAGCGTACATCGCTATTTTTTTCAGTTCACGAACATCTGTAATATCTGCATAATCTGTCGGAACGAAAGCCATCGTCTCGCTGCCCGAATTTACTTCGTAAAAATATAAATCAAACTGTTTGTTCATTTTTGTCCATGCATTTAATATTACCAGGCCTGTAACCTGGTGATCGGGATGTGTATCTACGGGCCATTGAGTAAAAACCACATCCGGTTTTTCTGATACAATTATTTTCATCATCTCTGCATTTTTCTCATTGCTCAGAACTGTATTTCCATCAATCTGGCCGGCAAAGCGGGGTGTAACATGTAAAGCACTGCAGGCAACTTCCGCTTCCTTCGTACGTAAAGCAGCAGACTCAGCATACGTTTTATTTGGATCGCCAGCCTCGCCGCGGGTAAGGTATAAAAAGGTCACTTTGTGGCCTGCCTTGCTAAATTTTGCCATCGTGCCGCCGCAGCCAAATTCAGGATCACCGGGATGGGCACCTGCACAAATTATATTAAGCTTTTTTAAAGGATCGTCAGGAATAGTAAGTGTATTTATTTTTTTACCAGATGCAGCAGGTGCAGAAAATACAAGTCCGCCTAATCCCATTGCCGAAAGGCCGATAAAATTTCTTCTTGATTCCTTTTTATTCATAACCTTTATTTTAGGTAACAAAGTACATACTTTACTCCTTTTAAATTTAGTTTTTATTCAATCAACAGAATTGGGTGCTTTCGCCATGTATTTTATTATATTTATCCTTTGTATGATGGATAGTATGCGTAATTATGATTAAGCTCTGATTGCCACGACCTTCAGGTCCTGGATAAAGAATAATAAGTGAGAGGCTTTAGCCAAAAAATAAAAACAACATGTGATACACTAAAAGAAGAATTTTGATAGAGAATATGAAGAATTTTTAAATGCGCTTTATTTTAAAAGAGTTTTGGCTAAAGCCAATGCCTTAATTTTATACACCGCCACCTGAAGGTCGTGGCAATTTAGCCATACAAATCGTAATAGAACTATTTATCTTTTCTAAAAATATGCGTTCGATAATATTAATTGACCAGCTAATCTTTGTTGCCTGATTGCTTTTTAGTATCAGGATGAAAGTTCCCTTTTTTTAATGTCAGGCTTTCGATTTATCTTTTTTTTACAGACACCTGTTTACAAATGAAAGAATACGGAGTTACCAAAATAATATTTCAAGTAATTGGCAAACAATCGGCGGATGAAGAACTTTTTTAATAAATTATACAAGGATTATTGTTTAAAGTTAAATTTGGTAAAAATCCGGATTATGCCTTAAATACATTCCTTTCAGCAATAAACTTTAGAATAAATAATAATGCAGCTAAAAAAGATTTTAATAATCGGAAGCACCAACATGGATATGGCAGTGAAAACAAAGCATCTTCCTGCACCCGGTGAAACTGTTTTGGCCGGGTCTTTTTTTATGACTCCTGGAGGCAAAGGAGCTAACCAGGCAGTTGCCGCTGCAAGGCTTGGCGGTAATACAAGTTTTATTTCAAAAGTTGGCAATGATGTGTTTGGAAAACAATCTGCAAAGTTACTCGGCGAAGAAGGTGTGAATACGCAATTTCTTTTAACTGACGAAGAACTGCCATCGGGTGTTGCATTAATAACTGTAGACCACAGAGGAGAAAATACAATAGTGGTTGCTTCCGGTGCCAACGGCAACCTTTATCCCAAACATTTAGAGGAGGCTTTGGAGGAGATTTCAAACGCCGGTATAATATTGATGCAATTAGAAATACCAATGGAAACAGTGGAATTCGTTGCAAAATACGCAGCTTCTAAAAATGTAAAAGTGATTTTAGATCCGGCACCTGCAAACGAATTATCTGCTGAATTATTAAGCCACATAAACATCATTACCCCTAACCAGACAGAGGCTGAAGTGCTATGCGGCATTAAAGTTCACGATATAGAAAGTGCCAAAAAAGCGGCCTGTGCTATTTATGCCCGGGGCGTGGAAAATGTGATAGTAACAATGGGTGATCTTGGTGCAATAATATGCAGCGAAGGAGAAATACAAATAGTCGCAACACCGAAAGTTGAAGCATTGGACACTACTGCTGCCGGAGATGTATTTAACGGAGGGCTGGCGGTAGCACTTTCAGAAGGCAAAACACTTGCAGATGCTGTTCACTTCGGATGTTTAGCTGCTGCTGTCTCGGTAACAAAGCTGGGGGCCCAATCTTCTATTCCATACAGAAATGAAATTAACCAATAAACGTAGAATGTTACTTTGGTAGCAAAATATCAGAATTTTTACTGCAAATATTTAATTCATGAAAAAAGCACTTTTATTCGTTTGTATTTGCCTGAACGTTTCAGTAATGGCACAGAAAGAAAAGCCTTACCAATTATCAAAATTACCTGGAACGGTAACACTTACAAAAGATGTGTTGAAAGATAAGATTATGGGCGGATGGGCAGGACAAACCATTGGTGTAACTTTTGGCGGGCCTTACGAGTTTCGTTTTAATGGTACATTTATACAGGATTACCAGCCATTGACCTGGTATAACGGATATTTGAAAAAGACAATGCTGGAAGTGCCTGGCTTGTATGATGACTTGTATATGGATTTGACTTTTGTGGACGTATTTGAAAAATATGGTTTGAATGCCCCTGTTGACTCGTTTGCAAATGCTTTTGCAAATGCCGGTTATATGTTGTGGCACGCTAACCAGGCTGCACGATACAATATATTAAATGGCATAAAAGCTCCGCTGTCAGGTAATTGGATTAACAACCCGCACTCTGAAGATATTGATTACCAGATAGAAGCCGACTATGCAGGATTAATGAGCCCCGGCATGCCAAATACTGCCTCTGCTATCAGTGATAAAATAGGTCATATTATGAACTACGGAGATGGCTGGTATGGCGGCGTCTTTATTGGCGCTATGTATTCGCTCAGTTTTATTTCAAACGACATTACTTATATTGTTAACGAAGCTTTGAAAACAATCCCGCAACAAAGCACGTATTATCAATGTATAAATGATGTAATTCATTGGCATAAAAAATACCCCGACGACTGGAAGCAAACCTGGTTTGAATTGCAGAAAAAATGGTCAGGCAATATTGCCTGCGCCGAAGGTGTTTTTACGCCATTTAATATTGACTCAAAAGTAAATTCTGCTTATGTCGTAATGGGACTTTTATACGGTAATGGCGATTTTACCAAATCACTGGAAGTAGCTACAAGGTGCGGACAGGATGCAGATTGTAATCCATCGTCTGTTGGCGGCATTTTAGGTACTGTTTTGGGTTATGCCAAAATACCTGATTACTGGAAAATGGGTTTAAAAGAGGCAGAAGATATAGACTTTAAATACACAACTATTTCTTTAAACAAAGTATACAATATCGGTTTTAAACATGCTTTGCAAAATGTAGAATTAAACGGCGGCAAAGTAGAAAATGATAAAGTGATTGTAAAGCTCCAGCAACCTAAAGCAGTTCAGTCAGAGCAGGGCTTTCCAAATTTATATCCTGTTGAAAGAAAAGATTTTAATCATGATAACATAAAAGAATTGTCTTTTGATTTTGAAGGTACAGGCTTTATACTTGCGGGCGAAGCACGTAAAAAAGAAAACGTAAAAGACGATTATGTCTTCGAAGCTGAACTGTACATTGATGGTAAAAAAGCACAGACAGTAAAGCTGCCAACAAGCTATATTACCCGCCGCCACGAGTTATTCTGGAAATACCCGTTACCAAAACAAAAGCATTCCGTCACTATCAAAGTTCTTAATCCCAACGATAACTATAATTTGCATAGCTCAGGTTATATTGTGTTCTCTGATAAGCCTGCAAAGTAATTTTAGCGGATGAGCTTTATTGATAGTATTAAGCTTTACATGGTTCATTCTTCAAATTGAAATTTATTCGAAAAATTTCAATTAATAAAACGAAAACAATAACCTGAAAAAATTTCAAACCAACTAATAGTAATGATATGTTTATTGTACAAAGTTACTCTCTTGCTATTTTATTTTGTTTTGTTACGATGATTTGCTGGGGCTCCTGGGCGAACACACAAAAGTTAGCAAGTAAAAACTGGCGCTTCGAATTATTTTATTGGGATTATGTAATCGGGATATTAGTTTTCTCACTTATTTCGGCACTAACATTAGGCAGTTTTGGAAATGAAGGAAGAAGCTTCGCAGCTGATTTAAAGCAAGCTAATGTTGCTAATATTGGAAGCGCTTTTTTAGGCGGCATTATTTTCAACGCAGCAAATATTCTTTTTTCTGCAGCCATTGCAATAGCAGGTATGGCAGTAGCCTTTCCCGTAGGCATAGGCCTGGCGTTGGTTTTAGGTGTTGTAATAAATTACGCAGGAGATCAAAAAGGCAATCCTGTGTTTATTTTTACAGGAGTGTTATTGATAGTTGCGGCAATAATATTAAATGCAATTGCCTACCACCGAAGCGTTGCAACGGGAAGTAAAGTATCGTATAAAGGTATTTTAATTTCTCTGCTGGCAGGCCTGCTGATGTCTTTCTTTTACAGGTTCATCGCCGTGTCAATGGATCTTGATGATTTTGTTCATCCTGCTGCAGGCAAAATGACTCCGTACACGGCAGTATTTATATTTTCCTGCGGAATATTTATCAGCAACTTTCTGTTTAATACCATTTTAATGAAAAAACCCATAGAAGGGCCGCCCACAGGATATGCTGATTATTTCAAAGGTAAATTCAATACGCATCTTGTAGGCGTGCTAGGCGGATTAATCTGGGGCCTTGGCAATTCGTTTAATTTAATAGCAGCCGGCAAAGCAGGCGCAGCCATCTCTTACGGATTGGGCCAGGGAGCCACACTGGTAGCTGCACTTTGGGGTGTATTTGTCTGGAAAGAATTTAAAAATGCACCTAAAGCAACGAACAGTTTGCTTGCTGCTATGTTTTTGTTATTTATTGTTGGTATCGGATGTATAATCTATGCAGGTATATGATAAGAAGATCTGTAAGCAATCCGGGGATTTCCAAGTTTTCATTATCATCTTTTTCTAATATATTTTCGTTTATTTATCAAACTCTGAATTAAATTATCAACCGCTATTTTCTTTTAGTATAATTGCATCGCAAAATAATAATTTTCACTGCTTTACCAGCTTTTACTCCACATGAAAAGAAAATATTACTTATTTAGTCTTATAGTTACGCTGTCTTATACTTCTTTTTCTCAGGCACCTAAAAGATTGCTTCGTCCCGGAGATATTTATCGAATGCAAACCCTTAGCGATCCCAACGTATCGCCTGAAGGTAACTGGATTGCCTATTCTGTCAGCACCATAGATTCTGCCAAAGACAGGCGAAATTCAAACATCTGGATGGTGAGCATGGACGGAAAGCAAACGGTACAATTAACCAACAGCCCTGATAACGAAAGCAATCCCCGGTGGAGCCCTGATGGAAAATATCTTTCTTTTATGAGTGCCCGAAACGGGGGAACGTCACAAGTCTGGTTGCTGGACAGGCGCGGAGGAGAAGGCATTAAATTAACTGATGCAAAAGGCGACATAAATAGTTATAGCTGGAGCCCTGATGGTAAAAAGCTTATTCTTGCTATGAAAGATCCGAAGGATACTGCTAAAAATAAACCGCCTAAACCTTACCTTATTAATAAATTCAGGTTTAAACAGGATGTAAGCGGCTATCAATATGATACCAGCAGAACGCATTTGTATGTTTTCGATATAGCAACAAAGAAAACACGCCAGGTAACTGCCGGTATTTATAGCGAAGCTGACCCAACCTGGAGCCCTGACGGAATTAGGATTGCTTTTGTAAGCAACCGTACAGAAGACCCCGACAGAAACGAAAACACTGACATTTGGATAATTGATACAACCAGCGGCTCACTTGCCAAAAAGCTCACTGTATGGAAAGGAGGTGATTCTGATCCGCAATGGAGCCCTGACGGCAAAACGATTGCTTACGTTCGTTCTACGTCTGATGCTACCTACGAAATGTATGACCAGACAGGCCTTTGCATTATAAACGGCAATGGTGGTGAGCCTGTGTTTTTGTCTAAGACTTTAGACCGTCCTGTTACCAATCCGAGATGGTCAAATGATGGGAAAAGTATTGCTGTTTTAATAGCTGACGACAGGCAAAGATATGTGGCAGCCTATGATGCTGCTAAAGGAACGATGAAAAAGATAGCCGGCGGCGACCGGAGTTTTGCTTCAATTGAGGCTACGCCAAAAGGTAACTGGGTAACTTTGATGTCTGAGCCGCAATTGCCTGGCGAACTTTATACGATTGAAGGCGCAAGCGTAAGAAGGCTAACCACTTTACAAAATAAATTCATTGACTCTATATCATTGGCAACTGTCGAAAAATTTACGTCAAAAAGTAAAGACGGAACACTGGTATCGGGATTAATTTATTACCCGCCAAATATGCCGAAACAAAAACTGCCTCTGATTTTTTACATTCACGGCGGACCAACCGCACAGGATGAGTTGACTTTTGACCTGACAAGGCAAGTGTTTGCAGCACATGGTTACGCAGTAGCCGGAGTGAACTATCGTGGAAGCCTTGGCCGGGGAGTTGAATTTTCAAGAACCATCTCCGGTGATTGGGGAAATAAAGAAGTGGCTGACATACTTGGAGCAGCAGATTATCTGGTAGCCAAAGGCGTTGCAGACTCTGCAAGAATGGGCATTTCAGGCTGGAGCTATGGCGGAATATTAACTGATTATACCATTGCCTCAGATACCCGCTTTAAAGTTGCCAGCAGCGGGGCAGGCGTAGCAGCTCCGCTGTCTTTATATGGTGTTGACCAATACATAAATCAATATGTGAATGAAATAGGATTGCCGTGGAAAGATAATAATATAGAGAAATACCTTAAATTGTCTTATCCGTTTTTGCACGCAGACAGAATAAAAACGCCAACGCAGTTTATGGCAGGTGAAAAAGATTTTAATGTGCCTGCGGCAGGAAGCGAACAAATGTACCAGGCACTTCGTTCGCTCGATATTCCTACAGAACTATTAATTTATCCCGGCCAGTTTCATGGTTTTACGCAGCCAAGTTTTATTAAAGACAGGTACGAACGGTATTTTACCTGGTTCGATAAATATCTGAAACCCCGCCAATAAATGTATTACTTGTTATTTCACTTCTGCACACAAACTTTGCAGCCGGGAAATATTCTTCTTAAGGGACTTTAATTCGATTATTCTTTTAATTGGTATCGGGTTCTTACCGTAAACTTTCCGGTTCATATTGCCACGGCAACATCTCATTTTGTCCTCGCTGTTATGACTCTCCCAGCCACTATCGTACATATAATACAAGGTACATTCTGGCAAGAATGGACAAAAGCAGTTTTTACCGGGATCGGGGTAATTGCAGGCGCACAGGTAGGTGCATGGTTATCCGAAAAAATTAAACCGAAAGGAATTATAAGAGCATTAGCTGCCGCATTATTATTTAGTGGGGATACGATTATTGTTTTTTTAAGAAAAACAGGTAAAAAGTTTAATTATACGTTATACCAGGCCCCTTTATCTTTATAAAAATTTCATAAATGAATTCAGTTAAAATAACAAAGCTTTTTCTGTTTATAACAGTATTCGTTATTGCACAAAAAACATTTGCCCAAAACCCTGAAAACTGGACAAGCAAACAATTAATGGAACCGTCAGAACTGGCACAAATTATTGGGTCAGAAAAAAATGTACCTGTGATAATCAGTGTCAGGCCAGCTGCAACCATTCCAAATTCTATTGACGCAGGAATGGCAAAAGAAAATCTTGATACGTTTAAAAACAAATTATCGGCTTTGCCAAAAGATACAAAAATTGTTATTTATTGCGGTTGCTGCCCTTTTGAACATTGCCCCAATGTAAGACCGGCCATTGCAGCTTTAAAGGAAATGAAATTTACAAATTACCGGCTGCTTGATCTTCCCCATAATATAAAAGCTGATTGGATTGATAAAGGTTATCCGGTTTTAAGGCAATAGTTTTCCTATTTTTTTTAAAATTTTGCACCTGGTTTTTAAAACATCTTTACTGGGCGATATGCTTTTTTTCAGTTAAGAAAACGGCTGAAGCCGTTAATGAAAAATTTTTGAATTTATAGCCCCGGGTTTAAACCCGGGGCTATGGAAAGAATAAACTAAACAAATCTTTTCAACGATTTAAAGGTTAGGGTTAGGAAAAATAACGGTTACGGCACGATTTAAAAATGGAGAAGCTATAGTTGAAAAAATATAAAATATGAGTTTACAATTAAACAGAACTGCTTTTGGCGACCAGGCAAATAAGGGAAACGTTTTAACAAGGCACGAAGCTGAAACGTTGTTGAATGATTGGGTTGTAAATAAGCGACTGAAGCTGCACATGAAACAGGTTGCATTTCTTATGAAATGCTGGGCAAAAGAAAAAGAGCAGTTAAATGATGCAGATCAGTGGCGCTGGGAAATGGCAGGTTTGCTTCATGATGCAGATTGGGATCAGTGGCCTGACCAGCACTGTAAAAAAATAATTGAAGAGCTGGAATTAAGACAGACAGACCCTGAAATTATCCGGGCAATTGCTTCTCATGGCCCTGCGCATTTTGGTGTAGAACCTGACACCAAAATGGATAAAATGCTTTTTGCATTTGATGAGTTAAGTGGCTTAATACACGCATATTCGCTGATGCGGCCCGGTGGTTATAACGGGATGGACGTAAAAGGTGTAAAAAAACGATTTAAGGATAAAGCTTTTGCCGCTAACGTCTCACGCGAGGAGATAAACGATGCTGCAAATCGGGCTAATGTGCCCGTTGATGATTTGATTGAATTTATTATAGCAAGGCAGGGATTAGTTACTTAAATTGAAACGCACTTCAGGTGTTGTACTTCTTTAAATTTTCCAATTTAAACAATTTGTGCCTGTAATGGTAAATAGGCGTAATGATCAGGAAACGAAAAATTCAATTGAGCGTTCGCTTCAAAAATACCAAATACTGAGCTTCCGCTTCCTGTCATCGAGGCGTATATTGCTCCCCCATCGTACAGGTTATTTTTAATTTCTTTTATTTCCGGAAAGAGTTTAAAAACATTCATTTCAAAATCATTTACCAATTCATTTTTCCACGCAAAAATGGGTTGGGAAATAATCTGTCGTATGCTTTTTTCAGGTATTAGAGGTATTAGGTTTGAGAATGCTTCTTTAGTTGAAATGTGTATTCCGGGATTTATAAGGACTATTTTATAAGACCACAAATTGAGTTCAACAAGCGATAAAATTTCTCCGCGACCCGCAGCAAAACAAGGTTTATTGATGATAAAAAAAGGACAATCGCTGCCAAGCCGCAAAGCATAATCAATTAATTGTTGCTGGGTAAGATGCAGTTGAAATTGCTTATCAAGCATTGCAAGCATAAATGCTCCGTCCGCACTTCCGCCGCCTAAGCCAGCGCCCATTGGTATTGCTTTGTGCAAATGAATATTTACAAAAGGTAAATCAGGAAAATTTTTTTTCAGCAATTGATAAGCTTTCAGGCAAAGATTATCAACAGTGTTTCCCTTCACAGGCAAACCGGAAAGATGGAAAGCTGTTTCTGCAGATGGTATTACTTCCAGCGCATCTTTTAAATTGACAGGACAAAATACTGTCTCAAGATCATGATAACCGTCTGGTCTTTTTCTGATAACGTTTAAGCCTAAGTTAATCTTGGCATTAGGAAACAAAACCACAATTTTTTGGATTTTTTTACGGATTATGAGGAAAGTATCGAACCGGAATTTATTGAATTTTTGGGATTTGTGGAAATTTGCCTGAACGGGGATGAATGGGATTAGTGGGAAAGGTTTTAATTTCAGGAAAATTAAATGAATTGTAAGAAGAAACAAATGATATAATTTAAAAAGACTAAGATGTATTCCTCCTGTCTATCTCAGTCATCCCAGCCATCCCACAAATCCCAGTTCAGACTAATTATTTTTTCCTTTTATTCATTTCGTCCCTGATAGCTATTGCTCTTATATAATCTTCCTGCTCGAGCACTTCACTTAACAGGTTATCCAGTTCTTCACTGGTGAGGCCACTCAGGTCGTCACGGCTTCCAGGTTCGGCAGATGGCGCTAATGATTTTTTCTTGCCGGTTCCGGAGTCTTCCATTAATATGCCTGCACTTTCCAAAATATGATCGTACGTGAAAACCGGGCAGCCAAAACGCACGGCTAAGGCAAGAGCATCACTTGTGCGGCTGTCTATCTCGATAGTATCGTGCTCATTTATGCAGACCAGTTTTGAATAAAATATTCCTTCCTGCAGATCGCTTATGATTATTTCCTGGAGGTCTACACTAAAGGCATTCATAAAATTCTTTAATAAATCGTGAGTCAGCGGTCTGCTGGGCTGCATTCTCTCCAGCGCTACCGCAATGGCCTGCGCCTCGTAACCGCCGATAACGATAGGCAGTCGCCGAAGGCCGTTGACCTCGCCCAGCACAACTGCGTACGAATGCGTTTGAGTGATACTATGTGATAAAGCTACAATTTCCAGTTCTATTTTCTTCATACCTGCATTACTTCAAAAATGTAAATTAAGCGCAAATGTAAAGATTTACGATTTCATATTTTTGTATCTGTAAAATTGATACCGCATTTTCTTTAATTATAGTTTTATTTTATTAATAAGAGCATTTTGCCGCTGTTTACCGCTGGCGTTTGTTTGTTACCTTTGCACACGTTTATAACAATTTCAACTTTTATATGATTAATGTTTCTTTTCCTGATGGCGCTGTACGGCAGTATGAAAAGGGTGTTTCGTCAATGGATATTGCAAAATCTATCAGTGAAGGTCTCGCGCGTAAAGTATTGGCTGCAAAGGTAAACGGACAAGTTTGGGATCTTTCGCGGCCTATTGATAATGATGTTTCATTGCAGTTACTAACCTGGAATGATGTTGAAGGAAAAGCTGCTTTCTGGCACTCGTCAGCTCACCTGATGGCCGAGGCTTTGGAAGCCATTTATCCCGGAGTAAAGTTGGGTATCGGACCTTCGATAGAAAAAGGATTTTATTATGATATTGATTTGGGCGACCGGCAAATTGCAGACGAAGATTTGAGGAAGATTGAAGTAAAAATGGCTGAACTTGCAAAAAGCAACAGTATTTATCAACGAAAAGAAGTAAGCAAAGAAGATGCTGAAAAATATTTTACACAAAAAGGTGATGAATACAAACTTGAGCTGATTGAAGGTCTTAAAGACGGAGAAATTACTTTTTACAGCCAGGGAAATTTTACTGACTTATGCCGCGGCCCGCATATACCAAACACAGGATTTATAAAAGCTGTAAAGCTGACAAGTATAGCAGGCGCTTACTGGCGGGGCGATGAAAAACGTAAAATGCTGACACGTATTTATGGCGTTACATTTCCCAGCCAAAAAGAGCTGGATGAATACGTTTTGTTGCTGGAAGAAGCAAAAAAAAGAGACCACCGTAAGCTGGGAAAAGAATTAGAGTTGTTCACTTTTTCTGAAAAAGTAGGTTTAGGACTGCCATTATGGCTTCCAAAAGGAGCGATGCTGCGTGAACGGCTGCAACAATTTTTACAAAAGGCTCAGCTTGAAACCGGATATTTACCTGTGATAACTCCGCATATAGGTCATAAAAATTTATATATAACAAGCGGTCATTACGAGAAATACGGAAAAGATAGTTTTCAGCCGATAAAAACCCCGCAGGAAGGCGAAGAGTTTTTTTTGAAGCCGATGAATTGCCCCCACCATTGTGAAATTTATAAGGCAATTCCGAGGAGCTACAAAGACCTTCCGTTACGCCTGGCAGAGTTTGGAACCGTATATCGTTACGAACAACATGGTGAATTGCACGGCCTTACACGTGTTCGTGGCTTTACCCAGGATGACGCGCATTTATTTTGCCGGCCGGACCAGGTAAAAGATGAGTTTAAAAAAGTAATTGACCTTGTATTATATGTTTTTTCGTCACTTGGTTTTACAGATTATACTGCACAAATCTCTTTGAGGGATAAAGAAGACCACACCAAATATATAGGAACTGATGAAAACTGGGAAATTGCAGAACAGGCAATCGTTGAAGCATCTGCCGAAAAAAGTCTGTCAACGGTTATTGAATATGATGAAGCTGCATTTTATGGCCCAAAACTTGATTTTATCGTCAAAGATGCGATAGGCCGAAAATGGCAGTTAGGCACTATACAGGTAGATTATAATTTGCCTGAGCGGTTCGAGCTTACTTACATTGGTGAAGACAATCTGAAACATCGCCCGGTTATGATTCACCGTGCCCCTTTTGGCTCGTTAGAAAGATTTGTGGCTCTTTTGATTGAAAATTGTGCTGGAAAATTTCCATTGTGGCTTGCGCCGGTCCAGGCAATTATTTTACCAATAAGCGATAAGTTCACAGAGTATGCCGAAGAAGTAAGAATGCTGTTGAAAAACGCAGACATACGGGCAGAATTAGACGAAAGAAACGAAAAAATAGGAAAAAAGATAAGAGAAGCGGAAATGAACAAAATACCTTATATGTTTGTGGTGGGAGAAAAAGAAATGCAGGAGAGAAAAGTAGCCGTAAGAAAGCAGTCAAAAGGTGATATAGGCACAAAAACAATAAACGAAGCTATAGATTTTCTTAAAGAAGAAATAGATAGTAAACGTGCGTTTGAATAATTTCTTATTTTTACCCGTATGACCGCAACTCAATCTTTAAAAATATATGAAGTACTTCTGAAATACGTTGACAGAGATACTGCACAACAGATTTTGCAGGAGATTGAAAATATTCTTAAGCATGATTCATAAAAGTTCACGAATTAATTTATAAATAAAAAAAACAAACAGTAACCAAAAAACAATTAATGGCAGTAAACCCAGGTTTTTTTAGGGGAAGAAACCCGAATTTTAGAAAAGAACAACAACAGGAACACCGCACCAACAGGATGATTCGCATTCCTGAAGTAAGATTGGTAGGAGAGGGGATTGAACCCGGTGTTTATCCTACAGAAAAGGCTTTGGCAATGGCCGAAGCGCAAGGTCTCGACCTTGTAGAGATTTCTCCGAACGCGGTTCCTCCTGTGTGCAGAATTATTGACTACAAAAAGTTTTTGTACGAAAAAAAGCGCAAGGAAAAGGAGATGAAGGCAAACTCGAAACAAAGCGAAGTAAAAGAGATTAGATTTACGCCAAGCACTGACGAACATGACTTTGATTTCAAATGTAAGCACGCTGAAAAATTTTTAAAAGAAGGCGACAAAGTAAAAGCTTATGTACAGTTTAAAGGACGTGCGATTATGTTTAAAGATCGCGGAGAATTACTCCTTTTAAAATTTGCAGAGCGTTTATCAGAAACAGGTGTTTTGGAAGGAATGCCAAAAATGGAAGGCAAAAGAATGTTAGTGATATTTGCTCCAAAAGGTAAAACTAAGAATAAATAAATCTTTTCAGATAATAATTGAAACAGTAGATTTTCTGCTGTTTTTTGTTTTACAACCATGTTTTCATCCGGGGAAATAAGAGTAAATTATCAAGTCATGGAAAAAGTTTTCAATGACATTTTGCTTAGACATTCTTTTAATGAGGATAAAGCCACCATGTGTGCGCGCATTTTTGCCGATAACAGTCTCGACGGAGTTTACACACACGGCGTAAACCGGTTTGCAAGGTTTATACAAATGGTAGTTGAAAAGCGCGTACTGCCGGAAGAAGCACCAACAAAAATTTCAGGCTTCGGCGGAATGGAACAGTGGGATGGAAACCTTGGTCCCGGACCTTCAAATGCCATCTTTTGCACAGAAAGAGTCATGCAGCTTGCTGATGAAAATGGAGTAGGTTGTGCAGCCCTTGCCAATACCAACCACTGGATGCGCGGCGGGACGTATGGATGGAAAGCGGCCAAACAAGGATATGCTTTTATTTGCTGGACAAACACCATTGCCAATATGCCCGCCTGGGGCGCCAAAGAAAGCCGTTTGGGGAATAATCCACTTATTTTAGCTGTACCGCAAAACGATGAAGCGATTGTTTTGGACATGGCCATTTCTCAATTTTCTTATGGAGGAATGGAAAAATTTGCTATGCAGCAAAAAGTTTTACCTGTGCCCGGCGGATATGATGAAGCAGGGCAAATGACAACCGATCCTAAAAAGATTTTAGAGACTCAACGATCTTTACCTATCGGGTACTGGAAAGGTTCCGGATTGTCATTATTGCTTGATTTACTTGCGACTATTTTGTCTGGCGGAAAATCAACTTTTCAAATAACAGCGCAAAAAAGCGAGTCTTCGGTGTCGCAGGTTTTTATTGCTGTTAAGCTTTCTTCACTTCATAATTCATTTGCCATTAATAATATTATTAACAACATTATAGCCGATTTTCATAATGCTGCGCCAGGCGGAACTTCTGATAAAATACGCTATCCCGGCGAAAGAGTTTTACTTACACGGAAAGAAAATACTGAAAACGGTATTCCGGTAAATAGTAAAGTTTGGAATGAAATACTTGCATTATAGATAAAAATAGCGCGAAAACCCGCCTGATAGTTTCTTTTACTTAACATAGTTATCCACAAAGCGCTAAACTTAGCAGTAAGAATTTGTTTTTTTTGATAATGTGTTTAACTTTATTATTCAAAATCCATCCATTTATTCATCCTTATCAGCATTTCAAACTGCTGGTTAACAAAAACCACTCCCATGCATATCCATTTTAATTACCATGGTTCTTCTTACCAAGCAGGCCTGGCAAAACAACCTGAAGGAAAAATTATTGTATTATTAAATGACAATGATTTAGAAAAGCAGTTTGGTTCCTCACTTCCCTTTTATGTTGAAAACAAATCAGTTAATTTTAAGACTTTAAACCTGGCTCATTCGGAATTATATGCTTTGAACAGTACGATATCCAAGGCTATATGTGAGCAATGCGAGGATATTTTGTGAGAATTATCCGTTACGCATAAATATTGCAAATATTAGTGTTTGCGCCAGGACGAGAAATATTGTTTTAAAATAGTTCCCGGGCGTATTTTTTACAAATCTATGCCCGGGCTTTGGCTTTTATTGTCAGGAATCTTATATTTTAAAAGGAATTTTTCTTTTTTTTAGCCTGTTTTTTTACTTGTTATTTTTAAAGCTTTTTTATACCTTTCTTAAATTAGGTATATTACTGATAAATGGTTGATAAAACCTTCTGTAACACTTACTCGCTAAAGGTTTGATGAAAACACGGGGATACGCAATGTGAAAATGAATTTACAGACCATTAAGTTTACAGGGAATATATTTTATAGGAAGTATCAGCAATAAAACCACCAACCATTTTTCAGTACATTGCCTGAAATTACGAGAAATTTAAAATTATTTTACCTGCTGATAAATTTTACAAAACTTCTTTTTGCAATTGGCAAAAGAGTTTCTTCAACAGGGTAAACAAGGTCAGTTTCTATATTGTAAACAGCAGGATTAGGCAGGGTTTTGCGGTTTTTTATCAATTCACCTTTTATGTTTTCCGGCGAGTTGCTCACCGTTCGGTCCCATGTATGAATGAAATCAGTGCGGATACCACGATATTTTTCATCATGCTTTTCAAAAAAAGTTAACCGGTACTGGTATACAACTGTGGCATTGTAATTACCATCTTTCAAAAATAAATAGCCTTCATTTATATCAAGCGGTATAAGACCTACAGGTTCGATAGTCATTTTTGTTTCAACAAACTCATAGATGTCTGCTCCTGTTTTAATAGTGCTTTTTATTTTATTTGCAGAAAATTGTATAATATCTTCAAGTTCCTTCATCAGCTCATCATCTTCTATCATTCTCTCATAGGCCAACTGCAGCTTTTGAATATTTACGTCGGTGAGTTGTTTTGGAAAATGTTCCTGCAAAAATTTCTTATTTTCCCTGAAGGAAACAATATTGTTGTAATGAAAAATTACATCAGCTAATTGCGGGTACAGCTTATTTTCATTAAAGTATTTGTTCACTTCGTGCAAATAAGCAAGCAGTGTATATTTTTTTAATTCAAAATCTATATATCCTTCTGTAAACCATGTTTCTGATAATGTTTTCATAGTCACCTTTTTTAATAACTCAATATACTAAGAGACATTCAGATAATAGTAACGATAAAATGTTTTTATTGTTTTAACAACTGTTTAATTGCGAATAATAATCTTTCCCTGTTCTATACACTTTATATAGCTTTTTAATAAAAGTTATCACAACTGTTCAAACAAAAGTTGGCTATTATAGATATAAATTTATTTTTGCTTTCAATGAAAGGTCGTAAATATATTTATTCCTCATATTTTTTTGTTTTCACAGTTATAATACTGTTGCTTAAGCCTTCCATTATTTTTAGCTCTCAATCGCTTCAATCTCTATTAAGCACCCCGGAATCAAAAATGCGGGAGTTCAAAAAATTGTAAAAAAGAGACCTGAAAAAACAAGCCTCGGCAATTTAATGCTTCAGGAGAGAAAAGACATTTTTCTCAATCCTTTTCTTTTAGGTTTTTATCTGTTGGCAAATAAGCATTTGATCAGGGAGGTTTTATTTTTGCTTTTGTATTTCTTATCACAGGTTTCATTGCTTTCCAATAAACGAAGGTCTGTCTTTCAATTAGTCCCTGATAATCATTACTTCCTGTCGCTATTTTAATTGTAACTAATGCAGAAAAACTCAGGATAGAATACAGAGAGGCGAAAAAATCAGCGCTTGCAGCAGCAAGCATAAGGCTTCTTCTTTATTACCTAAACTAAAATCAATGAAACCATCTTCTTCTCTTGTACCGTTAAATATAATTATCATAGCTGTTTCTCTTTTTATAACAAGTTGTTCAGGCAAACAAAAGCCGGTAGATTTAAC
>JAABUR0100004193.1_pt1 | contig 19463 bp, 13 predicted proteins | sample 5560091 | NCBI WGS metagenome assembly JAABUR01 (sample SAMN10711879, study PRJNA513375) | rock metagenome | isolation source: Antarctica rocks | place: Antarctica: Victoria Land, University Valley sud | reverse complement strand
AGCTTTGTTATATTCAGACCAGTTGCGGAGACGGTACTGTTGCTTGGTTCTCTTTTTTGCCACACATTAAAGATACCAGCACTGCCGTCTCCGTAGCTTATTTAGCTTATTTATGCAACAACGCCATTACTTTGTGTAATAATTTTTGCGGCTGTCCAAAATCCTATCTTCGCGCAAAACGATGCCCAAAAGATTGAACAATTATTCAAGTCGTATTCTGATACAGGACAATTTAACGGTGCGGCGTTAGTCGCCGAAAATGGAAAGGTTATTTACAAAAAGGCTTTCGGTTACGCCAATTTTGAATGGGAAACTCCGAACACGCTTGACACGAAATTTAGAATCGGCTCGATAACTAAATCGTTTACGGCGATACTCATATTTCGGCTAATCGAACAAGGAAAGCTGAGGTTGGACGGCAAAGTAAACGAGTATCTACCCGATTATCCGAAAGTGACGGGCGATAAAATTTCAATCAATCAACTATTGACTCATACGGCGGGACTTCGCGGTGACGTTACCGATTTCCCCAGAAATAGCAACAACTTTCCCGATTACGTTGCCAAGATAAACGCCGGTTTTACCAGCACCGATGAACTCGTCAAGAGGATTTCAGAACCCGATTTGGCTTTTGAACCCGGCACAAAGTTCAGTTACAGCAACAACGGTTACATTTTGCTTGGCGCGATTATCGAAAAGGTAGCGGGCAAACCTTATGAAAAAGTTTTGGACGAACAAATTCTTACGCCTTTGAAAATGAAAAACACGGGTTTGGCTTATAAGGCTCCGGTATTAAACAAACGGGCTGACGGCTATGACCGCAGCTTTTACGGTTATCAAAATGCCGCAGATATTTTGGTTGCGGCGAACGGCGGAATGTATTCGACGGTCGGCGATTTGTTTCTCATGGACGAGGCTTTATACACGGATAAATTGCTTTCTCAAAAATCTAAAGATTTAATGTTCCGCGTTACGCCATATGTTGTAGCTTACGGCTGGAAGGTCAAAAACTCCGCTGGCGGTGCGAGCGGAACGGTTATTGAAACGGACGGTTCGCTGCCCGGTTTTAATTCTCTGATGGTTCGGTTAGTTGATGGCAGGCAGACAATTATACTACTCACCAACGTCAGAGAAATAACTTACAGATTGAGCGATATTAGTCTTGGGCTGACAAACATTCTCAATAGCAAACCATATGACTTACCGAAACGATCAATTGCCGAAGCACTTTTTTCGGCTGTGCGTCAAAAGGGTATCGAAGCGGCTCTCAGCCAGTATAGAGTTTTAAGCCGGGATAAAACTTACTATTTGAGCGAGTCCGAATTTAACAGCATCGGATACTTATTGAAGGACAGAGAAAATAAAATTAAAGAAGCAATCGAGATTTTCAAGCTCAACACGGAAGCCAATCCGCAATCGTCAAACGCTTATGACAGTTTAGGCGAGGCTTATATGCTGAACGGTGATAAGGAACTTGCTATCACAAACTATCAAAAATCCGTAGAGTTGAATCCACAAAACACGAACGGCGTAGAGATGTTGAGGAAACTTAGAAGCCAGTAAAATCCACTTTGTCTGTGGCAACGGTGCGGTCTAACAAATCATTGGACGCGAGGCGAAACAGCTTGCCTCATATGAACGAGCGCAATGGGATAGAGACATGGCGAACTTCAATCAAGACCTGAAGAAGGTTGAGGCGTTCTTCCTAGATGTGCTGAATAACAAACTGAATGAAGAAGAAAGAACACAAGCGGCTCGCTCGTTCTACGGTGTTCAAGGAGCTTGGTACACAGTCGGCTGGAAAATGGCGGTGATGATTGAAAAGACTTATGGACGCGCAAAGCTCATCGAATGTATGTGTGACCAAAGAGAACTGCTTGCAACTTATAAAGAGGCAGCCGCAAAGTACAATCGCAAGACGCGTGAACCGCTTGTTTTGTGGTCATCATCTTTGATTGAAAGTATCCGGGGAATCAGCAATCAGAGATTAAGCCGGTAGTGATCCGCCGATCTAATAACAGTCTCATCGAATCTGAAACCTTTCAGTCGCTCATGCCACTAACTGAATAGATTGAGATTTTAAGGAGATTTGTAGATGCGAAAATTCAACTCGCTGCTTTTACTCGGCACAAGCCTGATGATTCTTTGCGTTGCAACAGTCAGCGCGTGGAACTATGTTTCCGCTGAAAGCTTGCCCGTTCAGCCCGTCGTTCAGAAACAAAACTTTATCAATGTCGAAGGAGCCAACCTGAACGCGAGGATTGACGCGGCGATCAGAATGGCGCGCTCCAACTCCTCTAAGACGCCGTTCTGGACGGCTTATTCGTTTGATGTGCGACCCGGCGTGGCTGTTGATCTGGACATTGATAACTTTAACGGCACGGTGAACAACTTTTCGGGAACGAGCATCTCGATGGGCAAGTCTTCCGGCACGACTGTCGAAACGCGTAACTTGGGAATCTTTTTGCTACGCGAGCCGGACGCGGATCAAGTGACGCGCATAGAGATTTATAATCTAGACCGGCAGCGCGAATACAGCGGCTATCCTGTTTACTGGCTTGGCCGCGCCGGAAACGATGAAAGCACAAAGCTGCTGCAAAAACTTGTCGGCGCGAATCAGAGAAACAAAATAGTCGAACACGCGGTGACGGCCATCGCGCTGCATGATGATCCGCGCGTCGGCGCGATCCTCAAAGAATTTGTGCGCAATGCTTCTTCGTCAGAGAAAGTTCGCACGACGGCCGTGTTCTGGCTCGGGCAAACAGGTGGCGAGAGCGCATTTTTAGCAGACCTTGTGCGCCGCGAAGATGAAAGCACAGAGGTGCGCAAGCAGGCCGCTTTCAGTATCGGCGTGAGCAAAGATAAAGATGCTCTCGCCGTTCTGCAAAATCTTTACGGCTCAATCGGCAATCGTGAAGTGAAAAAGCAGATCATCTTCGCCGCTTCGATTAACGAAAGCAAAGACGATGCCGTTAACTTTCTCATCAAAGTCGCGCAGACGGACAGTGACCGCGAAGCCAGAAAGCAAGCGCTCTTTTGGTTAGGCCAGAAAGCAGGCCAGCGCAGCCTCGAAGCGCTCAAGGATGCCGTCACAAGTTCGAGTGCGGATACTGAAGTGCAAAAGCAGGCGGTGTTTGCCATCAGCCAGCGATCAAAGGATGAAGCCGTGCCGCTGCTCATCAACATCGCGCGCACACACCAGAATCCGGCGGTGCGCAAGCAAGCGATTTTCTGGCTCGGTCAGACAGGCGACGAGCGAGCCTTAGATTTTTTCAAGGAAATACTCACTAAATAACCTACGCTGCCTGCGCGCATGGTGGTTCATCGGATTAGCGACAACATCTTCCACACTATATTGATGCCGAATTGCCTATCAAAATAGGGTTCGGCATCAAGCACGTTTCCCACGCTTCAGTCACTTACGAAATTTCTCTATCCCGCTTTTGAGTGCAATATTGGTATCATCTGAATCGAAGATACAGGAATTCAGTGGATTGATCGGTCACTGGGACAGACGTATGATCGTCTAATCGGAACGTCAATAACGATTCGCGTTCAGCCGTTTTCCTGTATGAATGAAAGCTTATTTTTCAGATCTCAAAGTCTATCGTTGACGAAAGTAAATACATGCAAAAGTTTTGTTCTGCGGTCATGATCCTATCTCTTTCCATTTTCGGCATCGTTGTTGCAAACGCACAGTCGCCTGCCACGCAGCCTTCATCAAACTCCGCCGAAGTTGAACGACGCGTCGAATCTATCCTTAACCAAATGACGCGCGAAGAAAAGATTGATCTGCTCGGTGGCGTAGATGGGTTTTTTATACGCGGTGTGCCGCGCCTAAATATTCCACGCATGAAGATGGCGGACGGCCCCGTCGGAGTTCGCAATTTTGGGCCAGCGACGGCGATGGCGGGCGGCATCGCGTTGGCATCCACATGGAACCCCACGCTTGCCGAACGCACAGGCACGGAGTTAGGACGCGACGCACGGGCGAAAGGCGTTCACTTTCTTCTCGCGCCGGGAGTAAACATTTATCGCGCGCCGATGAATGGCAGAAATTTTGAATACTTCGGCGAAGACCCGTTCCTCGCTTCACGCATCGCCGTAGGCTATATCAAAGGTGTGCAGAGTCAAGGCGTGAGCGCCACCGTCAAGCACTTCATCGGTAACAACTCCGAATTTGACCGCCACAATACGGATTCCGTTATTGACGAGCGGGCGATGCGCGAAATCTATTTGCCCGCGTTTGAAGCCGCCGTTAAGGAAGCGTACGTCGGGGCGATCATGGATGCCTACAATTTGACCAACGGCGCGCACATGACGCAGAACACTCGTTTGAATACGGACGTGGCGAAGACTGAGTGGGGATTCAAAGGCATCATGATGTCCGACTGGAACGCGACATACGACGCCGTCGCCGCCGCGAATGGTGGCGTGGATTTGGAAATGCCTTCCGGCAAGTATTTGAACAAACAGAATCTGTTGCCAGCCATCGAGCAGGGCACTGTTTCCATATCTACGATTGACGATAAGGTGCGCCGCATACTGCGCACGGCTGTGCAATTCGGCTGGCTCGAACGTGACCAAACTGATTTTTCCATTCCGCGTTATAACCAGCAGGGACGCCGTGTCGCGCTTGATGCCGCACGCGAGAGCCTTGTGCTCTTGAAGAATGACGGAAATCTGTTGCCGCTTAATAAAGGTAAGATCAAATCAATAGCGGTCATCGGGCCGAGCGCTTATCCGGCAATTCCTGTCGGAGGCGGCAGCGCGCGCGTCGAACCGTTCACCGCCACAAGCTTCCTTGAGGGCTTGAGCAATCATCTCGGAACTGCTGTTAAGGTCTATTATGCGCGCGGCCTTCCTGCCTTGGACGAAATAGCTGAAGCGACGGAGTTCTCGCCAACTGAAGTTAAAGGGCAAGCAGGTCTTCGCGCCGAATACTTCGATAACAAAGATTTGCAGGGAACTCCGGCAATCACACGCATCGAACCGCACATCAACTTCGGTAGACAATTTCGCTCGTTCCCGGCGCAGACGCTTTCGTCGCGTTGGGCTGGCTATTATCTTCCGCAGAGTTCAGGCGAGTATGACATCTTTGCGACATCAACCGGCGAGGAGGGAGGCTTTTTTCGCCTCTACATAGATGACAAACTCGTCTTCGATAACTGGACTGCTTCCACGTCGTTGCTCAGTCAAGCCACTCTCTCGCTTGAACTCGCGCCGCACAAGATCGTGCTTGAACAGCGCGGCAACAGCCGATCAGGAAGGCTTGGAACGCGTATGCAATTCGGAATCGCGCGCCATGGAAGCATGGTTTCGGAAGCGAAAATTCTCGCCTCGAAAGTTGATGCGGTCGTGGTCGCGGTGGGCTTTGATCCGGGCACAGAGAGCGAAGGCGCGGACAGAACGTTTCAATTGCCACCCGGACAAAACGAATTGATTCAGGAAATAACTGCGGCTAACAAGAATACGATTGTCGTCGTGACATCCGGCGGAAGCGTTGACATGAACAGTTGGATTGATCGCGTACCCGCACTGATAGAGGCTTGGTATCCGGGACAGGAAGGCGGCACAGCCCTATCCGAAGTCCTCTTTGGCGACGTTAATCCATCCGGGCGTTTACCCGTGACGTTCGAGCGACGATGGGAAGATAATCCTGTGCATGATAATTACTACCCGGAAGCAGGCACGAAACGCATCGTGTACAAAGAAGGAGTCTTCGTAGGCTACCGCGGCTATGAGCACAATCACACGAAGCCGCTTTTTCCATTCGGATTCGGATTGTCTTACACAACTTTCAAGTACAGCAATTTAGTTATCAAGCCCGCAGACGGCAAAGCGATGAAAGATATTTCTTCAGAGCCGCAGTATGAAGTTTCGTTCAACGTGAAGAACACTGGAACACGCGAAGGCGCAGACGTTGCGCAGGTATACGTGGGAGACACACACTCGAAAGTTCCACGCCCGGCGAAAGAATTGAAAGGCTTCGTGAAGGTCTCGCTTCGTTCCGGTGAATCGAAGCGAGTGTCTGTGATCCTCAACAGCCGCGCGCTTTCCTTTTACGATGTCAATGCAAAAGGGTGGCGCGCAGAGCCGGGCGATTTCGATGTGCTCGTCGGACGCTCGTCCGAACAAATAGAGTTGCGAGGCAAACTAACACTCACGAATGTCACGACCGCAACGAGCAAGCAATCTACTCAAACCTTAGCGCTCTAGAAACGAACATATGCCTTCGTCCAACTTATCGAAGGTTCAGCGAACGCCCATGAGAATCTCCATCGTCAGTTGATCGAGCCGTTCGTAGGGCAGGCGTTTTTGTGAGAGTGCTTGGCGGTCAAAGGCGAAGGCAGTTAATTTCGCCTGATGGTCTTGCGTAAACTTTTCGACGGACGGTGTATTCCCGACGCTCTCATTAATTTCCGAAAGTAAAGATCGAATCTCAGCGTCTTCGTTCCAACGCCGCGCTTTGTCTTTCAAGATAAGATAAGTTCGCATACATCCGCGCGCAAAGTCTTTGACACCTTCATAATTTTCTGTGCGATACGCATGAGCGTCAAAATGCTTCATCCCGTTGTAGCCGACATCTTCCAGAAACCTGACGAGGAAAAACGCTTGCTTCGGGTTGGCGGAGCCGAAGCGAAAATCCTGATCGTATCTGCCCGGAAGTTGATCGTTCAAATCAATATGAAAAAGCTTGCCTGCTTCCCAAGCCTGCGCGACGGCGTGCGTGAAATTCAAGCCCGCCATTGTTTCATGCGCGACTTCCGGGTTGACGCCGACGAGTTCGGGGCGATCTAAAGTTTCGATGAGAGCGAGATAAGCGCCGGTCGTCGGGAAATAAATATCGCCGCGCGGCTCATTAGGCTTCGCTTCCAGAGCGAACTTGTATCCATAATCTTGCGCAACGGAATATTCACACAAGTAATTGAGTGCTTCGCGGAAACGCTTGACGGCATCCGCAGGGTTGCGGCACGCGTCCGTTTCGGTTCCTTCTCTGCCGCCCCACAGCACAAATATTTCCGCGCCGAACTCTTTACCTAAATCCATCGCGCGGCACGTCTTTTGTAAAGCATAGGCGCGCACCGCCCTGTCATTCGCCGTGAACGCTCCGTCGCGGAAAGCCGGATCGAAAAACAAATTCACCGTCGCCATCGGAACTTTAACGTTGTGCGTCTCGCACGCCGAACGAAATTCTGTGACGATTTTATCTTGCTCGGCTTTTGTGGCATCAATTGGCACAAGGTCGTTGTCGTGAAAGTTGACGCCGTAGGCTCCAACCTCTGCGAGCAAGCGGACGGCATCAACAGGTTTAAGCGTGTCGCGCACAGCGTCGCCGAACGGGTCGCGCCCACGATTACCAACTGTCCACAAGCCGAACGTGAATTTGTGTTCGGGCAACGGCGTGTACAAATCTTTCGTCATTCCTCAACCTCGCTTATTGACAAGCCATCTGAATTCAATCGCTCGCCAACGTTTCGATAACGTAACTTTATTTTATACCCTGCAAAACAGGATAAAGTGATTGAAAAGCTTTGTAGCGTTCGTTCATCACACGCGCAGATTCCGCGTTCGGTTCAACGCGCGTGCGAACATGCACCGCCGCTTCGCACGCTTCATCAACTGATGACCACACGCCAACGCCTACTCCGGCGAGCAGCGCCGCGCCGTGAGCCGCGCCTTCTTCTGCTTCGACTATTTCAATTGTTTGCCCGTAAACGTCCGCTTGAATTTGTCGCCACAACGGAGAACGCGCGCCGCCGCCGCCCAGTCGAATCATTTCAACGGGGACGTTCATTTCTGCGAAGATCGTCAGCGTGTCGCGCAAACTAAAGGCGACGCCTTCGAGGATGGCGCGAACGATGTGCGCGCGCGTGTGATTCGCCGTCAGTCCGACAAGTGCGGCGCGTGCGTGTGGATCAAGATGCGGCGTGCGCTCGCCCATCAAGTATGGTGCCCATAAAGCGCCGCCCGATCCCGGCGGAGCCGTCGCCGCTTCTTCCATCAAGCGTTCGTAAGCATCATGCTTGTTTGTTTCAACTGCCGCGCCAAAGCAATCACGAAACCAGCGTAGGGAAAGCCCCGCCGCCTGCGTCACGCCCATCACATGCCAACGTTCAGGAATCGCATGGCAGAAAGTATGAACGCGTCCTTGCGGATCAAGCGCCGGATGATCCGTCGCAGCAAAGACAACGCCGGACGTGCCGATGGTGGCGCTGACCGCGCCCGGTTGCACAATTCCCAGCCCGACTGCGCCCGCCGCTTGATCGCCCGCTCCGGCCACGACAGGCGTTCCTTCGCGCAAGCCGATTGTCGCCGCTCCTTTTGCAGAGACTCGCCCGCACACTTCCGTTGATTCATAAACGGCGGGCAAGATGCTCATGTCAATTTGCGCGTGCTCCGCCATCGCACTTGACCACGTGCGCCGCTTAACATCAAAAAGCAGCGTGCCCGAAGCGTCTGCGACATCCGTTGCGCGTTCGCCCGTCAAACGCAGCCGCACGTAATCTTTCGGCAGTAATACTGTCCGTACTTGCCGCCATACGTCCGGTTCATGATCGCGCACCCATAAAAGTTTCGGTAGTGTGAAACCGGCGAGCGCCGGGTTCGAGACCAGTTCGATGAGACGCTTTGTTCCGAGCTGTGCGGTGAGCGTGCGGCACTGCGCGTCTGTGCGCCCGTCGCACCAGATGATCGCCGGACGCAAGACATCATCATGTTCGTTTAGCAGCGTCGCGCCGTGCATCTGGCCGGATAAACCGACGCCGTGAATATCGTCGGCGCGCACGTTTGGCTGCGCGATGACCTCTCGCACTGCTTCACACGCCGCACGCCACCAATCACGCGCGTCCTGCTCTGCCCAGAGTATCTGCGGCGAAGCGAATGGCGCGTGTTCGCTCATCGCCGAAGCCACTACTTGCCCCGCTTCGTCAACGATTACGGCGCGTGTGCCGCCTGTGCCAACGTCTATGCCGAGTAGCTGCTTCATCCTTGAAGCTATCTTGCCGAAAATTTATAGGTCGTCGTTTGCTTGTACGTTGCGCCGGGCTTTAATAGGGCGGAAGGAAACTGCGGCTTGTTGGGCGAGTCCGGGAAATGTTGTGTTTCGAGACAGAACCCGCCGCGTTTTTGATAAACCTTGCCTGCTTTTCCTTTCACGTCTTTGAGAAAGTTTCCCGAATAAAATTGCACGCCCGGTTCGGTAGTTAAAACCTGCATCACGCGCCCGCTCGTCGGCTCGTAAACTTCTGCGGCCAAGGCGAGCGCGCCGTTCGGATTGTTGAGCACGAAGTTATGATCGTAGCCGATTCCGAACAGCAGTTGTTGATCCTGCGTTTCGATGCGCGCGCCGATGGCGGTCGAGCGCAAAAAGTCGAACGGTGTATTCTTAACGTCGCGCAACTCGCCGGTTGGAATTGACGTTGCGTCCGTCGGAGTGAAACGGTCTGCGTTGAGCCTTAACTCATGCTCTAAAATGCTTCCCGCGCCTTTGAGGTTGAAATAGGAATGGTTCGTCAGATTCAGCACGGTCTCTTTATCAGTCGTCGCGTTATAGTCAATTTTTAATTCATTCTCATCGGTCAATGTGTACGTCACTGTCACCGCGAGGTTGCCCGGATAGCCTTCTTCTTTGTCTTTGCTCAAATAAGCCAGCTTCAAATGCGCGCCGCTCGCGTCAGTCCGGCGTGTCGCTTTCCACAAGACTTTGTTGAATCCGCGAATGCCGCCGTGCAGGTGGTTCCCGTTGTTGTTTTGCGCGAGCGCGTATTCGACGCCGCCCAAAGAGAATCTTCCTTTAGCGATACGATTGCCGTAACGCCCGATAGTAGCGCCGAAGTAAGGGGTGTCCTGCACATAACCTTGCAAGTCATCATAGCCGAGCGTTACGTCCGCTAAGTGCCCGCGACGATCCGGCGCTGTGAGCGAAACGATTGCGGCACCGTAGTTGGTGATCTTCACCTCCATTCCGTTTTTATTCGTTAGCGTGTAAATATCAACAGATGTTCCGTCGGCAAGTTTGCCGAATGGCTGAACTTTAATGCGCGCACGGGAAGTTTTCTGTCCGGCGAAAAAGCCGTCGGGCGCGCCGAATGTGCCTAACAGGAACATCGTCATCATTATAATAAGAGTGTGTGATGGCCGCATTGAATATTTTCTCTCTTTCTAATTTGCATCATCTGTGGATGCCGACATCGAAGCACACGGTGTTTAAGCGCGCCGTAAGTATCAGTTATGCAGTTTGTGATACAACTCTATCGTTTGGTAGACTGAAATTGTATCTTCGCAGGCAAAGGTATTTCTATTCATGTCGAAAAATCGCTTTATTTACGCTTAATAATAAACCCGCGTCAAGAAGATTCTGCGATCCCGCTTATCTAAAGAGAAGCTGCGCCGACATCTTCGCTCGTTTAGATGTTGTTCTGATTTACAAACAAATGCAGCTTGACGGGATCGGCGTAGCTTCATATTGACCTCTGCGTTGAATAGCAGTATTTTGCAGACGCATCGCTGCCGCTTTCCTTAACTTGAGCAAAGTTAATTCAGGCGAAGCCACACCGCGCAATCAGGGCGAAACAGTTCAGTCGCCCCATGCAGCGCCACCAATGTGCAAGAATACATTAACCCGAATTTAAGAGAAAACACTTCGCTAAAATTCCGCCGGACGAAATGTTATTTCACACTGTTAATAAGCTCGCTGAACATTTCGCGCAGCGACTTGAGGAGAAAAGTAATTAATGAACCGGTATGCACTCCAGAGCGTTGTCCTGTCGTTGATATTATCCGTCAGCGTTGTGGCGCAGGAACGTTCAATTTGGAAGATCGGAGTCTTCGACAGTTCCTCCGCAGAATTTAGTTCCGATACTGCTCCGGCAGAATCTATCTACATCGTTTCTAAAAGCCAGCCGAAGGATTGGTTTCTGACGCAGCAAGCGTTGCTGCCCGTTAAGGCTAGAGAAACAGCGCAACGACGAATTCAATTTGAACTGTCCGGTGCGCCGCAGGGCGTGTACAAATTGAAACTCGGTTTGATTGTCATCAAGCCGCGCCTTCCTTTGATACAGGTTGATGTCAACGGACACAAAGGCTGGTTTCATCAGCACCCCGAAACAGATTATCGAGAGGGAAACATAGAAGGTTCAATCTTCCCACAGTATTCGATTGGCACATTCACCATTGAACTTCCATCCGAATTCTTTCGTCAGGGCAGCAATGAGATTTCGCTGACGGCCGTTGCCGATCCGCTTTCAACTGCGCTCCCCGGCGGTGAAATTACAGATGACGCCGTGCTCACATACGACGCGCTGGCGCTTGATAATGTGACCGGCACTCAAACTGCGGCAGGCATCACGGGCGCGCAAATTACTCCCACTGTTTTCTACAAGCGTGAAGGCAAAGGTTTCGCCGAGATCGTTTCCGTTCTGGTGCGTTGGAACAGGCTCGCGCCACAGGGATCAATCACGCTCTCGCTGCCCGGTTATCGCCGCACACAAACTTTAGCGAGCGATCACGAATTCGGCGAGCAACGCTTTGAGTTCACCGTCCCGGAGTTTACTGATAACACGCGGGCAAACATTACCGTCACGGCGAATAATCGAAACTACAATTTTGCTCAAATTCTTCATCCGGCAAAAAAGTGGACTGTCTATCTTGTGCCGCACGAACATCTGGACGTGGGCTATTCCGATTTTCAAACGAAACTATCGGAACTGCACAGCCGCGTGATAGACGACGCGATGGCGATGAGCGACAAGCACACGGAGTTTAAGTTCAGCCTTGATGGATACTGGCAGGCGCAGCAATTCCTTGAAGGGCGTTCCGAAGCCGAGAAACAAAAACTCTACGCCGCCATCCGCGATAAGAAAATCTTTGTGCCCGCGCAGCATTCAGTGATGCTGACTGGCTTTCCGATTGCTGAAACGCTGCTGCGTTCTTTTTACGGCGCGCATAAATTGAATCGCGCGAGCGGCGGCGATTGGAACTATGCCAACGCGACGGATGTGCCGTCTTATTCATGGTCGTATGCTTCGATCATGGCGGCAGCCGGACTAAAATATTTCTCTGCCGCCGCCAACGCGGATCGCGGGCCGACGCTGATGCTCGGCGATCTGCATCGTCGTTCGCCGTTTTGGTGGGAAGGGCCTGACGGGGAACGCGTGCTGATGTGGTACGCGCGCCACTATCATCAGATCGGCAGCGAGTTCGGTTTTCCGCCGTTGGTTGCGAGTGGGTACGAAGGACTGCCGAGTTTCCTGCGCGTCTATGAGCGCCCTGATTATACTTCCAACGCCGTGATGCTTCACGGCAGCCAGTGGGAGAATACTGCGCTCTATCCGCAGCAAGCGGAACTCGTCGCGCGTTGGAGCAGTTTGTTTGTTTACCCTCAACTAAAATATTCCGGCTTCGGCGAGGCGCTTGAGAAGATTGCCGGAAGCTCCAAAAATATTCCTGTTATTCGCGGCGACGGCGGCCCGTATTGGGAAGACGGCATCGCATCCGACGCAGCCAACGCAGCGCTTGAACGCGAGAACGAGCGCCGTGCTATTTCGGCAGAAAAGCTTGCGACCATCGCGTCGCTCGTTGATCGCCGCTCCAGACCTTCGCGTGATGTTCTTCAGTCCATGTGGAACAACATACTATTGATGAACGAGCATACATGGGGCTGGGGACGCAGTATCACGGAGCCGCACAGCGAAGATTCCACGCGCGAGCTTGCGTATAAAAGAATGCGCGGCAACAGCGCACACGATCAAATGGAGTCTGTGCTGGATCGCGCGATGGCCGCTATCGCACATCAAATTGACGCTCCGCAACGCGCTCTCGTCGTCTTCAATACTCTTAATTGGGCGCGCGACGGATGGGTTGAATTTGATCTACAAAAAACGCGCGAGTTAATGAATGTCGAAACAGGGCAGACAATGGAATTTGAAGTGCTGCACGACGAGCCTGCTTACCAGCGCATACGATTTATGGCGCGCGACGTTCCGGCGATGGGCTACCGCACGTTTGCCGTTCGAGACAAAACTGTGAGCGCATCTGCCGTGCGATCAGACACGAAGATTGATAATCCCTCCGGCACAATCGAGAACTCCTTTTATCGAATTGTGCTTGATCCGCAGAGCGGCGCTGTGCGTAGCATCTATGACAAGCAACTGCGGCGCGAGTTGGTTGACGCATCCAGCCCGTTTCGTTTCAATCAATACGTTTACGTTACGGGCGGCGACGACTTTCCGAATCAACTGCTGACGTATCGCAAGTGGTCTCCGCTCGCAGAGCTTCAAACGCACGTGGCAGGCGGCGGCAAGCTAATCAACGTCTCCAAAACGCCAAACGGAATTGTTGCGCATCTTGAAAGCAAAAGCGTGAACACGCCGCGCATTAGCACAGAGATCATGCTGTTTGATAACGAAAAGAAGATTGAATTTAACAATCACGTGCTTAAAGATGAAGTGTACAAAAAGGAAGGCGTCTACTTTGCTTTTCCGCTTGCCGTTCGCGAGCCGCAGTTCAGCTACGAAGTTCAGAACGGCGTTGTTGATCCGGCCAAAGATATGATACGGGGCGCGGGACTCGAATGGTTCTCATCACAAAACTGGATTTCTGTGAGTGAACCCGGCGTCGCCGTCAGTCTCGTCAACAAGGACTCTTTTCTGTGGACGCTTGGTGACATCGTGCGCGGAACATGGCCGACGAATTTTGGCAAGCGTTCGGCCAACATCTTTTCTTACGTGATGAATAATTATTGGAACACTAACTATATCGCCGCGCAGGGAGGCGAGTTTACATTCCGTTATGTGCTGACGAGCGCGAAAGATTTGGATCAAGCGGCGCTCAGTCGAATGGGTTGGGAGGAGAATACGCCGCTTGAGCGCAGTCTCGTGAAAGCACAGGACAAAGTTGCGCCAGTGGAGAATTCGCTACCGGCGGCGAAGATGAGCTTCCTCCAAGTCAACGATCCTTCCATCTTTTTAAGCGCGTGGAAGCAGGCGGAAGATGGCGAAGGTTCCGTGCTACGCTTCATCGAACTAGGCGGGCGGCGCGCACACGTGTCAATCAACGTGCCTCTGCTCAAATCCGCTTCCGCGCTATCCTGCAACGCGGTCGAAGAATGCAACCAGTCTTTAGCAGGCGAAGCGAACAAGTTCAATTTCGAGATGCGCCCGAGACAAATTTTCACCATGAAGCTAAACGAAAAATAAGAAGAGTGTAAAAGCGATTCGAGCGAGAGATTAGAGCCACGCTTTGCGAAATTGAGTGTGGCTTATATCAAAATTACAGAAGGACAAAACTTATGCAAATCAGCAAAGCTCCGAACGATGCTTTTGTCCTACCAGATGCGGCGGCAATGAATCCGACGAGAGTGCGCTTCCGTGTGCTCTCTCTCTTAATCGCGCTCGCTTCGCTGACTTATTTTGATCGCCTGTGCATTTCTGTAGCGGCGCCGACCATCAGTCAGGAATTTAACTTTTCGCCTGTGCAGATGGGTTATATCTTCAGCGCGTTTACGCTCGCTTATGCGTTGTTTGAAATTCCGAGCGGTTGGTTCGGCGATTACTTCGGCACGCGCAAAGCGCTCACGCGCATCGTGCTGTGGTGGTCTGCGTTCACGATGCTGACGGGCGCAACAACTGGTTTTACTTCGCTCTTTATTGTGCGTTTGTTGTTCGGCGCGGGAGAAGCGGGCGCGATTCCAAACAGCGCTTCGACCGTTTCGCGTTGGTTTCCGGCGGCGCAACGCGGGCGCGCGATGGGCGGCGTTTGCATCGGACACGCCATCGGCGCGGCGGCCACTCCGCCCATCGTTTTCAAACTGATCGAATGGCAGGGCTGGCGTTTGACTTTCGTGGAGTTCGGCGCGCTCGGAGCAGTCTGGTGTCTTGTCTGGTATTTGTGGTTTCGTGATACGCCGGAAGAACACGCCGCAGTTAATGATGCAGAGAAAAGTTTAATTCGTTCTGGCTTACCAGTTGTGCAACAGCACACGCATCAAATTCCCTGGCGCGCATTCATTAAGAGCAAGAATATCTTTTTTCTTTGCGCAATGTACTTCGCTTATGGTTACAGTCTTTATTTTTATATCACCTGGTTGCCGACATACCTTTTGCAGGCGCGCGGTTTCTCGACGGCTTCGGCGGGATTCTTTTCGGCCTTGCCATGGATATTCGGCGCAGTCGCTTTTATGTGCGGCGGTTGGTTGACGGATTATCTGGTCGCGCACGGCAAGCCGAGACTGGCTCGTTGTGGCATAGGGGTGTTCGGCCTGACGATGAGCGCGCTGATGTTAGTGTTCGTCGCACGCGCACAGAATAATGTTGTCGCCGCGCTGCTGATCGCCGTCGCTTTATACTTTCAGTTTTTGACGACTCCGGCAGTGTGGGCGACGTGTCTGGACATAGGGCGCAGAAGATCGGGCGTCGTCACCGGCATCACAAACACTTTCGGCAATCTCGCAGGCACGCTCGCGCCCATCGTCTTCGGTTATATTTTGCAGAAGTGGGGATCATGGACGATTCCTTTTTATGTCGCCGCAGGCTTTCTCGCCGTCGGCGTCGTGATGTGGTTGTTCATAGACCCGCGCCGCCCGCTTGATGAAACTCTTATTAGCGAAGCTTGAGAAGAAAGAAACTCGGATGGATCGAAGCTATGATGTTTTAGCCGTTGGCCGTAGTTCGATTGATCTCTACGCGAACGACATCGGCGCGCCGTTCATCGAAATTAAGAGCTTCGCCGCGTATGTCGGCGGATGCCCGGCGAACATCAGCGTCGGCGCGCGGCGGTTGGGCTTACGCACAGCTTTTCTAACTGCACTCGGCGAAGACTTCGTCGGCGATTTCGTCTTAAACTTTCTCAATAAGGAAGGCATCGAGACTCAGTTCAGTAAACGTAAACAGGGAAGACGCACGAGCGCTTTTTTATTAGGCATCGAACCGCCTGACAAGTTCTCGCTTGTGCCTTACAGAGATAACTGTGCTGATCTTGAATTGACGATTGATGATGTGCTCGCCGCGCCGATTGCGTCGAGCCGCGTTCTGTTGCTGACAGGAACGGGTTTGAGCCGCCAGCCGAGCCGTGACGCGACACTGTTCGCCGCCGAGCGAGCGCGGGCACATAACACAAAGGTTGTTCTCGATTTAGATTTTCGCGCGGAACTATGGCCTGACGCGCGCACTTACGGAGTAGCGATTCGCTCCGCGCTGCCTTTAATAGACATCGTGATCGGCACGCTTGATGAAGTGAAAGCTGCCGTACACAAAGGCGTGGCCGGTAACGCAAACGATGAGGCACAGGCCGCAGGAAAGCAGTCGAGCCATGATGATGTGTTGAAGGGAATTGAAGCAATGCTCGCGGCTAATGTGGAAGCAGTCGTCGTGAAGCGTGGCGGCGAAAGCACTTTTGTGTATGTGCGCGGCGGCGAGGTCATAGAGGCCGCACCGTTTCCCGTCGAAGTCTGCAACGTGCTTGGCGCGGGCGATGCTTTCGCAGGTGGCTTTCTGTATGGTTATCTCAAAGGTTGGGATTGGCATCGAGCGGCGCGTATGGGCAATGCTTGCGGCGCGATTGTCGTCACGCGTCACGGCTGCGCTAACTTTATGCCTTATGAAAAAGAAGTTTTAACTTTTATCAATGAACGTGGAGGATTTTAAGAATTGACTTTTCAACCGAAAGATTTTCTTCCGGCAACCGTACTTGCGAAATTAACCGAGATACGCGTATCCGATCCCGAACGCTCTTTGCGAGTAGCGAAAGAGCGTAAGCGGCGAACGCAATTAACGAAGGACGGCAAGCTCAATATTCTCGCCGCAGATCATCCGGCGCGCAGCGTCTTTCGTGTCGGCGATAATCCGCTGCGGATGGCAGACCGCCATGAATATTTAGCGCGCGTGCTGCGTGTTTTGATGAGCGATGCGGTGGACGGCGTGCTGGCCGCGATGGACATGCTCGAAGATTTGTTGACGTTGCATGATTTGATGAAAAAGGCTGGCGGCCCGGCTTTTCTCGATGACAAAGTGCTGCTCGCAAGTTTCAATCGCGGCGGACTGTTGGGAAGCAGTTGGGAAATAGATGACCCGATGACGGGAGCGACGCCCGCCACATGCGCCGAGTGGAAATTAGACGGAGCCAAAATTCTTTTGCGCATCTGTTATGAAGAACCTGATTCGTTGAAGACGCTGCTCGCCACCGTGCGCGCGATCACGGAACTAAACGCCTTCGGACTGCCGATGTTTCTCGAATCATTGCCGGTCGTCAAAACCGACACAGGCTATGCGCTCGTCAAGAACGCGGAAGAGTTGACGCGACTTGTCACTGCGGCGGCAGCAATGGGCGACAGCAGCCGTTACCTGTGGCTGAAATTGCCTTACTGCGAAAATTACGAAATGGTGGCGCGCGCGACGACGCTGCCGATCATTTTGTTAGGCGGCGAATCAATCGGCGATGCGACGCCGTTCCTGCGCGAATTGACAGCCGGTCTCGCGGCTGCGCCGAACGTGCGCGGCGCACTCGTCGGTCGCAACGTACTCTTTCCCGGCGATGATGATCCGCTCGCCGTCGTTGAATCTGTGGGCGGGATTCTTCACAAAGGATGGACTGTCGAACAGGCTCTTGATGCTCAAGCCGCGCATCGCGGGCGCGATATGGATTGGCTATCTCGCATCGCTTGAGAAACAAACGAACTCTACTGTGCGACTTATGAAGCGGTGATCCATCGGAGCATCCAACCTGTAAAATAGCTGGCTAACACAGCACGCTATTGCAGGAGGAGTCCAATGGATTGCGATATTTTTATCGTTACCGCTTACTGTCTGGTTCTCCATGATCGGCGTGGAAGTTCCTTTCTGTCCGCGTGCTGGCTTGTGCCGGTCATTGAGGCGGCGCGCGGCGGGTGGCACACACTCAGGAAGCGTTGGAAAATATCGGCAGCCTGCACGTAACCTTGATAGACTTTGATAATGGAACATCGTAAGAACCCACGCGTCAAGGTCTCCATTATTGTTGACTGGAGCGAGGCACCGGCCTGCATTTACAGTGGCCGCATTACAAGCTTGAGCGTCCGTGGATGCTTTATCCAGACTGACAGGGAAGCCATCAAAGGAGGCCCCGTCTTTATCCGTTTCATGGTAGCACCTGAAAGCCAGAAGGTGCTGACAGGCGTGATATACGGCAGAGTTCTATATCACTTTGAAAAAGTCGGACTGGGTGTCGAGTTTAAGAGATTAAGGAACGAAGACGAAAGAGACCTTCAAGACTTAATAAACTTCTACCGCAGTAGCAACGACGTGTAAGTATTAGAAAAACTATTTTCATGCTTAATATTATGTGAATCAAGCGTAGGAAGTTAGCAACAAACAAGCAACGGCGAGTTTGCCGCGAGCCTTGCGCCAACAATCCGTTAGTTGAACTTACGTGAAGCGTTTTGTAAGTTTGTGCTTTGAATCAGCCAACCGAAAAGGCTTTCCAAAGGTTGGCGGACACTTGAAACAAAACGATTGAATAAAGTTGGGATAACAGTTTTCGGCTCGTGCCTGCTGATAGAACTCTCCACTTATAGATTTGTCATCTTCGTCAGGGGATAAATGTAAATGGGATATGACCCAGTAGAAGATATACCCAATATAGAAAAACAGTCGCTGAACATTAATACATTTGACCCTTGGATGTATAAAATCATCGAAGCAACTCACTTTACCCTTAAGCATCCTACAAATCTTAAAAAACAATGTAGCTATAACCGTGAGTTACTTGCCTTGTTAGACGCTCAGCTCACTCTATTCAAGTTAACCCATAAAAGTCTCCGTATCCTCCTTGGTTTTGCCTATCGCAAGAAAAACTACGCAATAGTAGCGGACGCTGTTTCACTAGCAAGAGAGCAAGTAGAAAAGGTGTTTAATATCACTTTGCTTCTCGATAATCCTAACAAATGGGTAATCCAATCGTTTAGAAGTTCGTGGAAAACTGACTACGAAGGTTTGCTATTAGAGAAAGAAGAATACGGTAATAATCCTAGATATCAGGAGTATCTCAATAAATATGCACCCAAATATCTAGAGAAAATGCGAAAACACCCACGCTCTGGAGGGAAGCAAAAGGTCATTGTGTCTAAGTTAGCAATGCGTGTCGTAAAGTTTAATTGGGACTTTCCTGGCAGTAAAAGACCTGTATGGTTGAAGTATAAGCGTGGAATACAAGATTACTTGAGAGATTACTTTGAATTTCCAACTCCAGGAAAAGCAGCAAAAACTATTGAGAATCCAGAACTAAGAAAATTCCTTTATCGGTGGCACAAGGAATATACCTTTATGTCTCAGTATTCCCATGCTGCATTTGGTAAAATTGTTCTTCCTATAGCTAATTGCAATTGGGTGTAACCTGATAACCGCAGTGTCTGAACCACCCTTCGCAGTCAGTGAGAGTGACGAGGGCGAGTGCCGCGACCAACGCTCGCTCCAACTCTTCGCGGGTGCGTG
>JAABUR0100004190.1_pt1 | contig 19471 bp, 15 predicted proteins | sample 5560091 | NCBI WGS metagenome assembly JAABUR01 (sample SAMN10711879, study PRJNA513375) | rock metagenome | isolation source: Antarctica rocks | place: Antarctica: Victoria Land, University Valley sud | reverse complement strand
GACGAAAGGGACAGGCTCAACGAGCTGCCGGGCACCGAGCTGCTGGCGGCCGTGCGCGAGGACCGGGTCACTGTCCAGGACGTCGCGCAGTCCTGCCTGCGCCGGATCGAGGCGCGGGAGCCGGTGGTCCGGGCCTTTGCCCACCACGACCCGGACCTCGTCCGGCGGTCAGCGGCGGCGCTCGACCAGCACCAGGCGCCGACCCCGTTGCGCGGCCTGCCGGTCGGGGTCAAGGACCTGCTCGACACTGCCGACCAGCCGTCGGAGTTCGGGTCACCCATCTACGCGGGGCGGCGCCCCTCGGCGGACGCGGCAGTCGTCACGCGGCTTCGGGCTGCCGGTGCGTTGATCCTCGGCAAGACCGTCAGCACCGAGTTCGCCCTCTTCCACCCGGGCCCCACCAGGAACGCCCTCGACCCACGGCACACACCAGGCGGATCCTCCAGTGGGTCGGCCGCCGCGACCGCCGACAAGATGGTCACGGTGGCTGTCGGGACGCAGACCGCGGGTTCCGTCATCCGCCCGGCGTCGTTCTGCGGCGTCGTCGGGTTCAAGCCCACCTACGGCGCCATCAACCGTCGGGGCGTGAAGGTGATCAGCCCGACCCTGGACACGGTTGGCCTCTTCGGTCGGCACGTCGCCGACGTCGCTGCCGTCTTCCGGGCCGTTCGTGAGGGCAGCGCCGAGGTCCCGCGGGGGACGCTCCCGCCGACGAGCCGCCGCCGGATCGGGTTCCTCCGGACGGCGGAGTGGGACAGCGCCGACCCGCAGACCCGGCGGGCGCTGGAGCAGCTGGTCTCCGATCTGGCCGGTCTCGGCCACGACGTGGTGGAGACGCGCCTGCCGGGAGACTTCGACCGGCTGGTGGCGGCCCAGGTCACGGTGATGGAGACCGAGACGGCGCGCAGCCTGGAGGGCGAGTTCCGCGAGCATCGGGACCTGCTCAGCGAATCGGCGCGCGCCGTCATCGAGCGGGGACGGGCCTGGTCCGCGCAGGACTACGCCGGGGCGGTGAGCCTGGCCGCGCGCTGCCGGGCGCGGCTCGTCGACGTCTTCCACGACGTGGACGGGGTGCTGACCCCGGCCGCCGTGGGGGAGGCCCCGGCCGGGCTCGCCTTCACGGGCGACCCTGTCTTCTGCCGGGTCTGGACGCTGCTGCACTGTCCCGCCATGAGCCTGCCCCTGCTGCACGGACCGCGCGGGCTTCCCGTGGGCGTCCAGCTGGTCGGCCCTCCCGGCGCGGACGACTCCCTGCTCGGGCTCGCCGACGAGCTCATGGCGACTGGGCCTCCGCGCGGTTGAGCCGGCCGACGGCCGGGGCGGACGCGGGTGGGTGAAACGCCGGCAACCCCGGCCGTCGTGGACCTCAACGCGTCGAAGAAGTAGCGCCGACGCGACCGCACGACCCGGACCAAGGCCCTACGTCGGAACCTGACCGGTGCCCTCGCGGGCACCGGGTCCACCGTCGGCGCTCACCTCAGCACCGAACCGTTGGTCTCCTTGAGCGAGAGAATGGTGACGAACGCCACCGCCGCGCCGGCCGCGACATACCAGAAGAAGGCGTCGGGGTGTCCCGCATTGCTGAGGGCGGTGATGACGAACGGCGCGGTGCCCCCGAAGGTGGCGACGGTGATGTTGTACCAGGTGCCGATCCCCAGCCCGCGCAGCTCGGTCGGGAACAGCTCGCTCATGATGGCCGGAGCCAGTGCGCTCATCATGCTGTACAGACCGAGGCCCACACAGAAGACGACCGTCATCCGGCCGATGCCCGGGCCGATCAGCTTGGACAGCGGGACGATGAGGATGGCGATCGCCGCCGCCCAGAACAGCAGCTGTGGCTTTCGCCCCCTCCGGTCGGAGAGGGCGCCGAACGGGTACTGCAGGGCCACGAACAGGGCGGTGGCGATGGAGAGGGCGATGAATACCTCGCCGGCGTCCGCCCCGCGGAAGGTCACCGCGAACGGGGTCAGGGCGGAGAAGAAGGTGTAGTAGCACAACGTGCTCAGCAGCGTGATACCGACGATCTGGGCGACGGCCAACGGGTGGTGCCGAAGGATCACCCAGAACGGGTTCTTGATGGACCTCGCCTTCTCCTTGTTCTCGTGGTACTGCTCGGTCTCGGCCATGTCGCGCCGCAGCCAGAGGCCGACGAGGCCGAGTGCACCCCCCGTGAGGAAGGCGATCCGCCACCCCCAGCTGCCCAGCTGGTCCTTGGTGAGGGTGGAGGCCAGGAGGGCGCCCAGCAGCGAGGCGACGAGGATGGCGGATCCGGTCGAGATGTAGAAGAACGACGAGTAGCGTCCACGGCGTGCCGGTGGGGCGATCTCGGCGAGGTACGCCGACGCGTTGGCCACCTCACCCCCCAGCGACATGCCCTGTCCGATGCGGGCGAGCAGCAGCAGGATCGGCGCCAGCCAGCCGACCTGCGAGAACGTCGGCAGCACCGCGATGACCAGTGAGCCGCCGGCCATGAGGAAGATCGTCAGCATCATCGCCGCCTTGCGCCCGCGCAGGTCCGCGTACCGGCCGATGATGTAGCCGCCCAGGGGCCGGAAGAAGAAGGCCAGGGCATAGGTGGCGAACGTGCCCAGGAGGGCGAGCTTCGGGTCTTCCTTGGAGAAGATCTGCGTCGCAAAGTAGATGGAGAAGGTGGCGTAGACCGTCCAGTCGTACCACTCGACGGCATTGCCGACGCTCGCCGCGATCAGCGTCTTGACCGGCAGCCGGTGCTTCGGGTCTGCCGGCCGGAGTGCTGCGCTGGTGACAGGGTCCGTCATTCGATCCTCCGCTGGTCAGGTGGCGCGTCATCGCGGCGTCGAAGTCGGCCACTCTAGACACGCGGGGCCGGCTGGTCAACCAGCCGCGGCTGGGTCAGCCGGAGGGGTGGCCGTGGCGCGACCCAGGCTCAGGAGCCGGCCGGCGCCGCCGGTTCAGTGACCCACTCGGGGAGCCCGAAGCGGGGGTGGAGCGTGTCGAGGTGGAACCGGGTGAGAGCGCGGATGCGTCCACCAGCAGCCGTCAGCACGAGCAGCCCCGTCGCGGTCGCGACCGGCCTCACCTGGCCGCCCAGATAGACACCGAAGGCGGGTTGGGTGTTCGCGGTGACCGGCACGAGGTACACCGGGCGTTCGCACCGCTGCTCGAACGAGGCCCGCAGGAAGGCGGCGATCGCGTCGATCCCCTGGTACTCGTGCGGTGCCGGGGGCATGGAGAGCCAGGCGTCGTCGGTGAGCAGCGCGACCACGCCGTCGACATCTCCTGCTGTGTACGCCTCCGCGAACCGTCGGCTCAGCTCGCGCTCCTGCTCCGTGCCCGGGCGAGCCGGCCGGCCATCCCCGGAAGCGGCCCCGGAAGCGGTCCCGAGGTCGTTCTCCAGGGCGCTTCGAGCGCGCTGCAGCGTGCCCTTGATCGCGGTCTGCGTGGTGTTGAGCAGGCTGGCGACCTCGTCGGTGGTGAAGCCGAGGACGTCCCGCAGGATCAGGCTGGCTGCCTGCCGCGGCGGCAGCCGCTGCAGCGCCCTGATGAAGGCGAGCTCGACCGCCTCGCTGGTCTGGTAACGCGCCTCGGGCCCGGGCGCGCTGTCCGGCAGGCCCGCCAGCAGGGCCTGCGGGTAGGGCTGCAGCCAGGTGACCTCGCCGCGCCGGGTGGGCGAGGGGGGGTCGAACGGCGGTGTCGGCTCGGTCGGGACTCGGCGACCGGCATCGCGGAGCATGTTGAGGCAGCGGTTGGTCGCGATGCGGTACAGCCAGGAGCGCACCGATGCCCGCTCCTGGAAACCTCCCAGACCGCGCCAGGCGGCGAGGAGTGTCTCCTGCAGCATGTCCTCGGCGTCGGTGAGGGAGCCGAGCATCCGGTAGCAGTGCACCTGCAGCTCGAGCCGGTAGGGCTCGGTGAGCTCGCGAAAGGCCCGCTCGTCGCCGGCACGAGCCCGGTCCAGAGTGCTGCGCTCCACCGCCCAAGCGTGCCATCGCGCGACGACCGGCGGGCACCGTTCCGTTCGCCGGCGAGATGGTGTCTGAACACTCGACACAACAGGCCCGACCAAGGAGGCAGGACCATCATGTCCGACGCCAACAGCCCCGCCCTGCAGACCGCGCTGGCCTACTACCATGCCTGGACCAGCCACGACCTGGACACCGCGATGAGCTACGTCGCGGACGGGATCGTCTGCGACTCACCGGCCGGACGCCTCGACGGCGCCGACGCGTACCGGGGCTTCATGGATCCCTTCGTGAAGATCCTGACCGGCTCGAGCATCATCGCCGCCTTCGGTGACGAGGAGACTGCGCTGGTCATGTATGACACCGCAACGGTGCCCGTCAGGAGCGCTCCCGCCGCCGAGTGCGTGAGGGTCAGGGACGGCAAGATCACCCACAGCCGGTTCATCTTCGACCGGGCCCCGTTCGACGCCGCCTGACGAGCCGCGAGCTGAGCGGTCAGGCGGACCGGCGCGGGCGGGCTCGACCTGGAAGACCGCCGGCAGATCTGGGTTGCAGGGTGGATGGCGGCGACGTCGGGCATCAGGGCCAACAAGCCGTCCGGCACCGCGGCAACCGCTACGCCGACACGCGCGACGGCAGCGGACCTTGGTGGGCAGCTCTCAGTACTCTCAGATGAGCGCCAAAGGTGATCCACAAGGCAGCAGCGTGCACGCCGCTCCGCCCTTGCGGTGCTGACGGCCCTGGCATGGTGCTCCGCGCTGAGTGCCCCGGTGCATCACGAGGGGGACGGCGAATGGGGACACGGACCGGGTTCGTCACCCTCCTTGTTGCGGCGGCTCTTGGCGCGACGTCCTGCGGCTCGGGCACGGACGGCCGGCCGCTGGCTGCCAGCACGCGAGACGCCCTCGCTCCGGCCACTGCCGCTCCGGCCACTGCTGGAAGCCATGAACCGGTCACCATCGCGTTCGCCGGCGACGTGCACTTCGCCGGGCAGCTGGCCTCGCGCCTGTCCGATCCAGGCGTGGCGATGGGCCCGCTCACCGCCCGGTTGGCCGAGGCGGATCTGTCGATTGTCAACCTGGAGACCGCGGTGACCCTCCGTGGGGCACCCCAGCCGAAGCAGTTCACCTTCCGAGCCGCGCCCGTCGTGTTTCGCGCGCTGGTCAGCGCCGGCATCGACGTCGCGACAATGGCCAACAACCACGGCATGGACGGACACAGCAGTCAGCGTGGCTCGGAGGCCGTCGGCAGCCGCATTCCGCGCTCCGCCATGATCTGCCGCACGCGGTCAGGGTAGTTCGTGATGATGCCGTCCACGCCCATGTCCATCAGGGCCCGCACCGTGGCGGGGTCGTCGCAGGTCCACGGGATGACCTTGAGGCCGCGTGCGTGCGCCTGCGAGACCATCGCCGCGTCGGGGTAGAAGCGGAAGCCAGGGTCGCGGAGCGTCCCGCTCTGCGGGAACCCGTAGTTGGGCGAGAGGGCGGTGACACCGGGCACGGCCGCCGCCGCCCTGACGAAGTCGCCGCCGTAGTCATCGGCGTCGATCCCGCCCAGCCACGGGGACGCCCCGGGCTGGCCGACCTGGAGGAAGTCATAGTTGGTCAGGGCCACGAGCGGCCACCTCGGCGCCAGCCGGTGCATCTCCATGAGGGCGCCCCAGTCGAAGGACTGGATGGTCACCTGCTTCTCCAGCCCGGACGCGCGGATCTCCTCGAACACCCGGCGGACGAACAGCCCTCGCGGCGCGGTCTGCTCGGGTGCCCCGGCCTCGACCTTGGTCTCGATGTTGAGGGTGACCTGGTTGGCGTGGTAGCTCCTGACGAGGTCGAGCACGTCCTTGAGCTCGGCCATCCGGAAGCCCTTGACCTGCTCCTGCTCGGGGAAGCCTGGCAGCTGCTGGTACCCGCAGTCCATGGTCTTGATCTGGGCGAGAGTGAGGTCCTTGATGTACCTCCCGACGTACGGGTACGTCGGGTCACCAGGCGCGACCGGCGCGGTGTCGCGGCACTTCTCGGCGCTGACCCGACGGTCGTGGTTGACGACGACCTTCTCGTCCCTGGTGATCTGGGTGTCGAGCTCCAGGGTGCTGACCCCCAGATGCATGGCCTTCGCGAACCCCTCGAGCGACTCCTCGGTCGTCATGCCGATGCCGCCGCGGTGCGCCTGGAGGTCGAAGTGGGTCTTCTGCGGGAGCACCCCCCGGCCGGCGAGCGGAGGCTCCTCAGCGAGCACCGGCGCGATGAGCACCGGGACGAGGGCCAGGCTCGCCAGGACACGGCGCAGGGACATGGCGGCTCCGCTCGGTCGGGTACGTCCCGATGCTAGGACGGCGCGCCAACCCGAGGGCGGGGATGCGGTTGCCGTCGCGTGACCGGTGCCCGAACGCGGCGCCCCGGGCCAACGACGAGCCGGTATGCCGTCCGCCCACCTCGCGCCCGTTGTCCGCGCGCTGAGCCATCCCGGGACCTGACGGACAACCTCAGCCGGGCGTCGCGGCAAAGGGTGACGCGTAGTCCCGCACCTCGTCGAGGACGACCGCTGCCTCGTCAGGGCTCAGGCCCTCGGAGGCCGCCTCCGCGGCGATCATCTGGCGCAGCAGCCGCGTCTCCCCGGCCGTGGCGAAGCCAGTGACCTGTGGATATGTGGCGAGCAGCCACGCCAGCGCCGCGGTGATGTACCGCTGCTCGTCGAAGGGCGCGTACCAGGTGTCGTACCGCTTCTCCTCCCCGTCCCGCCACGTGCGCCGGGCGATGGCCTTGATCGCCATGACGGCCGCGTCCGTGCGACCCGCCGCGTCGAGCAGCACTTCGAGGTCGCTCCGGTATGCCGGGTCGCTGGCGAGGCGGTAGTTCACCGGCGTCAGGACGCTGTCGAAGTCGTGCCGCCGCAGCGCCTCGGTGTGCACGGACGGTGCCGCGTGGGTGTGCCCGGTGATCCCGACCGCTTTCGCAAGGCCCTCCTCCTTGGCCCGCACCGCGGCCGCGAGACCGCCGCCCTCGGCGGTCAGCAGGTCGAGGTTCTCCATGTCGCAGACGGCGTGCAGCTGGATGAGGTCGACGTGGTCTGTCTGGAGGCGCTCGAGCGACGCGTTGATCTGGGCCCACGCCCCCTCCTCGCTGCGCAGTCCCGTCTTGGTGGCGAGGAAGATCTGGTCGCGGATGCGCGGCATCCACGGGCCGAGCCGCAGCTCCGCGTCGCCGTAGTCCGCCGCCACGTCGAAGTGGTTGATGCCCGCGTCGAGCGCCTCCTGGATCGAGGCGTCCGCACGGTCCTGGTCCACTGCACCGAGGGAGGCCGCGCCATAGATGAGGACGGAGCTGTCGTGCCCGAGTCGTCCGAGTCGCCGTGTCTGCATGCCTTGACGCTACTCCGGGAGCGCCCGCCCAACGGCAGATGGACCGAGTCCGAGGGGGCACGCCCAATACGAGCTAGGTGCGCAGCCCTTGGTCGATCTCCTCCAGCGCCCGGGTGAGTTCCACGGTCGGGGTCCAGCCCCATCCGGTGGCGCGCCCGGCCAGGATCCGGCCGGTCCACACGGGAGCGTCGTCCCAGGTCGGCCCGACGCCGAGAGCGCCGGTGACCGTCTCGTAGTAGTCACGCGCAGTGGCTCGGCCAGCTGCGACATTGACGACGGTGCACGCGCCCGCGACCGGTCCGCTCCCGGGGTCCGTCGACGTCGGGACCCGCCCCGACGCGACGTCCGCGGCGAGGGCGGCGAGGTCTTCGACGTGGACCCACGCGAAGCTCTGTTCGGGGACGACGTGGCGGGCCTTCTCGTGATCGCGGATCTCCCTCGGCCGCACGGAGTTCCAGATCGAGCTCTCACCCGGCCCGAGAACCGCCGGCGGACGCAGCAGCACGCGGGTAAGCCCGTCGACCTCGGCGAGGGCGGCGTCCGTGTCGCGCTTGGTCACGGCGTAGGCGTCGGCATCGTCGCCGACCAGCGTTGATGCCTCGTCCACGTCACCGGTGCCGGGTGAGCGGTCGTAGACGGCCGCGGTGGAGATGTGGACCAGACGCGCGACGCAGGCGTCGCGGGCCGCCCGAGCCAGCACCGGTGTGCCCTCGACGGCGATCCGGTGCTGGTTCTCGCGGTCGGTGCCCATCGGGTGGACCGTCGTGACGACGCCGCTCGCGCCCTCGACCACGGTCGCTGCGAAGTCGGGGTCGAAGAAGTCTCCGACGCACTCCTCGACGCCCGCGAGCGCCGGGGCAGTCCCGGGGCGTCGTACGACGGCCCGCACGCCCACGCCCCGTTCGGCCAGGGCCGCGCAGATGCGGGAGCCGACGAGGCCGTTGGCCCCGGTCACCACGACGATCGGGGACGGGGTGGCGCTCGGCTCAGACACCCGACCACCCTGTCACGGGGGCCCGGGCGCCGGTCAGGCGGGGCGCGGGTCACGCGCCGCCTTGGCAGCTTGTCAACTCCTCGCGTTGACTCATCAGAACGCGCGCCGAGTGCGTGCCGGCCGGACTCGGCCGGGATGACCGGGTAGGCGCCGATCATGGACTGATAATGAGCCAACGGCACGCTGTGACCCAGGCGATCGGGACGCGTCGCAAGCGAGCGGACAAGGCGGCCAAGGGCGTGATTCTCGACGAGTTGCAGGACCACCGGATGACACCGCAACCACGTCCGCAGAGCCCTGGCCGCCGCGGCGCTGAGCCGACGCTCAAGGCCGACGCCCCGAAGGCCGACGCGGACACCGTGGTGGCGCTGCGGTTGTGCTGGGCGGTGCTCGGCGCACCGCCCGGGAAGCGGCTGGCGCTGAAGTTCCGCCCGGATCGTGGAGGCACCCGGGCAGGCATGTCCGTGCTCAGGGCTGGCCCCGAGGGCTCTCCGAGCTTGGCGGACCGGCGCACACCTGTTCACGCACGGGTCGTCCTGTCGGCGCTCCCGGTGCGGAGCAGGGCTTACGTTGGGGTTCCCCCTTCGAACGTGTGGCCGGGGATGGACGCGATGAGTTGGCGGGTGTACTCCTCGCGGGGGTTGTCGAAGATTTCGTCCGGCGCGCCGCTCTCGACCACTCGGCCCGAGCGCATGACGTAGACCTTGTGCGCGACTAGGCGAACTACGGCGAGGTCGTGGCTGATGAACAGGTACGACAGGCCCAGTTCCTGTTGCAACGACACCATGAGGTCCAGGATCTGCTCTTGCACGAGGACATCAAGCGCGCTGACGGGCTCGTCCATCACGACCAGCTCTGGCCCTAGCGCTAGCGCGCGGGCGATCGCGACCCGCTGTCGCTGACCTCCCGACAGCTCGTGCGGTCGACGGTGCTCGAAGGAGGCTGGTAGCGCCACCTTCTCCAGCAGGGCCGAGACGGCTTGCCGCCGTGCTGCTCGGTCGCCCATCTTGTGGACGCGCAATGGTTCTGCGATTACGTCACCGATGGTGTAGCGCGGATCAAGCGACGCGTACGGGTTCTGAAAGACCGGCTGGACTGCGCGACGAAACGCGAGGAGCTCCTTGCCCCGTAGCGAGGCGACGTCGGTTCCCCGGTATCGCACGGCTCCGCCGTCAGCTTCCTCGAGACGCAATGCGAGCCGAGCCGTTGTGGACTTGCCCGATCCTGACTCGCCGACGATGGCGACGGTTTGACCCTTGGGGATCGTCAGGTTCACACCATCGATGGCCAGGAACGGTTCACTACGACCTCGCATTCGATACCTCTTGACGCCACCGTCTACCTCGAGCAGGGTCTCTGGCTCGGGTCCGGACGGGTCGGCGCGCTGCGCGTGCAGTTTTGGTGTGGCCATGCTTGGTGCGGCCGCCAGGAGCCTGCGGGTGTACTCGTGCTGCGGGTCTGCGACCAGCTGGGATGCTGGGCCGGTCTCCACCACCTCGCCGCGGAACATGACCACAACCCGGTCGGCGCGCTCCGCGGCGAGGGCAAGGTCATGGGTGATCAGAATGACGGCCGCGCCCATCTCGGAAGCGAGGGCTCCCATCTGATCGAGGACCAGGCGTTGCACGGTGACATCCAGCGCCGACGTCGGTTCGTCAGCCAGTAGCACCTCGGGTCGACAGGCCAGGGCCATCGCGATAAGGACGCGCTGGCGCATGCCTCCCGAGAATTCGTGGGGGTATTGGTCGAAACGAACTTGAGTTTCGCTAATGCCGGCTGCCTCGAGCAGGCGCACAGCCTCAGTTCGTGCGTCCGCCCCTTTCGCTCGTCCATGGACCTCAAGGGCCTCGACGATCTGCGCGCCCACCTTCATGCACGGATTCAGGTTGGTCATGGGGTCCTGCGGAACCAGGCCGATACGACCTCCGCGAACTGCGGTCATCGTCTTCTCGCTTGCCGCGGTGATGTCCAGGTCTTTGAGCCTGATGGTGCCGCTCGCAATGCGCCCGTTCTCGGCGAGGAGGCGGTTCACGCAGGCGGCGACGGTGGACTTTCCAGATCCAGACTCGCCCACGATGGCGAGCGTCTCGCTTGCAGCCACGTCGAGGTTGACGCCGCGAACTGCTTCGGCCTCTCCGCGGGATGTGGCGAAGGCGACCGTCAGATCGCGGATCGTGAGGACGGGTTCGCCTCCGACAGGGCCCTCGGCTGTAGTCATTGCGACCTCACCATGCCGTTGTGGGGCGGGACTTCTGTCCGAGGGCCCTACGGGTACTGGCGAACATCACGTCTTGGATGGACTCGGATGTGGCCGCGGCGAAGACATCCGGTGCAAGTCCGCCTGGGGTGATGCGACCCAACGTGCCATGAAGTCGCATGGCCGCCCCCGCGACGACAACACCGGAGGTAGGGACGATGCCGAAGAAGGTGCCAGTGAAACCGCTGTGCCAGAGAAGGGTGTTCCGCTGCCCTTTGACCTCCAGCGTCCTGCGCCGGAAACCCAGCGCTTGATTCTGTTGGGTGGGGCTGGGGGCGGAGAATCGCTCCAGGACGGTCGTCGGCACGAACTCGCCGCCGATGAGTGCCGTGCCCAGCCGCAACAGGTCACCGATGGTGGCGAAGAGGCCGGCGTGGCCGGCGGAGCCGCCGAGAGCGTGGGCCGCGTTGCCGTCGCTCACCGTGCCCCTGACGTCTTGGTCCCGCCAACCCGAGAAGTCTGCCGTCCCAAACGGCACCGGGTACGGCACTCCGCGCGCCACCATGCTGTACTCATAAAGATCACTGTCCGCGCTGGTGGCCGCGTCCTGCGCAGGGACTGGTCCGAACCTGGCGCTCAGGCCTAGAGGTTCACCAATGAGGACGTCGAAGGCTTTCGAGACCTCGTAGCCGGTGATGTGCTCGATCACCCGACCGGCGATGATCATGCCGATGTCGGAGTACCGCCGCTCGCTGCCCGGCGAGGTGACGAGCGGAAGTTCCTGCGCGATATCGAGAGCGCGACCACGCTCCTGGGTGACGCAGTAGAGAGGCCACCACGGTTGCAGCCCTCCGGCGTGTGACAGGAGCTGGTCGACAGTAATCTCAGCCTTGCCTTCCGTCGCGAACCCTGGCAGGTAGCGCTTCACGGGTGACGACAGATCCAGCTGGCCGGCGGCGCACAGCAGCATCGCCAAAGTGGTGGTCGAGGCCACCTTCGTGACGGAGGCCACGTCAAACAGTGTCTCGGCGACCAGGGGCTCGCCGTCTGCGGATCGACCTGGCAGCTGCGCCCAGCCTGCGACCGCGACGTGCTCTGCGCTTGGACCACGGACACCGAAGGCTGCGCTCGCTGGACGGAATCCGCTGGCGCCCAGGGCCAACAGTTCGTCGACCACGCGCGCGGAGTCATCCATTACATTGTCCAGCGGACTCTACATTCAGTGTTGTGGGCCAAGCCGTCTGCGCCGGTTGCTGGGGAAGAAGTCCCAGGCGGCCGGGGGTGATCCGCCCCAGCACTCGCTGACCGGAGGCCCCGGTGCAGCTCGGAACGTTTGAGGGCAGACCGTGGACGGTGGCCCAGCCGATGAGGGCGAAGGCCATTGCCTCTTTGTGGTCTGCGGGCACACCCAGCTCGTCGCTGCGCATGATCTTGACCTCCGGCATCAACGCCTCGAGCCGCTCCATCAGGTAGTGGTTCCGGACCCCTCCCCCAGATGCGACGACAACCTGCGTCCTGGTAGCCAGGAGCGCTTCGGCCACGGTGACGGCAGTCAGTTCCGTCAGAGTTGCAACGAGATCTGGAAGGCTGGGGTTCAAAGCGGTTTGGCGCAACGCCGCCTGGACGTAGGCGAGATGGAACATCTCTTTCCCGGAGCTTTTCGGTGCAGCCAGCCTGTAGTAGGGCTCGGCCAACAGGTGCGTGAGGAGGTCGGACACCACGCGCCCGGACCTCGCGATGTCGCCGCCGTGGTCATGGGTGCCGACCACGTCGGGGCTGGCGGTGATCACGGCGTCGATAAGGGCGTTCGCAGGTCCGATGTCTGACGCGACCGGATCCGTTCCACGCGAACATATCGTGGCGTTGGAGATTCCTCCCAGGTTGAGGGCGGAGGCGGACCGGCTCTGTTCCAGGAAGGTGCCCAGCAGAAGAACGTCCAGGACGGAGACCAGTGGGGCCCCCTGTCCGCCGGCAGCAATGTCCGCGGCCCGTACATCGGAGATGACGGGCAGACCTGTCGATTCCGCGATCCAGGCGGGCTGCCCTAGTTGGAGTGTTCCGCGTGCGGCGGGGCCCTCCACCCAGTGGTAGACGGTTTGGCCATGCGAACAGATGAGATCAACGGGGTTCCAGTCGGATCTCCGGTGGGCCTGGATCGCGTCTGCGGCTGCACCGGCGAAGGCCTTCCCGATGGCCGTGTCGAGTTGACAGGCGACGTCGAACCCGACCGGCGCGGGGGGTAGAGCATCGATGAGTCGAGCGCGCAGTTCAGGCTCATACTCCGTCGACGTTGAATATTCGATCCGCGCGACAAGCCGCTCACCCTCGACTCGAAAGTCGACGACGGCAGTGTCGATTCCGTCGTGCGACGTTCCTGAGATCATGCCGAGCACCCGCATCAGGCTGGCTCCTCCCTGTTTGCCCGTGAAATCACCCTTCCCAACATTCCGTCAGCCTCGTCCAGCACCGCCTTGAAGTCCGTGCAATCCAAGCCCGTCGCGATCATGGAGTCCAGAGTCGAGAGAGTTCGTGGCCATCATCGGCCTACAGTCCTTGGGTCAAGAGCAGCGCGGAGACTGTCACCGAGGACGTTGAGTCCGATGACGGCGATGACCAATGCGACGCCCGGGAAGAGGAGCGTCCAAGGGGCGATGCTGACCAGGGATTGGGCGTCGAAGACCATGCCTCCTAGGGACGCAGCCGGCGGGGGGGTGCCGAACCCAAGGAAGCTGAGGGCAGCCTCAGTCAGGAACGCCCACGAGAGGGACAGAGTGATCTGAACGACCAGGATGCCGCGGATGTTCGGCAGTACGTGTTCGAAGAGTGTCGACAGCCGACTTCGGCCCAATGCGATGGAGGCGACGACGTAGTCGGCACTGCGCAGGCTGAGCACGGGCCCGCGCGCGACCCGAGTAAATATGGGCATATAGACCACTGCGATGGCGATGCTGACGGTCACCCAGTTGCGCGCGAGCGTCGCCGCGAGGGCGAGCGCCAGGAGCAGAGAGGGGAAGGCGAACAGCACGTTGGTGATGACTCCCACGACCCGGTCGAAGAGCCCCTGGTAGTACCCGGCGAGGACTCCAAGCAAGGTGCCCACCACCGCTGCCGCGGCCACCGAGAGGAGGGCGATACGCAGGGAGTTAACAAGACCGGAGGCGATGCGGGAGAAGATGTCGCGGCCGAACTGGTCGGTGCCGAACCAATGAGTCCCGCTCGGGCCCTCTAGTGCCTCGGCGATGTTCTGCGCTGCGGGGTCAGCCGGAAGCAATCCGAAGACGGCCGCTAGGGCGGCGACTGTGACTAGAGCCATGAGGAACAGACCGATCAGTCCGGCCGGGGTTCGGAAGGCGAGCCACCAGGCTCGGGTCCGTCGAGTGGAGTCGACCACGACCTCCGGAACGGCGTGTACGTCTGCTGCGGCGCTCATCGCACCCTGACCCTTGGGTCGACCAGACGGTAGGTGAGGTCGGTGAGAAGGTTCACGGCCACGAACATGGTCGCGATGATGAGTACGGTGCTTTGCACCACCGCGTACTCCTTCTGGGTGAGTCCCAGCAGCACCTGGCGACCGATTCCCGGGATGGCGAAGATCTGTTCGACGACGACTGCGCCGCCGAGAAGGAAGCCGAACTGGAGGCCGGTGATCGTGACGACTGGGATTAGCGCGTTGCGGAGGATGTGGCGGACCTGGAGTCGTCGTTGCGGCACGCCTTTGGCTCGGGCGGTGCGGATGTAGTCCTCGGAACGGATTGTGAGGATGGCCGTACGGGTCGTTTGAAGTACCGGCGCGGCGATGCTGATGCCGAGCACGAGCACTGGCAACAGCATCTGCTGGAGGTTAAGTCTCGGATTCTGCAGGAGGGTGACGTACCCCTCGCCGTTCGGGTACCAGCCGAAGGTGTTGGTCAGCCAGGCCGACAGAACGGTAGCCAGCAGGAAGCCGGGTATGGACAGCGACAGCAGGCTGCCGAACTGAATCGCTCCATCCCGGGCCCCGCCGGGGCGGCTTGCGGCCACGATTGCTCCGGGCACCCCCAGGGCCAAGCCGACGATGATGGCCAGGACTGCCAGTTCGACGGTATTGGGCAACGCCTGACCGATCATCGAGGCGACGCTCTGGTGGGAGGTGCTGGAGACGCCGAGGTTGCCGGTGAGGACCCCGCCAAGCCAGTTGAAGTACTGAACGACCAAGGGCTTGTTCAGCCCGTAGTAGGCCTCGAGTGACTGGACCTGTTCCGGAGTCAGCTCGCCGGCAGCTGTTCCGTACGAGGCCGTGATCTGGTTCCCGGGGACCACCCGGAGCAGGATAAAGGTCAGGACCGAGACGCCGAGGAGGGTGAGTACCGCCTCTCCGACTCGTCGCGCAATCGGATGTCGTCCAAATGCACTGAGGTGTGTCACGGCCGGCCTAACAGTGGATGGGGTGTGGGGGCGGGTACCAGGGGCCCGGCGCCGCCCCCACTAGGGGCTAGGAAGAGACGGAGGCCTTCCAGAGCATGGACAGGTCAGCGTCGGTGCGGGCTTCGAAGCCCTTGACTGACGTGCTCACCGCGATGAAGGCCTTTGGCGTGAACAGCCAAACCCAGGCGGCGTTGTTGACCATCTGGTCGGAGATCTGCTTGTAGATCGCCTGCCGCTGGGTCTTGTCCGATGTGGCGATTCCCTGGTCGAACAGCCCGTCGAGTTCGGGTGAGCTGTAGCCGGTGACCTTGTTGAAGTTGCCCTTCGAGGTGAAAAACCGCGCGTACATGGTGTTGGGGTCCACGCTGCCGGCGTTGGCGGCGATCGCGGCCGAGAAGTCTGCTGCCAGCCATCTCTGGACGTAGCTGTTCGAGTCGAGCGTCTCGACGTTGACCGTGATGCCGATCTTGCCGAGCTGGTCCTGAACCGCCTGTGCTTCGTTTACCGCGGTCGAGTACAGCCCCTGTGAGGTGATCAGCTTCAAGCTGAAGCCGTTGGGCACGCCGGCTTTGACGAGGTACTCCTTGGCCTTGGCGAGATCCTGGGTGGGGCACGGCTGAGCGTTGGGGTCCGACCGGAACTGAGGCGAGGTGATCGGTCCGGTGATGCTGCCGGCGCCGAGTGCGGCCCCGCTGACGACGTCCTGGCGCGAGACCGCGCACTGGATGGCCAGCCGTCGATTCACGTCGCTGAGATCCGGCGACGCCGCACGCAGCTGAAGCACATGGTACTGAAGCGAGTCGACCGTCTTGACCTCGACCTTGGGCGACGTCGCCGTCTTGGCGACGACAGGGTCATCGAAGATCGCGACCTGAACGGAACCGGCCTTCAACGCAGAGACCATTGCCTGCTTGTCAGGGATGATCCGGAACGTGAGGTTGGCGGCTTCGACCTTTCCGCCAAAGTAGTTGGGGTTGCGCTTGAGCGAGATGGACTCGTTCGGGGTTCGGCTGACGAACTGGAACGGTCCGGATCCGTCGGGCTTGGTCGTCAGGCTGTCGACTGCCACGTCCGACGGGATGATGGAGGTGTTGACGTTGCCCAGGCCGTTGACGAAGGAGGCGTCGGGACGCTTCAGATGCACGACCACCGTCTTCGGATCCGTAGCGTCGATCGTGTCGACGGAGGCGAAGTACGACGCCGAGGTGGCCTTGGTCGCAGGGTCCTTGATCTTGTCGAAGGTGTACTTGACATCTTCCGACGTCAAGTCGCTGCCCCCGGAGAACTTCACTCCCGCCTTGAGGGTGAAGGTGTAGGTCAGGCTGTCGGCGGACATCTGCGGAAGGTCGGCGAGGTTGGCCACGAGCTGAGACCGGTTGTCCAGCCCCAGGAGCGGGCTGTACATCTGGCCGAGCAACTGCTGTGACTGAACTGACGTACTGGTCCACGGGACCAGCTGGGTCGGGTCGGCGGTCATGCCGACGACGAGCGTGGCGTCGGGGTTAGCCGTGGCCGCCGCTGACGAGTTCTGCGCTGCACCGGAGCAGCCGGCCAGCAGCAGGGCCGCAACCGCAGCACCAGCGATACCGGTCACGGTGACGCGGTTGACGTTCATGGGTCCTCCTTCGAAGCGGGGGATATTGTGTGCCGTTGGGTGGCACCAGGGCTCAGATGGCAAACTGAACCCGTTCGCCACGTTCGATCCGAAGAAGGACATCGGGGCGGTGGTGGACATGGAGCCGTGAGTCTGCCACGTCGGCCCGCCAGACGCGCGCGGACTGATCCCCTCTTTGAGGGAAGGTGCGTCCTGTGAGGCTCCGTGAAGCGATGAGGGGTTGCTACCGGTCCGGTAGTCACTCCGGCGGGAGTCCCTTGCCACGAGCGGCGTAGACCTCCAGGACGCGGTCACGCGGTATGACGCCGCACCGCTTGGCCCACGCGTCGTAGGCCCCGGACATCTCGCCGACACGGACTCCCTCCCGGTCGCTGAGGTCGGTGAGCTCCGTGCGATCCGTGACCATGTCGTACAGCTCCCAATCCTGGTCATGCTTGCGCACCAGCTTCCATCGTCCGTGGCGAACACCTTGGTTGCCTTCGTGCTCCCAGAACAATGGTCGCTCCTCCACCACCTCCCCCCGGACCGTCGGCAGCATGCTCCGGCCTTCCATCGGCGGCACCGGGGCTCCGCAGCGGTGGCTCGGATAGCCAGCGCCGGCCGCTTCGAGGAGGCTGGGCAGGACGTCGACGAGCTGGAAGGGCGTCCGCTCCAACCGGCCCGGGTCAACCGTCCCGTCGGGCCAGTGCCAGAGCAGCGGGGTGGAGATCCCGCCCTCATGCACCCAGTGCTTGTACTCCCGGAATGGAGTGTTGGACAGGTTGGCCCATGCCCGTCCGTATGACGCATACGTGCTCTCCGGTCCGGGCACCAAGCCTGGCACGTTGCCGGCAACGACCGGCTCCCCCTCCTTCGTCGTGTCCTGGAGCGGGACGAAGGCCTCGACGAAATGTCGGTCCAGCTCCTCAGCGCAGCCGCCGTTGTCGGACAGGAAGACGACGATGGTGTTGTCCAGCCGCCCAAGCTCCGTCAGCCGGTCAAGCAGGCGGCCGATTCCGTCGTCCATCCGGCTCAGCTGGGCGGCATACACCTCCATTCGCCGGGCCTGCCACTCCTTGTCCTCCACCGCATCCCACGCGGTGACCCGCTCGTCGCGCGGGCTGAGCCGCCATGACACGTCCAGGATGTCTTCACCGACGAGCCGCTCCAAGCGCTCGGCGCGCAAGGTGTCCCAGCCCGCGTCAAAGCGGCCCTTGTGTTTGGTGATCTCCTCTTCGGGTGCGTGGAGAGGCCAGTGGGGCGCCGTGTAGGCGAGGTAGAGGAAGAACGGGTCGTCTGGTGCGGCCCTGTGGTGATCCGTCACGAACCCGAGCGCGGCGTCACTGATGGCGTCGGTGTAGTAGAACCCTGGCGCCGCGGCCTCGTGGGCGATGTCTTCCTCGTCACGCATCAGGGTGCGGGGGTGGTAGAAACTGCCCGCGCCTTCGAGGGTGCCGTAGAACCGGTCGAAGCCGCGTCGCGTCGGCCAGGCGCCATTCGGCGTCTCCATGTCCGAAGCAAGGTGCCACTTCCCGCTCAAGTAGGTGCGGTACCCGACCGCGCGCAGGCACTCGGCGACGGTGGCGCACTCTTGGGTGAGGTTGCCCGGATACCCGTCAGGAGTGTCGTCGAAGTTGAGGATCCCGAGCCCGACTTGGTGGGGGTGAAGCCCGGTCAGCAGCGATGCACGAGAGGGACTGCACCGCGGGGAGTTGTAGAACTGGGTGAATCGCACTCCCGACCGGCCGAGACGGTCCAGGTGGGGCGTCTCGATCTCGCCACCGAAGCAGCCGATGTCCGAAAAGCCCATGTCGTCCGCAAGGACGAGGACGATGTCGGGCCGGGACGTGCTCATGGCTCTCCTCAGGAGGTCTGCGTGGCGATGGTTGAGCGGCTGGAGCCTTCCGCGAGCTCATCCAGCTCATCGATGTCACGGTCCTTCGTCTCCGGCAGGAAGACCAGGGAGACGATGGTGATCAGCGCCATGGCGACAACGTAGACGGCCACCGGCCACGACGAGCCCGAGTAGTGAACAACAAGCGATGTGGCGACAAGGGGCGCTATCGCACCGGTCGGAAGCACGCCGATCTGGTAGACGATCGACATCCCGCTGTAACGGACGCGGGTCGGGAAGACCTCGGCAAAGAGCGCGCCTTCCGGCCCGTACATGATGCACGCAGCCAGACCCCATCCGATGACGACGGCCAGGCCGATGAGCAGCGGTTGCTTCGTGTCGACCAGAGCGAAGATGGGAAACGCCGAGACGGCCGCGAGGGCGGCACCGGCCATGAACACCGGCCGCCGGCCCACCCGGTCGGACAAGCGTCCGGCGGCGAGAATGGCGATGAAACCGACAACGGAGGCGACGAGGAGGCTATTGAGGACGATGCCCCTCGGCAGCTTGAGCACCTCGACGGTGTAAGTGACCAGAAAGGCGTTGTAGACGTTGAAGGTGACGCTCTCGCTGACCCGGGCCCCCATCGCGAGCAGCGTGGTCCGGGGGTGGCGTCGGAGTACCTCCATCAATGGCAGCGTGGAACGCTGGTCCGTCTCCCGGATCCGCTCGAAGGCGGGCGGCTCGCTGATCCGCAGTCGGATGAAGAGGCCGATGGCCACGAGAACGATGCTGAGCAGGAACGGGATCCGCCACCCCCCGCTCGTGAGGGCCGCGTTTCCAAAGGCACCCACGGCGCTGATGGCCAAGGTGGACAGAAGCAGCCCGATCGGCACCCCGAGCTGCGGCCAGCTGCTGTACCAGCCTCTCCGCCCTTGGGGAGCGTGCTCCACACAGAGGAGGATTGCACCGCCCCACTCTCCACCCAGGCCGATGCCCTGAAGCATGCGAAGGACGAGCAGAAGGACCGGGGCGGCGGTCCCGATCTGGGCATAGGTGGGCAGGGCGCCCATGGCAAACGTGGCTACACCCATGATCATCATCGTGGTCACGAGCATCGGCTTGCGACCAAGTCGGTCCCCGAGGTGA
>JAABUR0100004189.1_pt1 | contig 19471 bp, 17 predicted proteins | sample 5560091 | NCBI WGS metagenome assembly JAABUR01 (sample SAMN10711879, study PRJNA513375) | rock metagenome | isolation source: Antarctica rocks | place: Antarctica: Victoria Land, University Valley sud | reverse complement strand
CTGTAATAGCTGACGAAGATGACTCGGGTATGCGAGTCAGGCAGATCTTGTTCAATGTCCTTGATGCAAGACTTCACATCTTCCGCAGCATTCTCTTTGCTAACCATATATTGCCGTAGATCGAGTCGACCGCCCACACTGTCCAAGACGACGACTGATCCGCCTCGATCCTTGTTAATCTCTGCTATTACACCGCCGATACTGGGCTCATGTCTGCGGACAGGTCGAGAGGAGAATAGATTGTATAGAGCCGTGTATCCTTCGTCGACAGCAGACAGATCCGCGATATAGTCTGTGTAATTTCGATAAGGAAACTCTGGGTTAAGTGGCTCATTAGTCATAATGAGATCTCAGAATCCTGTAGGATAGCGATGTATATATATCATGCCTAGGTGGAGGGATGACACCAGGTCAGGGCAGCAGTCAAGCATTTCAGGCAGCAGATTCAGGCGGGATTAGGCCGCGCCTTGGTACAATATTCCAAGGTACCGTAGAAGAACTTGAAAAACCACCGATCAAATAAATTGAGGTACTGTTTGGTCAATCCTTAAATACATGAGAAAACCGCGTGAAAATCGTAGCTGAGACCGCCCCTTGGTCCCACATCAGATCCGTGCTCTCCTGCACAAGTTTCCGGATCATTTATGAAACTTACTTCTTGTTAACGGCGGATCGTGAAGTCCGACCGCTATGGTCAACGAAATTCTTGGGACATTCACGAGGAGGGCATTATCGGCTTTGTTTTGTTATTCAGTCATTTCGTTCTGTGTATCACGATAGGTGTTACGATCCGCCAGGCCAGCCCTTTCAATACAATCAATGTACATGACATCCTCCATTAACTTACTTGTACGTTGACTATGGTTCTCCAGTAATACGCTTGATGTACTATTGATCACCACGGCCACCACGGCCACCGTCTTTTCGGGTCGTCCTCCTTTTCGGTGCGGACTAGAATACCACCAGACCACCATTACAGTTATACATCCTGGAACCTCATGGCCTTGGACTGTGCAATTAGAGAAATGTCTGATGCTTTGATGCCACTCGTCCGTCCAGTGCAGTACTTGTGCTTGTGCTTCCTATATCCATGCTATGTCTGCTTTCTGGCTCTTTGCGTACCGTCCCGCAGAAGCTAGTAAATTTCCTCCTGGATCGACGATGGGTAAGAATCCTTGTCCTAGGGTAGATATTGCAGCCGCAATTTAATGGTGCCATGTACGGAAGCATTGCCTCCTAACTATGACTATGCCCTCCGTTGCTGTAGCCTAGGACGCGCTGCTTGTCATGGCCCAAAGGTTCGAAGTACGTATCAACCCCAAAGCCGCAGGTTTGGAGCATGGCTAAAAGACTTACATTCTCTCTGTTTTCTCTCCGTGGGTGCCGAGGCCGCGTCAAGTCTCACCAAATTGTGGTCTGTAAACATTGTGCAAGACCCGAGTAGCTGATATGATCAGGATTTGAGCACGGAGCGATTCCTCTATATCTCGATTCCCGTCGCTCTGGGCTGTTTCATCGTGGAGGTGGCGCATAACTCATCGGCCCTGGTGTGATATACGGGCCGCTTGCAGGTCCGGCATGCCTCCTGATGAGCTCTTCGCGATCGCGGACCTCCCTCTCATTCTGCATAAGAACACAACAGCAGCAGCATAGCGATTTAAAGCAGTCGGATCCCAAGCTTCCGCTAAGATGATACATCTTGCGTATTCTAGTACGTTGGATCGAGGCAAATATCCCTAAAAACGTTAGCACTGACTTTTCAGTACTCGAGGAGCTGTATTCACATTGGAAACCACAGGCCACAGCCATAAGCCCGCATGAACCGTTGCATTGGCTGTAGCCTAATAAATCTGTGGGGTCTTGCTTCTGGGTTTTTCTTGAGACACGATACTGCGTCTTGCCGTAGACCATACAAGGACAGACAACGCCCATGCAGCAAAGCGTGTCCATTTCGCAGAAACCGTGCTTCCATTCAGGTTGAATCGCAGCATTCGGATGCGAAACCTGGCCCGGACGATGGTCCCCATGTGCTGCATTAGGGCCGGCTGGTGAGAGTGGGTTGTAGACAAGGGACCCTCCGCCGACATCTGGGTTGACTACCGTTGTGGATGTTTTGCCTTGCTCTTGAGGCGCAGTGCGCATAGGGGTAGGCGTCAAGGATCTGTGCACTTCGTGGGTTTTTATAGGTATGGGTCCCGGTGTTTGGGGTTTTGGCGCTGAGGGATGCGCTTCGGCCTGTCGAATAACTGGCTCTTCCGCGTATGGAGCGAAGTGTGCTGGATGGATTTCCTGAGGTGGCTGGACGTTGTACGGCGATCCAGCTCGCGCAACTAGGTCTTTGTCCACAAGGAATGGAGATCTGATGGTATCTTGTGTAACATTCGGAATGCCTTCGCGTGGAGAGATTGGCGACTCGTCGATGGTAGAATTTGTAGGACTTGAGAATTGTTGGAATACTGATCGCTGCATCTCGACAGGTGTCTCCATATACGAATATCGTGGGTTGCGATTGATGTTGTTCGTTTGCAGTAGCCCCGTAGCTACTCCTCGCGGCCGAGGACCGCTCTGGTTTGATGCCATAGGTACTCGACGCCTTCTTCGATCAGAGCAGACTTTAACGGGTTGAGGATTTCCGGGGATTTAGATGTAGATGCCCGCAATGGTGTTTGAGGGGTACATCTTGCTTTGGGGGTTTCAGATGGAGACCGTGAGCGGGGATTACGTGGAGGTATCATTTACTGCCCGTTCCAGGCGCAGCCGTTCAGGCGCACCGAAGCAAGCGATCATTGGCTCAAGCCAAAACCGCCCAAGAGCGAGTGAGAGTCTTGAACTGGGAGATTGGAAGTACAGTAAGAGCCGGTGCAGATTACTCCACTAGTCCTAATTTAGTACTGGAAGGTCATGGTCTTCATGCGATGATGCGAGGTTCGATATCGTTCCTAAGTTTTGATTTCTTGGGATGTTTCAATTCAATCAATACCCAATTCCAACTGCTTTTCTGTCAAAGCCTCCATATGTGGAAGTAAATGATTCGACTTTCGGAAACCGTGAATATGTATTCGAACTATCCAAGGGAAGAAGATACCATAGCTCCATAGTCCTCTATTTGAATGCCTTCCAACTCCTCTTTAATTCCCGCTAATGGTACGGAAATCAGACAAGCAAAAACCACATCTAGGGTATCCAGTGCATCAGAAGGCAACGCCGATCGCTTGCAGGACAACGTGAAAATACAGCAAAGACTATTTACACCCTAGTACATGTTGCCTTTTGGGAGAGCCACGAAAACCGCCGTGAGAGGAATTGTGATAATCAACGCCCAAGCCTCCGCTTGCCTCACAATCTTATTTTGAATTAAAGCCAGCCCTTGTTCGTGCACCTTTACTTTTTCATCGAAGATTTTCCTCCATAACGGCTTCCTCTGCCACTTGTCCATCCAATAGTCTGTTAAGGATCCGTTCGAGCTGCCGAAAACTTCCATCTTCACTGGCCATCTTGATCTTGTGTCAGCGTAAGAAATGGTCGAGCCATTGGCTGACCTTTCACAGCCTCGGATGAGATTGACAGCGTCTTCGTCATCACCCACTTCCCAGGGTCTGACATTCCGGGTGCGTCTCCTGTGCAAAATGATGCAAAGACCTTTGTATGCTGAAATTAGGTTGGTGAAGCCGAACCACCAGGCTAAAGCGGCAATAATGCGCCACCAGCGAGATGTAGATGAAAGAGTCAAAAGGATGGCTGTGAGAAATCCAAGGATGAGTATTGTAGCACCAAAGCAGTGGAGAAAGACCGTTCGAGGTTTGTTACCGTTGCAAATTGACCAGCGTATAAAGTTTGGATGAGCCTCTCCGCGAAGGATCGAATCAAGCGTGTCTCTGATTGGGAAGAAGGCGGAGGGATGGGTTGTATGACAGAGAGCATGAAGGACAGCGTTGCGGTCTTTGTGTGAGAGATTAAGCTCTCGAGGACTGCCAGCTACGATATAGTGTGATATTATCCGGTCTATTTCCAGTCGGAAGGGCTGCACAGGAGGTGCGTCGTTTGAATCGATAGCGTGCAATGAGCTGAGTATTTCTGGGTCATAAGGATGCAACGAGCCGAGTATTTCCGAATACAACGTCTCCTGTATTTCTAGAGGAAAGTCGTCCACAACGTCTTGTTCTTCTTGATATTTGGGATCTCGTGTGGCCATGGACGCGAGCGTGTTACCAGACAGCCTCCGTAAGATGTGTGGACAGTCAACAGACAAGCAAGCCGGGTTCTCAAAGTTCCACTTAGGTGACAAGTCTTGTTCCGACCTTAGAGCATGCATGAAACGCTGGAAGTAGTCTACTAGCCAAAGATAGAATTGCAGGTTCTCGCCATCGTGTCTGACATAAACCAAGTAATCCATGAAATCTTGGAGGGAGCAAGGCTAGTTGTATAATTAGCTGGATGTGGTTCCGTTTAATAAGCAAGAACGTACTGGCATAGCCTTATCTGCGAGGACATTCTCGAAGGAAAGTTCCGGAGGTATCTCACTTCTGCATGATTTTGTTCGGTCGACGTATTTCTGGCATTGGGAGAGATCGAGGGGACCTTCGGGCTTAGCTATATAGTCCGGATGTTTGTAAAAGAGGATAGACATGATGGCAAAAATAAAAAAGAATTGTTTATTGGAGCCAGGCATAAGAATGCTGTTACCTGAGCGAGCAGTAGGAGAGTAAAGAATGTGGGATGGGATCGCATGAAGTACGCATCGTCCCGGTTCCTGGCCTGAAATAGGATTACGTGGAACGGGACATAATGAAGAAATTACTCGGACGCCGGCTGTGGGCCTGAAAGCAGAGGCTTTGATGGCCTAGAGGGGTGATTAAGCCAACAAAGAATCCTTCTGGAAGAAAAGGAAGACTTCACGTGGCATTTGCGTGGTGGCACAGCAAGCCATCCGGTTAGCATAGCGGAGTCAAACAGAGTTGAACTGCTGTCGGATAGAAATGTCTTTGCGATTGGTGAGTTCTTTGCTACCAATTTCCGCCTTTGGGTACAGCCGTGTCCGGCTGAAGCGAGCCGGTGTTGGTTCAGTGGCGGAGTTCGCAAATCTCGCCTCAGAAGTGTGCATAGCACCAGCGAAAATAACCAGGTACAAGTTGATGTGAAAGCAGATGGGAACCAGCGGGAGCAGTAGGAATAATGGAAGCAGAAGCGGTGACATTCGACACACTGCTCGCTCGAGTATCTTTTTCACAAAACATCGCTTTCCCTGCAAACCACGCATCTCAACCGTATGCAATATAAAATTTACTTCTTCAATTAATGAGGGGTGGAGTGAATGCAACAACGCAGAGTATGTGACCTACAGCATACTCTGCACTGGGCTAACCTGGAATCATCATGAATCACAAGATATGCGCTCTTAGAGGGATACATGTACCGGGTATGGTGGGTGGGCCGTGGCCCTATCTACTGCCATTTCGAACCTGATAAGCTTCAGCAACACTTCTTCTATAACTATTGTGTCTTATCATAGTAGTATTATATTTATCCTTTGCGGTCTGAAAACCACAAAATGCGAAGGTATTGGCACTTAAGGTTTTAGATTTTGTGTAATAATTACATATCTCTGGTACAGCAAATGTTTTGCAACGTGCTTTCGGGGTAGAGATGTCTGAGCGTGAGCGTCTACAGTCTTTTATCAGCCCTACACAGTTGGTTAGCTTAGCTACTTTGGTTTTCTGGAGGGAGTTTTTCTTGGATGACAGACCTGCGGTCTTCCTGGATCAACGGTTCCCTTCGCTTTCGCGGTCTCTGGGGTGCCTTCCCCCTTTTTGCTTTGATTTGGGTTATCTGTAATATCATAGGGATACTTGGTGTCGGTATTTGATACACCTTCTTGTTTCGCTGATACGCTATGTTCACCTTTGGGGGATTTCGCAGTGGCAGGCTTCCAAGTCGTCAGCCTTGCCGGTCACGGATATTCTAGGTGAAGAGCTATAAGCTCACCGTATCTCGGATCCTGTCATCCTCGTGTCTGGTGCCGTCCTCCTCATCAGAGACACCCTGGGGCTTGCCATAGTCACTCTCGATCCTCAATTTGTTGTAGCCCTTTGCGTCTGGAATGTGCTTCCTTGTATCACCCGCCTCATTCTTCTCATCGCCCGCCTTGGTAGCGCCTTTGAACTGCACGCCTTCGACGTTATCTCCACCCCTTCCCTTCTCGTGAGCAACGTTCTCGAATCCCTCATTGTCGGAGGTATCAGGAGTTTCCTGCTGATCTCCACCTTCGCTTTCTGACTTGTCAGACTCGTCTTCCTCCTTCTCTTCCGGTTTTTCTTCTTCTCTGCCCGTCGATTCTTCGCTCTTGCCGCCCTCAGAGCCTTGATCGCTACTTTCACCAGCCTCCTGCCCTTCTTCTACTTCCTCCTCATGTTCCTCATGTTCCTCATTACCTTCATGTCCTTCATCTCCATGCCCATGTCCATGAGATTTCTTCGGATCTGGCTGTAGCAGGTAGTAAACGGAGGGCACCGTGACTGCAACGGCACCAATAGCCCTAAGCAGTTCTGTCAGCAAGTTTACCTAGTAGGTACAATTGAACTTCAAGAAGAGCTTGCGAACATGTTGGCTGAAGTTGCGGGAGTCAAGGACAGCAATATTGGGAATAGATTTGCAAGGCGTCGCGGCTTACCATGGCAAATCACTTCCAGCCTTATGTGTGGCATGTTCGCCGCCACTAGCATATCCTCGTCTTCGAACCTCTTGCAGTAGTTGTGGGCGGGACCGGCGTTGAGCTGCTCTGACAGATCGGTTCATAAGACGAGCGGACCATCGGCCGGAAGCTCTTAGAAGAGCCATTGCAGGAGACACACTCCGTAAGAGAGCCAGGACACTGGAAGGCAATGAGGAAGACAACACAAACTCTAGTCGTACAGCTTCAAGCGGTACAGGTACGACACGATAATAACAGTGTGACGATTCAGTCGTAAGGATGTGCCAAAGTGTGCGGTATCATAAGGTAGGTAACGGAATTAGTGGTTAGGTAAGCTTCAGAGGGCAGGGATGTGCTTACTGTAGCGCTTTCGGTTCTTCACTCTACGTCAGGGCCGAGGATCTCGAAGCTGTCAACTTGTCAAGTAACGGTTCAGTAAGTAAAGTTCACGACGAAAAAAGGTACCCGACTTTGTCCCAGATATATGATTGATATATTTTCTTCTCTTGGTGAAGAACATATCTACAGATCTCGCCTCGCATAGTGGTCATACCAACTTGGGGTCCCTGGATTTCATATAATGAAGCTTGCTGCGCCTTGAGAACCCCCACAACTGTGAAATCATCATAACACACTCAGACAAGCCCACACAAACCAGAACTGACAAGACACTAGCCAATGAATCACAAGCAACAACAGTTCTACATTACATTTTGCCTGAATGACAAGCACTAAGCGGACGAGAATTCATTGCAAGAACTCCAGCTTCCTTTTAATGTTGTTGTGTCCGGCGGTATATCTGGAAAAGCCAACCTGATTTTAAAGACAACTCTTCTCATGTTCTAACGAAGCATACGACATCATAATGGCGCCAGCTGTGCCCCAACTTCCCACGCCAGCCAACGTTCTGGCTCTGCTTCCGAAGCTGAGCGATGCAGATGCCGACATACGATACATGTCACTGGATGACCTGAACAAGACCTTAAGAACCGGCGCACCAGCGTTCCTACTCAATGATTATCACACATGTGCAAGGGCTGTCGAGTGCTTGCTCAAAGCTCTTGACGATCAGCATGGAGAGGTCCAGAATCAGGCTATTATGTGGTTAGGGCGCTTCTGTCAATTTTGAATACTCAGTGCTGACGGAAAGCTTTCAGTCTTGGTTCTTTGACGCGTAGACTTCCCCCGGATATTCTTGCTCCGCTTATTGAAAAGCTCTCGAATCTGAAGACTACGCACTCGGTAGATAATTCAGTACCTTCAACTGCGCTACGCACCTTCATCGCCTCTTTCCCGCCACCATTACCTGGCGTACCACCCTCTAAAGCAACGCAAGATGCTTACTCTGCGATCAGTAAGGTCCTTATCCCACGCCTAGTCGGGTATGTAGTGATTCCTCATGGACTTAAGAACCAGCCTGATCCGCCTCCTGGCATGCTGGAGATAGACGCGGAAAAGGGTGTCGATAGTGATGCGATTGATGTTCTTATCGAGGTGGTTAGATGTTTCGGATCGATGCTTCAGGACCTTGAGAAACAAGCGCTACTAAAGGCCATCATCAATATCTTTGACAGTGAGCGTACTGGCACAGTCATCAAGAAAAAGGCTGTGGTTGCAATTTCATTGTTGGCGACACATCTGTCGGATCACCTACTCAGTAACTTCGTGTCTAACACCATTGGAAGCTTCCGAGGCCCTGATTTGACGCTTCCAAAGAGGCGGCTACTGATCACGATGATTGGCTCAATTGCTAGATCAGTACCAAAGCGGATTGGCCCCTATTTGAAAGCACTTGCTCCGTTTGTGCTCAGTGCTCTAAGCAAACAGGAATACAATGAATCTTTAGAAGAGACAGCTGAGAATGGTGCTTCGAACCCTGAATTAGAAGAGGTTCGCGAAGCTGCACTAATAGCATTGGAAGGATTTTTATCATCCTGCAGTCATGATATGCGGAGTTATACCGACGAAGCTATCGAAGCTGCCATTCGGTATGTGACCTATGATCCCAACGTTGCCACAGACGAAGACGATGAAGAAATGGGAGGAACCCAGGGTGACGATTTCGACGATGACGGGACCAATGGATATAATAATGATGAAGAGGAAGATTTTGAAGAAGAGGGAGCAATGAGCGACGAGGATGATTCAAGCTGGAAGGTACGGCGATGTGCGGCGAAAGCTCTCTACACCATCATATCAACAAGAAGCAACGGGGATTTATTAGAGAACGGTACTCTTTATGAAAAAATTGCGCCCGTGCTGATTGGTTGCTTCAAAGAGCGGGAGGAGAATGTCAGACTTGAAGTCCTGGTAACTTTAGGGTCCTTGATCCGTAAGACCGGCGAAGGCATATCGTTGTCAACCTCCATTGGAGACCATGACTTGAACACCTCGGTATCCAACGTTTCACGCTCACGTAAGCGCCGAAGGGGCGGCAGTGATGCAGCGTTTGACGCACCAGGCGCGTTGTCCTTTGCGGTGGGTATGAGTTCTCCTGCACCCTCACCATCTCCAGTCTCAGGCCCAAAAGCGGACCTTGCTCGTCTTAGTCCATTCATTGTCCGAGGTATCGCGAAACTACTCAAACAGAGTTCTATTTCCTCGAAGCAGGCGGGCATCATGGTTCTGCGCGACATGGTTCTTGTTCAGCATGGAGGGCTCTCAGAGCACCTTGGAAACATCCTCGAACCCCTCGTTGATGCAATACAGTCCACCGCCAGTGGATCTATATTGACTTCAGTAGGTGCATCAGCATCCGCAACTAGTAGCAAGCTACGGATCGAAGCCCTGCAGCTCGTAAGCGCTATCTGTGATACACACTCTTCGAGGGTAGTTGCTCCACATATTGGGAACATTGTCCCAGGTGTGATCGCTGCAGTTAAAGATAAATACTATAAGGTTTCCAGCGAGGCTATAAACGTGGTAGAGAGTATCGTCAAACTCTTGACACCTCCCCGATCTGCTGGCGCTGAATCACAATACCACGCGTATTTTGACAATCTTTATACTGTCATCCTCGATCGGGTCGTGGCGACCGATGCTGATCTAGAAGTACGACAGCGCGCGATTAACGCTCTGGGCGTGCTTCTTGCTCGTACATCTGGGTTGAAATCGTCGAAATTGATCTCAGCCACCAAGAAATCAGACGCCTTTGGCGTACTGTATGATCGTCTAATAAATGAGACAACACGGCTTTCTGCCGTCCAAGCTGTTGACATAGTAGCCGTCTCAGCGGTTGAAAAGGGCGACCTGCAGGCAGAATGGGTGCGAAATGTAACACTTGAACTCGGCGCTCAATTACGAAAGTCTAATCGTGTTCTCCGGGGAGCGAGTTTGACAGCTTTGAGAAACCTGGCTTTCAACACTTTTGCGCTTGACTGTCTTGACGAAAAGACTGTATCCGAATTGGCTGGGATGCTACTTCCACTCGTACACGCCAACGATCTCAACCTACTCGGCTTAGCATTGGTGATTCTTTCGAAGCTTGTCCACCGTAGCCCAAAGAAGATGGTTGATGGGAACTTGATCAAAGCGTTGTGCGAGATAGTCCTTGCTCCGCTTGGTGGAGCCGTCCTGGACGCTTTTCTCGCGCTGGTGGAGTCAATAGGCAACCAAGGAGTTGGGCAGCCGCTTATGCATGGCTTACTTCGAAACGTGGGCGTGGCAGGGGACCCAGCCATCGTTGGTAAGGCCATCGGTACTTTACTCGTTTCAGGAGGCTCGACGGTTGGAATCAAAATTGACAGCTTTGTGGCTGAGCTACAATCCAATGTGGACGACAAACGCAAATGCTTAGCCCTCGGCATACTTGGAGAGGCAGGTTTGCGAATGGGATCATCATCCCCTTTACAACCGGGTCTATTTACCGCCCAATTTAGTTCGAAATCGGAGCAACTGCCTCGTGCTGCAGCCGTGGCATTAGGGCGGGCTGGCGCCGGCAATATCAAGACTTACTTACCCGTGATATTGTCAACCTCCAGCAAGTCTGGCAGCTCGCAGTATCTATCTCTGCATGCTATCAAGGAGATTCTACAAAACGCCGGTGAATCTCGACCCGTGTTGTCTTCGTACACCAAGGAGATATGGGAAAAGCTGCTGGTGGCTTCACAAGCAGAAGACAACAAGGCTGTAGGAGCCGAGTGTATTGGAAGACTGACTATCATTGAACCAAAGTCATTCCTACCATTATTGCAGGTAAGATAGAGAACATCTGATTTCGTGAAGGTTCACTAAGACGGGCGATATCTAGAAATACCTCCAAGATCCAGTACCAACGGTGAGAGGAATGGTGATTCAAGCGATTCGTTTTACCTTCGCCGATAGCGATGAAACCTTCGATGAAGTTCTCAGACCAATGCTGGTCAAGATGTTGACTATCATGCTAAACGATCCTAATTTGGAGAATAGACGACTGGCTCTCAGCGCTTTGAATTCTGCCACACATAACAAAACCGACATCATCCTGCCTCATCTAGCGCGGCTTCTGCCTTTTGTCATGAAAGAGTCCCAAATCCGACCGGAGCTTGTACGAGAGGTACAGATGGGACCATTCAAGCACAAAGTTGATGATGGGCTTGAAGTCCGCAAGGTTAGTAGACCAATTCCCTACTGTAGAGCTCGGCAGCTGACAACTCATGCTAGAGTGCTTATGAGACCCTCTATTCCCTTATGGAAAGTGCATATACGCGCATCAATCCCCTTGAGCTTTTCGATCGCGCGATTGCCGGGCTTGAAGATGAGCATGAGATCAGAGTGCTTTGCAACCTCATGCTGACAAAACTAATTGTCCTTGACCCAGAGGAGATGATCCGACGGCTAGATTCCATCGCTGAGCGCTTCCGAGTGGTTCTTTCCTTCAAACCGAAAGAGAATGCAGTCAAGCAAGAGGTTGAGAAGGCAAATGAAGCGAGTAAAGGCGTATTGAAGGTCACAGTACTGCTCAATAACGCTTTTCCAGCTGTTGCGAGCTCATCGACCAACCTGCAAGGTCAAGATTGGAAAACATATATCGAATGGGTAGCCAAAGATTTCCGCGCGCAGTTCCACGCTATGGAGCAAGAAGTCAAAGATCAGGCTACATAGAAATGGGCTTGCATTAAGGCCAGCCAGGACTCTCGATGTATCAGAAGAAAAGCATTGCCTCGGCGTAATCATATTGGGATATTAGCAACAATTGGCGGTGTAAGCGATCCTAGTGCTGAAGACGTGGAGAGCATAGATACAATTGACAAATTTAGCATTGTACTTGCTGCAAGCTGCAAGCTGCAAGCACCCGGAAAGTCCAATGATAACCGGATACCCAGTTTGAGCGCGGAATCAACCTCAGGAGGTGGATGTTCTATTCTTTTTCGGCGTACTCGACTTCAAGCCATGCTCAACTGAGATCATCAAATCTAACGTCACAATTGCTCTTCACTGTTACTCGAGTTGTAGTCCTGTTCTCGCTCGCCCCTGCGGTGCCAAGAAGCCGTTACTGGCTGCTGAAACATATTCTAATCACAGTAGAATCCGTAAAGAGCTCCCACAAGCGTGAAGGGCACAATTGGGCCGTTGCCCCTACATAACAATGCCAGTCAACCGTCACACACATAGAGGACTTAGTGACTTCTGTTTCACTGAATAAGTGAAAGCTCTTATAAAGTTATAATACTCTGAATCCAATCGCAACGGCTGCGAAGCGCGATAAGCCGCCCCCCCCAAAGCCAAGGTTTATCACCCCTCATAAATTCGTCACTTCTGGGACACCCTCCGCGTGCCCTTTACAATTCCGAAATACTTCTGCACGGCATTGAATACCAAGAGGAAGAAACTCTCTATCCTTTGACGCTATTCTTCCGGTATGTTAGAGTAGCTAACGCTGGCCTCCTCCGAGCTGTTTATGCCTCAGCTTCCCAGGCATCATGTATCCTCGAGCGCGCATGGTCTCAATGCTTTTCAGATATCGTTACTAACCTAAGTAAAGCAGATACAGGCCCAGCCCTGAAACTCATTTACTCTTCTCTCCACAAAAGTCGCACACCCTTTCACAACAAGCGCTTAACTATCACATCCACCAGACACTCGACCTCCAACAACCATTTCTCGCCATAAGCTTTAGAAATATTCCAGCACATCTCTGAGCAAGTTTCTAGGCCATTAGTCGTCAACCTGGCAGGGAACAAGAGGAGGAGCTTCTCCTCTCAAGGAGGAGGTCTACTGAACAGGATGTTTGGTAGCTCCACGAGCCCCACCAGAGCCACTAAGGAGAGTGACACTAGCCTTGCTTCACATCCATCTCCAAAATCAGCAGCCGGTCCCGGCAGTATACCGGATGGCGTATCTCTAAAACCCGTGGGCGAGGATGCGGATGATGATGGTGACAAGGTTGTCGGCGCAGGCGCAGGCGCAGGCGCAAATTCATCGGGGCGGAAGTCTACCGACGACGCAACGCCAAGCGTTGATAAAAAGCGAAGGAGTAGTGGAGTGGCAAAAGCCAGTGCTTTCCTTTCAAGTGCAAAGAACCACCTGATATCCGGGGCCCCAGATAAAACTTCTATAGAAAGTCCGCTGGTACCTCAAGCGACGGCGATACAAAAGCTTGGGAAGACCGATCCGGCTTTAAGTGTACCGCAAGGTTCATTGAACAACTCAGCAGGCGAATCCCGTCCTGGGCCCCGATCCACCTTCCGTGTTGGTGTGACAGAGGACAAGAACAAGAAATGCCGACGAACTATGGAGGATACCCACGCTTACTTGTACAACTTCTTAAGTACCCCAGCCCCAGTGATCGGGCCGGATATGGACACTGTGACGAAGAAACATCAGGAGTCATACGAAGGTCTAGAATTGACCAACAGCCTTTCCCAACATTCACATGTGGTCGAAACTGATAACGGCTATTTTGCGATATTCGACGGCCATGCAGGAACGTTTGCAGCTGACTGGTGTGGAAAGAAGCTTCATGTACTACTGGAAGACATGATACGGAAGTATCCCAATACGCCAGTTCCGGAATTACTTGATCAAACATTTACAAACGTAGACCAACAGCTGGAGAAGTTACCTCTGAAAAATAGTGGCTGTACAGCAATTTGCGCGGTTCTAAGGTGGGAAGACCGGATACCAAACTCCAAATCTGCTACGGGTTCTTCAGCAATCGCACCAGCAGCCGCCGCTGCAGTCAAAGCTGCGACGGACTCAACAGCTGGACAAGCCACTCCCGAGCCGTCACAACATCTTGCGCCGCAGGTCGAGGCCACAGCTACAAGCGCGGATCGATCGAGTACTATCCCTAAGCTTCAAGATTCCGCTACTCGTCAACGTGTATTATATACCGCAAATGTCGGAGATGCACGTATCGTTCTATGCCGCAATGGGAAAGCGTTGAGATTGTCATACGATCACAAGGGTAGCGATGAGAACGAAGGGAAACGAATATCTAACGCTGGTGGGCTAATTCTTAATAATCGTGTGAACGGTGTTCTCGCCGTTACACGAGCGTTGGGTGATGCATACATGAAAGATCTAGTAACCGGGCATCCGTACACCACAGAAACGGTCATCCAACCTGATATAGATGAATTTTTAATACTAGCTTGCGATGGGGTAAGTAACCCATGCACCAAACTCAAAAGTTGCGAACGTTACGTTACTGACTTTCTACTCCAGCTCTGGGATGTCTGCACAGACCAAGAGGCCGTTGACTTAGTCCGGCATACATACGACCCTCAGGTTGGATCGAAGCAGCTTGTCGACTACGCCCTTGCCCGTTTTTCAACCGACAATTTGTCATGTATGGTTGTTCGATTTGACAACAAGGCTCTACAACAGACTGTCGAGCGGAGGACGGAAGCTATTGGTGTTGAGGGAGATCCTTCCTCTACAAAAAAGGGTGGAATTAGTGAAGCTGACGCTATTATCAAAGAGGCCAGGAAGAGTATGGGCGATGCTGGTAAGCTTGGAGCCGAGAGCGAAGTGGCGGAGGAGGTCCAGAAGGGTCGCTTTAGCCAGGAGGTTATAGAAGAAGAGGAGGAGAAGGAGCCTGGGCCGAAGCTAAATCTCGAGGGGGAGAAGCACATCACGGCAGCAAAGCAAGATCATGAGCATTAGTCCAAGTTCGGCGTTTTAGTTCGGGCTGCCATCTGTCGGTAGACATGTGCCATCAGCTTCTGTTAGCAATCGTCTGGCGTCCACGGCTTTGGTTACTGGGAACGAATCGGATCGAGCATTGAAAGATTTGCGTTATGGTCAGTTTATGTCACCATGGACATCAATTACTCTCAGACAGCTTTCAAAACAAGTGCATCAATGACAAGCCCTTCACCGCTAGCTCTGCAAGGTCTGGATTTTAGAAACAGAAAGACTGAGAAATTTCAAGTCATGAGATGACTAGGAGAGGGATATTTACAGTATTACGGAGTAGTCGTGAGGCTTGTTGCAAGTACAACTATCCTCCTCCGTCTGGCGACACGTGACACGTAAGAGCTACCTTAACGGCATGGCGTACCGTAGCTCTCCGTAGCGCTCTAGCTTCTAACGGGCTACCGGAGCTTATCAGTATTGCCAGTTGAAGGAAAAATAAATAAATCTTCGTTGTGCCCTTTAACCTAATTCCTTCTTTCATGGCAACACCCGCAGCTATGAGGACTCCCATGTGGAAGGCCTCGCAAATGGCTGCTTCTAACTTGACCCTTACAGCTCGACGAACCTTGACTACCTCCCAACGCCCGAGCAATCTGCAAAGCTCTTGCGCTCGAATAAAACAACGCACTCCGAGAACCAACCTGCAGCAATCCTTTAGGCGTTCATATGCCGAATCCCTATCGCCTCAGACAAAGAGAAGAGGACGGGGTATCGTCCGATGGGCATGGAGATTAACATACTTGTCAGCTATTGGTGGAATCGGATGGTTAAGCTACAGCATCTATACTCTACGAACGCCGCAAGAACAGTTTAATCCCGATCCTTCAAAGAAGACCCTTGTCATTCTTGGTGTGTACAGTCAATTAGAGCTCGGTTGAAATTCATTGACCAGTTCTAGGTACTGGCTGGGGGTCTGTGTCTCTTCTCAAGAAACTCGATACCGAGAACTACAACGTCATTGTCATCTCTCCTCGCAACTTCTTCCTTTTCACTCCATTACTGCCATCATGCACCACCGGCACTATCGAGCATCGATCCATAATGGAGCCGATTCGGAATATTCTACGGCATAAGAAAGCTACAGCCAAATACTACGAAGCTGACGCTACGAAAGTTGATTATGAGCGGAAGGTTGTAAGCATCAATGACGATTCGGAGATAAAGGGTGATACTTCTACGACAGAGGTGCCCTTTGACATGCTCGTTATTGGTGTGGGTGCGGAGAATGCTACCTTTGGAATACCTGGTGTGAGGGAGCAGTAAGTAGCTTTATTTGGGGTTTTCTAGCTTTTACTGATAGCTTTGAAGTTCGTGCTTCCTTAAGGAGGTTGGCGATGCTCAAAAAATCCGCAAGCGTATAATGGACTGCGTAGAGACGGCGAGCTTCAAAGATCAATCCCCCGAAGAACGAAAGCGCCTCCTGCACATGGTCGTCGTTGGCGGAGGTCCTACGGGCGTCGAATTTGCCGGCGAACTCCAAGACTTTTTCCAACAAGACCTCAAAAAATGGGTACCGGAAATCGTCGACGACTTCCACGTCACCCTCGTCGAAGCTCTCCCCAACGTCCTTCCCATGTTCTCCAAACAACTAATCGACTACACCGAATCCACGTTTAAAGAAGAATCCATCAGCATCCGCACCAAAACTATGGTCAAGAAAGTAACAGACAAGACCGTTGAAGCCGAATACACCCGGCCGGACGGCTCCAAAGAAACAGAGATCCTCCCTTATGGCCTCCTGGTCTGGGCCACCGGAAACGCCCTACGTCCTGTAGTCAAAGACCTTATGGCCCAGATTCCAGCGCAAAAGGACTCGCGTCGTGGCTTGTCAGTAAACGAGTACCTTGTTGTTAACGGCGCTGAGAATATTTGGGCCGTTGGCGACTGCGCTATTGCCAACTACGCCCCTACCGCGCAAGTAGCCTCCCAAGAGGGAGCCTTCCTCGCCCGCCTCTTCAATTCCCTGGCAAAAACCGAAACCATCAACAATGAACTGCGCAACCTCTCCATCGCCCAAGCCAAAGCTCCCGCGGAGGAGCGCAACGAGATCTTCACGGAAATGAAAGCTCTCCAGAAATCTCTCCGTCGAATCAAGCAAATCGGCCCCTTTGAGTACAGCCACCAGGGCTCTTTGGCGTATATTGGATCCGAGAAGGCGGTAGCGGATATCAGCTGGTTGACGGGGAATTTCGCAAGCGGCGGGCAATTGACGTATTTGTTCTGGAAGAGCGCGTATTTGAGCATGTGTTTCAGCACGAGGAACCGGGTATTGGTGATTATGGATTGGATGAAGGCGAAGATGTTTGGACGGGACGTTAGTCGGGAGTGAGTTTGGGCTCGGGGAGCGCAGGGCGAAGAAGAGGGGGAGACTTGGAGACGGATGAATGGAAAGGGGAATAGAAGGGTCGGTGTTTTGATATAGAGGGACGAGCGACTGTTTTTGGTACTACGGATGGGACTCTTTTCCTTTTCGTTTCGCTTCTGACGGGTGCGTGTGCGCTGTAACAACCATCCCGGAGGTTGCTTCCTTTACTACTACTGTACCTCCCCTTTACTTCCCTCTCTGCGTTAGCAATAGATTGTAGCAGCAATGCCAGGCCTATAGTTTAGTTACTATCTAATACCTGTTCTAAACCAACTCGCGACTCCTCTCTCTCCCTTTCTCTTCTTTATCTTCTTTCCCCAACCAACACATCACCATCGCCCTCATCATCATCGCATCGTCTCACCCTTTTTCTTTTTCTTTTTCTTTTTCTTTTCCCATTGAGGCAATGGAATCATTCATGGCTGCGGTCTCATTTGGAAAAATGATAGGGGCTGGCTGGCTGGCTGGCTGGCTGGCATATCTATGTAATTACGGAGTAAAGACCCCGTACGGTATCCTATACTCCTCTGTCTGCGTTTCACGTGGCATGCGTGCGCAACGCCGACTATGCAAAACGGGCGAAGTGAAGATAAGAGTAGGAGGAGACGTAAAAGGGGCATGCAAGAAGACTGTATAGAAACAAACAACACTCGTACCCAAATCAACGGCCTTTTCCAACAGAAAAACAGGGGTATACCCAATGCTCGTTTCCAACAAAACCAAATTCATATCCCTGTCAACCCCCTCGCACACTCTGCCTCGTCCTCCCCGCTATCCCCCTCCCCTCATTCCCCCTCACGCTCCCCCCAATCCTCCGAACGCCCCTCTCCTTGTCCTTCTCCTCCATCCCAACGTCCACCCCACCGCCACCCATCTTCCGCATCACCCTCTCTCTCCAAAGTTTGACGTCAGGGTCCTCATACCCAAGCTGGGTAGACTGCAAATTCGCGGTTTCCGCTTCTCCGTCTAGAGGAGAGCCAAGCTCGGCGTAGTGGAGGGCTTTGAAGGAGTGCTCAATGGAGGGTTTTCGTCCGTTCGGATGGGAGGGTTCGAGCGGGGTGCCGAGACCGTCGGTGTTGACGGTGTCGACACTGCTTCCGCGTGAGAGTACGGCGCCGGCGCTGCCGGCGCTGTGGTTGGAAAGATTGGAGGTCGCGCGACCGAGGAGTTGGCGGCGGCGGCGGCCCATGCGTGGGAGGGAGGTGTCGATGGCTGTGGGGGCGGCGATGGCGGAGCGGGAGCGCCGCTTGTGGGCGGCCAGGAGGGAGGAGATGGTTGGGCCGAGGGAGTCGCGGCGGGATTGGGAGAGGGGAAGAGCTTTCGGGGGTGAGGCGGGAGGAGGTTTTGGAGGGGATTTAGTGGGAGAGGGAGAGGGGTTAAGGGAGATTTCTTGGAGGGGGAGGGAGGGGCCGCGGAGGGTGTGGGAGGAGTCGTCTAGAGAGATGTCTAGTGTTTGTGGGGTATCATTGCTATCATCGTTTGGCGTTTCCGTTTTATCGTGATTGGTGGACGAAGATGTGCGTTGTTTTGCTGGTGCATCCGTGCTGAATGCGTCCCCAAGTATCTCCTTCGCGTGCGGTTCCGTTTTGACGACCTTATTGACCAATTTTCCATGTCCTGCAGGCTTCTCAGAGCTCTTCCCTATTCGATTATCAACTGTCTTCTCGGAGACGTTACTTTCTTCCGGTGGCGGATCGGGAGGATACGGTTGGACCAGATAAGGATCGAACGGCTTGAGCTGGCCTATACGGATAGAATCCCACAACCACTCGGCTGTCACCGCAGGAACATTCCAATGCAGAGCGTGCCTCAACTTCTCGCGGCCTGCCTGGGTGACTTTGCATAAGAGTACGGTGGCATCAGGAGTAAAGAATTCGTCATAATTAGCCCCTACAAACTATCAGTCTCATTGGCACAAACAACAGAACCTTAGTTACCCATTAGCTTGACAGCTTTCGACATATGTAGCAAGTCCATTCCTTGAAATGCAGTTGAGCACACCGTCAACTTCTCAAAACCTGTGATGTATTAGTATTACTCCCGAAGGGCCACATAGGATGCGTACCCGGGATTGGAAATCGAGGGAAGGGTATATTCGTAACGTTGGCTTGAGGCTGAACGAACTCCTTGCGGAACAAACATCGCTCAACCCACATATCGGTGACGACCATGGGCTTTGCAGCACTATCAGGTATAGGTGGGATGTCTTCGGTAGAGCTGGTGTGAGGAACAAGCAGGTAGCCCCTCCCGGGTAGCTCAGACAGATGAGCGACATCTGTTGCAATGTCTGCGCCATG